>R15__coassemble_336_pt1 | contig 71083 bp, 44 predicted proteins | sample R15__metabat2_low_PE_060 | metagenome-assembled genome bin R15 | reverse complement strand
CCATCACCTTCAGCGGAGCCACCGCCATCCGTGGTACAACAGCAGTCTCCAGCACTGCCGGTCGCTCTGGCAATACCTGCGGCTGGGTGCAGCTGTGGAAAGACGGTCCCAAGTTCGCCGAGTTCAACGTGGGCGCCACGATAAGCGATTATGCAAGCGCAACAGCCTATACCACCGCCAACGTCGGCGGTCTGTATACCTGGTGTGGAACCAACGATGCACACACAAGCTATTCTGATGATCACCTTACTAATAACACCTATAGTGGCAACTCTGATACCGCTAAGCAATTGTGGGGCGACAATTGGAAGATGCCGGGAATAAGAGGCGGTCTGACTGCCCTTCATAGCAACTGTACTTGGACTTGGTGTGATGGCTCAACTACCCAGTATGTCAGCGGTTGCACTCTCGCAGGCTACAAGGTAACGGGCACTGGCTCATACGCCTTCAATAATATATTCCTGCCTGCTGCGGGCTACCTCGACGGTGCCGGTACAATCAAAAACGAGGGAACCTACGGCTACTTCTGGTCAACAGGACCTAAGAGCGAAGATGAAAACACCTACGCCCTTTCTATGATCTTCAAAAAAGAAACCATCACTGATAGCTATGAAGCTAACCGCCACGATGCTTTCAGTGTCCGCCCTGTGCTGAAGTAATTCAACCGCATCCCCTCGCAGGCTGAAAACCTGCCAACCACCCTCCCCGGCCCATCCTCCCGCGATGTGCCGGGGATTTCGTTTGTTGACAATCATAAAAAAAATCACATTCCGCAACACGGAATCGGGCATTTTTACTCTTTTTTCTTTCTATATCGGAAAAAAGTTGTACTTTTGCACATCAAAATCATGCAAAAAGTTGCAAGATAACGATGAAAAACCTTGCAAAAAGTTGTCAATATGCTAAAAAGAAAAATTTTACAAAAACTACATAAATGGCACGACTCTGACCAAAAAAAAGCCCCATTGCTTTACGGAGCCCGACAGGTAGGGAAAACCACCGCCGTCAGGGAGTTTGCCAGGGAGTGTTATCCTCACTTTGTGGAAGTCAACTTCGTCAGGACACCCAGTGTCATGCGGGCCTTCGATGGAGATCTTTCGACCACCACCATCCTTACAAATCTGTCAGCCATGGGGCTGGGGCCTTTCATAAAACACGAGACGCTGGTTTTCTTCGACGAAATCCAGGAGTGTCCCAATGCCCGGACGGCCCTGAAATTCTTGGTTGAGGAACATTATTGCGACTATATCGCCTCCGGGTCGCTGCTGGGTATCAACTATAAGCCCGTCACCTCCTATCCCGTGGGCTTCGAGGAGCGATACGATGTCTATCCAATGGATTTCGAGGAGTTCCTGTGGGCCAAGGGTGTGTCAGATGAAGTCATTGAGGTTCTTCGGAAAAGCCTTCTCTCACTCACTCCCGTCCCATCGTTCATCCACGAGCAGATGAGTCGATTCTATCGGGAATACCTGGTGGTAGGCGGCATGCCGGAAGTTGTCCAGCAATATGTCTCCGACCCTAATTTTTCCGAGGTGGAAAGACTCCAGCAGGCCATCCTCTCCACCTACCGGGCCGACATCACCCACTATGCCGGCCATCAGGCGCCACTGGTCAAACGGGTATTCGACGCCCTCCCCTCGCAACTGGGCAAACAGGACAAGCGGTTCATCCTCGCCAGCCTGGAAAAAGGTGCATCCAACCGCAAATACATGGACCCGACCCAGTGGCTGATTGATGCCGGAATCGCATACTATTCATTCAATATCGGCTCGTTCGAACGTCCTTTCGAGGCCTACGAGAACCGACGGCTCTACAAACTGTACATGGTCGATACCGGGCTGCTCTGCTCACAATTGCTGACAAATATGCAGTTCGAGGTGATGAACGGCGACATCGGCATCAACGAGGGCGCACTGACCGAAAACTTCGTGGCCTGTACGCTGGCGGCCAATAACCACTCGTTGCATTACTACGACAAGAAAAGCCGGCTCGAACTGGATTTCGTCCTGCAGGAGCGCGACGGCATAGCCATCGTGGAGGTGAAATCGGGCGATGACTACACACGCCATGCCTCGCTGAACCACGCCATGAATGACTACGGAAATCTCATCAGCCGCAGCATCGTATTGTCCAAAAACAACATCGCTTTCCGCAACGGAATCCTATACATCCCCCTCTACATGGCGGGCATCATCTTCTGAGCGAAACGATGTATTTCCGATTGCACTCTTGCGGGTTTCAAGGTCAGCGGCAAAGCCGGCACAGCCTACGCGAGTAACAGTATTTTCCTACCTGCCGCAGGTTACCCCACCAACGCCGCATACCTGCTCTTCGGCAAGGGAAATGTGGGCTACAATGTCCACGCAGGCAGGTTCAAGACCCCAACCACCCTTCCCGGTCCATCCTCCCGCGCTGTGCCGGGGAGTTTTTCCATCCCTCGAAAATTGCACCCCCTTTACGTGAAGCACCCCCCGCAGAGCGTTGTCTGCGAGGGGTGCCGGGGGTTCATCCGCGGCGCGGTGGTGTGCAGCAGGGGATGCCACACGTGCCACCGCCCGGGGACGCTGCTATCCTACCATGCGCTGGTGTTGCGCGGGGTGGCGTTGGGGTGGGCAGCGTTCCATGCGGCGTTGCGTGCCGCCTGGGCAGGATGGTAGAGGTCACTGTCCTGCACGCTCACCGAGTAGTTGCCCACGGCATCGGTCTTCATGGCCGTGCAGGGACGGAAGCGCACGCTGGTCTGTGCCTTCACGATGTAGCTCTCGGGGTTGAAGCCCTCGACGGTCATGGCGCTCTGCGGGAAGCAGCGGCTCTTCAGCCCCAGGTACATGAAGCCGAAGTCGTTCTTGCCCAGATAGACGTTCTCGCCGTTGAGCAGCGCGTCCTTCAGGTACTCCTTGATGGCGCACACCACCGCCACCACGTCCGCCTTGCTGAACGTGCTCTGACGGATGATGTCGTCGATGATGGTGGTGGTACTGATGTAATCGTCGGACTTCGCCCGCAGGCAGGCATAGTCCACACCGGCAGCTCCGGCCGGGTTTGCACACTCGGTAACATAAACAGGTATTGCCATAGTACTTGTCTTTTAAAGGGTTAAACAATAAGGTTCTCAGGCGAGCAGGTCGCTGCTCACGCGTCGCACGGCGATGCGCTGGCGCACATACTTCTTCAGCGCTGCATCGGGCATGAAACGGATGCGGGCGTTGCGGATGTACGACGTGGGGCTGAAGTCCGCCGAGCGGATGGCGCTCTGCGGGAAGCAGCGGCAGCGGATGGCGGCACTCAGCGTGCCGATGCCCTCCAGCGTCACCTTGTGGCCATTGCCGATGTGACGCGAGATCTCGAAGAAGTAAGCCGCCAGGATGCCCTGGACGTCGCTCACGGTGACTGACGTGGCGTTGCTGATGTCCTCAGCGAGGTCGCTGAACACATAGTCGCCGCTCTTCGCCCGACGGTTGCAGGCGTAGTCCACGCCCGCAGCACCCGATGGGTTACTACACTCTACAACTTTGTAAGGTACACTCATAGTAGTGTTAAGATTAAGTTGTTAATAAATAGGGTTATCTATCACTTCCGCCCGGGCATGCGATGCCACGTGTTTGCTGAGACGCGCATCGGGCCTGAAGCGGACATTATACTTTCTGATCACATCGTCGGCGCACAGGCCACGGCGTACCGCCTCGTCGGGTGTGCACAGTCCCGCCTCCACGGTTATCCGGAATCTGCCGATGCCCTCGAGCTCCACGATCTGACCATCGAGCAATGCAGCTTGTGTATACTCCAGCATGGCGGTGAGAGCCGCCGCCACGTCGGCGCGTGTCAGCGAGCACGCGTTCGATATGTCGTCCGCCATCTGGTCGAATCCATACCGTCCGCGCGCCACCGTACGCAGCGTGCGGCCCTCCGTAGGGGCACTGTCGGCAGGAGCCCCCGGCTCCCGCACCACCACATCAATCCATTTTACTTGTATTGCCATGTAGGAATATCAGTCATCAAGGGTTATTTCAGAGTACTTATTGGATCTAATCTTTTTATGATGCAAAGTTACACAATCCCTGCGACATACGCAAATTTTTCGGGCACTTTTTCCGCACTTTTCCGGCACTTTTTTCGCCCATCTGCAAAGCCCTGTTTTTGGATAAAAGAAAAAGAAAATTAAATCTGTTTATATATAATGCTGCGCATTTGGGTGCTGTGACTCAGGCTTGTCTGCCTGTAAGGCGAGCTTCCAGTCATCCAACCCAGACTCCCATCATCCCCTCTGACGAGGTCATAAAAACAGATTTAGAAAATATCTCTTTCAGAGATGAAAATGAAGAAAATGCAGCCTCGCTTCAGCATAGCTGGGGGCAAGCTTGGCTCTGCATTCGGCTCGCCCTGCATTTTCTCCATTTTCATCCCCCCATTGGGGGATATTTTCTTCATTTGATTATTTATGAGCCCGTTAGGGTGCTGATGGAGTGAGACTGAATGAACAGAAACTTGTTTATGGGCATTCAGTCTTACTACAGCAGCAGATGCTCCCCAGGAGCATCCTAAAGAATCAAATGAAATTTTCTTTTTTTAAACACGATTATGCGTGTGATCCTTTATTCGTGCTCTTCAGGGGTTCAATCCTCTTTTATTTTGCTGTAAAAAAGGGGTTCAATCCTCTTTTTTTGCCCGAAAAAAGAGGTTCAATCCTCTTTTTTTGTTGTTTGAGAGAAAAAACAGTATTTTTGCATCGCAAATAAATTTGGGTAAGATGGATTCAAACGATTATTTCGAGCTGCAGCAGCAGTATCATGGCAGATTGGACAACACCCCAACAGTGTTCCATCGGTATGCACATACGGTTATCGACTGGGGCAACCGACTTATCGGCATCAAGGGTGCCCGTGGTGTGGGCAAGACAACACTTGTGCTGCAGCATGCCAAGGAGGCTTATGGATTCTCGGAAGAGGCGCTGTATGTGTCGCTCGACAACCTCTGGTTCTCCGACCATTCACTCGTGGAGCTAGCGCACTACTTTTACCTTCACGGCGGCAGGCATCTCTTCCTCGACGAGGTGCATTGCTACAAGCAGTGGCAGACAACGCTGAAAAATCTCTACGACGATTACCCCGATATGACAATAGTCTACACCGGCTCTTCGATGTTGCAGATGGCAGCTGCTGAGGGCGACCTGTCGCGAAGGCTGATGGATTACGAGATGCGGGGAATGTCGTTCCGCGAGTACCTGTCCTTCGAGGGTGTGATGTCAATCGCCCCCATTCCGCTGGAACAGCTCCTGGCCGACCATGTGGCCATAGCCCACGAGGTGAAGCGGTCCATACCCTCCGTGCTGCCACTGTTCGAGCAGTACCTGCGACAGGGATATTACCCGTTCTACAAAGAGGTCAGCAGCGGTTTCAATATCCGTCTGCAGCATATCGTGAGCCAGATACTGGAAGTGGATTATCCTGCCGTGGACGAGATTTCCGTCGCCACAATCCGCAAAGCCAAGAAGATGCTTATGGTCCTGGCGGAACATGTGCCGCAAGTGCCCACGATGAATACGCTCTATGCTCAGCTGGAGACCGACCGTTCGCAGGGAATGAAAATCCTGTACTCCCTGGCACGTGGCGGACTGCTGGCACTGCTCACCGACAATACGAAGAGCCTCAAGGTGCTCTGCCGGCCCGAAAAGATATTCCTCAACAACACCAACCTCATGTACGCGCTGGGACGTAAGACCGACATCGGGACCATCCGCGAGACCTTCTTCATGAACCAGCTGTCGCAGGGACATCAGGTAAGCTATCCCGCCAAGGGCGATTTCCTCGTCGATGGCATACACCTCTTCGAAGTGGGCGGTGCCGACAAGACTTTCCGTCAGATCAAGGACGAGCCCCGGAGCTACCTGGCCATCGATGGCGTCGAGTATGGTGCGGGCAACCGCATCCCGCTGTGGATGTTCGGATTACTGTACTGATTTCAACGCCAGCAAATGATTTTTTAACGGCTTATCCGAGGCGTTCGATCTCTGAAGGCTCGAAGAACAGGAATGCCCGGCCCGGCAGGCCGATGGTAGTGTTGATGTAGAAGGTGTCGTAATACTCTATGTTGCCCTCGCGGTGCGAGTCCAGCGGGAAGTGGAATGCGCCGGTATAGGGCAGCGTATTGTCGAGGTAATCATCGAACTCCATGGTCGATGCGCTGGCCGAGACGTATCCGCTGATGGTGCTGGAGGCGTCGAAATAGCTGGAGCTCACCGTGTGGTCGAGCCATAGGGTGTAGTGCACCTTATCCGTCGCTATCCAATGCGTGTCGTAACGGGTAGCGTCGGGGATATAGGACGCGAGGCCCTGTATGCCGCCATCGTCGAGGCACTGGAGGAGGTTCCAGTCGGGGTGATTGGGGCTGTAATGGTCAAGGATGGCTCGGATCTCGTCCACCGTGAGCTGTCCTTTCACGAAAGCGTCGCAGTCGGCGGCCTCCACTCGGGCCAGAGCCGTCTCCTCGCGTGCCTGCTCCGCGCTCCACGATGCTACGCCGAGGCTCTTGAGCAGTGCGGAATAGCCCACGACGGTATTCTCGCAGCAGAGGCGCAGGAGCTTGTTGCCGTTGTACTCGCTGCCCGTGTACCAGGCATTGCCGTAGCTGCCGCCCTGCCGGGCATTGTATATCGTGGGACGTGCGGGGAGCATGAGGTGTGCGCCGCCGATCTGGCAGATGGCCTTGTCGTCGTGGCGCTGCACCTTCGACATCTCGAAGTAGCTCTGCAGGAGGCTGTAGAGGTAGGCCACACGCTGCACGCCGTAGTCGTCGCCGCCAAGGGCGTAATAGCTGAAGGTGAGGTTCAGCGAGCGTGCCATGCCGGCAGCCACCTCGGCGCGGTAGGCATCGCGCGCGCCGTAGCCCTGGCTCTCCCAGGGGAACTGTGAGTAGGCGTAGATGTCGAACGCCGCCAGGTAGTTGCACTTCACGCCGTTGTAGTAGAAGGCGTAGTTGAGCAGCGACTTGGCCAGCGCCTCGGTTGCCGAATAGGTGTTGGTGCCATCGGCAATCTTGCTCGACCACTCGCGCACGGCGGCTGCCGTCTCGTCGAGGCTCTCGCAGCGCGACAGCTTGCGGTAGGCCTCGTCGGTGAGCGTGAAGAGCTGCGTGAGCGACTTGTCGAAGGCCTGCTGGTTGGTGTAGATGGCGTTCAGCTCCGTCTCGTCGAGTTTCACGTAGATGTCGGAGACGAGGGCCGAGAGGTCGTCGAGCTTCATCGACAGCTGGTCGATCTGCGCCGATATGGAGTCAAGCAGCAGGAGCTCCTCGGAGCGTCCGGCGCCGGTGCCGAACAGCTGCTCCGACACGGCCACCGAGAGCTTGCCGAAGACCTTGTCGAAGACGGTCGTACCGGTGTAGGCGTTGAGTGCCTTGCCAAGGGTGCTGGCACCGGCTGCGATGGCCGCCGTGGCCCAGTCCTTGTAGTTGTCGGCGATGAAGCCCATCGGGTCGTCGAGGGCCGTATTGTCGTCGGACCCCGCCAGGAACTGCTCCCCGCCGAAGTCGGCCGGGAAGGAGGGCTGCGCATAAGTCACCATCTCCACCACGGGCAATGCGTAGCTGCTCTCCGTGTCGTCGTCGGTGCACGAGGTCAGCATGCCCAGCGCCGCCACGGCGGCAAAGAGAACCATCGAGAACTTTTTCATTGATGCTGTTTTCGTGATGACAGCTGCCGGGAACTTTGTTATAGATGACGTTTTCGTGAAGAGAACCATCGAGAACTTTTTCATTGATGCTGTAGCTTTTGATTAACGAGCGCAAAAGTACATGGTCTATTTTATTCCACCAAATAATTACCGGAAAATCACACCGAACGAGCGTCTACTGACCGCCCTCACCCACCCCACCGACCGCCCTCACCTGCGTCACTGACGGCGGTCAGTGAAAGCTGGTTGCGGAGAATTTCGGCACCGATGCGGTAGGTGCGGCATGTGCGGCAGGTGTTTTTAAAAAAGTATGAAAAAAAATAATTAATTACCATGCATGGATGTTTTTTTCTTCATGTAATTATTTTTTTTTGTTTAAAAACATTCAAAACATGTACCGCACATGCCGCACCTACCGCACTTTGCTGATTGTTGTTCTCTGTATGCGGGTTGCAGATGCGTGTAAGAGAGCATACACACAGCAAAAAAAGAATGGAGGAGCGCCATTCGGTCACTCCTCCCCTCTCCTGTTGTCAGAACGGTGCTTCGCGCTCAGGTGGGAACTCCAACAGCGGGCTGTCATGCACCGGCAATGCATCACCGACTCCATCACCCCCTGCCGCATAGGTTGCTGTGGTGACGGTGACCATTGGGTCTCCATCCGTTGCACCGGTGCTCGCACCCTCACTGTAGACCTCTTTCGCTGTCTTGTTTGCGCGGGTCTCGTTGTAGAATGCGAGTCCTTCGTCCTGGGCGATGACTTTGCGTTCGCCCTCGTCGATAGGCAGCTTCACGACGTTGTATTTGAAAACGTTTCGGGTGTTTCTCCCATCGAACCCCATCCGTTTCATGGCCTTGCCGATGTTGTTTGGATTTATGGCAGGCTGCCGGCTGTACCTTGTGATGTATTCACAGATTTCCGCTGCGCCCATCATCACGCCCGGCTCATCATCGTTCGGCTTGCGGAAATAGATGGAGATGTACTCCTCGCAGGTGTCGAGCTTCACATGCTGCTTGTTGTGCCGTGTGATGTCCTGCGCCTGGAGGGTGCTGATGTGGAAATAGTCTCTCACGCAATGCTGCACCATGTGCCATGCCTGCGCATACGCCCCCTCATAGGGGAGGGGGTTCACGGTATCGGTGAAGCGCACCGTACCCCGCACGTTCACCGTGAGGTAACGGCGGTCACCGGCCTCCTCGGCGATGTAGCGATCCTCATTGGTCGTGCCGATGAAGGATGCTATGCGCTTCAGTTGGGTGGGGCGTTGGGCGAAAGGTTTCCGGATGCTGTTGTCGCCTATGGTGATGATAGCCTTCATGGTGCTGGAGTTTTTTGCAAACAGCTCAAACTCGTCGAAGATGATCAGTACTTTCTCCGACAAGGAGATCAACATGTCCTTATCAATCTTTTCCGTTGGCATAACGACCTTTCCGTAATCTCGCAACTGGGGCGGAAGGATACGTTGGCAGAAATAGCCCTTACCCCCATTCTGCGGGCCGACGAGCACGGGCATCAGCTGGTTATCGTTGGTGTGCCCCGTGTACAGCGCCACCATGTTTACAAACCACTTTTTCAGGTAGGGCATGCAGAAAGCGCGTTCCTCCGGAGTGCGGAACTGCAGGTGGTCGAAGAACTGTTCAATGTAATCGGTCACACCATCCCATGCAGGTAGCGCGTCGAGATAGTGGTTAAACGGATTATAGTCAGGTGTAAGCCCCTCGGATATATACAGTAATTGGCAATCCTTGCTGGAGATGTGAATGTTTGCTTTTTTTAGATTCACAAAAAACGATGCGCTCGTTCGGTCGTCCAGTATTTTCCATTGGGTGCTGCCCTTTCTGCGCACTTCAGGCTCACACTTGATGACGTTGTAGCGGAAATCTGCCATTTCGCGCAACATTTTTTCTGCACGGGTGATGGGGGGCGTGCTGTCCTTCTCCTTCACAGCACCGTCGGCCGCCTTCTTGGGTGGGCGTCCCGGTTTCCGTTTCAGCTCATTCGGCAGGCTGATGTCGACGCCGTAGCGGCTGGCCGTGTCGAAGAAGGTGCCGATGCCAATCCGCCCGTCGTGCTTATTGAGGAGGTTGTCGAACTTCCGGTTGCACTCCTGCACACTGTAGTCTGGGTGAAGGCTGCTTACGCTGCAGAAGAGTTCCCTGCCCGCTTCGCCCAGCGAGGCAAGTGCGAAGCCGCACTGGACCCACGTGTCGTATTCACGGGTGATGTCGATGCCCGCAGCGAGGATGCGGTCAACAACCGCATGGGCATGGATGAGGTTGTCGGCGCCGTTACTGTTACTCACGGCAGCCGAAAAATGATAGGTTTTACTCATAATAGTGAAATATTGTTGTGTTCGTTGTTTGTGCAGTTTGAAGCCGTGTTTTCCAAATACTTAGGGTTGATGTAACAATCGGGGTCGTAGCAGAGGAAGCAGGCGCGTGCCTCATCCTTGCCGCTGGCATCGGCGTTGATGCCGTACTCGAACCTCAGGTGGCGGTCCACCTCGGCGAACACATCGCGCAGCGGCCGCCCGTTCAGCATGCCGATGCGGATGAAGGCCTTCAGCCCTTCGCCTCCCGGTGAGGTGAAGAGGAGTTCCGTCTCGTAGCGCTTGTCGTGGGGCAACAGCCGTTTCAGACGGGCGAGCATCGCCGGATCGTCGATGTCGTCGATGTCAATCACCATCAGCCCGCTGGGCTGCAACAGCTTATCCCTCTTGCGGTAGCTGAATGTTCCGAAGGGGATACAGAACATCAGCATCAGCGTCTTCAGGGCTCGCCGCCTGTCAGGGTCCTTCTCGGCACGTATCGCCTCGGTGGCTGCACGGGCATCCTCTCCTATTATATAATGGTAGAGGTCCAGAATGGTGACGTCAGCACACGGCTTCGTCTGCAGGACAGGCAGGCCCTTTGTGTTCTTGTATCCCGCATTGAACAGCGAGACTTTCTTTTCGCGGAAGGAGTTTGTGATATCCTTCGCGATGGGAGGTTCGGCCTTAAAGGCTGTTGTATTGTTCAGTCTCTCGACTGCTGCATCCGATATTGGGAGGCTCGGAAGAAAGCCTTTTCCACAGAATACTTCCATAGAAATTATTACCAAAAATTAATGATGCAAAGGTAGAAAGTATTTTTTACACGCGCAAACGTTTTTTCACAAAAAAAATGCCCGATTTGCAATTTTTTTTCGCGCAAGAAAAAAATTACCCACAATTACACACAATTACCCAGCAATTACCCAGATTTCGTTACGCAGACGAAAAAGCCACTTTCCTTCGATTTTTCAATTCAGAATCTTGAACTTGCTTATACCCTTACAAGCGAATCATCCATGCATTGATTTGCAAAAGATGTTGCCTAAAATGCATAATCTTCGCCCTCTAAATCTTAAAATATCCACAGTGCATTAACGATATGTTATAAATTTCCATTTTCCCCTGCATGGAACACAGGTTCAAGTTTTGGAACCGGAAACGGAAGAACGGTTCGTCGCACATCCGGCATCTTCACAAGGTGGGTTTCACCCTTGAACCGTCAATAGCATCCATGAGTCCCCATTTTTCCCCTTTGCAGGGTGGAAATGGGGGTTTTCGGGGGGATGGAGGCTAATGAATCGTAGTATTTTTTGCAGAATGAAGAAAAGTTTGTAATTTTGCGGCCAATTTGGAAAATTATTGGGAAGAGATGAGCAGAAAAGTGCTTGTAAGCGACATTACCATGGCATTGGCCGATGGTGAGAACGTGAGCCGCCTGTCGTTCCGGCAGAAGATTGAACTGGCAAAGATCCTGGACCGACTCAACGTGTCGGTGATAGAGACGGGTCCGCTGCGCAATGGCCGTCAGGACTGCCTGCTGGTGAAGTCCATCGCTGCGGCCGTGCAGAACAGCATCCTGTCGGTAGGTGTGGACATCACCCACGAGGACTCGGTGGACACGATATGGACCTGTCTGAAGGAGGCTGCACATCCCCGTCTGCAGGTGTCCGTGCCGGTGAGCACGGTGCAGATGGAGTACCTGTGCCACCGGAAGCCCGCCGCCGTGCTGGAGCTGGTGCGGCAGACGGTGCAGCGCTGCGCCGCGCTGTGCGCCGACGTGGAGTTCGTGGCCGAGGACTACAGCCGCAGCGAACAGGAGTTCCTGCTGCAGGTGGTGCACACGGCCGTGGAGGCTGGCGCCACCACGGTGACCTTCTACGACATGGCGGGCCTGATGCTCGACGATGAGTCGTACGCCGCCGTGAAGGCCCTCCGCGCGGCCCTCCCCGAGGGGGTGCGGCTGGGCGTGCGCTGCTCGAACACCATCTTCCTGGCCGACAGCTGCTCGGCAGCGGCCGTACGCGCCGGTGCCGACGAGATAAAGACCTCAGCCTACGGCGATGCCACGGCATCGCTCAAACGGCTGGTGAAGATACTGAACACGAAGGCCGAGACGTGCGGCATCGCCTGCGACGTGCGCGCCACGGAGATCGCACGCGCCGTGGACCAGATCAAGGTGCTCTGCGTGCCGAAGGGCTCGTCGGTGTTTGCACGCCAGCAGACGGTGACGGCCGTGCCGCACAGCAGCGAATGGATGCTGACGGCAGGCGACGACCGCCAGACGGTGATGGCCGTGGTGGAGAAGCTGGGCTACGACCTCGACGAGGAGGACAAGACGAAGGTGTACGAGGCCTTCCTGTCGCTGGCCTCGAAGAGCGATGCCGTGGAGGCCAAGGAGCTGGATGCCATCGTGGCATCGATAGCCTTCCAGGCACCCCCCACCTACCGTCTCGAGAGCTACCTCATCAACTCGGGCAACGTGATCACCGCCACCTGCCACCTGCGCCTGGCGAAGGGGAAGGATGTGCTGGAGTGCGCCTGCCTGGGCGACGGACCGGTGGACGCCGCGTTCCACGCCATCGAACAGCTGGTGGGACGGTCCTACGAGCTCGACGACTTCCAGATACAGTCCGTCACCGAGGGACGCGAGGCCATGGGACGCGCCGTGGTGCGGCTGCGCCACGAGGGCAAAGTGTTCTCGGGATGCGGCATCTCGCGCGACATCGTGGGGTCGGGCATCATGGCCTACCTGAGCGCAGTGAACAAGATAGCATACGAGGAGGCTGAGGCATGAAACTGTCGTTTTCCACACGCGGCTGGGCCGACAGGAGCTGGGAACAGCTGGTGGCCGATGCTGCCGAGATGAACTTCGGCGGCATAGAGGTGTACAACGCGCTGCGCGACGAGTCGCTGACGGGCGCCGCCGGCCCTTTCCATAAGTACTCGCTGCTGAGCACCTACCGTAGCCTGGCAGAGAAGAAGCTGCACACGGTGTGCTTCGACAGCTCTGCCGACCTCTCCGACGAGAGCGGCGCAGGAGCGGAGGAGCTGCAGCAGCTGATAAGGCTGGCCGCCGACATGCGGTGCCCGTACGTGAGCGGCTACGCCAAGGAGGACCGGCCGGAGGTCATCCGCCACAACCTGCAGCGCCTGATGGGCGACGCCGAGAGACATGGCGTGACGGTGCTGGTGAAGACGAGCGGCGTGTATGCCGACACCGGACGGCTGCGCGACCTGATGAACGACTTCGCCAACGACCACCTGGCGGTGCTGTGGGATGTGCACCATCCCTACCGCGACCGCGGCGAGACACCCGCACAGTCCATCACGAACCTGGGAGCGTACGTCCGCCATGTGCACCTGCGAGACAGCGACGACGCGGGAGCCTACGCCCTCATCGGCGAAGGCACACTGCCGGTACGCCTGGTGATGGAGGCCCTGGCATCCATCGACTACGACGAGTACCTGTCGCTCGAGTGGAAGACGGCATGGATGAACGACGTGACCGATGCCGAAGTCATCTTCCCCCACTTCGTGAACTATATGGAGCGGTTTGAACATAACCGCGAGAAATGCATGAGGCTGTACCCCAACCACGATGGCAGCGGCGAATATATATGGAAGAAGGACGAGCTGCTGAACCTCACCTTCGCACAGGTGCTCGACCGCGTGGTGGAGGCGTTCCCCGACCAGTACTGCTTCCGCTACACCACCCTCGACTATACCCGCACCTACCGCGAGTTCCGCGACGATGTGGACGCCTTCGCCCGGGCGCTGGTGTCGCTGGGCGTGAAGGCCGGCAGCAAGGTGTCGGTGTGGGCGACGAACGTGCCGGCATGGTACATCACCTTCTGGGCCACAGCCAAGATAGGCGCCGTGCTGGTGACGGTGAACACCGCCTACAAGTCGCACGAGGCCGAATACCTGCTGCGGCAGTCAGACACCCATACGCTGGTGATGATCAGCGGAGGCAAGGACTCGGACTACCGCGGCATCATCAACGAGCTCTGTCCCGAGATCCGTCACAGCAAGGCGGGCGCACCGCTGCACTGCCGCCGGCTGCCGTTCCTGCGGAACGTGATCACGGTGGGCTTCCGTCAGAAGGGATGCCTGACCTTCGAGGAGGCCATGGCACGCAAGGACCGCGTGCCGCACGACGTCATCGCACGCATGGCCGATGAGGTGAAGCCCGACGACGTGTGCAACATGCAGTACACCAGCGGCACCACCGGCTTCCCCAAGGGAGTCATGCTCACCCACTACAACGTGGTGAACAACGGCAAGAGCATCGGCGACCGCATGGGACTGTCGACAGCAGACCGCATGATGATACAGGTGCCCATGTTCCACTGCTTCGGCATGGTGCTGTCGATGACCTCGGCCATGACGCACGGCACCACGATGTGCCCCATGCCCTACTTCTCGGCCAAATCGTCGCTGGCCTGCATCAACCAGGAGCGCATCACCTGCTTCAACGGCGTGCCCACGATGTTCATCGCCATGTTCAGCCATGCCGACTACCGCAAGACCGACTTCTCGCACATGCGCACGGGCATCATGGCCGGTTCGGGCTGCCCACCGGAGCTGATGCGCAGAGCAGCACGCGAGGACGAGATGAACATGCGGGGCATCGTGTCGGTGTACGGACAGACCGAGTCGTCGCCCGGCAACACCATGTCGGCATGGACCGACCCGCTGGACGTCCGCTGCGACACGGTGGGCTATGCCTTCCCCCACGTGATGTGCAAGATCATTGACCCGGAGACGGGACGCGAGGTGCCCGACGGCGTGAACGGCGAGTTCTGCTCCAAAGGGTACAACATCATGAAGGGCTACTACAAGATGCCCGAGGCAACGGCACAGGCCGTGGACAGCGAGGGATGGCTGCACTCGGGCGACCTGGCCGTGAGGGATGCCGACGGCAACTACAAGATTACGGGACGACTGAAGGACATGATCATACGCGGCGGCGAGAACATCTACCCCAAGGAGATCGAGGAGTTCATCTATACCCACCCGCTGGTGAAGGACGTGCAGGTGATAGGCGTGCCGGACAAGAAGTACGGCGAGGAAGCCATGGCGTGCATCATCCTGCAGGAGGGTGCCACGGTGAGCGAGGAGGAGATGCGCCGCTTCATCACGGCCAGCCTGGCCAGCCACAAGGTGCCACGGTACATCGACTTCGTGGATACATTCCCCATGAACGCCGCAGGCAAAATCCTGAAATACAAGATGCGCGAAGAAGCAATAGAGAAACTGGGTATCAACAAATAACATACATACAGCCCCCATCATTGGCATGAGGAGCCACAAGAGAAGAAATGAACGAGAAGAAGAAAACGCTGGTCACACTCGACGGCAACGAGGCCGCCGCACACATTGCATACGAATTCACTGAGATAGCCGCCATCTACCCCATCACGCCATCGTCGCCCATGGCAGAGCACACGGACTTCTGGTCGGCAAAGGGCCGTAAGAACATGTTCGGCCAGACGGTGACGCTCACCGAGATGCAGTCCGAGGCGGGCGCCATAGGCGCCGTGCACGGTGCTGCCCAGACAGGGTCGCTGGCCACCAGCTTCACCTCGAGCCAGGGTCTGATGCTGATGATACCGGTGCTCCACCGCATCGCCGGCGAACGGCTGCCGGTGGTGCTGCACGTGGCGGCACGCACCGTGGGCACCCATGCCATGAGCATCTTCGGCGACCACTCCGATGCGATGTGCTGCCGCAACACCGGCTTCGCCATGCTCTGCTCGGGCAGCGTGCAGGAGGTCATCGACCTGGCAGGCGTGGCCCACCTCGCCGCCATCAAAGGGCACACGCCCTTCATGCACTTCTTCGACGGTTTCCGCACGTCGCACGAGATCAGCACCTCCGAGATGATCGACCTGCAGCAGCTGCATGCGCTGGTGGACCAGAAGGAGCTGACGGCATTCCGCGACCATGCGCTGAACCCCGAGCATCCGCTGATGCGGAGCACGGTGCAGAACCCCGACGTGTACTTCCAGGTACGCGAGGCCTCGAACCCCTACTACGACGCGCTGCCGGGCATCGTGGAGGACTACCTCTGCCAGATCAATGCCATCACGGGACGCGACTACCATCTGTTCAACTACTACGGCGACCCCGAGGCTACCGACGTGATCGTGGCCATGGGCAGCGTAGCCGGAACGGTCAAGGAGGTGGTGGACAACCTGCGGGCCAAGGGACGGCGTGTGGGCTTCCTGCAAGTGCACCTCTACCGTCCGTTCAGTGCCGAACACTTCCTGCAGGCATTGCCGGGGAGCGTGGAGCGCATCGCCGTGCTCGACCGCTGCAAGGAGCCGGGCAGCGCCGGCGAGCCCCTCTACGAGGATGTGTGCGCCGTGGTATGCAAGCACCACATGCACGACCACAGCACACGGCTGCCGCTCCTCATCGGCGGACGCTACGGACTGTCGTCAAAGGACACCGACCCGGGACAGATCATGGCTGTGTTCGACAACCTCGCCGCTGCAGCACCAAAGGATAACTTCACCATAGGCATCGTCGACGATGTCACCCATCTGTCGCTGCCCTCGGCACCCATCGATGACCTCAACACCGGCACCTTCGCCTGCAAGTTCTGGGGACTGGGTGGCGACGGCACCGTGGGCGCAAACAAGAACACCGTACACATCGTGAGCGAGTGCGCCCATATGTACGGACAAGCCTACTTCGAGTACGATGCCAAGAAGTCGTTCGGCGTCACCAAGTCGCACCTCCGCTTCGGCACGGCTCCCATCGAGAGCGCCTACTATGTGAAGCATGCCGACTTCGTGGCATGCCACAACCAGACATACATCGGACAGTACGACATCGTGAGCGAGATAAAGCCCGGCGGCACCTTCCTGCTCAACACCACCAAGAGCGATGCAGAGCTCGCCGAATGGCTGCCCGAGGAGGTGAAGCGTACACTGGTGGAACGGGACATCCGTTTCTTCGCCATCAATGCCACCGGCATTGCCCTTCGTCTCGGTCTGGGCAGCCACACGAATACCGTGCTGCAGGCGGCGTTCTTCGCCACCTCGGGGCTCATCGATCCCACGCTGGCTCTCAACGCCATGAAGGAGGCGGCACGCAACACCTATGCCGCCAAGGGCGACAAGGTGATAGCGGAGAACATCGCCGCCATCGAATGCGGCGAGAAGGAGGTGCGGGAACTGGATGTGCACGCCTGGACAATGCCTGTACGGACAGCACCGGAAACGGACGCTACAGACAGGAAGGACGGCTACGACCTGCTGAGAGATGTCGTCATCCCCATCAACCGCCAGAAGGGTGATGACATCCCGGTGAGCCGTTTCCACGACCAGGTGGACGGCACCATACAGCTGGGCCTCACCGCCTACGAGAAACGCCGCATCGCGGTGAGCATCCCGCAGTGGGACAGCACGAAATGTGTGCAATGCAACCGCTGTGCACTGGTATGTCCGCATGCGGTCATCCGTCCCTACCTGCTCACTGACGCCGAGAAGGCTTCTGCCCCCGAAGGATTCCAGACCCTCGCTGCCGTGGGCGGCAAGGTCAAGGGGCTGCACTACGCCCTCACCGTGTCGGCCTCCGACTGCACGGGATGCGGGAGTTGCGTGCAGTGCTGTCCGTCGGACGCGCTGACGATGGTTCCCGTGAAGAGCAACGACGACCTGCAGCAGCAGGACCGCGACTTCGCCTATGCCCTCACACTGCCCGACAAGGGTGACCTCTTCGGTCCGTACACGGTCAAGGGAAGCCAGTTCCGCCAGCCGCTGGTGGAGTTCTCGGCAGCCTGTGCAGGCTGCGGCGAGACGCCCTACGCCAAGCTGCTCACGCAGCTCTTCGGCGACCGCGTGTACTGGGCCAACGGCACCGGCTGCTCACAGGCCTGGGGCGCCGCCATGCCCGGCATTCCCTATACAACCAATCACCGCGGACATGGTCCCGCCTGGACGAACAGCCTGTTTGAGAACAACGCCGAGCTGTGCCTGGGCATGTTCCTCTCCGTACGCCAGCGCAGGAACCGGGTGAAGGAGATGGTCATGGCCCTCCTCGGCACGCTTTCGTCCGACAGCCCACTGCATGCCGCCTGCGAAGCCTATCTCGCAGCGTTTGACGACCTGGAGGCCTCCCGTGCCGCTTCCGACCGCCTCATCGATGCGCTCACGGCACTTCCTGAGGGGTCCTGTCCCGCCGCCAGCCGACTGCTGGAGGAGAAAGACATGTTCGCGAAGAAGACCTTCTGGATGTTCGGCGGCGATGGCTGGGCCTACGACATCGGCTTCGGCGGTCTGGACCATGTGGTGGCCACAGGCGAGAACGTCAACGTGTTCGTCATCGACACCGAGATGTACTCCAACACCGGTGGACAGAGCAGCAAGGCTACTCCTATCGGTGCCGTGGCGAAGTTCGCCTCATCGGGAAAGAAAAGCCGCAAGAAAGACCTCGGCTCCATCCTCATGACCTATGGCAACGTCTATGTAGCACAGGTTGCCATGGGTGCCGACCCTTCCCAGCTCATCAAGGCGGTTCGCGAAGCCGAGGAGTACGACGGGCCCTCCGTCATCGTTGCCTACACGCCCTGCGCCTCGCATGGCATCTGCCGCGGCATGCAGAACGTGCAGGAGGAGATGAAGCGTGCCGTGCAGAGCGGCTACTGGCATCTCTACCGCTATGACCCCCGCAAGGAACATCCGTTCCAGTTGGACTCTCCCAAGCCGACGATGCCCTACACCGAGTTTCTGGAGGGCGAAGTGCGCTATGCATCCCTGCGCCGCACCTTCCCCGAGAATGCCGAGGCACTCTTTGCCCAGGCGACGACCGATGCCGAGGAACGCTACGAGCAGTTCAGCAAACGATAGGCAGGCAAAGCGATAGGCAGCGGCAGGCAGGCAAAGCGATAGGCAGCGGCAGGTAGGCAAAGCGATAGGCAGCGGCAGGTAGGCAAAGCGATAGGCAGGCAAAGCGGCAGGGGCCTTCAGCTCGAGCCCCTGGCCGGATATAAAGTTCAGCGGTCTGAGACTGTGTCCCAGACCGCTGAGTCTATTCATTCACATCCGATGCAAGGATGCAGTACTTGTCAATCCTGCGGTTCGTCGGGGGTATCGAAAGCCTTGATCTTGGCCAGCATCTCCTCGGCGTCAGCCTTGAGCTTTTCCATCTTACGCTGTATCTCTGCGACGAGGCTGTTGCCGCTCTTGCTGCCGGTCTTCAGGAACCCGAGGTTGTTCTCGTAGGTTTTGATCTCATTCTTGATACGCTCGTACGCCTGCACGAGTTTCTCCCGTTCGCGGTCGAGGTTGTTGCCGCTCTCACGCACTGTCTTGCGGAAGTTGCTGACGCGGCGCGACGACTCATCGGCATGGAGGCGGTCAAAGAGTCCGTCGACCAGTGTGCGATACTGCGTGTAGATCTTCTCCTTGTCGCGGTAGGGCACATGTCCCGTGGCATTCCACTGAGCCACCAGTTCATGCAGGCGGTCGCCAAGGTCATTGCTCAGCTCCTCTGCGCCCTCCTCCAGCTTGTCGCTGAGTTCACCCAGTGCTTTGATGATGCCCTTCTTGACGGATAGGTTCTGCTGTTCCTCGCTGCGCTGCGAGCTACCGGCGGCATTGCGGTTGGCGAAGAATGCATCGCAGGCGGTCACGAAACGTTTCCACACCGCATCGGACTGCTTCTTCGGTACAGCGCCTATCGTCTTCCACTCTTTCTGCAGCGCGGTGAGCTTGCTGGCTGTTGCCTTCCAGTCGGTGCTGTCCTTCAACGCCTCTGCCTGCTCGCACAAGGCGATCTTCTTCTCCAGATTGGCCGTCAGGTTCTCCTTGGTGCTCTTATAGAAGGCTTCCTTGCGGCTGAAGAACACATCACAGGCCGCACGATAGCGCTCAAAGAGCTTCTGGTTCTGCTTGGCAGAGGCCCTACCGATGGTCTTCCACTTTGCCTGAAGTGCCAATACCTCTTCGCTTTTCTCGTTCCACTTGTTATACGATGTGAGTGCCTCGTAATCGATGGCTTCGAGGAGTTCGCAGATGGCGATCTTCTGTTCCTGGTTTTCGTTCTCCGTCTGACGGATGGTCTCGTAGTACTCCTGGTGGCGTTTGTTGACTACCGTAGAGGCCGCTTTGAAACGTTCCCATACCTCTTCGCGCACCTCGCGGGCGACAGGGCCTGCCTCGCGGTACTCCTGATGCAGTTGCTGCAGACGGATGGTAGCGGCCACCACGTCGGGCTCATCGGCCAGCGCTTCTGCCTCCTCGCACAGGCGTACCTTGACCTCCAGGTTCTTCTTGAAGTCGTACTCACGGAACATGTTGTTCAGCTTGTGCAGGTCATAGAACCGCTCAGTATAGGACTGGTAGGTCTTCCAAAGCTCCGACGCCTTCTCGGGCGGCACGTCCTTGATGTCGCGCCACTCCTGCTGGATAGCCTGGAAGGCATCGTAAGAGACGGGGTCGGTGTCGGCGTTATCAATCATCGTCTTCAGACGATCGAGGATGGCGCACTTGCGCAGGTAGTTCTCCTCCCGTTTAGCATTGAGTTCTTTCTGTGCCTGCGCGCGTTTTTCGCGGATGACTCCCATGACGCTCTTGTAGTCAGCCTCCTCGGCCAGCAGCTCGGGACAACGGTCAGCGGGCACGAAGGCTTCGGCATCGTTGCCTGCAGCCACAAATGCCTCACGGGCCGCATTCATGGAAGCATTGTGAAGACGGTAAAAGATTTGCTTCAGTTGCTCCAGCACATCGCGGGGCACATCGGCAGCCGTGTTCTCCAAAGCCCGCAGGCACTCGATGACCTCGACACACGTCTGAGGCTGTGGCTGCTTGGCGGGAGCATCCTCGGCGGGAGCATCCTCAGCAGGGGCGGTTTTCACAGAGGCGTCTGCAACGGGGGCCTCTGCGTCCACGGCTGGTGTCTCCACAGCAGGTGTTTCCTCAGCGGGAACATCCTCAGCGGGAGTTTCCTCAGCAGGTGTCTCCTCAGCGGGAGCGGGTGTTTCCACGGCTTGGTCGGTGGTTTCGACAGCGACTTCTTCTACTGGAGCAGCAGATGCCAGCTCCTTCTCTTCAGGGGCAGCGAAGGTTTCTTCGCCTTTTACGATTTCTTCCATAAACGAAGCTTTAACAAGTACATGATGCAAGGCATCGACAAAATATCACGCAAATAAACGGCTTTTTTTTCAAACAATAAACTTTTTTGTGATTTTTTTGCAGTTCGCGAGCCTTGCAGTCTGTTTTTAGCTTGCCATGAGCACAGTTATGCCCATATAGATGAGCATACCTACCAAGTCGTTGGTAATGGTGACGAAAGGTCCGGTAGCAATGGCGGGGTCCACCTTCAGTCTGTCGAGTGCCATAGGCACAAAGGTGCCGAAGAGGGAGGCAAAGAGAATGACTGCGAAGAGCGATATGCTGACAGAGTATGCCACGGGTGAGTTGCCTCCGTAGCGGAAGAAGTTATAGGCAAAGACAAGCAACGATATGATGGTAGCATTCATCAGTGCCACGAGTGCTTCCTTGAGCAGCTGTCGCCACATGTTGTTGTTGTTGAGTGAGTTGTTTGCCAGGCCCTGCACCACGATAGCGCTTGACTGCGTCCCTACATTTCCGCCCATGCCTCCGATGAGGGGGATGAAGATGGCCAGTTCGGGATAGCGGCCTATCGTGTCGTCGAAGACGCCGAGAATCATACTCACGAGGATGCCTCCGACCATGCCGAAAAGCAGCCAGGGGATACGTGCACGCATCTGCTTCCACACGCTGTCGTCGGTCTCGATATCCTGTGCGAGACCGGCAGCCTGCTGGTAGTCGTGCTCGGTCTGCTCGCGCAGCTCATCGATGACGTCGTCGACGGTGATCTGTCCCACCAGGCGTCCGATGCTGTCCACCACCGGCAGTGCCACGAGGTTGTACTTTTCAATGGTCTGCACGACCTCGTCCACCGGGGTATCAACATGGCAGGAGATGAGGTCGGGGTCCATGACATGCTTCACCTTCGACACGCTGGGGCTGGTGATGACTTTCTTTAGAGGGAAGACGCCCTGCAGGCGTTCCTCGTCGTCGATGACATACACGTAGTAGATGTCATCCATGTCCTCTGCCTGCTGCCGCATCTCGCGCAGGCACTCGGGCATGGACCAGTTCTCGTTCACGACCACCATCTCGGTGCCCATGATACCGCCGGCGGTATCCTCGTCGTACTTCAGTAAGTCAACGATGTCGCCTGCCTGCTCGATGTCCTCAATATGTGCGAGCACCTCCTCCTGGATATCTTCATCAAGATCACGGATGATGTCGACGGCATCGTCGGTATCCATGGAGTCGATGAACTTGCGTGCGATGGTCTCTGAGGGGAGATCCTCGAGCACCTCCATACGTTCTTCCTCGTCCATCTCCACGAGTACGTCGGCAGCCGTCTCGTTGTCGAGCAGGTGGTAGATGAAGCGGGCCTCGTCAACGGATAGTTCCTCTGCCAGCTCAGCGATGTCGGCAGGGTGCATCTCGGCAAGCATCAGTTTCAGCTCACCGGCATTGTTCTGCTCTATCAACCGTTCGACATCGCGAATCAGCTCATTGTCAATCACACTTTGTTCCTTCATCTTCGCTTATTTTACCACGTAGGATTCCACATCATTTGTCAGCTGGACGAACTCTGCCACTGAAAGCTGCTCAGGTCGACGGTTGAAGAGCGGATCGGCCAACAAGGCGCAATCGGAACCGACGATCGATTTCATGCCATTTCGCAACGTCTTGCGACGCATGGTGAACACCGTCTTCACGATGCGCCGGAAGAGTGCTTCATCACACCCCAGTGAGGTTACATCGTTGCGGCGCATACTGATGACAGCGCTCTTCACCTTCGGGGGAGGATTGAACACATTTTCGTCGACCGTGAACAGATAATCCACGTCATACCATGCCTGCACAAAGATGCTCAGCACGCCATAAGCCTTGCTGCCGGGAGCGGCAGCCAAGCGCTGTGCGACCTCCCGCTGTATCATGCCTGTGCAGCCTGGGATACGGTCACGGTTGTCAAGCATCTTGAAAAAGATCTGGCTGGAGATATTGTAGGGATAGTTGCCGGTGAGCACGAAGGGACGACCCTCGAACAGGCGATCGAGATGCATCTTCAGGAAGTCGTCTTCCACGATGCTGTTCTCCAGTTCAGGGTAGTGATTGCGCAGCCACGTTACCGACTCATCGTCAATCTCCACCACTTTCAGTTCTCTCTGCTTGGGAACAAGGAACTGAGTGAGGACCCCCATGCCGGGGCCGACCTCAAGGACGGGAAGTCCTGGGAATCGGTCGACAGTATCTGCAATGGCTTTCGCTATGGAAAGGTCCTTCAGGAAGTGCTGCCCTAATGCTTTCTTTGGTCTTACTGGCTTCATTCCGTTGATATCCTATACCGTCATCCATACTCTCAGTTGTAAAAAAAGGAGATTGCTCTACGAAAAAAGTGACAAAAAATTGCAGATTTCGATTTCTCTCCTTACATTTGCGGCGACAAAAGTAATATACATCGCTTTTAATTCAAAATTTTTTTCCGTTTTTTTCCATTCATGGTCTAAAAACTGCACAAAAAAAAGATTGTAACATTGAAGAAAGCACTTAAGAATACTGCCAAGTGGCTTGTGCCGTTGCTCATCGCGGGGGCCATCCTCTTCTACATGTACCGGGACTTTGACTTCAGAGACGCTTGGAACATCCTGACCCAGCAGACCCGTGTAGGATGGCTGTTCATTTCCCTCATCCCCATCCTCGTCAGCCATATTCTGCGCGGAGCACGCTGGCTGCAGACGCTTGAGCCCATCGGCTACCGTCCCCGCACCATCAACAGCATCCTCTCCATCTATGTCTCCTATGCATCGAACATCGTTGTGCCCAGGGTGGGTGAGATTTCGCGGTGCGGCGTGCTGGCGAAATACGACGGCATCCCCTTCAGCAAGTCTCTGGGCACCCTCGTCGCCGAGCGTATCGTGGACTTTCTACTGGCGTTCACGTACTGCGGCATCATGTTCGTGTGCCAGTTTGACAAGCTCTACAGTTTCTTCGACAAGACCGGCACCGCTGAAGGTGGCCTTGTGGCTGTGCTCAAGAACCCCTGGTTCTACTTCTTTGCCGCGCTCATCGTTGTCATTATCATCCTCTTATGGCGTATTCTGCGCCACAGTCCCGCGAAGGCTGCCACCGGGGTGAGAAAGGCCATTGACAACTTCGTTGAAGGCTTCGTATCGCTGAAGAACGTGCGTCACCTGTGGCTCTTCGCCCTCTACACCATAGGCATCTGGCTCTGCTACTACCTCGAGTTCTACCTCTGCTTCTACTGTTTCCCGTTCACAGCAGCGTTGGGCCCGTTAGCCGGAGCCGTTATCTTTGCTGCCATCAGCGTGGCAATCATCATCCCCACTCCCAACGGAGCCGGTCCCTGGCACTTCGTCGTCATCACCCTGCTGTGCATGTACGGCGTACTGGAAACACAGGCCGGTTCCTTTGCACTCATCGTACATTCCTTCCAGACAGCCTTCGTCATACTGTTCGGCGTAACGGCTTGGATCTTATTACAAATACTTAATCGGAAAACATCATGAGAATCGAAGAACTCACTCCGCAATGTGTGTGGAAGAACTTCTACGCACTGACTCGCGTGCCCCGTCCATCGGGCCATCTCGACAAAATTCAAGCTTTCCTGCTCCAATGGGGCAAGGATGCCGGTGTCGAAACCTGGCAGGACGAGGCTGGCAACATCCTCATGCGCAAGCCCGCGACTCCCGGTTTGGAGGGCCGCACGGGACTGGTCCTGCAGGCACATATGGACATGGTGCCCCAGAAGACTGCCGACAGTCCTCACGACTTCCTCACCGACCCCATCCCTGCCTACATCGATGGTGACTGGGTGAAGACCCACGGCACTACGCTCGGTGCCGACGATGGCATGGGAGTAGCCGCCATCATGGCGATTTTTGAAGATAACACCGTCCAGCATGGGCCCCTTGAGGCACTTATCACCGCTGATGAGGAAACAGGCATGTATGGCGCTTTCGGTCTGAAAGCCGGAGAGTTACAAGGCAAGGTACTTCTGAATCTCGACAGCGAGACCGAAGGCGAATTATACATAGGCTGCGCCGGCGGCATTGATGTGACCGCAACCATGCAATATATGGAGATCGAGCCCGATGAGGAGCGCAAGGCATTCAAGATTTCTCTGAAGGGTCTGCGTGGCGGACACAGCGGACTGGAGATTTGCGAAGGCCGTGCCAATGCCAACAAGCTCATGGGACGTTTCATGCGCGAGGCCGTCATTGCCTGCAATGCCGGACTGGCCTACTGGAAAGGCGGTAACATGCGCAACGCTATCCCACGTGATGCCTACGTCGTCATCACCGTGCCCAATCGTACGGGCGCCAAGCTGAAACGTCTGGCGCAGAAGTGTGAAGATCTGTTCAATGCAGAGTTCGCCACCATCGAAAGCGGCATCACCCTGACCGTAGAACCCACCGAGCTGCCCGAGAGCGAGGCCCCCGAAGAGATTCGCGACAACCTCATCAATGCCGTCCTTGGCTGTCAGGATGGAGTGATGCGCTACATCCCCACCATCCCCGACACAGTGGAGACCTCCTCAAACCTCTCCATCGTAGAGATTGGAGAGGGAGAGGCCGGGCTGAGCTTGCTCGTGCGCAGTTCGTCGGAGACGATGAAGATGTACCAGGCGGTGAGCCTTGAGAGCTGCTTCGACATGGCAGGACTGAAAGTGGAATTCTCCGGTGCCTACAGCGGCTGGCAGCCCAACGTGGAAAGCCATGTACTGGCTGCGATGAAGGAGACCTACCAGAAACTGTTTGGACAGGAACCTGCCGTGAAGGTTATCCACGCCGGATTGGAATGTGGCATCATCGGTGCCGTCAACGAAGGCATGGACATGATCTCCTTCGGCCCCACCCTCATGAGTCCTCACAGCCCGGATGAGCGTGTCTTCATCCCCTCCATACAGAAGTTCTATGACCTCATCCTCCATGTAGTAGAGAACGGGGTGGAATAATTGTCTACATCCCTTACTTATAGCAAGCGCCCCGGTCCAACGATCGGGGCGCTTTTTGTATCAAGACATCTGCCTGCCATGGCAGATATCTGTTATTTCAGGACAGCCATCCATTACTTGACCATGAAGACATGGCCACCACTTATGTAGAAGCCAGGCTGTGCAGGCTGGCTGATGCGAATGCCCTGCAGGGTGTAAACAGCCTCATCGGCAGCGTCTGCGTGGGGTTTATCCACACCACTGATGATGGGAGTCGTGGAGACATACATCACGCCAGCGTCAAGACCTGCGGTGAAGTCGATGACGATGTAGATGGGTTCGCCCTTGGTGAACGAGGCGCCGTCCTTGAACTTGATATTGCCATCATCTTCGCCCACAGCGAGCCATTCGTTGTCGCTGGTGATGGAATATTCCGTACCTGGTTTGAACTCAATGCCCCAATCGGGCTGTCCGAAGAATTTGTAATTACACCAGTTATCCCACATTTCGGTGTCACACGTCAGGTTCATCTGGAAGATGCCAGGCTGTGTCTGTGCCACGGGCCAATCCACAAGTGCACCGGTGTTCCATCCGATGGCATTCGTGTTGACAGAGGGGCGGCCGAAGCCTTCACCGATGATCCAAAGGCCACCGTCAGCAATGCCAGCCGGTGCGCTGTAGGTACCGGGGTTTACACGCACGTAGCCGCCGGTGTTCACCATGAAGCAATAACTGCCACTCACTGCATTGAAGGTGAAGGTGCCATCCCCATGGTTCGTCACGAAACACGGGTCAGTATAGAGAGCAGCAGGATCCACATCGGTAAGATTTTCTACCGTGTAGGTTTTGCCCTGTTCCAACTGCGCGTCGATATAGTACCAGTTGCCGTTTCCAATCATCTCAACGCCATCGAAAGTAGGCTTGGGAGCTTCGTTAGGCGTATATTCAACAGTGATGGTGCCGGGATGAGAGAGGATGAGCCACTCTTCCTCGTCGTAGGTGCAAGGAGCCCATTCAGCCATATTGATGGTGAGCGTGATCTTATCGTTGTTTGCCATGGCTGTGCCGGCTGACCATATATTACCATCGTCACCGCCATGGTTGATGGTGAGGGAGCCATCTGTCTCGTACAAAAGGATGCACTCGGGCTGGTTCATGCGGATATAGTCATTCTCCACAATGGTAAGATCCTCGTGGCGGAACTCCGTGCCCCAGCCGTATTGGCCAAAGAACTTGAAGTTGATATCCGACAATTCACGTCCCATGGTGAGCGTTACCTTATATATATTCTCTTCCACCTGAGCCACCGGAATGGAGGTCAAGAGGTTGGCGCCCCAATTAGAGTTATTGGCTGCCACCGAAGGTTTGCCAATGCCGCCGCCAATGATCCAAAGGGCCTTGCCATTATCCCAAGTGCCGGGATTTTCAAATGTGCCAGGGAAGAGTTTAATATAATTAAGGCTTGGAATGACAGCCACGCAGTAGTCGCCGTTCACCACATTCACCTTGTATTTGCCATCGCCGAGTGCCGTGAGGGCATGTTCATCGGCAAAAGCTGTGGCGATGTCCATCCCCAACTGATCGGTATTACTGATGGTGAACTCATCGCCCTTGGCAAAAGTCATGTCGCGATAATAGAAATTGCCCGATTTGGTAAGCTCCACACCGTCAATGGCAGGGATGGCAGGAGGTGTGTAAAGGCCGTACTTCACGGTAATCGTGCCTTCGCGTTCATACTCCTTGTCATTCATATCGATGATAAGGGTGAGGGTATCAAGGTCACCCACCTGCACACCGTCCTTCTTGTAGATGTTGCCATTGTCGCCAGAGGCGCCTTCCTGGCCACCGAGGTAGAGATAATCGTTCTCCACCATCCAGACCACGGAGCCGTCTACGTCACCGCCCCAGTTCTTACCCTTGAAGAACTTGAAATTCACAGCGCTGGCAGAGAGCTGCTGGCCGATGATGAGCGTCAGCTGATAGATGCCATCAGCAATCATAGGCACAGCCACATCGTGGCCACCCGTCCAGTTGATTTTGTTTGTGGCGAAAGAGGGGAAGCCGATGCCCTCGCTGCCGTTTACCCAAAGCGCTTTGTTGGCATCCCATGTGGCAGTGCTGGCGTCGCCGACGCCTTCGCCGCCTTGTGCATTGAGGAGGGTGACATCCACATACTTCAAGCCTTCATCCAATGTAATACAGTAGGCGAAATTTGCTTCGCTGTTGGCATTGAAAGTCCACACATCTCCCTCTTTATGGGTGAAGAATCCGGGCTGGCAGTACCAACTTCCATCGGTACCGGGAAGCACATAATCCGTGCCGTTCACCAAGAGGTTGTAGTACGACTCTGTGCCATCAACAGTGAGGGCATCCTGTGCCTGCACAGCAATGGCCGTGACCAGCATCATGGCTGTCATTGCAACACGAGTAAAGATTTTTTTCATACGCGTTCTGTTTTAAAAGATTGTATAATAAAGTTACCGACATTCGGGAGGATTTATTCCTCTGTCTTTAATATTTTCTCACCATTCATAATATAGATGCCCGGCGCAGAGGGCTCTGTCACCTGAACGCCCTGCAACGTATACCAATCAGCAGGAGATGACATATCGGCAAGAGATTCCCGTACGTTGGTTGAGCGGTTATCCATAAGCAGCGACACCACCGAACGTGCCGGTACCTCCAAGGGATAGCGTACGGTGTAATCAGTGACATGAATACTGATAGGGGTTTCCAGCGAGTTATACAACACCAGTGCCAGCGTACCGTCAGGATTGCGGAAGGCGCTATGCGTTACCCCACGCATGTTCCATCCGGTGGTAGAGATGCGCACAGCACCGGGTTTGACCACTGCTGAGAGGTGGCACATTGCATAGTAATGCGAGTTGAACGTATACGATTTATAGTCATTGGCCACATCGACAGCACCAAAGCAGGTCTGGCACCCTCCATCAAGATTCGGGCCGCGGTTCATGTCCAGCATGAAGTTCCACACGATCACCCCCACGCACCACTTGTTCACGGTCTGCAGGCCCACATTCTCCATGATATCGGCCAGGGATGTGTCAAGGTTGCGTCCACTGTTCCATGTGCCGATCGAAGCCTCGGTAAAGATGAGTTCCTTGTCGGGATAGTATTGGTGGATACGCAACAGTTCGTCCGTACTGCCGCCATAGTTATGGTAGGCAGCGCCCACGATCAGTTCTTTTCCTTCAAAATTCTTGTTGCTCAGCAGATCGTAAACCTTCATAGGATATTGCTGCTGATCTGAGATATTGTCGTAGTTGTAGTTATGATCGAAGATATAAATTTTCGTATCCAATCCCGCCTTCTTGATGGCAGGAGCCAGCTGCTGTACGAATCCAGCCTCCTCGTTCCAGTTCATCACGAGCGAAGCACAGTTCCCGGGGTTGAGGGGTTCGTTCTGAGGGGTCACGGAATAGATAGGTATGCCCTCTTCCGCGAAAGCCTGTATGAAACGAACAAAGTACTCAGCATAGGCTTTGTAATAGTTGGGCGAGAGGTGTCCGTCTGTCCACACGTTATGCGCTGCGAGGTCAGTTAGATTGTTGACCTTCATCCAGCGCGGACAAGTCCAAGGTGAGCCCATAATCTTGAGGTCGGGATTGATGGCGAGAATCTCTTTCAATACGGGTATCACATAGTCTGTTTCATCCTTGTAGAGGCGGAAATGCTTCAACAGATCGTCACTGGGACCCTTTGAATCACACAGCGTATATTCAGTGGATGAGAAATCGCTGCATCCGATGGAGATACGCACATAGCTGGCACCATATCCTTGAGTAGGTGAGAAGGTGCGGGTGAGCAACGCCGTGCGATCCGCCTGTGACATCTTCAGCAGATTGTAGCAGGCACTGTAAGTCATGGCGAAACCAAAGCCATCGATGGTCTGGTAGACGTTACCCGGTTCCAGACGTATGGAGCCCGTCTTTACGGTAGTGACCTCGCCATCCACATCGCTCACTGTCAGGGAATATGTACGGTCACCCGAGGTAGTGTACTGCGTGCCGGACTGGGCCAGGGCCGTGAACGGCACGCAGCACATCAATGCGACCAGTAACTGTATCTTTTTCACATCCATTCGTGCTTTTCAGATGTACCCACTTATTGCATGTCCATCAGAAGAGGGAGAACTGTCCATCGCCCTCCACCTCCGGTGTGCCATCAGAAGCATCAGAGGACTCCGTCGTCTCCTTATCCTGAGGAGTAGCATGGAGTGCGGAATCTGCATCTTCTATGGCATTGTCAGACCCCGTGTCGTCAGTCGGCAATGGCTCGGGAAAGCGGAGAGGTTCTAGTTCCTCCACCTTTGCGATGGTGAACTGCGACACACGCCGTCCACGCGCCTTGGCACTCTTGACATCGACGAACGACTCGGCATCCAGTTCCAACGGAGCACGTGCCGCATCGGGCTCGCCGAAGGTGACAAGAAAACGCGGGTAGCACTGTGCCGACAGACAGACAAGCCGGCTGTCCGCGCTCTCTCCGAGGAAAGAGGACTTACGTGCTGTGGCATCAAGAGGGAACCGTTTCAGGTATAGGTAGCCATGCTGCGTAGCATCAAAGAGTACGGCCGTCCACACCTTGGAGGAGTCGTACTTTTCGATGACAAGGATATTGGCATCGTAGTGATTGTTGGGATCAAAATCGGTGATGTAATAATCACCATTATCGAGGATGACAAGTATGCGGTCGTCGCTCTGGAACTCGCCGAGATAGTCGCCATGGCCATCGAAGTCGAGGCGCAGGATGTCGCGGTCGAACCACACCTGCCGTCCGCCGAGCGTGGAGCCTCCGTGGCTTTTGAGTCCAATCTTCGCCACCTCGAGCCGGGTGAGCAGGTTACCCATGGAAGCACGTCCCTTGATGGTGATATCGGAGAAATCCTTCTCTATGAACGGCTTCTTCAGCCTCGGATTAGGTTTCAGCGTGACTTTGATGACCTCTGCCTCTCCATTGGGATTGGCGGTGAAGTAGGCTATACGGCTACCCGGCTTACCTTGGGTGACATCGTACTCCTTGTCGCGCAGCAGACCGGTAGCAGCAAAGCGCTTGATGTAGTGCGGACCATTCTTGCCATCGCGATAGACGAGGTTGTAGATGGTACGCCGGTCGTTCTTCTTGAATACATTAAGATAGATGACGCCCTTGTCAACAAACATCTTCTCTGTCACGCGCACCACCTTGAACCGGCCGTCACGATAGAAGAGGATGACATCATCAATAGAGGAACAGTTCGTAACGAACTCGTCCTTCTTTAGACTGGTGCCGATGAACCCTTCCTCGCGGTTGATGTACAGTTTCTGGTTGGCCTCTATCACCTTGGCTGCCACAATATTTTCGAAGCTGCGTATCTCCGTACGTCGTGGGAAGGCGGCGGCGTACTTGGCCTTCAGCATCTCGAACCAGCGGATGGTGACGTCCGTCATGTTAGCCAGGTCACGGTCAATGGCTGCTATCTCCTCCTTGATACGGGCAATGAATTCGTCGGCCTTGTCCTTGTTGAACTTGAGGATACGCGCCATCTTGATGTCCATAAGGCGGAGGATATCGTCCTTGGTGACCTCCCGCACAAAGGTGGGATACCATGGAGTCAGGCGGTTATCGATATGTTCGCAGGCAGCATCCATAGTGGGTGCATTCTCGAATTCACGGTCTTTGTAGATTCGTTCCTCAATGAAGATCTTCTCCAGCGAGCAGAAGTGCAGTTGCTCCATAAGTTCATCGCGACGGATGAGCAGTTCGCGGCGCAGCAGGTCGAGCGTGTTGTCCACCGAACGGCGCAGCACATCGCTTACGCAGAGGAACTGAGGCTTCTGCTCGTCGATGACACAGCAGTTGGGCGACAGGCTCACCTCACAATCCGTGAAGGCATAGAGCGCATCGATGGTTTTGTCCGACGAAGCTCCCGGAGCCAGATGAACCAGTATTTCCACCTCGGCGGCGGTATTGTCATCCACGCGGCGTATCTTTATCTTTCCTTTCTCGCCGGCTTTCAGTATGCTCTCAATCACCGTCGAGGTATATTTTCCATAGGGAATCTCACGGATGGCCAACGTCTTCTGGTCTACCTTCTCTATTTTCGCGCGCACGCGCACGGAGCCACCCCGCTCGCCATCGTTGTAACGACTCACATCGATATAGCCACCCGTCTGGAAATCGGGATAGAGCTGGAATGGTTCGTCCTTGAGGTAAGCCACAGCGGCATCACACAGTTCGCCGAAGTTATGCGGTAATATTTTCGATGACAAACCCACGGCGATGCCATCAGCGCCCTGCGCCAGCAGGAGCGGAAACTTCACCGGCAGCGTCACCGGCTCCTTGTTGCGTCCGTCGTACGAGAGCATCCACTCGGTGGTCTTGGCATTGAATACCACCTCCAGAGCGAACTTTGACAGGCGCGCCTCGATGTAACGGGGTGCAGCAGCATCGTCGCCAGTGAGGATGTTTCCCCAGTTTCCCTGACAGTCGATGAGCAGCTCCTTTTGCCCGAGCGTCACAAGGGCGCCACCGATGGACTGGTCGCCATGTGGATGGAACTTCATGGTATCGCCCACGATATTGGCCACCTTGTTGTAGCGTCCGTCATCCATACGTTTCATGGCATGGAGAATACGGCGCTGCACAGGCTTCAGGCCATCGTTGAGATGCGGCACGGCACGCTCGAGAATGACATACGAGGCATAGTCGAGGAACCAGCTTTTATACATGCCGCTCAACTTGTGTACCTTGTCGGGTGTTTCCTCCATAGGTACATAATCCGAATGGCTGTCTGCGTTTTCCTCAGCATCTACCTCAGCCACACCATCGGCATTCACCGTTGATGCACCCATTTCGTCCAAATTCTCGTCTTGAAGGTCTTTGTCAAGGTCGTTTTCCATCTTTTTAGTAATAAACTTTGCAAAAATACAACATTTCTTGAAAAAAAGCACTTACTTTGCAGTCCAAATTTCAAAAAATCGAGAAAAATGGCACAACAAGAAGATGTTTTCAAAAAAATCGTATCCCATTGCAAGGAATACGGATTCGTATTTCCATCCAGCGAAATCTACGATGGTCTGGGCGCAGTCTATGACTATGGTCAGATGGGTGTCGAGCTGAAAAACAATATCAAGAGTTACTGGTGGCAGAGTATGGTGCTGCTGCACGACAATATCGTCGGTATCGACTCCAGCATCTTCATGCACCCCACCATCTGGAAGGCGAGCGGTCATGTAGATGCCTTCAACGATCCCCTCATCGACAACCGCGACAGCAAGAAGCGCTACCGTGCCGATGTTCTCATCGAGGAGCAGCTGGCCAAGTATGACGAAAAGATTGAGAAGGAGGTTGCCAAGGCGCGCAAGCGTTTCGGTGACAGTTTCGATGAAGCACAATACCGTGCCACCTCGAAGAACGTGCTGGAGCACCAGTCCAAACGCGATGCGCTGCATGAGCGTTTTGCCAAGGCGCTCAACGACAACGACCTCAATGAACTCAAGCAGATCATCCTTGACGAAGGCATCGTCTGCCCCATCAGCGGAACACGCAACTGGACAGATGTCCGCCAGTTCAACCTGATGTTCTCGACCGAGATGGGCAGTACTGCCGATGGCAATATGAAGGTCTACCTACGTCCCGAGACTGCGCAAGGCATCTTTGTCAACTACCTCAACGTGCAGAAGACTGGACGTATGAAGATTCCCTTCGGCATCGCACAGATCGGCAAAGCCTTCCGCAACGAGATTGTGGCCCGTCAGTTCATCTTCCGCATGCGCGAGTTCGAGCAGATGGAGATGCAGTTCTTCGTCCGTCCGGGCAGCGAGCTCGACTGGTTCCCGAAATGGAAGGAGCAGCGGCTGAAGTGGCACCTTGCCCTGGGCTTTGGTGCCGACCACTACCGTTTCCACGACCACGACAAGCTGGCTCACTATGCCAACGCCGCCACCGACATCGAGTTCCTCATGCCCTTCGGATTCAAAGAGGTGGAGGGTATCCATAGCCGCACGAACTTCGACCTCAGCCAGCACGAGAAGTTCTCCGGCAAGAGCATCAAATACTTTGATCCCGAGCTCAACGAGAGCTACACCCCATACGTTATCGAGACCTCTATCGGTGTTGACCGTATGTTCCTCAGCATCATGTGCGCCAGCTATAAGGAGGAACAGCTTGAGGGCGGCGAGACACGTGTCGTTCTCGCCCTGCCGCCCGCGCTGGCTCCCGTCAAGCTCGCCATCCTGCCCCTCGTCAAGAAGGATGGTCTGCCCGAGAAGGCACGCGAGATTTATGATGACCTCAAGTTCCATTTCAACTGCCAATACGACGAGAAGGACTCCATCGGCAAGCGCTACCGTCGGCAGGATGCTATCGGCACCCCCTACTGCATCACCGTTGACCACGACACGCTCAACGACAACTGCGTGACCCTGCGCAACCGCGACACCATGCAGCAGGAGCGCGTACGCATCGCAGACCTCGCCGGATTGCTCACCGATAAGGTAAGCCTCACCAGCCTGCTCAAGACACTCAAGTGATCCCCTCCATGACTCAAGCACGAACATTCCACATCACTCTGCTCACCCTGCTGCTGTCAATGGGGATAGGTGTGTGCACCCAATCCTGCACCGAGACGGAGGAAGTCGATGAGTATGCCAACTGGCAGGAGCGCAACGAAGCATATGTGGACTCCATTGCCCGCGTATGCGACACCAATGCCGATGGTCAGTGGGTGAAATATCTGTCGTTCAAGCTCAATGCCCAGCAGAGCGATGGCACTGCCACTGCATGGGACACAGGCAAGTACGTCTACTGTCACCGTCAGGTGGAAGGTGATGGTACCGTATGTCCCGTCTTTACCGATACGGTGAAGTGCAACTACCGCGGACGACTCATCCCCACAGCCAGCTACCCCGATGGTTACGTCTTCGATCAGTCGTACAAGGGCAAGACCCTCGACCCCGAAGTGAACGTTCCTACCTCGTTCTGCGTGGGCTCATTGGTCGTAGGATGGAGCACCATACTGCAATATATGCACACCGGTGACACGTGGACCATCTATGTCCCCTACGACCTAGGGTACGGCACCAGCGCCAATGGGTCCATACCGGCCTACTCCACCCTTATCTTCAACATCAATCTGGCTGGCATCAAACACCCAGACGGTAGTTCTGAATGACAAACGTGCTCCATTGGGAACATTTCCATAAAAGAGGAGAAGCAGGCGCTTCCCCTCTTTTATTTTTGGAAAATTCGCGACTGACGAAAGCCGCCAACAAGACATTCTCGGCTGCGTTTGCGGAAAACTTTGGCGCACGCCTCGCATATAAAATTGTACTATTAGAAGCATAAACCACAATCTCCAATCAACGTTTTCCACAAAAAAATGATGTTTTCCACAAAAAAAGCGAAAAAAATTTGTTCGTTTGAAATACGCTCGTTAATTTTGCCGACATAAAGGATAGTTTAAAGATGGCAAGATTGAACATCGGAGCACAGCCTTTCGTGCGATGGCATGGAGCGAAGAGCGGATATCTGCGGATATTGGATCAAGCGCTGCCAGCAGGATTTGCCTCCTTATCCAACGTCACCTATATCGAACCCTTCGTGGGTGGCGGTGCCATGCTGTTTCACATGCTGCAAACCTATCCCAACATCACGCGTGCCGTCATCAACGACAACAATCTGGACCTCATGCGGACCTACAACACCGTCCGCGACCGCACCTGTGAGCTCATAGCAGAGCTCAAGCGGATGCAGAAGCAGTTTCTGCCCCTTGACGAAGAGGGACGGCGCCGCTATTTTGACGAGGCACGCGCAGAGCTCAACAAGCACCTCGCCGACGGTATCCGGCACTCGGCCTTGTTTATCTTTCTCAACAAGACGTCCGTGGGCGGTCAGGGCATCAAGTACCACCCCTGCGCCAAGCCCCAGATTTGCGAAGAGTCGCTGCTGCTGGCCGATGCCAAGGTGCTGAGCCGCGTCACCATCCTCTGCGAAGACTTTGAGAAAACCTACAACGAAGCCAGCGGTAACACCTTCTTCTTCCTCGACCCGCCCTGCCGCCCCGTCGGCAAAAGCCGCCAGGGAGAGTGGGACGACCACGAACAAGTACGGATGAAGAAGTTCTGCGACCTGCTCAATTTCCGTCACTTCGACTGGATGCTGACGGGCAGCGACGGCAAGACAAAGAACCCCACCGACGACTTCATGGAGCAGCTCTACCGCAGCTACGACATCCAGCGTATCTGGTCGCGGCAGGCCATCGCAGCTACGCCCGAACGGCGCGACAAGCAGTCGGAGCTTCTCGTGCGCAACTTCCAGCGCGAAATCCTCTCGCTGCGCGAAGTACGCTACACACAGCTTTCACTCGCCTTCTGACGCTGTCCGGAAGCCCTTCTTGGCGTGGAAGAACCAAAAAAAACAGCACAAAAGCGTTTTTTTCCACTTTTTCTTTTGTGGGTAACAAAAAACGCCTTACCTTTGCCGTCCGAAAAAATTCGCCCATTACACATTTATTGTTACCAGCAATAAAAAAAGTATAGAACATAACAAATAAAAAAATAGAAAGATGAAAGAAGGTATCCATCCTAACAACTACCGTCCGGTAGTATTCAAGGACATGTCCAATGGCGACTGCTTCCTGAGCCAGTCCACCGTAGCCACCAAGGAAACCATCGAGTTCGAAGGCGAGACCTATCCCCTCTACAAGCTTGAGATTTCCAGTACTTCACACCCGTTCTACACTGGCAAGAGCAAGCTCGTGGACACCGCCGGCCGCGTGGATCGTTTCCAGAGCCGCTACGCTGCCCTCAAGAAGAAGTAATCAGGGATTCACCTTCCCGACAACCAAGTACGAGGTGTGTTAAGGTATGTCTTAATGCACCTCTTTTATTTTCTTACGCACACGCACGATGATGTCAGCCCGTCTTCTACGTACCGCCCAATGCATGGTAATACTGTTGCTGTTGTCCCTGTCGTGGGCTTGCCAGCCCGATGACGACCCCGACATTCCCAGCAGCACCCAGCGCAACGACAACCGCAACCCTGCCGTCGGCTATGCACGGCGGTTGGAGATGCCCGCCCTTGACGAGGCGAACACCTTCATCACCCACACCACCCAGCTGAACGGCACCGAGACCATCACCTACAGTCTCGAGTACGACGAGCAGCTGCACCATTCGAAATGGGTGGCGTTCACCTTCTACGATGCCGTGAATGCCAAGCGCTGGAGCCGCAACAACTGGTACAGCACGTCCTGGGGTGGCGATCCCTTCCAGCGCGACCCCGACCTCCCGGAGGAGGCCTGTCCCGACCGCGAGGCATTCAGCGGCAGCGGCGGCGTCCGCGGACATCTCTGCGCCTCCGCCGACCGTCTCTACTCAAAGGAGGCGAACGAGCAAACCTTCTACTACTCCAACATGAGTCCCATGTACTGGGACTTCAACGGAGGGATATGGGAAGAGCTGGAGATTGCCGTACGGGACGCCTGGGCCTACAAGAGCACCTTCTGCGACACGCTCTACGTCGTGAAGGGAGGGACCATCCGCGAAGGAGAGTACAACGCGTCGCACAATCACCGTCTGCCCATTCCCAAGCACTACTTCATGGCCCTCCTCTGCCGCAAAAGCGGCACCTACAAAAGCATCGCCTTCTACATCGAGCATACACCCACCACCACGCTCACCTACCGCGACTGCGCCATCAGCATCGACCGGTTGGAACAGGAGACAGGCATTGACTTCTTCTGCAACCTGCCCGACAAGATTGAGGCAGCCACCGAGGCCACCTGCACACCCTCCGCCTGGGGACTCTGAGCAAGCGTTTCAGGCTCAGGCATGCAGATCTATCCGAAAGCCAACATACCATGCATATTACAAAGGCTTCAGTGGTATTTCTCGGTAACGCAAAACAAACATCAAAACAAGCCACACAGCACTCATTTTCAACGCAACTACGTTTCATTGACGGCGGTCAGTGTACCCAGTGACGGCGGTCAATGGGCAGGTTGACGGCGGTCAATTTGAGCTAGTTCCAAGTTTAATTAGCCTAACGTGCACATTTTCGGCAAATCATTTGGATATTTCTGCAAAAAGAACTTACTTTGCACAGAAATATCCCCCATTCCGATGAAGAAGGCTTATCATTATCAAGCTCCTGCGGCAATAGCATTCCTGCTGCTGATGTTGCTGGCTGCAAGTGTGGCCTGCACATCGCCCCTCATCGCGAACGAGGAGGAGAATGACGACCCTTCGCCTGCCGACAGCACTGGCACAAGCCAGCGCGACACCCTCATCGTGCTCCACACCGGTTCCGACGAAGACCCTTACACCGTGGCCGAGGCATTGTGGACAGCCACCGCCACAGAGGTGTGGGTGGAGGGCTACGTGGTAGGCACCGTGAAAGGATCCATGAACAGCGGGTGTACCTTTGAGCCACCCTTCGAGGTGGCCAGCAACGTACTGATGGCCGACACATTTCCCTGTGCTGCCGAGGCATGCCTGCCCGTAGAGCTGAAATCGGGTTCCATCTACCAGTATAGCATGAACCTCGTGGACAACCCCACTGGCTACCACGAGAAACACCGCGTGAAAGGAGACCTCACCAGCTACTACCGTACAACAGGCATCCGCAACGTGTCCACCGTGTCCCGCGTGCACGAGGAAGCTAAAGAGGAAGAGAACGGCAGCGACGATGATGAGTCCGGCGAGAACAGCATCAGCAACCCGCTCACCATCCGCGAGGCGACAGCACTGCAGACCGCTGACGGCAGCGGCGAGATGATGTGGGTACGCGGCATCATCGTCGGGTGGTCACCCCGCACAAACCGCACCGTCCTTCCCGACAGCCTCCCCACCAGCGCCGAGCCCGTGCGCACAAACGTGGTGCTCGCCGACTCCATCGGCGAGAGCGACCCAGAGCATCTCCTCGTAGTGAAGCTACCTGAAGGATGTGTGCGCAACGATGTGAATCTCGCCGACAACCCCTCCAACCTGCACCGTACGCTCACCGTAAAAGGCTACCTGCAGTCTGTCAACGGCATGTCCGGCTGTGTAGACATCCTTGGAGCCTCCCGCCGCGAGGATCTCACCGGTCACCCCCTGTATCGCATAGAATAAGCCCCATGAAGAAGACAACCCTGACAAGAATCCTCCTGCTGACGATCAGCATGCTGACATGCCTGTATGCCGATGCCCGTCGCAAGTCCCTCGCCACCCCCGACCTGTGGCCCGATGGCACCCCTATCGAGGCATGGTTCGCCGACACCACACGCGTGGATATCGCCACGCTGGGACGGCAGTACGTGCTCACCGACTACGGAGTTACGGACGACTCGACGGTGGTACAGACAACAGCCATACAAGCCGTCATCGACCGCGCAGCCGCCGATGGTGGCGGCGTAGTGGTGGTACCCCGTGGCACCTTCCTCAGCGGTTCGCTCTTCTTCCGCCAAGGTACTCACCTGTATCTCTCCGAGGGTGCCGTGCTCAAGGGCAGCGACTTCATCGGTGACTTTACCCTAATGGATACCCGCATGGAGGGACAGAACCTGACGTACTTTGCCGCCCTGGTGAATGCCATCGGACTCGACGGCTTCACCCTCAGCGGTCCCGGCACACTCAACGGCAACGGTGAGCGCTACTGGCGCTCGTTCTGGCTGCGACGCAGCTACAACCGGCAGTGCACCAACCTGGAAGAGATGCGTCCCCGGCTGGTGTTCCTGCAGGACTGCCGGAATGCCTCGCTCTGCGATGCTCATTTCCTCAACAGTCCCTTCTGGACCTGCCATCTGTACCGCTGCACACGTGTCAAAGCCCTCGGTCTGCACACCTACGCTCCCTCCGACGGTCCCGTGAAAGCCCCCTCGTGCGATGCCTTCGACATCGATGTATGCACAGACGTGCTCATCCACGGCTGTCACATGGACGTGAACGACGACGCCGTGGCGCTGAAAGGTGGCAAGGGCCCCTGGGCCGACCAGGACACGGTGAACAACGGTCCCAACCGCAACATCCTCATCGAGAACTGCACCTATGGTTTCTGCCACGGCGCGCTGACCTGCGGCAGCGAGAGCATCCTCGACCACAACATCGTGCTGCGCCGCTGCCACATAACGGGTGCCGACCGTATCCTATGGCTGAAGATGCGTCCCGACACACCGCAGCGCTACGAGTACATCCGTGTCGAGGATATCACCGGCAGTGCCACACGCGTGCTTTTCGTACATCCCTGGACGCAGTTCTTCGACCTCAAAGGGCGCAAGGATACGCCCTATAGCACCTCTGCTTACGTCACCCTGCGGAACATCGACATGGAATGCACCACCTTCCTTGACATCGAGGAGAAACCCGAGCAGTACGCCGTGTCTGACCTCGTTGTGGAGAACTGTCGCATCAACGGGACATTATATAACAAACAATAAAAAATACAACAATATGAAGAAAAACATCTATCTGTTTCTGGCAGCTGCCCTGCTGCTGACAAGCTGCGCCAGCGTGCCTCTCACCGGCCGCAAGCGCGTGATGCTGGTGAGTGATTCCGAGGTACTCTCATCGAGCCTCACGCAGTACAGCGAGTATATGAAGAGCGCCACAAAGTCCTCCTCCACCACCGGACAGGCACAGGTAGAGCGGGTGGGCAAGAAAATTGCCACCGCGACGGAGAAATTCATGAAGGACAACGGGTTGTCCGACGACGTAGCCAACTTCAGCTGGGAGTTCAACCTCGTGAAAGACGATGAGTTGAATGCTTTCTGCATGCCCGGCGGCAAGATTGTGGTGTACGATGGTCTGCTGAAACTCGCCACGAGCGATGCCGAGCTGGCCACTGTGATCGGCCACGAGGTGGCGCATGCCGTGGCCAAACACAGCAGCGAGCGACTGAGCCAGCAGATGATAGCACAATACGGGGCATACATCCTGAGCGCAGCCTTGAGCACCAAGTCCGAAGCCGCACAGACTCTCGGCCAGCAGGTGTACGGTCTGGGGGCAGAGTATGGAGTGATGCTTCCCTTCTCGCGCAAGCATGAGAGCGAGGCCGACTACATGGGCCTCATCTTCATGGCTATGGCAGGCTACGACCCCGCCACCGCCGTAACCTTCTGGGAGAAGATGGCAGCCGCCAGCACCACTACCGTTCCCGCCATCCTCAGCTCACACCCCAGCGATGCCAAACGCATCGCCGACCTGAAGGCAAACCTGTCCACCGCCGAACAGTACTACAAGAAGTAACTGCACTCCTAACCACCGTTTTCCACTATGGAACGCCTCGTCTTGCTGCTGTCCGGACGGCTCTGCTTCCTTGCAGACCCACGTACCGATGCCGGAAGAGGCTACAACGACCCTTTCTAGATTGAATACCACGATGATTGTTTTCTCTCTTAAAAGCAATAAGATTACACCAAAAAACCCTATTCCCATGACCCTACGAACAATACACATTGCCTTGCTGACCATACTGTGCCTACTGTTGACAACCGTTGAAGGAGAGGCCCGCACTCGTAAAATCAAAACCGTAACACCTGTCACCGTGGAGACAGCCGTGGGCACCGTGCCCCTTCTGCCATGGCAGGTGTGGGTGACCTACAACGATGGTTATGCCGAGTGGCGGCAAGTGAAGTGGAACAATGCCGCACGCGACACTGAGGTGGAGGAAACGGATGCGGAGGCTCACCCCGCAGGCAGCACATACCGGTTGCAGGGCTTTGTATTAGGCGATAACACCACATCCGACGGTTATCCTGTGGAGGCTACCGTGCGTGTGACGGCGACGGCGACCGTGCCTGATGCCCAACCGCTGGCTCATCCGCTGCCGCTGAAGGACGTGATGCTCACAGGCAACAACCGTCTGACGGCCAATCGTGACCTTGATATCGATGCCCTCCTGCGACTGGATGTCAACCAGCAGCTCTACAACTACTACGACACCTATGGATTGCCCACTGAGGGCATGCCTGTGTCCGACGGATGGGACTCGCCCACCACGAAGCTGAAGGGACACGGCTCGGGACATTATATGTCGGCATTGGCCTTCGCCTTTGCCGGTTGTGACGACCCTGTGAGCAAGGAACAACTGCGCACCGCCATGCGGCGCATGGTAGACGAACTGCGCATGTGTCAGGAAAGGACCTTCGTGTGGAGCGACTCGCTGGGACGTTATTTCGAAGCACGCGACCTCGCCCCCGAGGCAGAGCTGCGAGAGATGAAGGGTTCATGGGAAGCCTTCGACACCTACAAGAAGGATTGGACACACTACGGGTACGGATACCTCAATGCCATCCCCGCTCAGCATCCTGCCCTGATAGAAATGTATCGTGCCTATAACAACGAAGAGTGGGTATGGGCGCCCTACTACAGCATCCACAAGCAGCTGGCAGGATTGATTGACATCGCCGACAACATCGATGACCCGACCACCGCCGCCAAGGCTCTGCTCATCGCTAAAGATATGGGACTGTGGGTGTGGAACCGCATGCACTACCGCACCTACGTGAAGAGCGACGGCACCCGCGAAGAGCGGCAGGCACGTCCAGGAAATCGCTATGAGATGTGGAACATGTACATCGCTGGTGAGGTAGGCGGCATGGCCGAGTCGCTGTCGCGTCTGGCATGCATGGTGAACGATGCTACGGAGAAAGCGCACCTGCAAGAGGCCGCAAACTGTTTCGACTCGCCCGCCATGTATAATCTGCTGGCCGTGGGCATCGATGACATACGTACCCGCCATGCAAACCAACACATACCGATGATCACCGGTGCACTGTGGTCGTACCGCTGCAATGCCAATCCCTACTATTATACAATAGCGCACAACTTTTGGGAGATGGTGCAGGGCCGCTACGCGTATGCCATGGGTGGCGTAGGCAATGGCGAAATGTTCCGTCAGCCCTACACGCAAATCCTCTCCATGAACACCAATACCGAGGGATGGGGCGGACACATCGAGCCCAACCCCGACCTTAACGAGACCTGCTGTGCCTACAACCTGGCCAAGCTCACCAAGGATCTCAACGGCTATGACCCCGATGATGCCCGCTACATGGACTACTACGAACGGGTATTGTACAATCAGTTGGTAGGATCGGTGCATCCTACGGAGTATTCCACCACCTACCAATATGCCGTGGGTCTGGATGCCATCAAGCCGTTTGACAACGTGACACCGCAGTCAAGCTGCTGCGGAGGCACCGGTGCCGAGAACCATGTGAAATATCAGGAAGCCGCATGGTTTGCCGACGAGAACACCCTGTGGGTAGCACTCTACCTGCCTTCATCCGCTCATTGGAGGGAGAAGGGGGTCACTTTGCACCAGACCTGCCGCTGGCCGGCAGAACACACGAAGATTCAAGTCGAGGGGAATGGCTCGTTTGCCATGAAGTTGCGTGTGCCCTACTGGGCCACCAAAGGGTTCGAGGTACGGCTGAATGGTGCCACCATTGCCAAGAACTGCCAGCCGTGCTCGTACGTAGAGATTCCCGAACGTACATGGGCCACTGGCGATGTGGTGGAAGTGGACATGCCGTTCACGGTACACATCCACTGGGGACCTGACAAGATGGAAGTGGCGACAGGCAAGCAGACACGCACCGACCACTTTGCGCCCCAATGGGTAGGCACACTGATGTATGGGCCGCTGGTGATGGCTGCCGATGACATCCATGAGTGGAAAGATGCGGAATTCACGCTGAAGGCAGACCTCTCCGACATCACCCTCTGCGGCGCCACTGATGACGAGGGGACCTGGGGCAATGTCTATTCGATGATGCTGAAAGAGCATACGTTCCGTCCCGACTATTGGCAAACGGAACATTCAACCCACTATCTACGTCTGAACGTGCTCTCCGGTAATAAGACAACCCGGAAGAACGGCAAGGTGAGCACGGCCACACTGGAGGCTGCTATCACATTGGCCGAACAGCGTGTAAGCGAGCAAGCAGAATGGGAGGCACTGACAGTGAAGACGCCCGCCTATGCCCCGTGGGCTTCTCATGGTTTTGCCCGCATGAAAGAAGAACTGCAAGCAGCGAAGGAGGTGAAAGAGACCCCACGCAAGGAGCTCACACAGCCGCAGGTAGATGGTGCCGCTGCCAACCTGAATGCCGCCATCAACACCATGCGTCCGGGCAACCTGGCAGAGCCCGAAGATATGGAAGAACTGCTTCCACTGCTCTTTGAGGCACGCTATAAGGCCAACAAGACTACCGCACTGCGCGAAGCTATCGACTACGGCGAAATGGTGCGTGGATATGTCAACGACGGTTCCGGCACCCGCGACCTGATTGACAAAGCCGTGAAACGTCTGCACGAGACAATGGACAAATAACAGATGCAGCACCAGGGCAACGGTGACAACAGTAAATGAGAAGTAAACCCATCGCCTTCATATGCTGGCTGAAATAAGTTTCTGGGGACTGTCGGGAGAGGCGGGGTACACCATCGTGGTGGTATTAGCCATGTTCGCCACGCTGATGTTCACCAAAGTGCGTACCGAGGTAGCCTTTCTGGCCGCCATGACTGCATTGCTTGCAGGAGGCGTACTTGATGGCAAACAAACCTTCGCTGGATTCTCCTCTCCATCCGTGGTCGTGGTAGGCGTGCTGTACGTGGTGATTGCAGGGCTTACGAACACAGGTGTGCTCAACTGGATTGTGAAACACCTGATGGGTCAGCCCCGCACGCTCACCGGCGCCATCGCCCGCCTGATGATTCCCGTAGCATTGCTGTCATCGATGCTCAGCAATACGACCGTAGTGGCGCTGTTCATCAACGTTGTGCGCATGTGGTCGAAGAAGCTGGGACTGTCGCCCTCGAAATTGCTCATTCCGCTGAGCTATGCCTCAGGCATGGGCGGCATATGCACACTCATCGGAACGCCACCGAACCTCATCATCTCTGGCATGTATGCCGACCAGACGGGTGTTCAGTTGGGTATTCTGGCGCCAGCCCTCGTCGGATTGTTCTGCCTGGCCGTGGGAGTGCTTTCAATGATTGCCATGCAGAAACTGCTGCCCGAACGGCATTCTGCCTTCGAAGGCGGCAGCGATGGAGACTTCACCACCGACCTCACGGTGCCCTCCGCCAGTCCCTATATCGGCATGACCATTGCTGAAGCCCGTAAGGCCCAGCCCTCGGAACGGCACTTCCGCAACGGTCACAATCTGGTTTTGGGCGTACGCCGCGCCGACGGCACCTTGGTGCAGAATACGGAAGACATGCTGATAGAGGAAGGTGACAAGATATTCGTGAGCGGAAGAATAACGGACATTCTCTGGTTCTCAAAACGATTTGGGTTTCGCAGCGACCACCTCACCGGTGTGATGGAGAGCGAGGAAAGCGAACACAGCATCGGCGTGAAGACCCTCGTATCATCGCTCATCATGATAGCCATGGTGCTGCTTTCGGCCTTCAACGTGCTACCGCTACTCACATGCTGTCTGCTGGCTGCATGCGCCATGGTGCTGTGTCGCTGCTGCACGGCCAGCCAGGCCATGAATGCCATCAACTGGAACATCATCATCGTGTTTGCAGGTAGCGTAGCCATCGGCAAGGCCATCGAGGGCACAGGTATAGCCGAGAAGATTGCGGAAGGTATGTTGGGGGTATGCGGCACCAACCCCTATGTGGTGCTCTTCACCCTATGCTTGGTAGCAACGTTCATCACTGAATTCATCTCCAACACTGCAGCAGGTGCCATGTTCTGTCCCATAGCTTTATCCACAGCAGCCGCCTTGGGCGTCAACCCGACAACCTTCTGCATTGCCCTGATGGTGGCCGTGTCATCAAGCTTCGCCACACCCATCGGCTCACCTACACACATGCTCGTCTATACGCCCGGAGGTTACCGCTTCACCGATTTCATGAAGGTGGGATTGCCTATGAACATCATCATTCTGCTTGCCAATATTTTCGTCACGACCATTGTCTATCCGTTCTGACAACGGACGAAAGAAACAAAACACCGAAAAAACACATTTTATATACTACTTTTTCTGTTAAAAAATTGGAACTGGGTATAATTTAGGCTAACTTTGCGCCAAAATTAACTATTCCGTTTCACATTCATGAAAAAGCTTTCTTTCGCCCTTGCGCTGCTTGCCGTAGCCGCATCGTCTGCTGTCCATGCGACAGATGTGTTTGAACCGTACCAGCCCACCCACCTCCGGCTCCCCTCGGTGCCCCTGGTTGTCAGCGACCCGTATTTCTCGGTCTGGTCGCCCTACGATCAACTGAATGAAGGTACCACGCGCCATTGGACCGATGCCGAAATGCCCCTCGAAGGCCTGCTGCGTGTGGATGGCACCACCTATCGTTGGATGGGTGCCGACCGCAGTCTTCTGCAAACCGTCGTACCGATGGCCGATGAAGGTCCGTGGAACGCACAGTATATGACGTGCGCCATGGATGGCGAACGGAAGCCTGCCCAGGGCTGGGAGCAACCGGCCTTCGATGCCAAGGACTGGCGCACCGGCGAAGCTGCCTTCGGTAGCGCTGACTTGAACTATGTGCGCACCCGTTGGGATCGCACCAACAGCGAGATTTATGTACGCCGTACGGTAGAACTCACGAAGGCCGACCTTGAAGGCGACCTCTGGCTCGTCTACAGCCATGACGACTCGTTTGCCATCTGGTTCAATGGCACCAAGGTATATGACACCGGTGACGTGGAGATCTGGAAAGAGGGTGTGCGTCTGCACCTCACAGCCGAGCAGAAAGCCCTGCTCCACGAGGGCACGAACATCATCGCCAGCCGCGTGCTCAACCACACGGGTGGTGCCTATCTCGACTTCGGCATCTATCGCAATGTGAGCAAGGCAGCCGATGTAAAGCAAGCTGAGCAGAAGAGTGTGAATGTGCTGGCCACCAACACCTATTACACCTTTGCCTGCGGCCCTGTAGAGCTCGACGTGGTATTCACCGCTCCCTTCGTGATTACCGACCTAGCCTTGTTGTCCAGTCCTGCCGGCTACATCAGTGCCCGCGTGCGTAGCACCGACGGTAAAGAGCACGATGCACAGCTCTACATCGGCTCCACCCCCGAGATGGCCGTGAACAAGCCTGCCCAAGCCACCATCAGCACACTAGTCACCGAACGCGGACGGCGCTGGATAAAGAGTGGCACCATCGAACAGCCGATCCTTGCAAAGACCGGTGACGGTATCTGCATTGACTGGGGATACTTCATGATGCCCGAGCTCAATGGCACCATTGCCATGGGTAGTGACAACGACATCAAAAACACCTTTATGACCACAGGCAAGCTGCCCGTCGGCGAGCAACAGATTGTATGCCGCCGCGCCTCCGACATGCCCGCCTTGGCTTGGAGCCATAACTTTGGCAAGACAACCCAAGCCGAGACCTTCACCGTGCTGGCCTATGACGAGGTATATGACATACAATATATGTATAAATACTACAAGGCCTACTGGGCTACCGACGGTGGCAATCCCACCGTGGCCGATTTTGTCGATGAACGTCTGGTGAAGCCTTACAACGATGTGATGGAGCAGTGCCGTGCATGGGACAAGACCATCTACGACGATGGCGTAGCTGCCGGTGGCGTTAAGTATGCGGAGATACTCTCTGCAAGTTACCGCCATGTGATTGCTGCGCACAAAATCTTCAAGGACGACCAAGGCAATGTGCTCTTCTTCTCTAAGGAGAACAACTCCAACGGTTGTGTGAACACCGTGGACCTCACCTACCCCTCTGCCCCGCTCTTCCTCGTGTACAATCCCGAGCTGGAAAAAGGAATGATGACCTCCATTTTCGACTATAGCCTGAGCGGACGCTGGACCAAACCCTTTGCTGCACACGACCTTGGCACCTACCCGAAAGCCAACGGCCAGGTATATGGAGGAGACATGCCCCTTGAGGAGGCAGGCAATATGCTCACCTTAGCTGCCACCCTCTGCAAGATTGACGGTAACACAAGCTATGTGGAGAAGTACTGGGATGTCATCACCACCTGGGCCGACTACCTTGTCGAGAATGGTCAGGACCCTGCCAATCAACTCTGTACTGATGACTTCGCCGGGCACTGGGCGCACAACTGCAACCTGTCCGTAAAAGCCATCATGGGCGTTGCCGGCTATGCGCTGATGGCCGAGATGAAGGGTGATGCCGACACTGCCGAGAAGTACATGGCCACCGCCAAGGCCATGGCCGAACAGTGGGAAAAGGATGCCCGCGAAGGCGACCACTACCGTCTGGCCTTTGACCGTGAGAACACCTGGAGCCAGAAGTACAATATGGTATGGGACAAGTTGTGGAACATCAACATCTTCCCCAACGACCCTATGGCCCGCGAGCTGAAATATTACGAGGGTGTGCAGAATCGCTACGGACTGCCACTGGACTGCCGTAAAGACTACACCAAGAACGACTGGATCATGTGGAGTGCCAGCGTAGCCAAAGACCAGAAGCAGTTCGACAAGTTCGTCAACCCACTTTGGGACTACATCAACGAGACTGAAAGCCGCGTGCCCATCAGCGACTGGTACGACACCAAGACCGGACACATGGTAGGTTTCAAGGCCCGCAGCGTCATCGGAGGATTCTGGATGCGCGTGCTGGAGCAGAAGATGTGTCCTCAACCCGTCAAGTCCACCAAGAGCAAGAAAGCCAAGAAGTAACCAAGAGAAGAACGTTCTAAAACAGATATAATGAAAAAGGTAACAAACAAATTGCACCTGCTACTTCCGGCCTGTGCGCTGCTTCTCGCCCCTGTCCTGACGGGATGCGAGGAGAGTTCCACCACAGCCGAAGACTATGTGGGTGTGCAGGTGACGGAGCCCCATGACCCCTCCCAACCCGTAACGATATCGAGCTTCGTACCGACATCGGGTGGTGTAGGACAGCAAATGGTCATCCATGGTACGAACTTCGGCAACGACAAGGACCTCATCAACCTCACCATCGGTGGGAAGAAGGCCGTCATTGCCAGCGTGAAAAACGAAGCCCTCTACTGCTTTGTTCCCTCCAAAGCCTTCACGGGCGAAGTGGTACTCACCATCGGCAACCAGACGGTAGAGGCCAAGGAAAAATTTGAGTACCAGCGTAAGATGGTTGTCGGCACCCTCTGCGGATATATGAACGAACGTGGCGAAGCGCCCTGGGTGGATGGCCCGTTTGAGACCTGCACCGGTTTCAAGAACGATGGCGTCATGCAGTTCTCGCCCTACAACCACAACCAGCTGTTCATTCTCTACGACAAGGAACCCCGACTGGGTGAGAACCAACACGGTATACAGTTGCTAGACCTTGAACGTCAACAGGTGAAGACCATCCTGCCCATCAGTATGTTCAACAGCGAGCGTATGCGCACCGTGGACTTTGCTGTCGATCCTTTTGCGTACGATGCCTACGGCGGCTTCCAGAAGACCGGCGAGGACGAGGCAGGCAACCCCACCTACTATGCTACCGAAGCCTGGAAGGCTACCGCCTCAGCACAGCAGCTACGCTGGCAGGAGCACCTCATCGTATCAGTGGACTGTTACAGCAGCGACTTCCGTGCCCCCGCTGTATGGATTGTAGACCGCAACCAGTCGTCGGGAGACTTCGACAGCAACTCGCCACACCGCCTCATCGCAGCCTACAACCAATGCAACGGAGCCTCGCTGCATCCCGTAAACGGAGAACTTTACTTCTCGAGCTATACACAAGGTGAGATTCTCCGTCTCGACATGGACCAATACTGGGAGACGCTGCCAGTTGACGGCGGGGCATCGTGGGAACCCAATGCCATTGACAACACAGCCGCCTTCGAACGCCTTATCAAGGTACAGGACAACAGTTATGAGTGTCAGATTGACATCCATCCGACAGGTGCCTATGCTTATATCGTGGTCATCAACCGCCATTACATTCTGCGCACCGATTACAACCAGACGACCAAGCGGTTCTCCACTCCGTACGTCATTGCCGGACAGCTCGGTACAACGGGCTTTGAGGACGGTGTAGGACAAAGTGCGACCATGAATCGTCCCTATCAGGGTACCTTCGTCAAGAACGACACCTACGAGGCCAACAATTACAACGACCTGTACGACTTCTATTTCTGCGACAGTCAGAACAATGCACTCCGTTACCTCAACCCCGAAGGCATCGTCACCACCTATGCCGGCGGCAGCGCCAACACACACGCCGACGGACTCACCTACGGCAGCGAGAACGGTGAGCTGCGCGACGTAGCACGTTTCTACCGCCCCACCGGACTAGTAAACGATGTGCACAAAGACAAGATCTCGGGTGAGAACACCTTGATATTCTATATCCTCGACACCAACAACGCAAAGATCCGCACCATCACCATGGAGGAAAACGATGAGGACGAAGAGGAGAATACCGAAAATGAGAATGAAACCGAAGAGTAACACCCACGCAAAAGTACAAGCCATTATGAAAAGATATCTTGTTACACTGGTTGCGCTCCTGAGCCTTTCGTTCTCAGCCTTTGCGCAGCAAACATTTGAAATCTCCGGTACCGTCACCGACCAGACCGGTGAGACCGTCATCGGCGCCAACGTCATCGTCAAAGATGTGCCCGGTCTGGGCGTCATCACCGACATTGACGGACATTATTCCATCAAGGTGAAGGAATACCAGACACTGGTGTTCTCGTTCATCGGATACAAAACGCAAGAAGTGCTCATCAAGGGCGACAGCAAAGTGGTGAACGTCGTACTGCAAGAGGAGAAATTCTCTGCCGTGGACGAGGTCGTCATCACTGGTATGGGTGCACAGAAGAAAATATCTGTGACCGGTGCTGTGACCAATGTTGTCATGGATGACCTCAAGCACTACAACACCTCCAACTTCTCAAACACGCTGGCAGGTAACGTACCTGGCATCATCGCTTACCAGACAAGCGGACAGCCTGGCAAGAGCACCTCTGAGTTCTGGATCCGCGGTATCTCTACCTTTGGTGCGAACTCATCAGCCTACATCCTCGTGGATGGCTTTGAGCGCGACAACATCGACGACATCAACATCGAAGACATCGAATCGTTCACTGTACTGAAGGATGCCTCCGAAACTGCCATCTATGGTTCGAAAGGTGCCAACGGAGTTATCCTTATCACCACCAAGCATGGTGCCGCCGGCAAGGTGACCATCAACGGCAAGGTGGAGACTTCGTACAACACACGTACCATCACCCCTACATTCGTCGATGGATTCACCTATGCGAACTATATCAACGAGGCGCGCATCACCCGCAACCTCGGCACACTCTACCAACCCGTGGAACTTGACATCATCAAAAACGGATTGGACCCTGACCTTTACCCGAACGTCGACTGGCAGGACCTGCTGCTTAAGGACGGGGCCGGGAGCTACCGCGCCAATGCCAACGTCAGCGGTGGCGGCGAGACAGCACGTTACTATGCCTCCATTGCCTACAACGAAGATCAAGGTATGTACAAAACCGATCAGACGCTGCGTGACAAGTATGACACCAATGCGAACTACAAGCGCTATAACTACCGTCTGAACGTGGACATGGACCTTACAGCAACCACCCTGCTCAAGTTGGGTGTAGCCGGCGACCTTACCAAGCGTAACTCTCCCGGCGTCGGCGACAGCCGCGTATGGGGACAGCTCTTCGGTTATAATGCCCTCTACTCGCCCGTGCTCTTCTCCAACGGCTATGCACCGTTCAAGGCTGGCAACGGCAGCGTCAGCGAGTATGAAGATGTACAGACCTTCCTCGATGAGAAAGCCAATTACATCAACCCCTGGGTGAGCTCCACGCAGACAGGATACAACATCGAGTGGAACAACAACGTGCAGACCAACGTCACCCTCGAACAAGACTTGAAGTTCATCACCCCTGGACTGAAGTTCACAGGACGATTCGGCTACGACACCTACAACTATAACTCCATCAGCCACCAGCGTATGCCCGCACTCTACACTGCCCGTCAGCGCAACACCGATACTGGTGAGGTAGAGTACGACAAGGTCATCAGCACCACCGACATGTGGCAGTCATCAAGCAACAGCGGATCGCGCCGCGAGTTCCTTGACCTGCTTCTTCACTGGGACCGCACGTTCGCCCTCTGGCACTCCTTCGGAGCGAATCTCAAGTTTACAGAAGACCAGAACATCACCACACAGAACCTCGGCACCGACATCAAGAACTCCGTCAGCCGCAAGACACAAGGTCTGGCCGGACAGGTGACCTATAACTTCAAACAACGCTACTTCCTGGACTTCAACTTCGGTTACACAGGGTCTGAAAACTTCGCCGACGGACACCGCTGGGGTTTCTTTCCCTCCTACTCGGCAGCTTGGAACCTCGGTGACGAGCCCTTCATCCGCGATAACATCCGTTGGGTTGACATGTTCAAAATACGTGCCTCGCACGGTACTGTAGGCTCCGATGCCACCGGTGGTGACCGTTTCCCCTACCTCTACACCATCAGCGACGATGGTAGCGGCTACCAGTTCAGTCTCGATGACAGCAACTACAGTTATAGCGGTACCTACTACTCGCAGGTAGCCTCAACCGGTGTCACCTGGGAGGTAGCAGAGAAGAACGACATCGGTATCGACATGGCACTCTTCAACAACGCCTTCTCGCTCACCGTTGACTACTTCAACGAGAATCGTACAGGCATCTACATGAGCCGTAACTACCTGCCGACCATCGTAGGTCTGGAAAGTACGCCGAAAGCCAACGTGGGTACCGTTTTCTCACAGGGCTTCGATGGCAACTTCCGCTATCAGCAACGTATCGGTGAGGTGAACCTCACGGTCCGCGGGAACATGACCTACAGCAAGAACGAAATCGGTGAATACGACGAAGAGAACAGCGTCTATGCCTACCAGAACCAAAGCGGATACCGCGTGAACCAAGTGCGTGGCCTAATAGCTCTCGGTCTCTTCGAGGACTACGACGACATCCGCAACAGTCCCAAACAGGAGTTCGGCACATATCAGCCAGGCGACATCAAGTACAAAGATGTCAATGGCGATGGCGTGGTCAACAGCGGCGACATCTGTGCCATTGGTGCCACCAGCACGCCGAACCTCATCTATGGTCTCGGTGCTTCTGCTGAGTGGAAGGGCTTTGACATCAATGTGTTGTTCCAAGGAGCCGGCAAGAGTACCTTCCTTATCTATGGTAAGTGCGTCTATGCCTTCAGCGAAGATCAGTGGGGCAACATATTCGAAGGCATGCTTGATAACCGTTGGGTAGACGCCGAGACAGCAGCCCAGTTGGGTATTGAAGCCAACGAAGATCCCAATGCTACTTATCCCCGTCTCTCCTACGGTGGTAACAGCAACAACTACCAAGCCTCAACCTATTGGCTGCGCGATGGTCGTTACTTGCGTCTGAAAAACGTGGATCTGGGTTACACACTGCCCAAAAATATCGTCAACCGTATGCATGTCAACAACCTTCGCTTATACGTTTCCGGCACGAACCTCCTGCTGCTCTACAGCAAGTTCAACACCTGGGATCCCGAGTCGCTGCAACCACGCGGTGAAGAGTATCCTATCACAAAGGCTGTTACCGTCGGTCTTCAACTCAACCTCTAAATCATGACAGCAATGAGAAAACATTCCTATATTATTCTTCTGTCAGCCATCTGCGCCAGTTCGCTCATGACATCCTGCGTAGATCTTGACTCCGACAAATACTTTGCTGACCGCAAGACGCTTGAGTTCGTCTTCACCGACAAAGACCAAAGCGAGCAATGGTTGGCACATGCCTACTCGTTCCTCACGGGTTGTAACTTCGAAGTTTGCTCGAAAGGTGGTACCGGCGGCACTGGCGGCGATTGGAACCCCTTCTGCTTCGCCGATGATATCTACTACGGCGACCGCGACAACGCCTATGGCGACAACAAAGATGCAGACTATGCTTCCTACAACTCCTTCCGCGAAGGCAACTACACCGAAGAAGTAGGTTACAACGCCTGGATCAAATGCTACAAGGGCATCTATCAAGCATCAATCTTCATCCACAACATCGACCAGTTGGCTGGACACGATGATATGTCTGAACTGGATGTCATCGACATGCGTGGTCAGGCGCGTTTCGTGCGTGCCTACTACTACTGGCTGTTGCTCCGCAAATTCGGTCCTGTTCCCATCATGCCCGATGAAGGTGCCGACTACACCGACAGCTACGATGACCTGGCCATACCCCGCAGCACCTATGAGGAAGTTGCCAATTACATCTCCGATGAGATGATCAAGGCAGCCGAAGAGATCCAGTACACCCAGCGTGATGCCAACAGCATCGCCCGTCCTACCAAGGGAGCCTGTCTGGCCACCCGCGCCATCGTCTACACCTATGCTGCCAGCCCGCTCGCCAATGGCCAGCTCGCCAACGGTCAACATCCGAGCGATGGCACTGTTACCGATGATGCTGCCCGTGCACTCAAGAACTTCGATGGCACGCAACTCCTCAGCCTCACCTATGACGAGAGCAAGTGGGCACGCGCCGCTGCAGCCTGCAAGGACGTGATGGAGCTGGGTGTCTATGACCTCTACCATGTACCCGCCACCACATCGGCCAGCGATGGCTATCCAGCCACCGTCACACCTTTTGATGACGGCAACTTCTCCACCATGAACTGGCCCGACGGCTATGCCGACATCGACCCCATGCAGTCCTATCGCCAGATCTTCGACGGAGACGTCACCCCTCCCGAGAACTATGAACTCATCTTCTCGCGCGTATCCAATATGTCTGTTGGCGACAACGACAACGGCATCGGCGCTCTTGTGCTGCACGAGATGCCTACACAGCGCGGCGGATGGAACACCCACGGCATGACGCAGAAGATGTGCGATACCTATTATATGAAGGACGGGTCCGATGTGGATGGAATGTACAGCGAGTGGGCGCCCGAGAAGGGCAACGACCGCCCACGTGCCACCGGCTGGACCGTACGTACCGAAGTCCGCAAAGGCACCTATCCCGAACTGGCTGTACGTGCCAGCGGCACCGACGGTGTGGATGTATCCATGCAGTACATCGGACGTGAGCCGCGCTTCTATGCCAGCGTAGGCTATAGCGGAGCGATCTGGGAAGGTGTAGGCAACACCACCTCCTCACAACGCTGGTATCAATGCTTCTACTACCGCGGCAGCGGCAACGGATATGTCAACAATTTCAACTATCCCCGCACAGGCATCGGCATCAAGAAGTGGTATCATCCCTACGACTACAGCGAGTCCACCTCCAATGGCTATGCCCATATCCGTTCAAAGTACGAGACAGCCATCCGCTATGCTGACATCCTGCTCATGTATGCTGAGTGTCTCAACGAGCTTACAAGCAGCTACACCATACCTTCTTGGGATGGAAAGACGAATTACACCCTATCGCGCAACGTTGCCGAGATCAAGAAGGGTACCAACCCCGTACGCATCCGTGCCGGACTGCCCGACTACGCCGATGACATCTATGCCGATGCCGACCTGCTGCGTGCAAAGATCAAGCGCGAGCGTATGATTGAACTCATGGGTGAAGGCAAGCGTTACTTTGACCTCCGCCGTTGGATGGATGCCCCCATCGAAGAGAACACGCTCATTTACGGTCTCAACGTGTTCCAGACCAAGGCAAACAAAGACGAGTTCATGCAAGTCATCCCATGCTTCAACCTTTCATCCATCTTCTCCGACAAGATGTACTTCTGGCCCATCTCGCACACCGAGCTCAAGCGTAACAAGAACCTTGTTCAAAACCCCGGATGGACTTACAACGATTAATCTCTGTGCATCGGACTTCTCCCCGATGCCGTCAAATGAACGCAATTATGAAAAAGAACATACAAGTCCCTATCACCCTGTTTGCTTTTGTCCTCGGTCTGTTCTCCTTGGCATCTTGCAATGATGAGTGGAAGGAAGAGCAATACGAGCATTACTATAGTTTCCGTGCGCCCCTTGATGACAACGGAGTCACCGGCATCAGTGTGCCCTTCAGCCGTCACAACGATGATGGCAGCTACACCTATGGCGTTGGCAAATCCAGCTATCAGCTTCCAACCATCGTGAGCGGATCCACTGTGAATGCCGTGACGCGCACCGTGCATGTGGCACACGACACCGACACACTGCCCGACCTCAATTACCAGCGGTTCCAGAACCGCACGGAGCTCTACTATGTGGATATGTCCGACTATGCCACCTACCCCGAGACGGTGACCATAGAGGCAGGAGAGGATGTCGGCCTTCTTGACATCCGCTTCGACTTCACAGGCATCGACCTCTCGCAGAAGTGGGTGCTCCCCATCACCATCACCGACCCCGAACGGCATCCACGTAAGAACTACGCAAAAGCCATGTTGCGTATCTATCCTTACAATGACTACTCGGGCAACTACGCTGCGACCACCCTCAAGTTGGCCAACGGCTACGACACCTCTGAAGCCATCGGTATGGAGACGTCGCGTGGATATGTAGTGGACGAGAATACCATTTTTTTCTATGCAGGTAATATTGATGAGACTCGCACCGACCGTGCTCTCTACAAAATCTTTGCCCGTTTCTCCGAAGGAGAACAGGGTTCGGTAGAGATGTGGTCCGAAAATCCCGACATGAAGTTCGTAACCGACGGCAAGTCCTCTTTCCGCATCTACGACCGCGTGGACGATGTGCAACCCTACCTCGTACATCACTACATCATCATCAACAACATCTCCTATTCATTCGTTGACTACACCTCCGTGCAAGGCATTGAGTTGCCCTATACAGCTGAGGGTTCCATGACGCTTGAGCGGAAAATCAACACGCAGATCCCCAACGAGGATCAAGCTATCGAATGGTAATATGTCAATCCATGCTTGGCAGCAAATGTAATCACTCACCCCTATGTCCCATGGATTTCCACGGGATACTGCATCAAACACTATCGATATGAAAAAACAATTTCTTATCTTCGCATTCCTGGTTTCCAGCATGAGTGCCATTGCCGTTACTGGTCCTGTTGACTATGTCAACCCACTCGTTGGATCCGAATCCAAGCATTCCCTCTCTACCGGCAACACCTATCCAGCCATTGCTCTTCCCTGGGGTATGAATTTCTGGACCCCCCAGACAGGCAAGATGGGTGATGGTTGGGCTTATGTTTATAGTGCCGACAAAATACGCGGCATCAAACAGACCCACCAGCCCAGTCCCTGGATCAACGACTACGGCCAGTTCTCGCTGCTACCCGAGACGGGTGCTCCCGTCTTTGACCAAGACGAGCGTGCCAGCTGGTTTTCACACAAAGCAGAGGACTCGCGGCCTTATTACTACAAGGTCTACCTCGCTGACTATGATGCTACCGCTGAAATCACTCCCACTGAGCGTGCCGCCATCATGCGCGTCACCTATCCAGAGACAGATAAGCCCATGTTCATCATTGATGCATTTGACAACGGCTCGTGGGTGAAGATTATACCCGAGCAGAACAGAGTGGTAGGGTACACTACCAAAAACAGCGGTGGCGTCACCAAAGATTTCCGCAACTGGTTCGTACTGCAGTTTGACCAACCTTTCACCTACGAGGCATCCGTCTCCGACGGACAAATCAACGAAGGGGTGCTTACAGCAGATGCCCGCCATGCGGGAGCCATCGTCGGCTTCAAGCCTACCCACCGTGGCGAACAGGTGAGTGTGCATATTGCATCCTCATTCATCAGCCTTGAGCAAGCAGAAGTCAATCTCCGCGAGGTGCAGGGACGTTCATTCGACGAGGTATGCGCGGCTGGACGAGATTGTTGGAATGAAGTACTCGGACGCATCGAAGTAGAGGACAGCAATATAGATCATCTCCGCACGTTCTACTCCTGCCTCTACCGCTCCGTACTTTTCCCCCGTAGTCTCTACGAGATAAACGCTCAAGGTGAAATCGTGCACTACAGTCCTTATGGTGAGGGAGGGGTACGACCTGGCTATCTCTTCACCGACACTGGATTCTGGGATACTTTCCGTTGCCTCTTCCCGTTGCTCAACCTGGTCTATCCCGAGATGAACGAGAAGATGCAGGCTGGACTCGCCAACACATATCTTGAGAGCGGGTTCCTTCCCGAATGGGCCAGTCCCGGCCATCGTGGTTGCATGGTGGGCAACAACTCTGCCTCTATCGTGGCCGACGCCTACCTGAAGGGTTGCCGCGGCTACGACATCGAGACGCTTTGGCAGGCCGTCACACACGGTGCCAATGCCGTGCATCCCCAAGTAAGTTCTACAGGACGTCTCGGCTGGGAGGACTACAACCGATTGGGTTATGTGCCTTGTGACGATATCCGGGAGAGCGCTGCCCGTACGCTTGAGTATGCCTACGATGACTGGTGTATCTACCAGCTGGGCCTGGCCTTGGGAAAGTCCAAGAAGGAATTAAAACCTTACCGCGAACATGCTTTCAACTATAAGAATCTCTTCGACCCCTCGCACAACCTCATGCGTGGTCGCCAGAAGGACGGTTCATGGATGGAGCCCTATAACCCCCTGCAATGGGGCAATGCCTTTACCGAAGGCAATGCATGGCACTACACCTGGAGCGTGTTCCACGATCCACAGGGACTCATCAACCTCATGGGAGGCAAGGACGAGTTCTGCCACATGCTCGATAGCGTGTTCTCCGTGCCGCCCATCTTTGACGACAGTTACTATGGCGGTGTCATCCACGAGATTCGCGAGATGCAGATCATGAACATGGGCAACTATGCACATGGCAACCAGCCTATCCAGCACATGATATATCTCTACGACTACGCCGGCCAGCCCTGGAAAGCACAGTACTGGATTCGCGAAGTCATGGATCGCCTCTACAACGCCCATCCCGATGGCTATTGCGGTGATGAGGATAATGGTCAGACCTCCGCATGGTATGTATTTTCGGCCATGGGATTCTATCCCGTGTGTCCAGGCAGCGGCGAGTATGTGCTCGGCACGCCCTATTTCAACAATGTCACGCTCCACCTGCGTGATGGCAAGGAGCTCATCATCAGTGCTGAAGGCAACAACTCCGACGCACGTTATATAGATGCACTGACCATGAACGGCAATGCCATTGACCGCAATTACTTCACACACGACGAACTCATGGCCGGTGGACACATTGTCTGCACACTGTCAGCAACTCCCAACACCGTCCGCGGTACGAGCGAGCAAGCTGTTCCCTACTCCTTCTCACGTTTCGTCAATGAAAAGAAATAACTTTTGCGGGCTGATCGCCACATTAGCAGCTGTTCTCGTCATCGTCGTTCCTGTGCCCTCAAGGGCACAGGACACGCTGTCGGTGCAGGTCGAAGATCTTACGCGCGCCATCGCACTGGTGGATGATGTCATGGACAAGTGTTTCACCGGCGCCGCCATGCGCATGTACGACACCTATGATACCTCTACCCAGACCGGCGATGGAACGGCCGATGTGTGGCCATACACGGCAGCCCTTGAAGCGCACTGCTCGGTGATGGAAGCACTCGTGCTCATGCAGGAGTCACATCCAGACCTATATGATGCGCACTATGCGCGTTTTGAAACGCGTCTGCGCAAGCTTTTCGACAACCTAGCCTACTACAAAGGGTCGTTCACGTTGCACTCCTATGCCCAGGTGGCTTCATGGAGTGTCTATGGTGTGCATCGCTCCAATGCCAAGGGCTCTGCCGCGGTCACAGGCATAGAGAATGTCTATGACGACCAGATGTGGCTCTGCCGCGAGCTCGTACGTGCCTATCGTCTCACATCCAACCGCAACTACCTCAACACCGCCACCACATTGGCCAATTACTGCATCGATGGTTGGGATTGCTGCCTCGATGCCGATGGCAACGAGTACGGCGGCATCAGCTGGGGACCAGGCTATAACTCCAAGCACTCCTGTTCCAATGCGCCCCTCATCCAGCCACTCGTCTGGCTCAGCGAGATTTACCGCACCGATGACGAACGTGCCGTGCTCTACTATCGTTGGATCGATGCCGATGGGCACCGACAGAAGGAGCAGCGTAAACGGTCAGTCATCTATGCCGATTTCGCCGCCAAGATCTATGCATGGCAAAAGAAGCACCTTCTCAACCGCTCCACGGGAGTCTATTACGACATGCTGGGCGCGGACAACACCCTGCAGTATGTCACTATCGACAACATGGAATACCGCACACATGTAGCTACAGGCAATCCCAGTGGCACAGCCTATACCTACAACTCGGGTACCATGCTCTGCGGTGCTGCCGAACTGTTCCGTACCACGGGCGATGCTGCCTATGATACCGACCTCTACGACCTTTCCCGTTCATGCTACAGCCGGTTTGGCTCCAGCAAGCGCATCGATGGCGAACGTTTCCGCCAATACCCGACCGACAGCAAAGCCACCAGCGGTTTCAACTGTTGGTTCAATGATGTGCTCATGCGTGCCTGTGTGGATGTGTGCGCCATGTCCGAGCAGACACGCTTTGCCGAGTCCATACTCTCCGACTTCCAAACGAATCTCGACTACGCATGGGAGCACTACCTCACCGACGGGTTCCTACCCATCAGTCTGCTCACGGGATGGGGCGAGAGTCCCGTCACCAAGGGCTTCCATCAGCTTGCCTTCGCCTCAGAATATGCTATGCTTGCCGTATGGCACGAGCGCGGGCAGACAGCCGCCAGCATCCAAACACCCTCTTCCGAAAGCCCTTTTGACGTAGCCGGCACGACAGCCGGCATATGGACACTGAGCGGCCAGCGCATCAGCGCAGGAAACTCTCCTCTTCCCACTGGCATCTATATCGTGGATGGCAGGAAGCAGTGGATTCGCTGAGAGAAGAAAAAAGCTTCAAATAATCGTGCCCGACACATTGGCGTGCCGGGCACGATTGCATTTGTTGCATACGGGATAAGGAAGTACGTGGGTAGGATTATGGTTTCTGGAACACGCGCACATAGTCCACTTCCATGGTGACGGGAAGTGCATCGGCATCTACACCGGCATAACCGCCCCAATCGCCACCCCACGCCACATTGAGGATGAGGTAGAAAGGAGTTGTATAAGGCCATGTATCCTTGTTACCCTTACCATCGTTGGCAAAGTGCAGCAGTTCTTTGCCATCCACGAACGAACGGATATATTCAGGAGTCCATTCCAACCCATACGTATGGAACTCCTCCTCGGCACCCTTCGTATAGACCTTTGCTGTCTTCTGCGTGCCCTTGACATGGTTATATGCCGTGGTATGAATCGATGAAGAGGTCCAATTGGCATCCACGCCCACCTCTTCCATGATGTCAATCTCGCCATCACCGGGCCAAGAGGTGAAGTTCACGGGCATCATCCAGAAGGCAGGCCATGTACCCTTACCCTTGGGCAGACGGATGGATGCCTCAAAGTAACCGTATTTCCAACCCTTACCCCGACAGGCATAGACACGTCCACTATAGACCTTGTCACCCTCCTTGAAACAATTTATCTTCAGAGAACCTTTGGAACATTGTGCCACAGATTGTCCCTTGGGCGAAGCCTGTTCCACGTAGGTCTGCAGTTCATTGTTCACCCATCCTGCGTTGGCTGTCTGGTAGCTCCAGTCACCGCGGAGGATGCCATCGCTGTCAAACTCATCGTGCCACACAAGCTGATACCCTTCCAGAGGGCAAAGGTTGCTGTATTCCACCTTCCCTGCAGGCATCTGGCTGACGGTGCACGTAGCCCGTGCCGACCCACTCTTGACGATAACCGTGCCCTGTCGGGCCAACGTGTCGGAGTTGGCAGCTGCCGTGACGCTAATCGTACCGGTCGTAGAGATACCCGCATCAAACGAGATGGAGAGCCATTCGTCAGCGGTATAAGCTGTCCATTCGCGTTCCGACGTGACATCGATTGTACTTGTACCACCTACATTTTCAAACGAAAGGGCTATCGGATAGCAGTTGATGGTATTCAGGTCTTCGGATTCCTCTCCGGGATTGCTATCCGGCGAACATGCCATCAGTACCAGAGGAAGAAAAAGCAGATTTAGAAGTGTCATATTTTTCATCTTTGAAAGAAAAAGAAGTGTGGAAGGACTGTTCCTTCCACACTTCACGAAAGATTTATCAATATTCTATCAAACTGAAATCACTGAGTTCAACTGTACTACCGGCAGGTGTACGTCCGAAGTCCACAAATAGCGCCACACGGTCGTAGTCCACATCGGGGGCGACACCGAGTTGTTCGAAACGTACATCCTCATATGCGCTCAGTGCCACGTCGTTGACATAGAAGAATGCATGATCGTTATCATTGCCTTCCCATGCCAGTTTCACAGTGCACACGCAATCGGACGAGCAGTTCAAGGTAAGGCCGAAGTCATACGTGTTGGCTGCACTCACGGGGGCGTCAAGGGTGAAGTGACTCTGTCCCTGCCACTCGCTGCCGCCAATACCTTCAGGGATGACAAGTGTCATAGAGCTGTTGCCAGCGCCCCAAGTATATTCGGGTGCCAGTGCTCCGCTCCAGTCGCCGGCACTGTACCAATAGGTGAAGGACACCTTACTGCCATCCCAAAGCTGGGTACCGGCAGGTGTCGAACCACCGACTTCGCAGAACTTGAAGTTGCTGAGTTCAACAGTGCTGCCAGCAGGTGAGCGGCCCAAGTCAATGAACAACACGATCTTGTCATAGTCCACATCTGGAGCGATATCCTTCTGCGAGAAAGTGACCGTCTCATAAGCGCTAAGTGCAAAGTCGTTAACATAGAAGAATGCATGGTCGTTGTCATTGCCTTCCCAGGCCAATTTCACAGTGATGGTCATGTCGGCATCTGCCACAGCATCGAACGAGAAGTTGTAGGTCTTGTCGGCCGAGGCAGGAATATCGGTATGGAACACCGATTGTCCCTGCCATTCACTACCACCGATACCTTCCGGCACGGTAATCTTGCAGTCATGAGCCCCCTCGTCCGTCCAGCTGAACTCTGGCGCCAATGCTCCGCTCCAGTCGCCGGCACTGTACCAATAGGAGAAGGAGATATCCGCACCCGCCCATAGATTGGTGCCTTCGTCCGTCTTGCCACCGGCATCCTTGTGCTCCTGTAGGCAGATGTCCTTCACGTTGACTTCCGTCCCTGCCGGTGTACGGCCAAAGTCGAAGAAGAGAGCTACCTGGTCGTAATCCGTGTCAGGAGCAATCTTCGGCATCTTGAAGGTGACATCTTCAAAGGCGGTGAGTGCCACATCGTTCACATAGAAGAACGCATGATCATTGTCGTTGCCCTCCCATGCCATCTTGATGGTGCAGACACAATCGGCGCCGCTGTTCAACGTAGCACAGAAGTCATACAAGCGGTCAGCATAGACAGCAGCAGGTATCGTGAAGTGCGTCTGTCCCTGCCACTCACTGCCACCGATGCCATCGGGCATTACTACGCGGAAGTCATAATCCAACCATTCAAAGTCAGGGTCAGCGATCTGTCCCCATCCGCCATCGGCATACCAGAAGACGACGTTGATGTCACCGCTATTGCGCCAGAGGTTGGTGCTGCCGGTGATGTCGTAGAAAGCCTCATCCTGTGGTTCCGGATCGGGATCATCCTCAGGCAGCACGGTGCCGTCATCAACGGCATGGTCCTTCAGTGTGATATTGCTGATGGTAACTACCGTTTCTGCAGGATTGCCTCCGAAGTCAAAGACGAGCTTTGTGTCAGCGGCATCGATGCCGGGAATGTCGGAGAGCCAGAAGATCTGCTCCTCGTAGGCTTTTACGTCCACGCGCTGTTCGATGAGGAAGTTTCCATCATCGGTATTGTCGGTAAGCTTAATGGTTAGGCCAGGGATATCCTGCGTGGAGTTGATGATGCAGGAGAAGTCATAATTCGTGGAAGCGCTCAACGGCAGTGTCTCCGAAGGCTGTATGTGGAACTGGGCCTGCCAACGATCGTTGCTCTCGTAAGGCAGATTGATGGTCCACACCGGTCCCTCTTGTGTATAGGTCATGCTGCCATCGGGATAGCCCTCCCAGCTGGAGCCATGTGCATAGTACATCGTGGGAATCGTGAATGCCGAGGCATCGTCAATAGGTTTCCATAGGTTCGCCTCGTGCTTGTAGTTGAAGCCTGTGAATGCCTTTTGTACCTCACCGCTGGAGAGCAGATAATACCAGGCGATGTCGCCATTATCCACCACCAGTTCGAGAGCCTTGGCAGTGATGCTCTGAATGCGATACCGGGGATTAGCATAGATGTCATCATAAGCTATGTAGGGGAACAGAGTATTCTCGGGGAACACAAGATAAAGTGCATCACCATCCACCTCAAAGCTATACGTCGTCTCCTGCTGCTCTACGGGAACATTGAAATCCACATCCTGATGATACTCGCTCCAGAGGGAGCAGCCGGTATTGACATAGACAGTGCCCGCATCTCCCGGATCGAACGTATAGGTATCCGCCTCCTCGCTGTGCGTGAAGGAGAGCAAGTTATCGTAGAGGCCAGTGTCCTCCTTCTCGCCAGCCTTGGCACTCCACCATTCAGTGCCGATGGTGCCGCTGGGACCACATCCCATGTGGGTATCAGCGGAGCCGTCGATATGCCATTTCTTGCCATCTTTACAGAGGAGCGTGTAGTACTTGGTGAAGTCCATGATGGTATTATCGATATGGAATGTACGGGTGATAACACCATCACTGATGCCATTCGCATTTCCTACCTTCACCTGTACCTCATAGTCGCCACTCGAGGCATAGATTTTCTGCAAACCGTTAACTGTGCTGTACGTTGCGCCATCAAAAATCCAGATGGGATAGACGCCCTTCACACCATCAAGGCTGAACGTTACCTGGTTGAGTTCCTGATCAACAGCGATGTTGATGCTACTCTCATACCCCGATGCCTCTGGAACGGCCGAAGGATCAATGGTAGGTATCTCGTCGGGTTGGCAGGCCATGAGCAAGCATGCGCCCAGCAGGAAGCTACCTATACAGTTGAATATCTTTTTCATAATTGACCAATTTTTTACGGATTAATACGGATTCTGTTTGAGCGTGTTTTGTGCCGCGTCAATCTCGCTCTGTGGGATGGGCAAGTACTTCTTCTGTTCGCTCCATGTGTTGGTGCGATAGCCATATTTGTCGGGCACCAGTGTGGTGACAGCATTACCCGTGCGGATAAGGTCCCAATAGCGTTTTCCTTCACCCACAAATTCCATACGGCGTTCCTCAAGGATCGTCTCAGAAGTAGCCGTGGGCTTGTCGGTCAAGCCGGCGCGGTTGTGCACCTGTGCAAGGTAGCCAGAAGCCTTGGCAGCATCACCACCGGTGAGGAGAAGCAGCTCAGCAGCGTTGAGCAGAGTCTCACTGTAGCGGTAGATGCGGAGGTTGTTGTTATAGTTCAAGTCACCATCGGCAATCTGCCCGGCATTGCCTCCTGCCTGCGCGACGTATTTCTCAAGGAAGTAGCCCGTGTCTTGGTAACGGAGCTCATAGGTACCGTCAGCAGGAGCATACCAGCAGGTGGCATCGCGACGGGTGTCGCCATCGGCAAACATCTCGTACGTTTCCAGACGGACGGGAGCGAAGCCCCAGCCATTCTCGTGGCCGTTGCCGCTGAAGTTATACGGGCTGATGAGACGCGGGAGTACCGTACCGCCAGCGTTCAGCGGAGCACTCCACGAGCGATAGGCACCATCACTCTTGTAGTTAACCTCAAAGATGGACTCATCGCACCACTCGCCCTCCTCCTTGAAGAGGATGGTGTAGTCGTCAGCCAAGGCATACTTGCCGCTGGCTATAATCTCCTCCATGTAGCTCAGTGCTGTGGAATAGCGTTCGGTATCCTTCTGGTACATGACCATCTCGGCATAGAGCATATAGGCCATGGCTTGTGTCACGCGGCCGAAGTCCTCCGATGCGCTTTTCATAGGCAGTGCGCCGAGTGCAATGGCTCCTTCCAGATCGGCGATGGCGCTGGCATACACCTCGTCCGCCGTCATCTGGGGACACAGGAAGTCTCCGCTGAGGTTCTCCTCGTAGTAGGGTACGTTGCCCCAGAACTTCCACAGCCAGTTGTAGTAGAAGGCACGGAGCACGCGTACCTGTGCCTCGTAGTAAGCAGCATCAGTGGCTGTGAGGTTATCACCGGCCCAACCGATGTAGGTGATGACGTCGTTGCAGCGTTTTACGCCACTGTATGCCACCCACCAGAGTGCGGTAAGGCAGTTGGTAGGAAGGGCCTCATAGTTCATCATCAGGTGCCAGAAGGCATTGTCATTCTTGTCGCTGCCGCCCACCCACAGCTGATCAGCCATGATGTCAGACATGATATTGACGGGGCAATAGTTCTCGCCGTTCCAGTCCGTCCAATGCAGGGGGTCATAAGCGGCCACCACCGCCTCCTGCACATGGTCGTCGGTGGTGAAGTATGTATCGATGAATTCCTGCATGGGTGCTTCCACCTCGAGGAACGAATCGGAGCACGATGCGAGCAGCAGTGCTGCACAGGCAAAAGCGAAATAGGTAATCTTTTTCATAATCGTGTATTCCTTATAATTATTTAACGATGCAAACAGCCACGCGGTTCTCCTCGGGAGCAGCGTTGGCATTGTTATCGATGATGGCAGCCGTGCTGATGCGGTCGGCACTGATGCCGGCTTCGGTGAGCTTATCCTTCACCACCTGGGCACGTGCCTTGGAGAGCTGCTTGTTGATCTCGGCGGTGCCGGTAGCAGAGTCAGCGGAGCCATAGATTTCAATCTTCATGTCAGGGTTCTCAAGCAGCACTTGGTAGAGGCGACCCAGTTTGAATGCCTGTCCGGCCTCAAGCTCGCTGGACCCGATGACGAAGTAAAGGTTGTCGTCGATGGGATTGCTGCCCTTGGCAGGAGCATCGCGATAGACCTCCTTCACTACTTCGCGCACCACAGGTTCGCTCTCCACATACTTCACTACAGGAGCCACCACGGGGGCCTTGTCGCCCTTGGTGCCGAAGGTGATGTTAGCACCTATGCTGAAGGTGCGTGCCTGCGGATAGACACCGCGGTCGATACCGAGGGAAGTGCCACCGGAGGATATCTCAGGATCATAGCCATGATACTTAGTGAAGGTGAGCAGGTTCTCTCCTGCCACATACACACGGAAGTTGTCGATGAATGCCTTCTGGGTGAGTTTCTTGGGCAGGGTGTAGCCCAGCTGCACGTTCTTCAGGCGGAAGTAGCTGCCATCGTACACGTAGAGGTCGCTGCTGACCCAGTTGTGGTTGTCACCCAACACGAAACGCGGCAAGCGGTCGGAGGTTCCCTCACCAGTCCATCGGCCCAGCATGTACGAGGGGAGATTGACGGTAGAGATATCGGTACGTCGGGTAGCATCGTAAATCTGGCAGCCCCATACGCCTTGTGCTACAGCACTCAGGTCGAAGCCCTTATAACTCATCTGCAGATTGAGACCATAAGTCCAGTCGGGCATACCCTTGCCAATGTAGGTACGGTCGTTGTCGTCGATGACGCCATCGGGGACGCCATCGGGACCGCTGATATCCTTGAAGCGGACATCGCCTGCCACGGGCTGTGTGCCATCACTCCACAGAGGGCCTGCGGCTGCCTCCTCGGCAGTCTGGTAGACGCCATCGGTCTGCAAGCCATAGAAGAACGGGAAGGGGTAGCCGTTCTGTGCGCGGCTCACGGTGCCTACGCCTTGGAAGCTATCGTAGTTGGCCCACCCGCTGTCATTACCGTATTCGATGAGGACATTCTTCAGATAGGTGAGGTTACCACCGAGACGGAAATTGAAGTCGCCTGCTGTGATGCGGTACATGGCTTCCATCTCCACACCGCTGTTCTGCATCTTGCCCACGTTGCCTGTGGGCTTGCTCTCGCCCACATAGGAGGGGATGTTCATGGTCATCAGCATGCCATCGGTAATCTTGTTGTAGTAATCAACAGTGAGGGCAAGAGCACCATCGAAGAACCCGAGGTCCACGCCGACGTCGGTCTGTGTGGACTCCTCCCACCGCAGGCTGGGGTTGGCCAGTCCGCTGGCCTTCACACCATTGGTCATGTTCTCTCCGCTGCCGAAGAGGTAGTTGTTGCCCGTAGCGGTGAGCACTGTGTAGCCGAAGTTACCGATGTTCTCGTTACCATTCTTACCCCAGCTGAAACGTACCTTTGAGGTGCTGAGCCAGGAGGGCATGTCAAGGTAAGGCTCGTTGTGGAGGTTCCATCCCAGAGATACAGAGGGGAAGGTAGCCCAGTGGTTATTGCTGCCGAAGCGGCTGGAACCGTCGCGGCGTACCGTGGCCTGAGCCATGTAGCGCTCGGCATAGTCGTAGCTGAAACGGGCGAAGTAGGAGGCCAGCGTGGCATTGGCATTCTTGCCGCCATAGATGCTCATCTCGCCCTCTTCCTGCAGGGCATCGGTATAGCTGATGTAGGGACGGCTGGCATCCTTCATGTGGTATGCGCTGCCACCCAGATAGTAGCTGCCATTGGTCTTCTTGGCGCTCTGGCCCAGGATGACATTCACCGTGTGCTGTCCGAACGTCTTGTCGTACGATAACAGATTCTCAAGCTGCCACACACTGCTGCGGTCCATCTCGCTGCTGACGCTGGAGAAGGTGCGATAGTTGTTGGAGCCAAGATAGTAGATGGGGGTATAGCCATCGGAGCCCCAGAAGCTGAGGTCGGTGCCGTAGGAGGTCTTGAACTTCAGGCCGTCCCACAACTGCAGCTCGGCACCCACGTTCATCACGAACTTATGGCTCCATCCCTCCGAGCCCGCCATGGAGAGGCTGGCAAGGGGGTTGACCATCTCGTTGTAGTTGCCTCCGGGCACCATGTAGAGCTGTCCGTCGGCACTATACATGGGCACGTAGTTCACCAGTCCTTCCTGCACAGCTGCCTGCGCCTCATCGGCATAGGGGGTGAGGATGGGACTCAGCGCTAAGGCGCTGCCCAGCATACTGCCATACTCGCTGTTGGTACTGATGCCCGTGCTTTTGATGTTGGCATAGCTGATGTTAGCATTGAGCTTCAACGAGTTCAGCCAGTTCCGCTCGGCTGAGCTGTCGAACACGGTGTAGTTATTGTTCGAGCGGAGGGTCAGACGGTCATAGTTCGAACGGCCATAGTTACCACCCACGATACCATCCTGCGAGTAGTAACCGCCGCTCAGCATATAGTTGCCCTTGTCGCTGCCACCGCTGATGGCCACCTGATGGCTCTTGACGGGGGCGTTGTCGTTGAATACGAGGCTCTGCCAGTCGGTACCTTCGCCATAGGAGGCGGGATCGTTATAGAGAGGAGCCATGCCGGCATTCAACCGTCCCTCGTTCATCATCACGGCATACTCACTGGCATTCAGCACATCGCGATGGCGCCAAGCGCTTTGCCAACCGTAATTGACATCGTAGCTGATGGTAGCCTTTCCCTTGGTACCGATCTTCGTAGTCACAAGCACTACGCCGTTGGCAGCACGTGCGCCATACACAGCACCCGAAGCAGCATCCTTCAGCACCTCGATGCTCTGGATGTCGTTGGGGTTCAGGTAGTCGATACCACCCTCGATAGGCATTCCGTCAACGATGTAGAGAGGATCGCTGTTGTTGATGGTGCCGATACCGCGGATGCGGATCTGTGCAGCAGCGCCCGGCTGACCGCTCGATGAGGTGACGGTGACACCGGCAGCCAGGCCTTTCAGCGCATTGTCCACGCGCACGGGAGCCACGTTTCCCAGCTCCCCGGCATCCACCTTGGCGATGGCGGCTGTCACCACGCTCTTCTTCTGCGTGCCGTAGCCCACGACCACTACATCATCGAGCGTCTTGGCATCTTCGCGCAGCACGATGCTGAGCACAGGGGCAGCGGCGACGGTCTGCGTCACATAGCCCACATAGGAGACATCAATTGAAGCCCCCTTCGCCACGTCCGACAAGGCAAAGCGACCATCCAGATCCGTGATCGTACCATTGCCGGTACCTTTCACCAAGACAGATGCCCCGATGACCGGTTCACCCGTCTCATCACTCACAACGCCTTTCACCGTCATCTGCTGAGCCCACAAGCTCAGAGGCAGGAAAAGCAACAACATCAAGACCGTCAACGCCTTCGATGCCGATGTTTTGCTGAAATTGTTTCTCATAACTATTTTGTTTAACAAAGAAAGAATTTTTCTTCGCAAAGGTACAAGTCCGTAACGTAAAAAACAAATTTTTTCGTAACTATTTCAGTAAAAACAGTGCATACCATTTCTGCGGGTCACCAGCAAATGCGTGTATCAAAAAAGCGGGCTCGTCCCTTCATACCCGACAGCCACATGGCCGAGGCTGTCAACTATCAATTGTGCACTGGCTGCAATGATAAGACAAAAGAGCGGTAAGAAATAATGTCTTTTTCATGCATGGTTTTATTTGATTTTCTGTGTATAACGATTTTAATTGCCGATTTCCCTAAAGGAAGAATAAGGAGTTTTGCTATCCACAAACAACTCACTCATCACTCCACCCACACCTTACGGCCATTCTGGATGTAGATGCCGCGGGTGGGAAGAGCGACGGTGCGACCGAGAAGGTCGTAGGTAGAGGACCCAGCTGGCACATCCTGCGAGACGTTTTGGACACCAGTGGTTGACGGTGTAATCCGATACATGCACTTATCTGCATTAGACCAGGTGATAAACGAATTGTCAATAACCATCAAGCCGACAACATCACGGTTTAAGTCATCCATTCTCTGGCAGTCTTCAAGATGTGGATCATTCAAGGGATATTTCATAAGCCAAATGCCACCCCCAGGATTTGTGGTGGGAAAAATTTCTTCTTCACCGATAGCATAAAGCGTATCGTTGGAAATAGACACTCCTTTTACAATATAGGAGCAATCAATATAACACATGAAAATTACTTCATCACTATTGGCCAGTATGAAGCGAGAGGACCTTGACCCCCGACTATGAGCCATGTAGAAATTGGCTCCATCGCATGTGAACACCGTACAATGTACTGCTAATTGACTCGGTTCTGATAAAAAAACATTATATACAAAATGAATAGCCGTGTCTCCTTTTTCATCAATAATAGCATCACTATCATACGCATGACGATAAATTTTTTCCTTATAACAACACCCATAATATGCATCCGACGGTTCAGTCGCGGCGCGGGCGCGGGGGGGGGGGGGGGGGGGGGGGGGGGGGGGGGGGGGGGGGGGGGGG
>R15__coassemble_333_pt1 | contig 81999 bp, 82 predicted proteins | sample R15__metabat2_low_PE_060 | metagenome-assembled genome bin R15 | reverse complement strand
CATGGTTCTGTGTTCGGCTCGAAGACTTTTGTCCCGAGGTTGTCAATTGTCATAATTCACGGATTCGTGCTATGTGTCGGGCACATCTTGCTTATCACTGACCCCATTCAGACATCCTTCTCACCCACTTTTATGACAATTGACAACCTCGGGACAAAAGTCTTCGAGACATATGTAAGGGAGGATGCTGCATTCCTCCTTTGCTGATGCGAGTTGGACTTAAAAGGCATTTAATCCCATCTGTCCGGATGAAGTAAGAGAATAGGGCTGAAAAGCATCTGTTTTTCGGTTTTCCAACGCGTTCGTTTCGCCTTCGGACGTGCTCGTTTGTGAAACGAAGGTGTTGAAAAAATTTTTTTCTTTCGGAATTTTTTGTTTTTCTTTGTTCCTATCTTTTTATGATTTACTTTTGTCGGAAAATATGAAATGATGGGTGAACCGCACATTCCTACCTTTGATGAATTGCTGCAGTCAATAGAGACGGCGGCGCAGCATCCCTCCGATACCTGCTGGGATATCTACCGTTTCCTCCATGCCCATGTAGGCAAAGATTCTCTCTCGTCGGCAGAGGCTCGTACCATCCTCTCTGCCTATATGAAGATTGCCTCTCCTCAAGCCTCGCTCATCCATTCGCGGATGCTGTATGTGGCGTTGCAGATGGCAGAGGCGTATGCCGATTTTCGTCTGCCAGCCTTCCTCTCTCTCTGGGGCTGGCCGGAGAGGATGCGCCCTGAGGACAGCGAGGACCAGGTTGACAAGGAAGGCAAACGCTACCTCTCGCTGAAAGTGCGCACAGAACGTGCATTGCAGACCTACCTCCTCCACCATCCGGAAGAGCGCACGGTGGATGATGCCTGCGGCATATTGCCGATGGTGGCTGTAAAGGTGTTCCAGACGGAACGTGGCGGACGCAAGGTACGCTCGGTGAAGCTGGTGGGACCGCAGGGTGAGGAACTGCTGGCAGACTCCCATGTCTTTGCGTGCAAGCCTTGGGAAATACAGGGTCGACTGTATGATGTGCTCGTGCGCACCTCGAAGGAGGGCAACGACCGTGCACAGGAGGTGGTGCCCTCGCAGTACGATATCGCTACACTCTTCCCTCCTGTGACGGGTTATGTGGAACGAGTGGACATGGAGCATGCACACTATCATGTGTATGACAATGCATCGCGGCACTTTGTGGCCGAGAAGCCAGCGCTACGCCTGCAGAAAGGCGACTTTGTGCGCTTTGCCCCGATAGTGCCTGCCAAGGATACGTTCAAGTCGGCCGTAGTTCTTGCTGTCCTTCCTGTCGATGAGGGGAGGATGTCGTTTGGATTACATCCTGCCACCATCACCTACCTCAACCGCGAGAAGGGCTACTTCGCTTATCGACTGACGAGCTTGGTACCTGCCACCTCAGAAGGGACGATAACGGCTGAAGGCACGGCTGACCTTTCCCTCTGCCCGACAGTGGAGAAAGGGCAAACTGTGCAGTTGCTCCTTTTCCTGACACGAGGCAAGGACGGGGCCAAGCATAACCACGTGGCGCAGGTGGTGTTGCCTTAACAGTTATTTCGAGAGATAGCGGAGTGCTGCGGCAAAGCTGTCGTTGTTGCCGGCATTGATGATCTGGTAGTACTCGCTCATGGTCCAAAGGTCGCGGGCGATGAGTGCCTTGAGCTGCAGGCGTATGAGCGGGAGCGAGGCGAGGTACTGCTCTTCGTCATAGGCTACTCTTGCCTCTTCGGCCTTGCGCAGTACGATGGCCAGCATGTCGTCGGTGACTTCAAACTTCTTATCGTACCGGGCGAATGTGGAATACTGCTTCTCCCACTCGCTGCGGTAGTTGTCGATGAGGTAGAGATTGGCTTGGTTGATGGCTCCCTTGGCCACAAGCTCGCGGTGATAACGGGTGTAGGACACGGTGTCGAGGGGAATGAACTCGTCGGGCATGATACCACCGCCGCCATAGACGGTACGTCCGAGCACGCGCGTGGCGTACTTGAGGGAGTCGGGGAAATGGATGCTGTCGGCACTCATCATCTCGCCATGCTCAAAGCGGTTGAGAAGGTCTTTCTGATAGTCGGTATCATCGCCATAGGGCTTCTGCACGCAACGCCCGCTGGGGGTGTAGTAGTGGGCAACGGTGAGCCGCATCATGGAGCCGTCGGGGAAGGACACGGGACGTTGCACGAGCCCCTTGCCGAAGGTGCGCCGTCCGATGACGTAGCCGCGGTCCCAATCCTGTATGGCTCCAGTGACAATCTCGGAGGCTGAGGCGGAGTACTCATTGACGAGCACCACCAGCCTTCCCTTGCGGAACTGTCCACCGCCGGGGGCGATGAAGTCCTGTCGTTCCACCCGTCTGCCTTCGGTATAGACGATGAGCTGGCCCGGATCGAGGAACTCGTTGGCGATTTCCACTGCCGCCTGCAGGTAGCCACCCCCGTTGTCCTGGAGGTCGAGGATGAGATCCTTCATGCCCTGCTTACGCAAGGAGGTGAGCGCCTCGGACACTTCATCGTGGGAAGTCTGGCCAAAGCTGCCGAGACGGATGTAGCCGATGCCCGGCGCAGCGATATAGGAGGCGTCAAGGGTGTTGACGGGAATCTTATCACGAGTGACGATGAAGGTCATCACGCCGGGGACGCCGCGGCGCACGATGCCCAGCTCAACCTGTGTGCCCTTGGGCCCACGCAGGCGTTTCATGATGTCGGTACGGTCCATCTTCACTCCAGCGATAGCTGTGTCGCCTACGCTGATGATGCGGTCGCCGGCAAGGATGCCTACGCGCTGGGACGGACCGCCAGAGATGGTCTGGATGACGAGCAGGGTGTCGTCGGCGATGTTGAACTGCACGCCGATGCCCTCGAAGTTGCCTTGCAGGGGCTCGTTCATCTTCTTCACCTCGTCGGCGTTGTTGTAAGTGGAATGAGGATCAAGATCTTTCAGCATGGCACGAATGGCGGACTCCACGATCTTCTCTTCATTGACATCTTCCACGTAGAGGCTACTGATAGCACCTTCGGCCATGACAAGCTTGCGCATGCTCCCGAAGCTGAGCTCTGCCTGTTGTGCCGGCGATGGCAGGCACGCAAGCATGCAAAGGATTGCAAGTAGGGCGGTACGCTTCATGTTCATTGGGGTATGAATTCGTCAACGGGTTTGCCCAGGTGGATGAGCTCACGCACCATGCTGCTGCTGACGCATGCCAACTCGGGGCTGGAGAAGAGGAGGACGGTCTCCACTCCGGAGAGATGGCGGTTGATGTCGGCCATGTTACGCTCGTACTCGAAATCGGCAATGTTGCGTACACCGCGGATGATGGTGTTGGCACCTACCTCGGCAGCATAGTCCACGGTGAGTCCATCGTAGGAAGAGACGCTGACACGTGGCTCGTGGTCGTATATGCGGCGTATGATGTTGAGACGGTCTTCGAGCTCGGCAAGGGTGTGCTTACGCTCGTTGATACCTACAGCAATGACGATATGGTCGGTGAAGGTGAGGGCACGCCGCACAATGTCGGCATGACCGATGGTGAAGGGATCGAAAGTCCCAGGAAAGATGGCTTTCATCTATGGGTGTTGATATTATATGATTATGGGTATGTACCTGCTGTCTCAGAGGTCTTCTTCAGGCTTGTCCTCCTCGATGACGAGGTTGTCGATGATGAAGTTCTGCCGTTCCATGGTGTTTTTGCCCATATAGAAATCGAGCAGTCCCATTACGGCATCGTTCTTCTGGAGGTTGACACGTTCGAGCCGTATGTTCTTGTCGATGAAGTGGCGGAACTCATCGGGCGAGATTTCGCCAAGACCTTTGAAACGGGTGATCTCCATGGATGGTCCCTGAAGACGTTCAATAGCAGACTGCCGCTCTTCGTCGCTGTAGCAATAGAGGGTGATGAAGTCGGACTTGGGGTCGGCGTCGGGATAGTCCTCGGGCTTGTAGCCCTTGATGGCTTTTTTGCGGTTTCGCACACGGAAGAGAGGGGTCTGGAGAATATAGACATGCCCCTTCTTGATGAGGTCGGGGAAGAACTGCAGGAAGAAGGTAATCATGAGCAAACGGATGTGCATGCCATCGACATCGGCATCAGTGGCCACGATAACCTTGTTGTAGCGCAGTCCGTCGAGGCCGTCTTCGATGTTAAGTGCCGCCTGCAGGAGGTTGAATTCTTCGTTCTCATAGACAATCTTCTTGGTGAGACCGAAGGAGTTGAGCGGTTTGCCACGGAGACTGAATACAGCCTGGGTGTTGACGTCGCGGCTCTTGGTGATGCTACCGCTGGCGCTGTCGCCCTCGGTGATGAAGATGCTGCTCTCCTCGCGCAGGTCGCCTTTGGTATCGTTGAGGTGGACGCGGCAGTCGCGCAACTTGCGGTTGTGCATGTTCACCTTCTTGGCACGCTCGCGGGCGAGCTTGGTGACGCCTGCGATGGCCTTGCGCTCCTTTTCGGAATCCTGTATCTTCTGCAGCATGGTGTCGGCAGTCTCAGGTGTCTTGTGGAGGAAGTTGTCCACCTCGGTCTTGATGAAGTCGCCCACGAACTTGTTGAGACTCATGCCGCCGTTGGGCGTCATGGTGGTGGAGCCGAGCTTTACCTTAGTCTGGCTCTCGAAGACGGGTTCCTCGACATTGATAGCAATGGCCGCCACCATGCCGTTGCGTATGTCAGCGAATTCCTGGTTCTTGTTGTAGAACTCTTTGATGGTACGGGCTATGTGTTCCTTGAAGGCGCTCTGATGGGTACCTCCCTGTGTGGTGTGCTGGCCGTTGACGAACGAGTAGTACTCCTCGCCGTACTGGCTGGTGTGGGTGAAGGCAATCTCTATGTCATCACCCTTGAGATGGACGATAGGGTAGAGGGCCTCGGACGTCATGCGGTCAGCAAGCAGGTCGGCAAGTCCGTTGCGGGAGAGGATGCGCCGACCATTGTACATGATAGCCAGACCGGTGTTGAGGTAGGTATAGTTGCGAAGCATGTTTTCCACGATGGCTGCTTGGAAGGCGTAGCCCGTGAAGATGGTTGGGTCGGGCTCAAACCTTATCTCTGTGCCGTTCTCGTCGGTGGTGTCGTCGGTGGTATCGCTCTGCAGCATGCCACGTTCGAAAGTAACCGTGCGCACCTTGCCATCACGGAAGCTGGAGGCGGTGAAGTGCAGGCTGAGGGCATTGACGGCCTTGGCACCTACGCCGTTGAGGCCTACGCTCTTCTTGAATGCTTTGCTGTCGTACTTACCCCCGGTATTGAGCATGCTCACGGCTTCTACGAGCTTCCCCTGAGGAATGCCGCGGCCATAGTCGCGCACGCTGACAATACTGTTGTCGGTGATGTCAACTTCGATGCGTTTGCCGGCATTCATCTTGAATTCATCGATGCTGTTGTCGATGATCTCCTTGAGCAATACATAGATGCCGTCATCGCTCTGCGTGCCGTCGCCCAGCTTTCCGATGTACATGCCGGGTCGCAGCCGTACATGCTCCATATCGCTGAGGTGACGTATGTTTTCGTCGGTGTATGCTACCTGTTCGGTAGATGCTGTAGTGATACCTTGTAATTCGAGTTCTTCAGCCACTCTTGTCGCTTTTTATACGGTGAAGGACGCCAAACATCCTATTGATTGATCTTCTTTATCCACGCACGGTTCCGCTTGTGGTTAATGTGTTCGAAGTATTCCCATTGGCTTTGCACTTTGGTGTTGTCTTCGAGATTAAGGTTTGTCTCAGCATACTTGTACCCGAGTTTCTGGTAGACGGGGACCATGTGTGCCATGATAAGTGCATTGACACCTTTCCCTTGATACTCGGGCCGTACGGCGATGAGCAACAGGTCGGTGTTGACCTCGTGCTTCACATAGAGTGCCCATGCCAGAGGGATGTAACCCCAGAGGTGACGGGCGCCATGTGCTCGCTGCAGGGCGCGTGAGAGGGAGGGCATCATGATGCCCACACCGATGAGACGGTCATTCTCATCAAACACCATGGGCACGAGCCGGAGGTCGATGAGACTGAGATAGGTGTCGATATACTGGTTGATTTGTCGTTCACCCAGCTCAGAGTAACCATGCAGTGGAGCATAGGCTTCATTCATGAGAGCAAAAATCTCCTGTCCGCGCTCTTTCTTGAGCTTCTTGCCAGAGGTATAGTTCACTACCCGCAGGTGGTAGCGGTCCTTGACGAGATTACACACACGTTGCATCTTCTCGGGTATCACTTCGGGGGCAAATACCTTGTACTGTTTCCAGTCAACGGCCTTGTCGTAGCCGAGGTGCTCCATGTGAGTGACGTAGTATGGATAATTGTAGTGCGATGCCATGGTGGCCAGTTGATCGAAACCATCGATGAGCATGCCTTCACGGTCGAAATCGGTGAAACCGAGCGGCCCTTCGATGGTGTCCATACCCCGTTCACGTCCCCAACGCTCTACTGCGGTCAGGAGCGCCGCCGATACTTCTTCGTCGTCCACGAAGTCGAGCCATCCGAAACGGACGATATTGGACTTCCAGGTCTCGTTGGCTCGGCGGTTGATGATGGCTGCTACACGGCCGACGGCCTTGCCGTCCTTGTATGCCATGAAGAGTTGTGCCTCACAGAAGTCGTAGGCGCCATTGCGGGATGGCATGAATGTGTTCATGAGGTCGCTGTACAGCTCCGGCACTGCGTACGGGTTGCCCTTATACAGACGATAGTTGAACAAAATAAAATCCTTCAACTCTCGTTTTGAGGTGTTGGAGATTAGTCGGATTGCTACTGACATATATTATATGGTGTTCTTACTATTTATTGATACTATTCGGCAAAGTTATATCATTTTCGGCAAAGAGCATTCTTTTTTTGATGAAAATCATCGCTAAAGTGCCCATTATTGCACTTTGCGGCACCGAATGAGCCGATGCTCGCCCTTTCCGATGGTTGTGGCGAACAGATAGTTGTCGCCCCCTTCAGCAAGATGCAGCCTCCGGCGAAGGGTATCCACGCTTTGCGGGAAGTTGCGTACGGTGATGTTTGCGCACTGCAATTCTCCCAGTGCGGATCGCAACTCCCGTTTGCTGAAGCCGCAGGTGTGGATGACTTCGAAGATGCGTCCGGGAAAATCAGTGTACAGGACATCGGAGGTGTAGAGGTGGGTGTTTGGATGCAACTTCTGCAGACCGAAACGTGTGGCAGGCAGGCGGAAGCATCCCGCTTTGAGCAGTGCGGCGTTCGGCTCATAGAGATAGCGACCGGGCTGCTGAAAAGGACAGCCGCATGTATCCTCTTCTTCGCGTGTGAAAGTGAAGGGCTTACCTTCAGGCAGGTCGATGCAGGTGATGGGGACTTCGGACGGTTTGATATCTGCATTATTCAGCACGAGAAGCAGCTCTTTGCATTCTCCCTTCACGGCAACGACATGCACCTCTTGTACGTGCCGGAGCTGTGTGCAGGCTAAGCTGATGTCGAGCATGGGAGAACATTTCACCAGTATATTGTCGGCATGAGCCAGGAGTTCCTCTTCCATCATTGAAACATCAGGCTCGCAATCGGCGAGTGCAACGGTTTTGTGACCGGCAGTGTCACGCCTGGCGGGATCGAGATAGATCCAGTTCTGATGGGGAAGGGTACTTAGAGCATCTCTTCCATCACTGCATACAGGATGTATGTTTGTGAGGCCGAGTGACTCGAAATTTGCCGATGAAATGGCAAAAAGCTGTTCGTTTCTCTCTACGTATGTCACATCGTTGAACCGCTCGCTCATAAAGGAGCTGTCCACTCCGAAACCTCCAGTCAGGTCTGTCATGCGTATGCCGCTCACGATGGATGCTTTGTAGCGTGCCGTGAGCTCGCTTGAGCATTGTTCCATGGCCAGCCGGGGAGGGTATAGGATGGCATCATTGGTTGCCCAGCTGGGAATCTTGTTGCGGGCTATGGTCCAACCCTCAATCTGTGTTACGGCAGCCGGGATGTCAATACCAGGGTATGCGGATTGCTGTAGGAGAAGGCGATGGAGGTCATCGCTTCGATGTTTCAATGCGAACTGCTGTGTGGCTATGTCCATGAACGTGATGAAAGAAGGGAGGGACGCCTATGCTGGTGTCCCTCCGGTGAGAGTAGATATCAGTGCTTGCTGCGCTTATTTCTCACACTTGCAGCACTTGCAGGTCAATCCTTTCCAAACGAGAGCAGCCAGTGCTCCGCCACAGAGGGGTGCCACGATGAAGACCCATAAATCCTTGAGTGCATCGCCACCCTCGAACAGGGCGGGACCGATGCTGCGGGCAGGGTTCACGCTGGTGCCGGTGTACTTGATGCCGACGAAGTGGATGAGGATGAGCGAGAGACCGATGGCCAGTCCGGCGAAGTTGCCTGCACCCTTCTCGGCATCGGTAGTGCCCAGGACGACAAGCACGAAGACGAACGTCAGCACAAGTTCTACGATGAAACCCGCCATCTGACTACCGGCTCCGGCACAGCTATTGGCACCCGTGAGCGTTCCCTCAAAGCCGGTAGCTACTTGGGTGAAGGCAAACAGAATAGCAGCGCCGATAACGGCACCGATGCACTGGAATACGATGTACCAAATGGCATCTTTCCAACTCATCCGTCCCGAGAGAGCTACACCAAGGGTGATAGCAGGGTTGATATGGCATCCCGAGATACCGCCAATAGTGTAGGCCATGGCCACAACGGCAAGACCGAATGCGCATGCTGTACCAATAACGGATGCGGTATCTGTGCCGCAGGCCAGACTGACTGCTGTTCCGCAGCCCATGAGAACCAATACCATGGTTCCAACCATTTCTGCTAAATACTTTTTCATAGTTGATTTGTTTTACAGATTAAACATAAAAGCCTTACTAAAAGTGTTCAAAGTTAGGCACTGCGTTTAGTAATGCCAAATAAAAGCAGAAAAATCGTTGCAAAAGATGTTTTTTTTATGCAATCTTTTTCGTTTTTTAGAAATTTGTTGTACTTTTGCACCGCATTTGTCAAAGGCCCGGATGGCGGAATTGGCAGACGCGCTGGTCTCAAACACCAGTGGGGTTAAACCCATACCGGTTCGATCCCGGTTCCGGGCACATTAGAAAGAAGAGCATGTCGCTCTTCTTTTTTTATTAGCCCTCTTGGTCGCCCATGAGCCAAGCCTTGATGAAGCCATCAATTTTGCCATCCATTACCCCTGCTACATCGCTGGTTTGATGACCTGTGCGGTGATCCTTGACGCGGCGGTCATCAAAGACGTAGGAACGGATTTGGCTGCCCCATTCAATTTTCTTTTTGCCTGCTTCAACCTTTGCCTGCTCCTCCATACGATGTTGGAGCTCACGGTCGTAGAGTTGTGAACGAAGAAGGCGTAGGGCATTTTCTTTGTTCTTCGGCTGGTCGCGCGTCTCTGTGTTCTCAATGAGAATTTCCTCTTCAACGCCCGTATATGGATCCTTATATTGGTAGCGCAGGCGCACACCCGAACTTACCTTGTTGACGTTCTGCCCGCCGGCACCTCCGCTGCGGAAGTAGTCCCACGACAGGCGTGCAGTCTCAATCTCGACCTCAATGGAGTCGTCAACAAGCGGTGTGGCGAAGACACTGGCAAAGGATGTCATACGCTTGCCCTGTGCGTTGTAGGGACTTACGCGCACAAGACGATGCACACCGTTCTCGCCCTTGAGATAGCCATAGGCATAGGGACCTTCGACCTGTATGGTGACGGTCTTGATGCCGGCTTCATCGCCGTCCTGCAGATTCTGGATGGATGTCTTATAACCATTTGACTCTGCCCAACGGAGATACATACGCATGAGCATGGATGCCCAATCCTGAGCCTCTGTGCCACCGGCACCGGAGTTTATTTTGAGTACGCAGTCCATGTTATCGGCTTCGTCACGCAGCATGTTCTTGAGTTCCAATTCCTCAATAGCTTTCATGGCGTTGGCATAGGCGTTGTCAATCTCCTGTTCAGTGACTAGCTCATCTTTGAAGAAATCAAAGGCCAGTTCTAGCTCCTCGGCCAGACCTTTTACATGCTTGTATCCATCAATCCATGCCTGGATGCCCTTGACCTTCTTCATTTGTGCTTCGGCCTTCTTGGCGTCGTCCCAGAAACCAGGCACTTGGGTGCGCAGTTGCTCCTCTTCTACCTCAATGAGCTTGTCATCAATGGCCAGATAACGGTTAAGTGCCCCTACGCGTTCCTTTACATCCTTCAGTTGATCTTGTGTAATCATATGCCTTTCTTTTTTTTTGACCGGCAAAAGTAGCGTTTTTCTTGCTGATATCAAAATTTTTGTTTGGAAATATGTCCGACGGTGCTTTTCGGAACAGAAGCTATGTTCTTCCTGTGTGTAAACATGGGTTGTTGAAGAACGTTCTTCAATAAGGATTTGTACAAGAATATAAAATAATTTCAAAAAATGATTCGTTTTAGAATTCTTTGTGTACCTTTGCATGTGGATAGACCTTTGTTGTGCTAATGTCAACATAGTTTCTTAAATGAATGCTGTAAATGAGAAAGATTTTTCTTTGCTTGTTGTTCGTTGCGTCAGTCGTATCTTTGGTAAGTTGTACTGATGGTGTGAAACGCTATGAACTGGTAGGCGGCGAACCCGATGTGGATTATATTGAGTTTGTTGATGACAGTACTTGCGTGGTGGCTGCTGCTGGTCCAGTGGAACTGTTGTGTCTTTACACTGAAAAAGACGGTCAGGTGACAATACACGTGATGGATGGCGTTTGTGGAACGTTGATAAGGCAGAATCGCCGTACACTGGTGGGAGAATCGGCGTTCTTTGAGGGAACGTGGGTGAAGGTCCGCTGCCACAGGGAAAACGAAACAGATGAACAGTGGGACGCAATGTGATGGCTCTCGCGCGTACCTTATATATTATATGAACGAATAATATAAACGATGACGCTGTAGGGACAGCCCTTTGACTTATAGATTATACTTATATAAATTCAACAATTATGGAAAATAAGAAGCCTGACAACCAACTTCAGATTGAACTCAAGCCCGAGGTGGCTGAGGGAACCTATGCCAATCTGGCTATTATCTCACACAGCAGTAGCGAGTTTATCCTCGATTTCGTTCGCGCGCTTCCCGGTTTGCCTAAGGGGCAGGTGAAATCGCGCATTATTCTTACTCCCGAGCATGCAAAACGCTTGCTGCTTGCCTTGCAGGATAACATAGGCAAGTATGAAGGCAATTTCGGTACTATTCGGTTGCCGGAAATCCGTAGCACTTATGTGCCTCGGGCGACGGACTTCAAGGGAGAGGCTTAAGCATTGAAGTTTCCTTGTTTGGGAGAGGCAGAGTACAGTGCCATTTGGACTGCTCTTTGCCTCTCTTGTTCTGTGAAAATCGCTGTTCTGTTTGTGTTGCGTTTTGGGGCTGTGGTATCTTTCCTTTCGGCCATTATGTAGTGTACTTTGAATTTTTTTGTCCGAAAAAGGCTTGTTTTAGGAGAATTTAAGTTTTTTTTTGAAAAAAAACAGAGGTTTCATTGTGGAATAAAAAAAAGTTCGTACCTTTGCAGGCCAAAATGTAAAAACCGCTCTTTTCAAAGGAGAATGACTGCGAGGAAAGGTCCTGAGGATGGGCGAAAAGATATTTTGGACAAGAATTGAATATATACATTAATAATATAATTTAAAAACAAAACAAAATGCCTACAATTCAACAGTTAGTCAGAAAAGGCAGAACGGTGTTGGCAGACAAGAGCAAGAGCCCGGCTTTGGACAGTTGTCCTCAGCGTCGTGGCGTTTGTGTGCGCGTCTATACCACAACCCCGAAGAAGCCTAATTCAGCCATGCGTAAGGTGGCACGTGTACGTCTTACCAACCAGAAGGAAGTGAACTCCTACATCCCCGGTGAGGGTCATAATCTGCAGGAGCACTCCATCGTGCTCGTTCGCGGTGGTCGTGTGAAAGACCTCCCTGGTGTTCGTTATCACATCGTTCGTGGAACCCTGGATACTGCCGGTGTTGCAAACCGTACCCAGCGTCGTTCGAAGTATGGTGCAAAACGTCCTAAGGCTGCAAAGAAAAAATAAGACGCTTATCGACTGATGCTTGAAGAGGCAGCACGTCTGCCGGTGCCGTGAGGCGCTCACAGTAAACGTCGGTCGCTAAACAAAATAGTAAATAACAACCGTTTTTGGTTTGTCGGAGCGAAGGTTGAGTAAATGTCCCGGTGGGGACGTTGAAGAACAGCAGCCCTCCAAACAGAAACAAAAAGTTTTTCGAAAAAATGAGAAAAGCAAAACCCAAAAAACGTGTGATCCTTCCGGATCCGAAGTTCAATGACACCAAGGTGTCCAAGTTTGTCAACCATCTGATGTACGATGGCAAGAAAAACACCTCCTACGAGATTTTCTATGATGCTCTGGAGATTGTCGGCAGCAAGATGTCCGATAATGAATTATCAAGCCTTGAAATTTGGAAAAAGGCTCTTGACAACATCACTCCTCAGGTCGAGGTCAAGAGTAAGCGTATTGGTGGCGCCACTTTCCAGGTGCCTACCGAAATCCGTCCTGACCGTAAGGAAAGCGTGTCGATGAAGAACATGATTCTGTATGCTCGCAAGCGCGGTGGAAAGACCATGGCCGACAAGCTTGCTGCAGAGATTATGGATGCCTTCAATAACCAGGGCGGTGCCTTCAAGCGTAAGGAGGACATGCATCGTATGGCAGAGGCCAACCGTGCTTTTGCTCACTTCAGATTCTAAGATCAGCTTGAACAAGCATATTCAGAGATAAGGCAATACTGAAATGTCTAAGCAGGATCTGCACTTGACGAGGAATATTGGTATCATGGCTCACATCGACGCCGGAAAGACCACTACGTCCGAACGCATTCTCTTCTATACGGGTCTTACCCATAAGATCGGAGAAGTACATGACGGAGCGGCTACAATGGACTGGATGGAACAGGAGCAGGAGCGTGGTATCACTATCACTTCGGCTGCTACGACGACACATTGGGACTGGAATGGCAATCAGTATAAGATTAATCTGATTGACACTCCGGGACACGTTGATTTTACGGCAGAGGTAGAACGCTCGCTGCGCGTGCTGGATGGCGCCGTGGCTACGTTCTGTGCCGTGGGCGGTGTCGAACCCCAAAGTGAAACCGTGTGGCGTCAGGCTGACAAGTACAGTGTTCCTCGCATTGCGTACGTCAACAAGATGGACCGTAATGGTGCAGACTTTTATGGCGTGCTCAAGCAGATCCGTGAAATGCTGAATGCTAATCCTTGTCCAGTGGCCATTCCTATCGGGCAGGAGGAGCACTTCCGTGGCGTAGTTGACCTGATTCGTATGAAAGCCATCTACTGGCACGACGAAACCATGGGCGCAGACTACAGCGTGGAAGAGATACCCGCCGATATGAAGGCTGAGGCCTTGAAATGGAGGGAGTCGTTGTTGGATAATGTCGCTGAGTTCGATGATGAGGTGGCCATGAAATACCTCGAAGATCCCGAAACGATCTCTGAGGAAGAAATCATCCGCTGCACTCGTCTCGGTACACTTAAGATGGCGGTTGTTCCCATGACTTGTGGGTCCTCTTTCAAGAACAAGGGTGTGCAGACGCTCCTTGACTATGTGTGCGCTTTCCTGCCTTCGCCGCTGGATTGTGGTGATGTGACGGGAACAGATCCTCGCAATGACAAGGAAATCGTACGTCGACCGGATGAAACGGATAAGACAGCTGCATTGGCATTTAAGATAGCAGTGGATCCCTATGTCGGGAAACTGATATACTTCCGTGTCTATAGCGGTTGCATCAGTGCGGGCTCGTATGTTTACAATCCCCGCTCAGGCAAGAAGGAACGCATATCGCGCCTTTTCCAGATGTTCTCCAACAAGCAGAACCCTGTCGACAGCATCTCCGCTGGTGACATCGGTGCAGTGGTCGCACTGAAAGATATCCGTACCGGAGACACCCTTTGCGATGAAGAGGCACCCATATTGCTTGAGTCGATGGACTTTCCCGAACCGGTTATCGGCATCGCCGTAGAACCGAAATCGCAGAAAGATATCGATAAACTCGCTAATGGGTTGGCTAAGCTTGCAGAGGAGGATCCCACTTTCGCCGTCAAGATGGACGAAGAAACGGGTCAAACCGTAGTGTCCGGTATGGGTGAGCTTCATCTCGATATCATCCTTGAGCGCTTGCGCCGTGAGTTCAGCGTGGAGTGCAATCAAGGAAAGCCTCAGGTGGCTTACAAGGAGGCACTTTCATGTGAAGTCCAATTGCAAGAGGTCTATAAGAAGCAAACTGGTGGCCGCGGCAAATTTGCAGACATTACGGTGAAGGTAGGACCTGCTGATGAGGCATTGGCACAGGGCGGGCTGCAGTTCGTCAATGAGGTGAAGAATGGCAATATACCTGCCATGTATATCCCTGCTATAGAGAAGGGATTCCGCACAGCCATGAATAACGGGGTACTTGGCGGATTCCCTATTGAATCGCTGAAGGTGACATTGCTTGATGGGTCGTTCCATCCTGTGGACTCCGATGAACTCTCGTTCGAGATTTGTGCATCGTTGGCTTACCGTAATGCGTGTTTCAAGGCATCTCCTATCCTTTTGGAACCTATCATGCGTCTGGAGGTGGTGACGCCCGAAGAAAACATGGGCGACGTTATCAGTGATCTTAATAAACGCCGTGGACAGGTGGAAGGAATGGAAAGCAGTAGATCTGGAGCACGCGTGGTAAAGGCTAAGGTGCCTCTTGCTGAGATGTTTGGCTATGTCACAGCTTTGAGGAATATCACAAGTGGCCGGGCTACCAGTTCGATGAGTTATGATCATCATGAGCCCATGCAGCGCAGTATCGCCTTGAAGGTGCTGGAAGAATGTGGAGGAAGAGTTGAACTTTTGTAAGTAATAAGTAGTAACCGGGAGACAAGTTAGCGAATGACTCTTAACAAGTCTTCCAATGTTTAATAATCAAATACAATTATGAGTCAGAAAATTAGAATCAAATTGAAATCTTACGACCACAGCCTCGTCGACAAATCGGCTGAGAAGATCGTGAAGACTGTAAAGAGCACTGGCGCAACCGTAAGCGGACCGATTCCCCTTCCTACGCACAAGCGCATCTTTACCGTAAACCGTTCGACATTCGTAAACAAGAAGGCGCGCGAGCAGTTCCAGCTCTCGTCCTACAAGCGTCTCATTGACATCTATGGCTCCACGGCTAAGACTGTCGATGCTTTGATGAAGCTTGAGCTGCCCTCGGGTGTGGAAGTAGAGATTAAGGTGTGATTGAAAGACAACGAGAGTAATTATTTAAAATTTAACTGAAATGCCAGGATTATTAGGAAAAAAAATCGGAATGACATCCGTTTTCGATGCCGCTGGAAAGAATGTTCCATGCACCGTTATCGAAGTAGGTCCTTGTACAGTTACTCAGGTTAAGAGTGTTGAGAAAGATGGATATGCTGCCGTGCAGGTAGGATTCCAAGAGGCCAAGGAGAAGCATACAAGCGCTCCTCTGATGGGACACTTCAAAAAAGCCGGTGTAACTCCCAAGAGACACTTGGCCGAGTTCAAGGATTTTGAGAAAGAGTACAATCTGGGTGACGTCATCACCGTTGATTTGTTCGAAGACACCAAGTTTGTGGATGTCATCGGTACATCAAAAGGTCATGGCTACCAGGGTGTAGTTAAAAGACATGGCTTCGGCGGTGTCGGTCAGACCACTCATGGTCAGCACAACCGTGCCCGCAAGCCGGGTGCCATCGGCGCATGTTCTTACCCCGCTAAGGTGTTCAAGGGTATGCGTATGGCTGGACAGATGGGCAATGAACGCGTGACTGTTTCCAACCTGCAGGTGCTCAAGGTGATCCCCGAGCAGAACCTCCTTGTTATCAAAGGTTCCGTTCCCGGATATAATGGTTCAATCGTAATTGTTGAGAAGTAATGGAAGTCAGTGTATATAACATCAAAGGAGAAGACACCGGTAAGAAGGTCGTTCTGAACGACGCTGTCTTCGGCATTGAGCCCAACGATCACGCCATTTGGTTGGACGTGAAGCAGATTATGGCCAATAAGCGCCAGGGTACTCATAAGTCTAAGGAGAGAAGTGAAATTTCGGGTTCTACTAAGAAGCTTGGCCGCCAGAAAGGTGGCGGTGGTGCCCGTCATGGTGATATCAACTCTCCTGTAATGGTTGGTGGTGGCCGTGTTTTCGGTCCTCAGCCTCGTGATTATGGTTTCAAACTGAATAAGAAGGTTAAGCAACTTGCCCGTCGTTCGGCTCTCAGCTACAAGGTGCAGGATGCAGCCCTCATCGTTGTTGAAGACTTCGATTTTGAGGCTCCAAAGACGAAAAATTTTGTTGAAATTGCAAATAATCTGAAGGTTTCGGATAAAAAATCGCTTTTTGTTTTGCCAAGTGCAAATAAAAATGTATTTTTGTCGGCTCGTAACATCCAGCGTTCCGAGTTGGCCATTGCTACTGACATTAACACCTATCAGGTGCTGCATGCAGATGTGATGGTCATAACCGAGAGCGCCGTGAAGGCTATTGAGGGAGTATTAACCAATAATGTAGAGGCTTAAGACTATGAGTATTATTGTGAAACCTCTTGTAACAGAGAAGATGACGTCGATTTCCGAGAAGTCGAGTCGCTATGGTTTTATTGTATCTCCCAAGGCCAATAAGATCGAAATAAAGAAAGAGATAGAAGCTATGTACAATGTGACAGTTCTCGATGTCAATACCATCAACTATGCAGGCAAGAACAAGTCACGCTATACGAAAGCCGGATTTATCCAGGGCCGTACGAATGCTTTCAAGAAAGCCATCGTTACTCTGAAGGAAGGCGACGTAATTGATTTTTACAGCAATATTTAAATAAAAATGGCAGTACGTTCATTTAAGCCCACAACACCGGGCCAGAGACATAAGATTATTGGTACCTACGAAGAGATTACTGCATCGGTACCAGAGAAAACTCTCGTTTGTGGCAAGCGCTCAACGGGTGGTCGTAACAACCAAGGCAAGATGACCATGCGTTATATGGGTGGCGGACACAAACAGAAATATCGTTTCATCGATTTCAAGAGAGAAAAAGAAGGTGTTCCCGCAACCGTCAAGACCATTGAATACGACCCGAACCGTTCGGCTCGTATCGCTTTGTTGTTCTATGCTGATGGTGAGAAACGTTACATCATCGCTCCCAATGGTCTGCAGGTTGGCCAGACCGTTGTTTCCGGAGAGAGTGCTGCTCCTGAGATTGGCAATGCACTTCCTCTGAAGAACATCCCTGTAGGTACTGTTATTCATAACATCGAACTGCGTCCGGGACAGGGTGCAGCGCTCGTTCGTTCAGCAGGCAATTTTGCTCAGTTGACTTCTCGTGAAGGTGACTATTGTGTCATCAAGCTCCCCTCGGGCGAGCTCCGCAAGATTTTTGGTGAGTGCAAGGCTACAATCGGTAGCGTAGGTAACTCCGACCATGGTTTGGAGAGCTCAGGAAAGGCTGGCCGCTCTCGTTGGCAGGGGCGTCGTCCTCACAACCGTGGTGTCGTTATGAACCCCGTTGATCACCCAATGGGTGGTGGTGAAGGCCGCGCATCTGGTGGACACCCGCGTTCACGCAAGGGTCTCTATTCGAAGGGTCTCAAGACGAGAGCTCCTAAGAAGCATTCGTCGAAGTATATCATTGAGAGAGCTAACAAGAAGAAGTAAAACTTAAAATCGAGTAAATTATGAGTCGTTCATTAAAAAAAGGTCCGTATATCAACGTTTCACTCGAGAAGAAAGTTCTCGCAATGAATGAAAGCGGCAAGAAGTCTGTCGTTAAGACTTGGGCTCGTGCTTCCGTCATTTCCCCTGATTTCGTGGGGCATACGATAGCCGTTCATAACGGAAAGAATTTCATCCCTGTCTATGTTACAGAGAATATGGTAGGTCATCGTCTTGGTGAGTTCGCTCCCACTCGTACCTTCCGTGGTCATGCAGGTAACCGCAAAAAATAAGCAGGGTAATATTGGTAAACAAAAAAACTGAAAATAATGGGAAAAAGAAAACAATTATCGGCTGACAATAGAAAAGAAGCCCTTAAGACCCAGTATTTTGCGAAGCTGAACAACGTTCCTTCTTCACCCCGCAAGATGCGCCTCGTGTGCGATATGATCCGTGGCATGGAGGTGAACCGTGCTCTTGGCACGCTGAAGTTCTCCACCAAGGCGGCAGCTGCTGACGTTGAGAAACTGTTGCGCTCCGCTATCTCCAACTGGGAACAGAAGAACGAACGTAAGGCTGAGGCCGGCGAATTGTATGTAACCAAGATCTATGTGGATGGAGGTGCTACGATGAAACGTATGCGTCCTGCTCCCCAGGGCAGAGGCTACCGTATCCGCAAACGTTCAAATCATGTGACTTTGTTCGTTGACACTAAGAGTACTAATGAAAATCAAGATTAACAATGGGACAGAAAATTAATCCAATCAGCAACCGTTTAGGAATTATCAGAGGTTGGGATTCAAGTTGGTACGGACAGTACAGCGATCGTCTGGTAGAGGATACGAAGATCCGCGAATTTCTGAACGAGCGTCTGGCTAAAGCCAGTGTTTCGAAGATTGTCATTGAGCGTACTCTTAAACTGGTGACTATCACGGTTTGTACCGCTCGTCCCGGTTTGGTAATCGGCAAAGGTGGTCAGGATGTGGATAATCTCAAGGAAGAGTTGAAGAAGATCACCGACAAGGATATTCAGATTAATATTTTTGAAGTCAAGAAGCCAGAACTGGATGCTACTATTGTGGCTACGAACATCGCTCGTCAGCTCGAAGGCAAAATTGCTTATCGTCGTGCTGTGAAGATGGCTATCCAAAACACCATGCGAATGGGTGCTGAGGGTATTAAAATCCAGGTTGCCGGTCGTCTTAATGGGGCTGAAATGGCTCGCTCTGAGATGTATAAGGAAGGTCGCACACCTCTGCACACTTTCCGTGCTGATATCGACTATTGCCAAGCTACCGCTGTCACCAAGGTTGGTGCTATCGGCGTGAAGGTTTGGATTTGCCGTGGTGAGGTATATGAGAAGAGAGATCTTGCTCCCAATTTCACTCAGGTAAAGGAATCCGGCCGTCCTGCTGGCAATGGTGCTCCCCGCAAGTTCAATAAGAAGAGAAACAACAACCGTTAATTACGCGTAGATCATGTTACAACCTAAAAGAACAAAATATAGAAGAATGCAGCACCGCGCGCAGAAGAACAATGCGCAGCGTGGTAACCAGCTTGCATTCGGTTCCTTTGGCATCAAGGCCATGGATACCATTTGGATCACCGGTCGCCAGCTTGAGGCTGCACGTGTGGCCACGACCCGTTACATGCAGCGTCAGGGCCAGCTTTGGATCCGCGTTTTCCCCGACAAATCTTACACTAAGAAACCTGCTGATGTACGTATGGGTAAAGGTAAGGGTGCTGTCGAAGGATATGTGGCTCCTGTTACTCCCGGCCGTATGCTTATTGAAATTGATGGCGTTCCCTTTGCTGTAGCCAAGGAGGCTCTCCGCCTCGGTGCACAGAAGCTGCCCATCAAGACCAAGTTTGTGGTACGTCGTGATTATGACTTCTCAAAGGAATAATACGATAGCCGATTTCGAACCTGATAAACAAGCTGTATTATGAAAATTGCAGAAGTAAGAGAATTGTCAACCACGGAGCTGGCTGAACGCCTTGAGGCAGAGCAGGCCAACTATACGAACATGGTGTTGAATCATGCGATCTCTCCGCTTGAGAACCCCAGCCAGATTAAGAAACTGCGCCGGACGATTGCGAGGATGAAGACTGAGTTGCGTCAGAGAGAGCTTAACAAATAAAAATGGTCCTCATGGAAGTTAGAAATTTAAGAAAAGAAAGAGTCGGTGTCGTAATCAGCAATAAGATGGATAAGACCATCACCCTTGCTGCCAAGTATAAAGAGAGACATCCGATTTATGGTAAGTTCGTCACTAAGACGAAGAAATACCATGCTCATGATGAGAAGAATGAATGCGGTGTAGGTGATACCGTTCGCATCATGGAGACTCGCCCTCTGAGCAAAACCAAGAGATGGAGAGTTGTAGAAATCGTTGAAAAAGCTAAGTAATTATGGTACAGGTAGAATCTAGACTTACAGTATGTGATAACAGTGGTGCCAAGGACGCACTCTGCATCCGAGTACTTGGCGGCACGAAACGTCGTTATGCTTCCGTGGGTGATGTCATCGTTGTTTCTGTGAAGAACGTGCTCCCCTCCAGCGAGTTGAAGAAAGGTACCGTATCGAAGGCTCTTATCGTACGTACCAAGAAGGAAATCCGTCGTGCTGATGGTTCCTATATCCGTTTTGATGACAATGCATGTGTTCTCCTGACCAATACAGGTGAACTTCGTGCAAGTCGTATTTTTGGTCCCGTTGCCCGTGAACTTCGTGCTGTCAACATGAAGGTCGTTTCTCTGGCTCCGGAAGTACTTTAATCTTAACAGCACACTACAGTAATGAGTAAGTTACATATTAAGAAAGGTGACATGGTCTATGTCAATGCCGGTGAAGACAAGGGCAAGACTGGTCGTGTATTGAAGGTAGATGCTGAGAAGCAGCGTGCACTTGTTGAGGGCGTCAACATGATGTCCAAAAGCACTAAGCCCAGCGCAAAGCACCCTCAGGGTGGTATCATCAAGCAGGAAGCTCCCATCCACATCTCCAACCTCAACGTTGTTGATCCCAAGACGAATAAGCCTACTCGTGTTGGTCGTCGTATGGGTGAAGATGGCAAGCTCGTTCGTTATTCCAAATTATCAGGAGAGGAGATTAAGTAATGGCTAATACTGCAAGTCTTAAGAAAGAATATGCCGAGCGTATAGCTCCGGCTTTGATGGAAAAGTTCCAGTACAGCACTCCTATGCAGGTGCCCGTGCTGAAGAAGATTGTTATCAACCAGGGTCTGGGCATGGCCACTCAGGATAAGAAGATTATCGATGTGGCTATCAATGAACTGACGACCATCACTGGCCAGAAGGCTGTGGCTACTATCTCCAAGAAGGATATTGCCAACTTCAAGCTTCGTAAAAAAATGCCTGTCGGCGTCATGGTTACCCTGCGTCGTGAGCGTATGTATGAATTCCTGGAGCGCCTGGTACGTGTGGCTTTGCCTCGTATCCGTGACTTCAAGGGTATTGAGAGTAAATTTGATGGTCAGGGCAATTATTCGCTGGGCATTCAGGAGCAGATTATCTTCCCTGAGATCAACATCGACAGCATTACTCGCATTCTCGGCATGAATATCACGTTTGTTACCACTGCCAAGACGGATGAAGAGGGCTATGCACTTCTCAAGGAGTTTGGTTTACCGTTCAAAAACGCTAAAAACGATTAAGCATTATGGCAAAACAATCTATGGTGGCACGTGAAGTAAAGCGTGCAAAAATGGTCGCTCAGTATGCAGAGAAGCGTGCAGCACTCAAGGAGATCGTCCGTACAGGCGAGCCTGCAGAAGCTTATGAGGCTGCTCAGAAGCTCCAGTCTATTCCCAAGAATGCCAATCCTATCCGCTTGCACAATCGTTGCAAGCTCACTGGCCGTCCAAAAGGCTATATGCGTGACTTCGGGCTTTCCCGTATTCAGTTCCGCGAGATGGCATCGCAGGGTCTTATCCCTGGCGTGAAGAAGGCCAGCTGGTAATTACAGATGAAGAGAGTGTTTTAAATATTGTCGGGAGAGACCCGATTAATTTAATCTAACAAATTTTATGACAGATCCTATTGCTGATTATTTGACGAGGTTGAGAAACGCAATCGGTGCCAAGCACAGAGTTGTGGAAGTTCCTGCCTCAAATCTCAAGAAGGAAATCACCAAGATTCTTTTTGAGAAGGGTTACATTTTGAACTACAAGTTCATGGAGGATGGTCCTCAGGGCACGATCAAGATTGCCTTGAAGTACGATGCCGCCACTAAGGCTAGCGCAATCAAGAAGCTGGAGCGCGTTTCTTCGCCCGGCTTGCGCCAGTACACCGGTTACAAAGATATGCCGAGAGTTATCAACGGATTGGGTATAGCCATTATATCTACATCCAAGGGTGTCATGACAGACAAGGAAGCTGCTGCTCAAAAGATTGGCGGCGAGGTTCTTTGCTTTGTATATTAAAAAGGAGGATTTGCTATGTCAAGAATTGGAAAATTGCCTATTTCGATTCCCGCAGGTGTCAATGTCACTATCAGTGATGACAATGTGATTACCGTCAAGGGCCCCAAGGGTGAGCTTACCCAGAAAGTAGATCCTAGCATTACTGTCAAGATGGAAAACGGCGAGATTCAGGTCTCCCGCAGCAGTGACGAGAAGCAAGAGCGTGCCTTCCACGGCCTTTATCGTGCACTCATCAACAACATGGTCACCGGTGTTTCTACTGGATACACCAAGGAACTGGAGTTGGTAGGTGTAGGTTTCCGTGTGTCCAATACGGGTAACGTCATGGAGTTCGCCCTCGGCTATACTCATCCCATCTTTGTTGTCCTTCCTCCCGAAATGTCTGTAGAGACCAAGATGGAACGTAACAAGAACCCCCAGATTATTCTGACCTCTTGTGACAAGCAGCTCCTTGGTATGGTATGTGCCAAGATTCGTTCTTTCCGCAAGCCTGAACCTTACAAGGGCAAGGGCGTTCTGTTCAAAGGTGAGGTCGTTCGCCGCAAGTCTGGCAAGTCGGCTAGTGCCAAGTAATTAATTCCTAAATCGTAAGTATTATGATAACGAAAGAACAAAGAAGAACGAAGATTAAATATAGAGTACGCAATAAGATTTCGGGTACTGCCGAGCGTCCTCGTATGAGCGTGTTCAGAAGCAATAAGCAGATTTACGTTCAGGTTATTGATGACCTCAATGGCCGTACGCTGGCTGCAGCTTCCTCGCTCGGAATGGAAAAGATGCCTAAGAAAGAGCAGGCTGCCAAGGTAGGCGAGCTGATTGCTCAGAAGGCGAAGGAAGCTGGTGTGCAGACCGTGGTATTTGACCGTAACGGCTATCTGTATCATGGCAGAGTGAAAGAAGTGGCTGAAGCCGCACGTAAAGGTGGACTTAATTTTTAATCAACATGGCTGTAAATAGAGTTAAGATAACAAATGACGTCGAGCTGAAGGACAGACTCGTCGCAATCAACCGCGTTACGAAGGTAACCAAGGGTGGCCGTACTTTCACATTCGCTGCTATCGTAGTAGTAGGTGATGGTAATGGTGTCATCGGTTACGGCCTTGGTAAGGCAGGTGAAGTAACTGCAGCCATCGCTAAGGGCGTTGAGGCTGCCAAGAAGAACCTGGTACGTGTTCCCGTCCTCAAGGGCACTATTCCCCATGAGGTTGAGGTACGTTTCGGTGGTGCTCATGTACTGCTCCGTCCGGCATCTGCTGGTACTGGTGTGGTTGCCGGTGGTGCCATGCGTGCTGTTCTTGAGAGTGTTGGAATCACTGATGTTCTGGCAAAGTCCAAAGGTTCATCGAACCCCCATAACCTGGTGAAGGCTACCATCAAGGCTCTTGAAGAGCTGCGTGACGCCAAGACCGTGGCTCAGGACAGAGGTATCAGTATGGAACGTGTATTTAACGGATAAGGAGAAAACATTATGGCAACTATTAAGGTAAAGCAGGTCAGGAGCCGCATCGGTGCTCCCAAGGATCAAAAACGCACACTTGATTCACTCGGTCTTACCAAAATGAACAAGGTCGTTGAGCATGAAGTTACTCCTTCTGTAATGGGTATGATCAATAAGGTAAAGCATCTTGTTGAGGTAGTAGACTAAGTTAAATATTAAAATCGTACGAAAATGAAATTAAATAATTTAAAGCCCGCAGAAGGTTCAACCAAAACACGCAAGCGTATCGGTCGCGGACCAGGCTCGGGTCTTGGCGGTACCTCAACGAGAGGTCATAAGGGCGCCAAGCAGCGTTCTGGCTATTCCAAGAAGATTGGTTTCGAAGGCGGTCAGATGCCTCTGCAGCGCCGTGTGCCCAAGTTCGGCTTCAAGAACATCAACCGTGTAGAGTATAAAGCCATCAACCTCAATGTTATTCAGGCTGTAGCAGAAGCGAACCAACTTGAAAAGGTAACGGTTGCTGACTTGGCTGCTGCTGGTTTCGTATCATCGCGCCAGCTTGTCAAGGTTCTTGGCAATGGTGAGCTTACCGCAAAGGTTGATGTGGAGGCCAACGCTTTCTCCAAGAGTGCTCAGGCTGCCATTGAAGCCCTTGGTGGTAACGCTATTAAAATCTAAGTTCTTATGAATAGACTCATCTCACTCGGCATCGTACTGGTACTTATCGTTATCTTCTATTTTTGGAAACGTAAGTTCTTTACGAATGTATTCAAAATCGAAGACCTGAGAACGAAGCTTCTCATAACTGTCGGTTTCGTTGCAATCTACCGTTTCGGCACAACCGTTGTCCTTCCCGGCATCGACTCTACCGCTTTGGCTAAACTGCACGAACAGACAGGTGGAGGTCTTATGTCGTTGTTGGATATGTTCTCCGGTGGTGCCTTCTCGAACGCTTCTGTGTTCGCATTAGGTATCATGCCGTACATCTCCGCATCGATTGTTGTCCAGCTGCTGGCCATGGTAGTTCCTTACTTCCAGAAGATGCAGCGTGAGGGCGAGAGCGGCCGTCGTAAGATCAATCAGATTACCCGTTACTTGACGATCATCGTGCTTATTTTGCAGGCTCCCGCTTATCTGCTCAACCTGCAGTATCAGGCACCTGGTGCCATCAACCCAGGCATCAGCCACACAGCGTTCATGATCACCTCTACCATCATTTTGGCAGCAGGCAGCATGTTCATCCTGTGGCTCGGTGAGCGCATTACCGATAAGGGCATCGGAAACGGTATCTCATTCATTATTCTCATCGGTATTATTGCCCGTTTCCCGCAGGCACTCATTCAGGAGGTTACCTCCCGCATGTCTGCTCCTGGAGCTGGTGGTCTTATCATGTTCTTGTTTGAGATTGTTGCTTTGTTCTTTGTATTCATGGCTGCTATTGCTCTTACGCAGGGCGTTCGCAGAATCCCTGTCCAGTATGCGAAGCAGATCAGTGGCGGTAAGCAGTATGGTGGCGCGCGTCAGTATATCCCTCTCAAGGTGAATGCTGCCAACGTAATGCCTATCATCTTTGCGCAGGCTATCATGTTCATACCTCTGTCGTTTGTCAGAGCGGACAAGATTGAGAATGCCGGTAATTTCGTGATGCAACTCTTGAATACGGATGGGTGGCTCTATAATCTTATATTTGCCATTCTCATCATTCTGTTCACGCTGTTCTACACCGCCATCACCGTCAATCCGACGCAGATGGCCGATGACCTGAAACGTAACAACGGATTCATTCCGGGTGTAAAGCCCGGCAAGGCTACGGCCGATTATATCGACCGGGTGATGTCACTCATCACATGGCCTGGTGCCTTGTTCCTTGTCATCATCGCAATTCTGCCTCCTTTTGCTCGCATGTTTGGTGTAAGTCGCGAATTTGCTCAGTTCTTCGGTGGTACGTCGCTCCTCATCATGGTCGGTGTTGTCCTTGACACCCTTCAGCAGATTGAGAGCCACCTGCTCATGCGTCACTACGATGGCTTGCTTAAAGGCGGTCGTATTAAGGGACGTTCTGGTGCTGCATATTAAGAATAAATATGATATTTCTTAAGACAGACGAAGAAATCGAACTCCTGCGTCAGGCGAACCTTCTTGTGGGGCGCACCCTGGCGGAGGTAGCCAAGCTGATACAGCCGGGCATCACTACCCTTCAGCTCGATAAGGTGGCCGAGGAGTTTATCCGCGACCACGGGGCAATCCCTACCTTCAAGGGATTCCCCAACTTTGAGCCGGGCTTACCCGCCTTCCCGGGAACGTTGTGTACGTCAGTCAACGAGATGATCGTGCACGGAATACCCAACGATATTCCTTTGAAGGATGGCGATATCGTCAGCGTTGACTGCGGCACCTACCTGAACGGTTTTTGCGGAGATTCTGCCTTCACGTTTGCGGTGGGCGAAGTCTCCGATGAGGTGAAGGAACTGCTTCGTGTTACACGTGAGAGCCTTTATCTTGGTATCGAGCAGGCGGTGGCGGGTAAACGCATTGGTGATATCGGCAATGCCGTACAGCAGCACTGCGAGCGTCATGGCTATGGCGTCGTTCGTGAATTCACCGGTCACGGTGTGGGCCGTGAGATGCACGAAGACCCTGCAGTGCCTAACTATGGCAGACGAGGCAATGGCGTTAAGCTGAAGAAAGGCATGGTTATTGCCATTGAGCCTATGATTACGATTAAACGTCGTGAGATTGTCTGGGAGAATGACGGATGGGGTGTCAGCACCATTGATCACAAGCCCGCAGCTCACTTCGAACATACGATAGCCGTAGGTCTTACCAAAGCAGACATCCTTTCCTCTTTTGATTTCGTTGATGAAGTATTAAGAAATAAACAGAACTAAAATGTCCAAACAATCAGCTATTGAACAAGACGGAACCGTCGTTGAGGCATTGTCCAACGCCAATTTCCGTGTAGAGTTGGAAAACGGGCACCAGATTACTGCCACCATATCGGGCAAGATGCGTATGCATTACATCAAGATCCTGCCTGGTGACAGAGTGAAGGTGGAGATGTCTCCGTATGACCTGACCAAGGGAAGAATCAGTTTCAGATACAAATAAATAACAGATACAACAATGAAAGTAAGAGCATCATTAAAAAAGCGTTCCGCTGATTGCAAGATTGTACGCCGTCATGGAACACTCTATGTAATCAACAAGAAAAATCCCAAGGAGAAACAGCGCCAGGGATAATTCGTAAACAGTATTAAACATCACTATTAGTATATGGCTATAAGAATTGTCGGAGTAGACATTCCTCAGAACAAACGAGGAGAAATTGCGTTGACCTATATCTTCGGTATCGGTCGCAGCAGCGCCGTGAAGATCCTTGAGAAAGCCGGCGTGGATAAAGACATCAAGGTTAAGGACTGGACAGACGACATGGCCGCACGTGTCCGTGAAGTCATCGGTGCAGAGTACAAGGTCGAGGGTGACCTTCGCACAGAGGTTCAGCTCAACATCAAACGACTGATGGATATCGGTTGCTATCGTGGCGTTCGCCATCGTATCGGTCTGCCTGTCCGTGGTCAGAGTACCAAGAACAATGCCCGTACGCGCAAGGGTCGCAAGAAAACTGTTGCCAACAAGAAGAAGGCTACGAAGTAATTTTCATGCACTAAAATCAAGAATAAGATATGGCAAAAAAATCAGTCGTAACAAAGAAAAGAAACGTGAAGGTGGGTGCTATGGGGCAGCTCCATGTGCATTCTTCCTTCAACAACATCATTGTTGCTCTTGCCAATGATGAAGGACAGATCATCAGCTGGTCATCCGCAGGCAAGATGGGCTTCCGTGGCTCAAAGAAGAACACTCCGTATGCTGCCCAGATGGCCGCAGAGGATTGTGCTAAGATCGCTTACGACCTTGGTCTGCGCAAAGTGAAGGCTTATGTCAAGGGTCCTGGTAACGGACGTGAGTCTGCTATCCGTGCCACGCATACTGCCGGTATTGAGGTTGTTGAGATTATTGACGTCACGCCGCTGCCTCACAACGGTTGCCGTCCTCCTAAGAGAAGAAGAGTTTAATCTAAAAAAAAGTAAGAAATGGCAAGATATACAGGTCCTAAGTCCAAGATTGCCCGCAAATTCGGCGAGCCCATTTTCGGAGCAGACAAGGTTCTCAGCAAGAAGCCCTATGCTCCTGGACAGCACGGCAACAACAAGCGTCGTAAGACTTCTGAGTATGGTGTCATGCTCGCAGAGAAGCAGAAAGCTAAGTACACCTATGGTGTATTGGAGGCACAGTTCCGCAATCTCTTTAACAAGGCCGAGCGTAAGGATGGCATCACTGGTGTTGTATTGCTCCAGCTCCTCGAGGCTCGTCTCGACAATGTTGTTTTCCGTCTTGGTATTGCTCCCACCCGTGCTGCTGCACGCCAGCTGGTCAGCCATCGTCACATCACCGTCAATGGCAAGGTGCTGAACATTCCTTCATATTCCGTTAAGGTTGGCGATATCGTTGCAGTGCGCGAACGTTCTAAATCTCTCGAGGTCATTGAGAACAGCCTGGCTGGCTTCAACCATGCCAAGTACTCATGGCTGGAATGGGACGAAGCACAGAAGGCAGGCAAGTTCATGAGCATTCCTGCCCGTGAAGATATCCCTGAGAATATCAAGGAACAACTGATTGTCGAATTGTACTCTAAGAATTAATTTCCAATGGCGATATTAGCATTTCAAAAACCTGACAAAGTAATCATGGTAGAGGCGGACTCGAAGTTCGGCAAGTTCGAATTTCGTCCTCTCGAGCCGGGCTTTGGTGTTACCATCGGCAATGCCCTGCGCCGCATTCTCCTTTCCTCTTTGGAGGGATTCGCAATCAACATCATCAAGATCGATGGCGTTGAACACGAATTCGCAACCGTTCTGGGTGTCAAGGAAGATGTTACCAATATCATCCTTAACCTCAAACAGGTACGTCTCAAACAGAAGGTTCAGGAAGTAGAGAGCGAGAAGGTAGACATCCTTGTCGAGAACACCACCGAGTTTCGCGCCGGTGATATAGGTAAATATCTGAGTGGATTTGAAGTGTTAAATCCCGAGTTGGTTATTTGCCACTTAGATTCCAAGGCAAAGATGCAGATTGAGATTAGTATCAACAAGGGTCGTGGCTACGTCCTCTCCGATGAGAACCGTCAGTTCTGTACCGACCTCAACGAGATACCTATTGACTCTATCTACACTCCGATTCGTAATGTCAAGTACGCTATCGAGCCCTTCCGCGTAGAGCAGAAGACCGACTACGACAAGCTGGTACTGGAGATTACGACCGATGGTTCCATACACCCGAAGGATGCTCTTAAAGAGGCCGCCATGATTCTCATTCAGCACTTCGCCCTTTTCTCCGATGAGAAGATCAAGATTGAAGGCACTGATCCTGATAACAACGAAGAGTTTGATGAGGAGGCATTGCACATGCGTCAGTTGCTGAAGACCCGGCTCACGGACATGAACCTCTCGGTACGTGCCCTTAACTGCCTCAAGTCAGCCAATGTAGAGACGCTGGGCGACCTGGTTCAGTTCAACAAGACTGACCTCCTTAAGTTCCGTAACTTCGGTAAGAAATCGCTCACTGAGCTTGATGGTTTGCTCGAGAGTCTGAATCTTTCGTTTGGAACAGATATTTCAAAGTATAAACTTGATAAAGATTAATCAAATCAATGAGACATAACAAGAAGATCAATCATCTGAGTCGTACTGCATCCCACAGAGAGGCTATGCTGTCTAATATGGCATGCTCTTTGATCAAGCACAAAAGAATCACTACGACTCTCCCCAAGGCAAAGGCATTGAAAAAGTATGTCGAGCCCCTCATCACCAAGGCCAAGAACGATACCACGAATAGCCGTCGTGTTGTTTTCAGCTACCTCAAGGACAAGCATGTTGTCAGTGAGCTGTTCGGTGAAGTCATCAACAAGGTAGGCGACCGTCCCGGTGGCTATACCCGTATCATCAAGCTCGGAACCCGTCAGGACGATGCTGCTCCCATCTGCTTCATCGAGCTTGTTGACTTTGACGACAACATGGCCAAGACCGTGAAGAAGGCTACCCGCACACGTCGTTCCAAGAAGTCTGCTCCCAAGGCTGATGCTCCTGCTGTTGAAGCACCTGCTGCAGAGGAGGCTCCTGCCGTTGCCGAAACTCCCGCAGAGTAAATAGCCAAAAAATACTGTATCAGTTGCAGGCACGCAGCGATGCGTGCCTGCAACTTTTTTAAAATATTTTTGGGCAGTTGCTCGTTTTGCCCTATCTTTGTCAATGTTTTGTGTTAACTGCGTATCTAATGGAATCCAACCGTCCTCTTATAGCTATCACCGGTAACTATGCCGAAGGCAAGTGCACCCTCCTTGAAGGGTATTTTGCATCCCTCGTAGCTGTAGGTGCCAGCCCCGTCATCGTGCCCCCCTATGCCGAAGAAGCTCTGCTGGAGAGCCTTCTCGACCATGTCGATGCGATTGTTTTCAGTGGTGGTGGCGACATTGACCCTCATCTGCTTGGCGAAGAGCCTCTTCCCGAGGTAGGCGTGCCAAATGGGCCGCGTGACGCACAGGAACTGCCCCTGGTGTGTATGGCTGCACATCGGCAGATGCCCATTCTGGGTATCTGCCGGGGAGCACAGGTGCTCACGGCTGCTTTGGGTGGCAAACTCTGGCAGGATATTTATGTGCAGGGCGATGCGAAGCTCGCTCATAGCCAGGGCGATACACCGCGCCATGTCGCTACCCATACGGTTTCGATATTACCGGATACGTTGTTGGCAGGCATCTTCCAACGGGATAGCGTATCCGCTATAGCATCAATAGATATCCATGCGTTTCCGGTCAATACATTCCACCATCAGGCCGTGCGTGAACCTGCTCCCGGGTTCCGTGTCAGTGCTCTTGCTCCCGATGGCATCATCGAAGCCGTAGAGAGCACAGAGGGCAAGCCTATCATCGGTGTGCAATGGCATCCTGAGTGCATGGTGCTCGGCGATGACCCTTCTATGCTGCCCCTCTTTCGCTGGCTGGCCGATGAAGCGATACTCTACGCCCGCACGCGCCATTTCCATGACCAGCACCTCACCCTCGATACGCATTGCGATACGCCCATGTTCTTCCATCAGCACATTGATTTTATGTGTCGTGATCCGAGAATCCTTGTCAATCTTCCTGCTATGACCGATGGACTTCTCGATGCCACTATTATGGCAGCCTATATCCCCCAGGACCTTCCTGGAAACTACAACTACGCTGCATCGAATGCCAAGACCAATGCCTTGCTGGATGGCATTGTCCGCATTGCTACTGCTTCGCCCACGCGGCTTGCCCTTGCGCACACACCTGAAGAGCTGTATGAGAACAAAAAGAAGGGCATCAAATCCATCCTTCCTGCAATAGAGAACGGCTATGCCATCGGTGACAATCTCAGCCTCATTGCGCATTTCCGTCGGCGTGGAGTGGTGTATATGACACTTTGTCATAATGGCAACAATGCCATCTGCGCATCGGCGCGTCCGCGCGAGCGCGAAACGGTGTTCACTCATAAGGGATTGAGCGATTTTGGTCGTGAGGTAGTGCATGAGATGAACCGTGTGGGTATGATGGTGGACCTCTCGCATGCAGCCGAACAATCGTTCTACGATGCCTTAGCTGTGAGCCGTGTGCCTGTCGTGTGCAGCCATAGCAGTTGCCGGGCTCTCTGCGACCACCCACGCGACCTTACCGACGACCAGCTGCGCACCCTGCGTGACACCGGGGGCGTGGTGCAGATTTGTCTCTACGATGGTTTCCTCCGGTTGGGCGGAGGTGCCACGGTGGACGATGCCGTTCGTCATATCCTCCATGCTGTTGATGTGGCAGGCATCGACCATGTGGGCATAGGTACCGACTTTGATGGTGATGGTGGCATCATCGGATGCGCCAATGCCTCCGAACTGCCCAATATTACCCGCCGCCTTTTGGCTGAAGGGCTTACAGATGATGATATGGCACGGATTTGGGGCGGAAATTTCCTGCGCGTGATGGAGCAGGTACAGCACGTTTCGGCAGATGGATTCATACGTTTCTGAATCACGATACTTGGCATTATATGAGAAAGAGCAACTACGACAAGCAACCTTATACTCTTATTGATGGCCATGCCATCGTAGGGTGGGAGGCCATCCTTTCGTCACTCACTTCCCAGTGGCACGATGCTCCCGTGTTTGGTGTTGAACTCTATGTGGGAACCTACGAGGAGGATATATTCGACGCACTCCGCCGCTGTGGACGGACAATTATTGACACCCGTACTCTTATGCGCCCTGAAGATGAGATTCGGGCACTCACAGAACGGTTCATCACCGATGACGTGCTTTTCGGATACATGTCGAATATCACCCTCTCAGAGTATTTCTGCACCGACCGCGTGTTGGCATTGCAGCAGCGTATTGCAGCAGGCGAGCCTCTCGTCGTGGCAGGCACAGGGGCCGCTGCCATCATTCCCCCCACTGCTCCTCTTGTCTATGTCGATATGGCTCGCTGGGAAATACAACAGCGCTTTCGCCGGCATGAGGTAAAGGCACTTGGCTTGGACGAGCACGATGAGAGTCCCTCTCGCCAGTATAAGCGAGGGCTATTTAACGACTGGCGTATCTGCGACCGTCACAAGGATCAGCTCATGCAAGAGAGCCGCATTGCATATTGGATAGATGCGAATGACCGTCTTCATCCTAAGATGATCAGCAATGCGCAGTTCGGTCAGGGTATGGAGCGCACGGTGCACAAGCCCTTCCGCGTAGTGCCGTTCTTTGATCCTGCTCCTTGGGGCGGACAGTGGATGAAGGAGGTCTGCGATCTGCCGCGCGAAACCATCAATTATGGATGGTGCTTCGACTGTGTGCCTGAGGAGAACAGCTTGCTGCTCAAAGCCGAAGATTGCTTGCTCGAATTTCCTGCACAGGATGTGGTGCTTTCGCAGGCTCACGAACTGCTCGGCGAACGGGTGTGGGCACGCTTTGGCAAGGATTTCCCCATACGTTTCGACTTCCTTGATACCATGGGGGGCGGTAACCTCAGTCTACAGGTGCATCCTACCAACGAATATGCGAACCGTGTCTTCGGCCTTCCTTATACGCAGGACGAGAGCTACTACTTACTTGATGCCGGGCCCGATGCAGTGGTGTATTTGGGACTGAAGGAAGGTGTGGACAAGAACGCGATGGTTGACGACCTGCGCGCAGCCCAGCGAGGCGAGCATCTGTTTGATGCCGAACGGTATGTCAATAAGTTTCCGGCACATAAGCACGACCACTACCTCATCCCTTCGGGTACTATCCATTGCAGCGGACACGACAGCATGGTGCTTGAAATCAGTACCACCCCCAGCATCTTTACCTTGAAGCTATGGGACTGGAACCGATTGGGGTTGGATGGCAAGCCCCGTCCTATCAATGTGGAACGTGGCCGGCAGGTCATACAGTGGAGCCGTACCACTCGCTTCGTCAAGGAACAGCTTTGTAACCGTTTTGAGGTGCTCAGTGAGGAAGAGGGCATCATTGAAGAACGTACGGGTCTTCATGCTTTCGAGTTCATTGAGACGCGCCGTCACACCTTCAGCCGTCCTGTGCTCCATCATACCCATGGTGGGGTGAACGTGCTCAATCTGGTGGATGGCGATGCCGCCCTTGTGGAGAGTCCTGACGGACGTTTCGCCCCATTTGAGGTGCATTATGCCGAGACATTCATCCTGCCCGCCTGTGTGGACAGCTATCGCATAACTCCTCTTTCAAACGAATGTAAAACCATTAAAGCTTTTATAAGATGATGTATACCCATGATTCCCGTACCGTGTTGACGCTTGACGCCGGAGGCACTAATTTTGTCTTTTCTGCTCTCCAGGGATACCGTCAAGTGTCTCAGCCCGTGCATTTAGATGCGGCGCCTGATGATATCGACCGTTGTCTGAATACCCTCGAACAGGGTTTCCGTCAGGTGATGGGCCAACTCGACACTCCGCCCGCTGCCATCAGTTTCGCCTTCCCCGGTCCTGCCGATTACGTCCATGGCGTAATTGGTGACCTGCCCAACTTTCCCGCCTTCCGTGGCGGAATTGCCTTGGGCCCCTGGCTCCAACAACAGTTCGGTATGCCCGTCTATATCAACAACGATGGGAACCTCTTTGCCTATGGCGAAGCGCTGGCGGGTTTTCTGCCTATGGTGAACAGTGCATTGGAATCTGTTGGCAGTCCTCGCCGTTACAACCATTTGCTCGGCATCACCCTCGGTACCGGTTTTGGCGGAGGCGTAGTGCATGAGGGCGTTCTTTATCGTGGCGACAATGGCTGTGGAGGCGATGTGTGGTGCATGCGCAATAGCCGTTACCCTCATCTTATCGCCGAGGAGAGCGTGAGCATACGTGCCGTACGACGTGTCTATGCCGAGCGGTCGGGATGCGATGCCGATAGCCTCACACCCTTTGATATCTTCCGCATTGCTGAGGGGTTTCTTCCTGGCAACAGCGAGGCTGCGCGTGCCAGTTTCTACGAGATGGGGCAGGTAGCCGGTGAGGCGGTCGCCACTGCTCTCGACATAGTGGATGGCCTTGTGGTGCTTGGCGGTGGAGTGGCAGGAGCTGCCAAGTACATCCTGCCGGGAATGATGGAAGCACTGCAGGGCACTGTCGCTACCTTCGCAGGCAACCGCTTCCCCCTCCTGCAGATGGAAGTCTTCAACTGGGAGGATGAGAAGCAGCGCCGTTGCTTCCTTGCGCAGTGTTCCGACTCCGTCTGCATCCCTCATACCGACATTCGAGTGCCCTACCAGAGCCAGCGCTGTCTCTGCATAGGCACATCGCGCAATGGAGCCAGTGCCTCTATCATGTACGGCGCCTATGCGTATGCGCTTAGCGAATTGGATAAGCAGCATTAACGGACAGATCTACAAATACTAAAACGATGAAACGCCCTTTCTTTCTCCTTATTTCTCTCCTGATAGCATTGCATACCATAGCAAAGGATGATGTTCTGCAGTATGCTCATCCCACTTTGGGCACCACCCATAGCCGATGGTTCGTGTTTACCCCTGCCTCTGTCCCCTTCGGCATGGCCAAGCTGGGTGCCAGCACCAACGGCACTTATGGCAACCGAGAGGGGTGGGAGGCTGTGGGCTACGAAGACGGGCACACCAGCATTGATGGCTTTCCTTGTCTGCATGAGTTCCAGATTGGGGCCTTTGCGTTGATGCCCCTCACCGGTTCGGCTCCCACAGTGCCCGGACTGCTTGAGGATCCCTCGGCAGGCTGGCGTAGTCGTTTTGATAAGACCGATGAACATACCCATCCCGGCTACTACTCGGTGTGGTTGAAGGACTATGGCATACAAGTCGAACTTACTGCTACGGCTCGTGTGGGTTACCAGCGTTTCACCTTCCCCGAGGACGCCGACAGCCATATCCTGCTCAATGTAGGAAACCGCATGGGCGAGAGCGGTCCAGTGCGTGATGCCGGCATCGAGCAGGTCGGCCCACGTACCTTCAAGGGTTTTGTAGTCACCGAGCCTGTCTACGTCACCAAGTACCAGCACGGCGCCACAGTACCCATGTATTTCTGGCTTGAGCTTGACCATGATGTGGAATGTGTGGAGGTGGCTCTGCAGGGAAAGGAATGGCATGAGGGTTCATCTGTCCAGGGCACTGGCGCACTCATGCTCCTCTCCTTTGGCACGCGCGAGAACGAACAGGTGACGGCTCGCATTGGCCTTTCCTATACGAGCATTGAAGGCGCTCATAAAAACCTTCTCAGCGAAGCTGGACACAAGAGCTTCAATACGGTGCGTCGTAATGCTGAGCGCGAATGGCGACAGCAGCTTGGACGTCTCAGTGTGAAGGGTGGCAGCGAGGAGAGTCGTATCAAGTTTTATACAGGCCTCTACCATGTGCTGCTCGGACGTGGCTTGGCAAGCGATGTCGATGGTGCTTATCCCCGCAACGATGGCGGCATCGGACAGATCGCTCTTGATGCGAAAGGCCGTCCTGTCCACAACCACTACAACACTGATGCCGTTTGGGGGGCGTACTGGAATCTCACTCCTTTGTGGGCACTTGCCTATCCCGAATATTATGCCGACTGGATCAGCAGTCAGTTGTTGGTGTATAAGGATGCGGGATGGCTGGGCGACGGCATTGCCTGCAGCCGCTATGTGAGCGGTGTAGGCACCAACATGGTGCCCATCGCCATTGCCGGTGCATGGCAGAGCGGCATACGCAATTTCGATGTGGAAACCGCCTATGCAGCATCGCTCAAGAATGAGCTGGTGAGTGACGGACGCATCGAGGGAGCGGGCAAGATGGACGTGGGCCAGTTCGTCAGCCGTGGCTATTCACCTTTTGATACCAGCGTGTTCTATGGCACGCACCCCGGAGGGTCGCAGTTCAGTGCCAGTCACACCCTTGAGTACAGTTTCAGTGCTTATGCCATGGCGCAGTGGGCCAAGGCTTTAGGTAAAGATGAGGACTGTGCCCGCCTCACCGCTCTCTCGCATGGATGGGAACGGCTGTTTGACGATAGTCTCGGGCTCATCCGTCCCCGTGATGCTGAGGGACAGTTCATCTCTCCCTTCGATCCTCATGAGTCGTGGAGAGGCTTCCAGGAGGGCAATGCATTGCAGTATACGTTCTTCGTTCCGCAGGACCCTGTGGGGCTGGTGAACAGAATGGGTGCGGAGATTTTCAACAGCCGGCTTGACAGTCTCTTCACCGTGGCCCGTACCTTGGAGTTCGGTGGGGGCAAGGTGGTGAATGCTTTCAGCGGATTGCAGAGCCCTTACAACCATGGCAATCAGCCCAGTCTTCACATCAGTTGGCTGTTTAACTTCAGCGGCAAGCCCTGGCTCACGCAGAGGTGGACACGTCTCATTTGTGACGAATTTTATGGCACCACCGGCGAACACGGGTATGGCTATGGCCAGGACGAAGATCAAGGCCAGCTCGGGGCTTGGTATGTGCTGTCGGCCATGGGACTCTTCGATGTACAAGGAGGCACCCCTGTCCGTCCTACCTACCAGCTGGGCAGTCCGCAGTTCGACCGCATCCGTATCCGTCTTGGCAAAGGCTCGCACCGCGCGCGGACGTTCACCATTCGTACCGATGGCAACAGCGCTGATAACTGCTATGTGCAGTCGGCAACCCTGCGTGGCAAGCCTCTCACACAGTCGTGGCTCTACCGCGATGACCTCTATCGTGGCGGTACGCTCCGTCTCACCATGGGCTCTACCCCCTGTGAGACCTGGGGCACTGAGCCTGCTCCCTATTGATGACAGCGTTAAATGGCACATCCTCTTTGTCCGTAAAAGGTAAGTTGCTCATGCAGAAGTTTATTATAACCCTTGATGGTGAACTGCGCTTCGGCGATGTGCGCCTGCACCGCGACCTCCTCCCCTGGGGCGACGAGGAGTGCCATGGCGGCGGCTTCTGGACGTTGAATGCGGAAGGTACCGGCATCGACCTCTATGGCCGTTCTTTCGACTTCGGTCCGGCCGACTTTGGCCAGCTCCGTTGCATCGACTGGTCGGGAGCTGGCGGCAAACCCATGGCCTTGTTTTTCTTCCCCGATTATCCAGACAGAGTCAGTGTGTTGCCCGTGTATGTAAAATGAACAGCAAACGATGAAGATAACCGTTCTTGTTGATGATACGAGCCGTAGGAACCTTCCCGCCGAGCATGGACTGAGCCTGCATGTGCAGAGCTGTGACGGGCGACGCATCCTGTTCGACATGGGACAGGGCGCGCTCTTTGCAGCGAATGCCGCACGATTGGGCATAAGCATCCCGGAGATAGACGTGGCTGTCGTTTCCCATGGTCACTATGACCACGGCGGAGGGTTGCAGACCTTCCTCTCGGTGAATGAGAAAGCGCCGGTCTTTGTGCACAAGCATGCGTTTGATCCCCATTATTCGCTGCGCGAAACCGGACTCACCGACATTGGCTTATGCCGTGACTTGCAGACGAACCGCCGCCTGACGTTTTGTGGTGACAGGACATCCATCGGCCCGGGACTGACACTCTTTGCCGGTGTGTCCGGCTCCAGCCTGCGTCCCCCGGGCAACCGCCTGCTGTTCGGCCCCCAGACCGATGTGAACGATGACTTCCGCCACGAGCAGAGCCTCCTCATCGAGGAAGATGGTAAGGTTGTGCTTCTTGCGGGGTGTGCCCACGGCGGTATCGTCCATATCCTGCGCCAGGCCACAGTGATTGCGGGCACCGCTCCCACGCACGTCTTCGCAGGCATGCACCTGGTGAAGAGTGGACTGTGCGAGACCGACGAAGCGACATTCGTGGCTGCACTTGCTGCCGAGCTGATGACGTATGCCGACACCCGCTTCTATACCATGCACTGCACGGGCGAGACAGGATACAACCGACTGAAAACCATCATGGGCGAACAGATAGCGTACCTCTCGTGTGGCGACAGCATGGAACTGTGATAACCACCCCTTGCTGTGCTCTTGATGTGTACACTGCACAGACAGCAAATCAAAAAACATGTTGTAGGACATAAAAACAGTTCAGGGCATTACAATAATTTTTGTAAAAAAACAGAAAAAAAAGGTCGTTTTTTTTTCTTCTAAATAAATGTTGTATATTTGCCCCGTATTTGGACAATAATGCAAGAGAAAATAAATATTGTTTAACCTTTAAAGTACAGTTTATGAGAAAAGTTTTATCTCTCTGTCTGACAGCCTTCGCGGCTGTGCTCTTTACGCTGCCATCGTTTGCCGACGGCGTGGATGTGACAAACAAACTCTACAATGCCGACTGTGAGGCGCTTCTGGATGGTTGGGGCATCACCTTCACCACCGAGGACAACGTCAACGGCTACCTGTGGAAAACCACCCATCACACCGATGGCTACGGCGTTAACAATGCCGGCTACTACGGCTTCAACAGCGTCGGTCTCGAGTGCTGGGGCGGTACTACCGATGGCTATGGCAACGTTGTGGGTGCCAACTCCATCAGCCAGACCGTTACCAACCTGCCGAATGGTGCCTATGTGTTCGGTGCTTTTGCCGTGGCCACCATCCAGGTGACCGTTGAAGGCGAATGCGACGAGCCTACCATTGGCGATGTCGAGGGTGCTTATATCTTCGCCAACGACAACAAGGCTACCATCGCCACCAACAACCCTAGCTATTCCCAATACGATTGGGGTCATGCGTGGAAGTTCAACGTGGCTGCCACCGTTACCGACGGTACCCTGAAGGTGGGCCTCGGCTGCGAGGACGGCACCACCGTCAGCTTCATCGCTTTTGACAACGCCTCCCTCTACTACTTTGGCGATGTCACTACCGATGAGGCACTCGCACAGATGCGTCAGATCGACCTCAAGAAGGCTATCGCTATTGCCGACACGCTGAAGGCCTATCCCATGGCTGCCGACACACTGGCCGTGCTGAATGCCGCCATCGCCGATGCCGAGGGCAAGACCTCCGTGGCCGACTGCGAGGCCGCTGAGGAGGCCATACGTCTGGCCGCTAAGTTCGCCCGCATCTCCATCCACGACTACGAGGATCTCGTCGACATGATCGCCGATGCCAAGGAAGTGCTTGGCATGGAGTGGGAGAACGTATCGCTCGACAACCTCACGGCTGCCGTGGCCCAGGCTGAAGAAGACCTGAAGGCCGGCGCCATGAACCGCGACGAGCTGGAGGCTTACCTGACCGAGTTCAAGAACACCATCGATATGGTACGCGTGGACGACCTCTACACTTGGGTGGACATCTTCGACTGGTTCGTCAACAATTACGAGGAGGATCCCAATGATGAAGCTTGGTACGAACTCATCGGCATCGAGTCCCATCCGGGCTTTGGCGACGAGGTCGGACAGTATCCAGCACGCCTGCTCGATGAACTGGTCGAACTCTGCGAAGAGGCACAAGACGTTCTTGCTCAGGTCGATGGTGAGGAGATTCCCGCTACCGAGGGCACTCCGTATATCACCTACCTCCAGGAGGCTATCGCCAACTGCATCGCTTCGGCTAACAAGGAGCCTACGCTCCCGCTTGACGTCATCTTCATCCCCGATCCTGATGATCCCGAGAAGGCCTACGTCCGTTCCAGCTCTACCGATGCTTCTACCAGCAACGAGCACATGCAGAAGTACAAAGCCATCAGCGAGACCGACGGCTCTACCGAGTGCTTCCGCTACGAGTCACCCATCATCACCCTTCCCTATCAGGTGGACAAGCTCGTGATGACCGTCATCCACACGGCTTACAACGACCGCTCCGTGGACTCCACCACCGATGGCCCGTACTTCAACATCAGCGAGTTCTTCCTCTATGATGCCGATGGCGAAGAGATCGAGCTCACCGGCTCCGACTTCAACTCCAACGCCAAGGAGAGCAGCGAGGGTTCTTATGAGGGCCTGTGCGACAAGGACCTCAGCACCTTCTTCCACTCCGCATGGTCGAAGGTCTATGGCCCCAGCGAGTACTACCACAACCTGCAGGTGAACATGCCTGAGGGCCTGCTGAGTTTCAAGATTGCCATCGAGGTTATCTGGGGCGACAGCCGTCTCTACAACATGCCTACCGAGGTTATCTTCTCCGCTCTGAGCAATGCCAAGGCTGATCTGGGCACCCGTCTTGACGAGGCCAAGAAGCTGGGTATCACTCCGGGTACCGAGCCGGGCTTCAATGCTGGCGACTTCACGGCCTTCATGGCTGCTCTCGACAAGGCTCAGGAGGTCTATGATGATGAAGCTTCCACCGATGCCGATTATGCTGCCGCTCTCGACATGCTCGAAGAGAACATCGAGGTGGCCGAGAACGCTACGCTCAACATGCCTGTCGTGGGCACCGTCTATCAGCTGAGCAACCAGGCTCCGTTTGTGGCCAACCAGGGCAAGGTGAAGAACCTCACCGTGCTTCAGGACTCCATCATGTGGTGGGCCGATGCGGATCCCGCTGACGAGTACCAGAACTTCACCTTCGAGACCATCGATGCTCCCGAGGGCGCTGAGGAAGGCGACATCTTCTATGCTGTCAAGAACGTCAAGACCGGCAAGTACATCGGTCAGTTCACCTCCGAGCCCGGCGACGAGAACGGCGCCGAGATCATCTGGGGTAACAACTACTATGTGAAGCTCTCCGACACACCTTGTCCGTTGCTCATGGCAAGCCTCGGCTACGGTCAGGTACACTTCTGGAGCTACAGTCCCGACGATGACGAATGGCTGGGCTTCCACGCCTGCAACCACAACAGCGGCACGGCTACCACCGACGTGGGCAGCCAGGGCGGCGGTAAGGGTGGCGACCACCCCAATGGCTACTCCATCGCCGGCGTGTGTGGTCCTATCGTACAGTGGGAGACCGATGCTAACGGTGCCTCTGCATGGTACATCCGCCAGCTTGAGGAGCTGCCGCTGAGCGTGCTCATCGAGAACGGCTACGACCAGAAGCCGCATCACCTCTACACCCCCGTGCAATTCATGACCATCGCCTCCGAGAAGGCTTGTGACTTTGCTAACCTGCAGATCACAGACATCTTCGGCGATCCTATCGACTTCACCGTTAGCTGCGACGGCTACAATGCTGCCGTTGACTTCGGCGAGACCTATGTAGAGAGCTTCTTCTTCAGCTTCGATGGTGACATCGACAAGGTTACCATCACCGGTGGAACCGTGGCTAAGCCTAAGATCTCCGAGCTGCAGGATGCTTACGATGATGCTGTGGCTACCGAGTACGTGGTAGGTACCGATATCGGTATGGTCAAGGACCTCACCGCCTACAATGCCGCGCTGGCTGCTGCCGAGAAGATGCTGGAGACGGGCGGCACCGACGAGGAGATCGATGCTTGCATCGTTGCACTGCAGGAGGCCATCGATGGCCTGGAGGTAGTAATGCCTGAGGCTGGCAAGAAGTACTTCATCGTCAATGCCTACGAGGCCTTCTACGAGAACTGGGGCACCGAGATGGCTCTCTATGCCAATGCTTACAACGAGATGCCCGGCTGGACCTACATCAGCATCTGGGATCCCTGCTACCAGTGGCAGTTCGAGTTCATCGATGATACGAACTTCCGTCTGCTCAACGTCGGCACCGGTACCTACATCAGCGGTAGCACGGGCGGTGACCTCGTGATGACCACCGAGGGTGCTTCGCACCGTCTCGTGGCTTGCGGTGGCCAGAAGTTCGGCATCCTCAACACCGACTACGGTGAGGATAACAACACCGGCAGCGCCAGCACTACCTGGCTGCTCCACCCGAACAAGCACAACAGCGGTGGCACGCCCTTCGGCAGCATCTGCCACTGGGGTCACGACACGCCCACCAAGTCCGAGTGGTACATCCGCGAGGCAGGCAGCGTACAGACCGGTCTGGAGGCCATCTCCGCTGAGCCCGAGAACCTTGGCGCCATCAGCGAGGGTATCTTCGATCTCACCGGTCGTCGCGTAGAGTCTCCCGAGAAGGGCCTCTACATCATCAACGGCCAGAAGGTGCTCGTGAAGTAATCCACGACATATATCTACAAAAAGGGAGGCTCGCCATATGGCGGGCCTCCTTTTTTAGGTATGCTCGGCATCAACAGTGCCTTTTTCCTGTACTTTTATCTTTCTTGGTTTTTCCTAGGCTACTTTGGTCTCCTCTTTTGGAGAGCTTTCTGCGCTGTCAGCGGCAGAGGCGGTCAAGCACCTCTATCTGTGCTTGCAGGCATACAGGGCAGAACGGAGCGGCGAGGATGCGCATCATGCAGTTCTCATAGGGATGCCAGATGCCTTTCTCCAGATAGCCGCCACCCTCAGGCAGCCAGCGGCCGAACACGCTGTCGGGCATCTCGTCGGTGCCGGCGATAGGAGGTGTGACGGCCCATGCCTTGCCGCTGACATCGACCTTCGTGGTGAGGTTGGGCTCGCGCGGCTCGATGTGGGAGGCATACGAGTCGCTGGTGGTGTTGCCTACCTCTATATACTCGTCGCCCAGGTCGGCAAACTGGTGTCCGAACTCATGGATATGCACGCGTCCCGATGACCCGGTGCGGTCGTGGCCAGCACCGATGCCGTAGAAGTTATAGATGCCGCCGCCACCGTATTTGTCGCTGTTGGTGAGGATGTATATCTCGTCGTATGGCACATGTCCGGCGATGTCGCGCACCAGCTGGTAGTCCTGTGTCATCTGGTAACGGTCGGACTCGAACGTGCAGTAGTTTGCCTTCACGGCGGTGCTTCGCCACTTCTGCTCAAAGGGGATGGAGACGCCACTCTCGGCAGAGGGTGCCCACACCAGCCGCACGTTCACGCGCTGCGCATTGCTCTGCCACGGCTCAATGCTGAAGAACTCGTTGAGGAAGAACCGGCAGTCGGCCTCAAACACGTCGCGTTCCTCCCGGGTATAGCCCTCGGGAATGAGCACGATGTCGAGAGCATGGTGCGGGTCGGCCACGACGTGCAGATTCTCGGTGTCGTAGAGCGGACTGAAACCCCGCACGAAGCGGTCACCGGCTGTGATGTCGTACGTAAACTTCAGCTGCCACGGCTGGTGTGCCTCCGTACAGTCCTTGGCCGACTGGCGGGACCATATCTGTGCCACGGCATCCGCCTTGGGGTAGGGGAATACTACGCTCTCGGGCATGCCCTTCGAGGTGCGGTGTGCCTCGTCGGTGAACTTCCACTCGCTCCACAGCGTGCTGTAGTGGTAAGAGTAGATCTCGCGTCCGGTAGCCTTGTCGAGCAGCACAAACCGCTGGTCGCCCCGGTTGAAGGTGTCGAGTAGCGATACCAGTGAGCCGCCCCAGTAGGGCTCCTCGCGTAGCTCATCGAAGAAGTACAGTTCCTCGTCGGCATTGCCGCAGTGGTAGAAGTCAAGACGCATGGTCTTGTCGAGGAAGAACGCATCGAACACAACAGGTTCGCTGGCTGCCGAAGGTGTGCTGTCGGCAGGCGCTGCGGGCCGGCAACCGGCAAGTGCCAGCATGGCCGCAAGGGATGAAAATAAGAACTTGTTCATAAGCGATAAATGAAAATTTGGCGTCAAAGGTATTGTTTTTTTGCCTTCATTCAGCGTTTTTACAACGAGGAAATGTCTATACTGACGAAAAATCAAGACTTGAAGGCGCTGTTTTGACGAATTCTACGTACCTTTGCAGCGGATTTGGTTTGTGAACCATAAAGCTAACAATGGATATGAACTGCCATAGATATTATTGTGCCTTTGTGTTGTTGTTGGGAGCCTTGGCGATATGCTCTTGTCAGGACATGGTCTTTCCAGGCTCTGTGAAGTACAGCCTGCAGTCATCGCAGGATTTTCGGGATCTCTTCAACGTGAATGTAGAGTACAAGAATGCTGATGGAAGCATGTCCTCAGCCGTTGTGAAGTATGACAACTGGACTGTGTCGATGTCTAACTCTGATGACTTCGAACCGGAGATGACGGTGTCGTTCACCTCCCGTAACAAAGAACTGACGGCAGAGAGTTACGACATGGTCCTATTGCCAGATATCACTGTCACCACCTCTCAGAAACCTTCGTTCAAGAAAGACCTCACGCGCGCTGAATCCCAAGAGACCTTCTCGTTTAAGGTACCCAAGGGCACCGATGATCTGTCAATACGGATAGCTCCCCTCAAGTACGACAAGCATTTCGTGTTCTGCTTTACGGTGGACGACTCGTATGTCAATGGGTGGTCCCGCATCTTTGCGCTCATCAACGGCCGGTGGATCGACGACACGGAGTTCTTCCACGAGGGTGTTGAACGCACGACGGGCTATTACCCGGAACATCCCCTCTGCATTACCGACGGCTGTGGCAACGACCGCCGTTTCACTTTCGGCGAGGCGATATGGCCGAATTGCTGGAATAACTATAACCCCAAAGGACTGATACAGGATAATATCACCAGCATCTATAACCCCTATATCTCTTGGTCTGAGCTGCAGGTCATGACGGACCTCGGCAATGCAGTCTATTGGCACAATGTGGACAGCACGAAGTACGACCAAACCCTTCCGGACGAAATCGTCCAAGGCTTAGCTGCCGACTACGAAAAGACATTTGCCAAGATTGGCTATCCTATGAAGACGCTTGCCCAGCCAGACGGCAACCCGAACTATCTGCTGGCAGCGGCCAAGAGTCCGCTCGTCTATCTGAGTCGCTGCACCCATACCAGTGAGGGCTTGCACCTGAGCCACTGCGGCTCTATGTATAAGATGGAGGTGTATGGTGGCACTGCCGACTACAGTATCGACAAGAAACTGGCGGAACTGGCGGAACAGGCTGCAGCTGATGACCCCATCCTCATCAGTTTGCTGGCGCATCGGCCGGGCGACGACTACATGGCGTTCCTTAACACCCTCTACGACTTGTACGGTAAGGGTGGGGCAGACAACCTTTGGATGACTTCCTATGATGAACTCTATGAGTACATCGAGCTGCGCACACGGGCCGTCATCACTCATCACACAGAGGGCACGTACGAACAATACGATGTGTCGGTGCCTATTGATGAGAAGTTCCTGTTTGATGAGCTCTCCTTCATCGTGGAGGGGGCGACGGGAAAGGCCGAACCGGTGTCGGCCAACCTCTATGGCTTCTCCAGTGCTCTGCAGGACGATGGCGCCTTGCTTGTGAACTGCGGCTTCGGTGACCGCAATAAGGTGCTTGCGGAGAAGTACATCGAACGTTATGCCGAGGGCTATGTGTCCGATTATAAGGAGTATGCCGAATACCTCATCTCGCTGCTCCGCGAGGATCTGCGTCCGTCGCTCCTTGACCAGCTCGGCGATGTCACTGAGCCCAGTCAGGAGGACTTTCCGCTCAACGGCGTCTATACCCGGCGGCAGATGGAGTGGTACCTCCAGTTCTACGACGGCTACTCGTTCACCATCACCCCGGAAGACAAGTAAACCGGCACCACCCATTCAAGAACCATTCCCGACGTACAGCCGTATTGCTGAAATAGGGCTATTTGAGGCAATTTTTTCGTTTTTCGTTTGGCTCATTACGGGAATTGTCCTATTTTTGCGCGTCCTAAGCGATGCGGGGTACGCATCGCAGGGCATGGGTACGATTCATTACATCTACAATGGAACTGAACAAACTGACGGCGGTGTCGCCGATTGATGGTCGCTATAGGAACAAAACCGAACGGTTGGGCGACTACTTCTCTGAATATGCACTTATTCGTTACCGCGTACGGGTGGAGGTGGAATACTTTACCATGCTCATGGAACTTCTCCATCCGGACGTGTCGTTTGATATCCGTAACATCTGGCAGCAGTTCTCTGAGGAGGATGCCCAGCGGGTGAAAGATATCGAGGCCGTCACCAACCACGATGTGAAGGCGGTGGAGTACTTCATCAAGGAGCAGTTCGACAAGCAGCCCGCGCTGGTGCCCTTCAAGGAGTTCATCCATTTCGGCCTCACCTCGCAGGATATCAACAATACCTCTGTACCTCTCTCCATCAAGGAGGCGCTTGACGATGTATACTACCCGCAGGTGGAGGAGCTTATCGCACAGCTCAATGCCTATGCCGAAGCGTGGAAAGATATCCCCATGCTGGCCAAGACACACGGCCAGCCCGCCTCTCCCACGCGGCTGGGCAAGGAGGTGAAGGTGTTCGCCTACCGCCTCGAGCAGCAGCTCGCCCTGCTGAAGGCCATCCCCCTCACGGCTAAGTTCGGCGGTGCCACGGGTAACTTCAATGCCCATCATGTGGCCTACCCCGATGTGGACTGGCGTGCCTTTGGCAACCGCTTCGTTAGCGAACGGCTGGGGCTGCAGCGCGAGCAGTACACCACGCAGATCTCCAACTACGACTTCCTCGGTGCACTGTTCGATGGCATGAAGCGCATCAATACAATCATGATTGACATGAACCGCGACTTCTGGCAATACATATCGATGGAGTATTTCAAGCAGCAGATCAAGGCTGGTGAGGTGGGCTCCAGTGCCATGCCGCATAAGGTGAACCCCATCGACTTCGAGAATGCAGAGGGTAACCTCGGCATGGCCAATGCCATCCTCGGCCATCTGGCTACGAAGCTGCCGGTGTCACGTCTGCAGCGCGACCTTACCGACTCCACTGTGCTGCGCAACGTGGGCGTGCCCTTCGGACATATCTCTATCGCCATCCAGAGTTCCCTCAAGGGCCTGCGCAAGCTGCTCCTCAACGAGACGGCCATACGGCGCGACCTCGATGGCCAGTGGAACGTGGTGGCTGAAGCCGTGCAGACCATCCTGCGACGTGAAGGCTATCCCAATCCATATGAGACACTGAAGGCGCTCACGCGTACCAATCAGGGCGTCACCGAGGAGTCCATGCATGCGTTCATTGAGACACTCGAGGTGGATGAGCATGTCAAGGAGGAACTCCGGGCCATTACGCCTCGCAACTACACAGGCATCTGATACGAAAGAGAACAACGGCCGTGAGGCCTATATATAATAAGTACAAACCCCAATTTTACAACCATGGCTACAGAAGAAGAAAAGACCTTCGACAACAATGAGTCGGAAGGCATGCACAACGACAACGAACAGCATTCGGGACAGCGTCCGCGCTATACCCGTCCCGCTGACGGCACACGTGTCCAGCGCCCGCGTTTCAGCCGTGAGGGCGGAGCCCCGCGTTACCAGCGTGTCGAGCAGCGTCCGCAACGTCCCTATCAGTCCCGTTATGGGCAAGATAACGAGAACGAAGGCCGTCCGCGCTACAATGCAGACTACCGGAGTGGTTACGGTGAGAACCGTCCGCGCTACAATCAGGGTGAGCAACGCCCGTATCGCTCGAGTGAGCAGCGTCCTTATAACCGCGAGCAGTATTCCTACTCCGACCGTGCTTACAGTTCCGAATCCCGTCAGTATAGCTCCGAACAGCGTGAGGATCGTCCGAGTCAGCCGCGCTACAACCGCGATGATCAGCAGCGTCCCTACAACCGTCCGCAGCGTCCCTATCAGCCGCGCTATAACGATCGCGATAGCTATGGCGACCGTCCGCAGCGTCCCTACCAGCCCCGCTACGAGCAGGGTAATGCCTGGGAGAACCGCGATGAAGAAGGCATGCGTCCGCAGCGCCGATCCTATGGCGGCAATGGCGAGGGCAATGGCTATCGGCAGAATGCCTACGGCGCCAACCGTCCGCAGGGTGGCTACGGCAATCGTCCGCAGAAGCGCAGACCGACAGCTGCTCCAGCCAAGAAATACAACAAGAAGCAAATCCAGTATCGTGAGGAGTTCGCTGACCCCAGCGAGGAACTGCGTCTGAACAAGTACCTCGCGAATGCGGGCGTGTGCTCGCGTCGTGAGGCGGACGAGTTCATCACGGCAGGTGTGGTCAGTGTCAACGGCGTCATCGTCACCGAGCTTGGCACGAAGGTGAAGCGCGGCGATGAGGTACGCTTCCACGATCAGCCCGTCAGCATCGAGCGCAAGATTTATCTCCTCCTGAACAAGCCCAAGGACTATGTCACCACCGTCGAGGATCCGCAGGACCGCAAGACTGTGATGGAACTGGTGCGGGGTGCCTGCAAGGAGCGTATCTATCCGGTGGGACGTCTCGACCGTAATACCACGGGCGTGCTGCTGTTTACCAACGATGGCGAGATGGCATCGCGGCTCACGCACCCCAGCTTCATGAAGAAGAAGGTCTATCATGTGCGGCTCGACAAGGCCATCACCCCTGCTGAGATCAGTCAGCTGCTGGAGGGCGTACAGCTCGAGGATGGCGAGATCCGTTGCGATGCGGCCAGCTACACCGTTACCGATACCGACCATACACAGCTCGGCATCGAGATCCATTCCGGACGCAACCGTGTGGTGCGCCGTATGTTTGAGGCTATCGGCTATCATGTGGTGCGCCTCGACCGCACACAGTTCGCCGGACTCACCAAGAAGAACCTGCGCCGCGGCGACTGGCGCTTCCTCACCGAGAGGGAGGTCAACATGTTGCGCATGGGTAGTTACGAGTAATAAGAAGAGCAATGGAAACGATCAAGAGAACAAGAATCAACGACCTGCTGAAGGCTCCTGCCCTCGGCACGATGGTCAACGTGAAGGGATGGGTGCGTACCCGTCGCGGCAATAAGAACGTGAACTTCATCGCACTGAACGATGGCTCTACGATCAACAACCTGCAGATTGTGGTCGATCTCGACCGCTTCGACGAGGCACTGCTGAAGGATATCACCACCGGTGCCTGCCTCAGCGTCAACGGCGAGCTCGTCGAGAGCGTAGGCTCCGGACAGGCCGCAGAGATACAGGCTCGCGAGATAGAGGTGCTGGGCACGTGCGACAATACCTATCCGCTGCAGAAGAAGGGACACTCCATGGAGTTCCTGCGCGAGGTGGCGCACCTGCGTCCGCGCACCAACACGTTCGGTGCCGTGTTCCGCATCCGTCATAACATGGCCATCGCCATCCATAAGTTCTTCCACGAGAAAGGATTCTACTATTTCCATGCTCCGCTCATCACCGCCAGCGACTGCGAGGGCGCAGGACAGATGTTCCAGGTGACGACCATGAACCTCTACGACCTGAAGAAGAAAGAGGATGGCAGCATCGACTATTCGGGCGACTTCTTCGGCAAGCAGACCAGTCTCACCGTGTCCGGACAGCTCGAGGGTGAGCTGGCGGCAACCGCGCTGGGCGCCATCTACACGTTTGGTCCTACCTTCCGGGCCGAGAACAGCAATACACCACGCCACCTGGCAGAGTTCTGGATGGTGGAGCCGGAGGTAGCCTTTGCCGACCTTGATGAGCTCACGGCACTCGAGGAGGAGTTCATCAAGTACTGTGTACAGTGGGCACTCGATAATTGTGCCGATGATCTCGCGTTCCTTAACAAGATGGTCGACCACGGCCTCATCGAACGCCTGCAGGGCGTCGTGCAGACCGATTTTGTCCGCCTGCCTTATACCGAGGGTATCCGTATCCTTGAAGAGGCAATACAGAACGGCCATTCGTTTGAGTTCCCCGTCTATTGGGGTGTGGACCTTGCCTCCGAGCACGAGCGTTACCTCGTGGAGGAGCATTTCAAACGTCCGGTCATCATGGTAGATTATCCGAAGGAGATCAAGGCGTTCTATATGAAACAGAATGCCGACGGCAAGACCGTGCAGGGCACCGATGTGCTGTTCCCGCAGATCGGCGAGATCATCGGTGGCTCAGTCCGTGAGGAGAACTACGACAAGCTGATGGCACGCATCGATGAGCTCCACATCCCCATGAAGGATATGTGGTGGTACCTCGATACCCGTCGCTACGGTAGCTGCCCCCATGCCGGCTTCGGCCTCGGCTTCGAGCGCCTGCTGCTCTTCGTCACCGGCATGCAGAACATTCGCGACGTCATCCCCTTCCCTCGCACCCCCAACAACGCCGCCTTCTGATTATCAAAGCGCTCATCTGTAGCGCAGTCATACTATGCAGGGCACGGATAACCTTCGTGCCCTGTATGTTTTCTCTCCCGTCCTTCCGGTATTGCCCTGTACCCAGCGTGATCCTACGCTTCCAACACTGTTTTTCGGGCCACAGTAGAACTCTTTGTTTGCTACCCGATGTGTTCCTTCAGTTCAAGCGAGCCCAAGCTCTGCTTCCACGGCTCTTTCGGTTCGAGTAGGGCAATCCATATCTTAACTAACTAACGGTGGTTTTGAATGCGCATAAATGCCAAAGGAACACTGCATGCAGCCAGACGTCAGAAGCAACGAACTAGCCATTGGCTGCAAAGAAATATTTCTTTGCAGCAACAAAGAATTTCCTTGCAATGATGACAGACTTCCTTGCGGCAACGTCGGATTTCTTCGTAACAACGCCGGATTTCCTTGTAACAAACACCGAATTGCCATGCGACAAGGCCATCGCAGACCAAACATGCGGAGCGGGGGATGCCACCACCTTCGCCGTCCTTCCTGCACCCCGTGCGCTGTCCAAAGTGTCCAATGTCCATAATGTCCACGAAACACCATTCCAGAACCGCAAAAGGGATTATGTTTAATTCATTTATTATATATTATTATTACTATATTATATTATATCTCCTTTTGAAGGCATAGGTTATGGACAAAATGGACAATGGACACCGTGGACACCTTAAAAATGCCTTTTTAAGTCCAACTCACTTCGGCAAAGAGGGAATGCTGTATCCTCCTTTGCATTCGTATCGAAGAGTGAACCATGCTGGCACGAGTTATGCTGAGGCGAGTTAGGCTTAAAAGGACTAAAAGGTCTTCGAGACCATTCCCTCGCATGGTTGAAAAACGAACAGCCGAGTAAGGTCGAGCAGCGAGGTATAACCTCTTCGGTGCCAGAGCTTAACTCTATATGACATCTGCAGCCACCTACGTCTCTGAATGATTGCCAGTACAATGTGATTCCAATAATACTGGCTCATCACTCCAATCATTGAAAAAAGGCGAGATACAGGGTTTTGCAGGTGAGGCCGTTTTCCCTTTTTTCTCTCGCGTGCGCGTATATATATAAGGTGCTCTTCTCCTGCTAGTGTTTCTCTCTGTCTTTCCTCCTTTTTTACGCCTTTGCCCGAGTACTTTCTTGTACCCTATTTTCTTTTGGTTTTTGCACAATCTTATAGTCAAATGTGTACAACTTGAATATTTTAATAATTATTAACGTAAAATCCGATGCCATTTTCTTGATTTTTGAAGAGCGCGGGCAGTGCAACTTGTCCATGGATGAACTTGCAGCCAAGGCAGCTGCTGGCCCTCCAAGTGTCTCCTGGTCCCTCCCTCAAATCGTTCTGAAAAGCCTCTAAAACGCCCCAGAAACTTTTTTGCTATATTTTTAAAAATAATTGGATTTTTTTTTTGCATAAAGAAAAAATGCCTATATTTGCACCGAAAAACTGTCCAAACTATGCCCGAACGGATGGGCTATAGTGGGTAATTGGCAGTGTAACTTAAAGTAAAAGAGTGATATATATATAATGTTGAACCCTAAAAAAGACTTTTTTAGTACGAAACAGAAAGTGTATATTTTTGACGCAACGCGGCAAGCAAATGCCTTGTCCGTTGCATTCGAACCGGATATTCATAAATTTTTTATTAACCAATAAACATTCTAAAACATTAAAAGATGAAAAAATCATTTTTGAGTTTCTTGTTAGGAGTGGCTATCGTCGCTTCTACAGGTGTGTTTGTTTCTTGCCAGGACTACCAGGACGAGTTCGGTGACCTGCAGGAACAGATTGACAAGGGTAGTGCCAACCTCAATGATCAGGTTGCTGCTCTCCAGGCTGAGATTACTTCCCAGATTGCTGCTCTGCAGTCCCAGCATGACAAGGACGTCGCTGCCCTTGCTGAAGCTGACAAAGAGCTCGAGACACTGCTTTCCGAGGAAATCGTGAAGGCTAACGCTTATGCCGTTGCTCAGGCTGAGAAAGCTCTCGCCGATGCAAAGGCTTACGGTGATGCTGCTGCCGCTGAGGCTGCTGCACAGGCACTGAAGGATGCTCAGGCTTATGCCGACAAGATTGCTGCCGCTGAGGCTCAGAAGGAGGCTCAGGCTGCTCTGCTGGCTGCCAACGAGCAGGCACAGGCTCTCTTCAAGGATGCCAACGAGCAGTTGAACAAGGCTGTTGAGTCTCTCAACGCCCAGCTCGCTACCGAGAAGAGCGAGCGTCAGGCTGCTGATGCTGCTCTCGAGGCTGGCTACAAGGCTGCCGATGCTGAGATCTGGACTGCTCTGAACAAGGCCCAGAAGGACATCGAGGTTGCTCAGGAAGCTGCCGAGGCTGCTCAGAAGACCGCCGATGAGGCTCTCGCACTGGCCAAGACCAACGAGCAGGCTATCGCCGCTGAGGTTGAGCGCGCCACCAAGGCTGAGGCCGAGCTGAAGGCTGCTGGCGAGACAGAGGCTGCCCGCGCAAAGGCTGAAGAGGCTAAGCTGTGGGAGGCCATCGCCGAGGCTAACGCCAACATCGTTGCCAACGCTGCCCGCATTGAGGAGGTTTACAAGGAGCTGAACCAAAAGATTGCCAGCGCAGTAGACCGCATCGTTGTTCTTGAGAACAAGGTGGCTACCCTGCAGGAAGAGATGAAGGCCGCTCAGGCTACGCTCAACGAGCACGAGGCTCGTCTGATCGCTCTCGAGGCTTGGACCGCTGCTTATGAGCCCGTAATCGAGGACCTCAAGAGCCGCATGGCTACTGCCGAGACCCAGATTGCTGACCTCTACACCAAGCTGGCTGCTGAGGAAGCTGCCCGCCTGGGTGCCGATGAGGCTCTCCAGCAGCAGATCTCTGCCAACGCCACTGCTATCGCCCAGGAGATCAGCGACCGCATCGCTGCCATCGAAGCTCTCCAGACTCAGATCACTGCCAACAAGACTGCCATCGCTAAGAACGCAGCTGCCATCGCTGATCTGCAGGATGAGTGCGAATTCCTTTGGGCTGCTCTTGCTGCTGAGGAAAGTGCACGCGAGAGTGCTATCGCTACTGAGCAAAGTGCACGCGAGAGTGCTGACACCGATCTTCAGGATCAGATCACTGCTCTCCAGACCAAGGTTAACGATCTGACCGCCGATCTTGCAGCTCTGAGCACGAAGGTTGAGAACTACAACACCGCTCTCAACAATCGAATTGACAGCGTTGAAAACCAGCTCGCTAACGCTTTCGTTAATCCCTTCCAGGTAATCTCCGAGATTGACTTCCAGGGCGCTACCGCTCCCAGCTACACCTTCAAGTACTATCCCGCATTCGACGTCATCGTAGCTGGCAAGCAGTTCACGGAAGCCAACCGCGTCGTTGCCGGTTCCTACAAGCAGGAAGCTGGTAAGGTATTCGTTCTCGTTTGCCCGCAGGGTAACGACTTCACTGGCCACCAGATCTACGTTCGCGATGAGAAGAACGTGGACTATCCTGGCTACACCTTCGGAACACTCACCAAGGCTGTCTATGCTGATGACCTGTACTTCAACACCGATTCCATGTACACCCGTGGTGCTACCTCCAGTGAGAACAAGGGTGCTATCTGGATGGCTGACGTGCTTGGCAAGGATGTTAAGGATGCTGAGCTCCTCGCTTCCATTGGTGCCAGCGGCACTTCCACACTGGTTGCTTCTCAGGCTTACTCCGTAATCGGTGAGTACTTCCAGCTCGATGCTGACCTCAACTCTGTTCAGATGCTGACCTGGGACGAGAACTTCGACTTCCGTATCGACATCCCCACCTACTCTTCTAAGGAGGCTGACAAGCTCGCCAAGAGCGGCAAATTTGATGCTAATGCTGACAAGTACGATGTATCGCTTGACTTCACCAACGCTGACGACACCCTCATCTATAAGCAGACCATCATCTGCGACAGCGCTCATGACGAGTGCGGCGCAACAGATGATTTTGCTGCTAACTACATGAATGAATTGGCCAAGGATAAGTTCAACGAGTGGGTTGAGAGCGGCAAGCTGGATGACTTCACGGTCACCGTTGATGATTCTCTTGCTAACCACACCTTCTACTTTACTTGGTATGTTGTAGGTAAGAGTGGTGAGACTTTCACGTATACCGACAATGTAACTATCGTTCCTGAGTTCGAGGCTGCTAAGGAAGCTACCTTCAACTTCGAGGTTACTCCCACTAGCGCTGCTCTGCAGACTACCACTGATCTCACTAAGAGCGTCGAGGGTCTTGAGTTCAAGGATCTCGTTTGGTCGAAGTTCATCCCCGACTGCCAGACTGTTGAGGTTACCCTCGCTCCTGTCAAGGCTGCTCCCGCCGATGGTATTGTTCTCCACCTGAAGGATGTTAAGGACTACAACGCTCCTCAGGCTGCTGAATCCGCTACCTGCACTAAGGCCGAAACCGACCTCGTGAAGAGCCTGGGCATCAGCTACGATCCTAGCAAGCTGGTTGTTGACGAGCCTTATCAGTACACCGTAACTGTTAAGTATGGTAAACAGGAAATCAGCACGAGCACCATCAACATCGTTATGCGTCGTCCTGACGGTCATGACATTGAGCTCACGCAGATCACTTCTGCTTGGAACCAGGCTAAGACCAAGACCATCGTTTGGGCTCAGAAGGGTGCCCAGAATGGTGAGTACTACAATGCATGGTACAAGTTCGAAGGCTCTTACACCGATATCCTGAACTATACCGGTATCGCTGACACTGACAGCTGCACGCTCGTATTCTCTGACAAGACTCAGTACACTGATGCTACCTACACGGTTGTCACCATGCCTGACACTGCCAACACGTTCCAGATTGACGTTCCCAGCGTCGCCGTTAAGCACAACACGGGTTATGAGACCCTTAGCTTCTCTGCTCTGGAGAAGACCGGTTGGTTCTACAACCTCGCTTACGGTACCAACGTATTCGGTCTTGAGAACCTGTACGGTGGTGAGCATGCACTCGATGTTGCATTCTGCAGCCCGATTTACTACGATGGTGTTACCTACAACTGGAACAAGCAGCAGTACGAAGGCGGTTGCAGCCTGAAGTCTGAGCCTTATTTCATCGAGTTCCCGAACGAGGAGACTCTGATCAGCTCTGGCGACTTCGAAGGCTCGAACGATCCCTCGACCTCCATTTACGATCCTATTGTATACTTCGGTGCTACCCGCGACGAGCGCATCGATACCATCATGATCGCTCTTGCTACCGATGAGGATCTTGAGGCTCTTAAGGCTGAGCAGCCCAAGTATGCTGAGTTCCCCTATGTATGGAATGATCCTACCAACGAGTACCTGTTCGCTGTTAAGCCTGAAGTTCAGGTCGATGGTATCTACTTCAAGACTTACGACAACACTCCGTCTCTGCAGTCTATCCCCGCATTCTACTACAACCTGATCGTGGTTGACGTATGGGGCTGCGAGAAGAAGTATCCGTTCATCATCTCCGTGAACCCGAACACCCCGATGAACTAATGTTCAGCGGAAAGTAACGAAAGGAAGGAAGAGGCTTCGTCCTCTTCCCTCCTTCCATACATCAATCTACAAATCACTACAGAGTTATAATGAAATCAAGAATCTTCTTATTCGCTGCTGCTCTCCTGACGGCTTCGTTTGCGATGGCTCAGAACGCTGGCGATAAGGTAGTCGAGGAGTTCAACCCGCACTGGTACTTCCAGGCACAGGGTGGCGCTGCCTACACCGTGGGTGAGGTATCGTTCACTGAGCTCATCAGCCCTGCTGCTCAGCTGGGCATCGGCTATCAGTTCTCGCCCGTGTGGGGTGTCCGCTTCGCTGCTGACGGCTGGCAGGCCAAAGGTTCGTGGGTAAACCCCGCTACTGTCTATAAGTATAATTATGTAGGTGGTAATCTGGATCTCTTTGCCAACCTCTGCAACGCTTTCGGCGGCTACAAGCCTCACCGCGTGTTCAATGCCAGCGTCTTCGCCGGCGTGGGTGTTGACTATGCATTCAACAATGCCGAAGCCAATGACTTCCATGCTACTTCCAGCTACACTCCCGAGTACCTGTGGCAGAACTACTGGCTGACTCCCGTGGGCCGTTTCGGCGCAGCTTTCGACTTCAACATCACCGATCGCGTAGCCCTCGGCCTTGAGGTCAATGCCAACGTCCTCGACGACCACTTCAACAGCAAGAAGGCTGCCGACCACAACGTCGACTGGCAGTGCAACGCACTCCTGGGCCTGAAGATCTGCCTTGGCAATCCTGTCAAGACGACCGTCATCGCTGCTCCCGTAGCTCCCGTTGAGGAGAAGCCCGCACCTGTTCAGGTGGTTGAGAAGCCCGCTCCTGCTCCCGCTCCCGTCATCGAGGATCTCCGCAAGGATGTCTTCTTTGAGATTCGTTCGTCTGTCCTCTCCGTGGAGAGCATCCAGAAGCTGAACGAGGTGGTTGCTTACATGAACCAGTATCCTCAGGCCAAGGTCAACGTGGCTGCTTATGCTGACGTCAAGACCGGTAACCCCAAGATCAATCAGGGTTACAGCGAGGCCCGCGAGAAGAGTGTCGTGAAGTACCTCACCGAGCATGGTGTGGCTGAGAGCCGCATCACGCACGAGCACTATGGTGACACCGTACAGCCGTTCTCCGACAACGACTCCAACCGTGCTGCCATCTGCATCGCTACCGCTAAGTAATTCTTTTTACTTATACTTTCAATCGGCTGCCTCCTCACGAGGTGGCCGGTTTTTTTTATGTAAAATCGTTGAATGCACCGATTTTCTTTGCCGGTTTGCAATTATTGGTGTATCTTTGTCGCATCATTGGATCGATTAAAAATTATACCCTATGTTGAAGAAATCCTCTTTGCTGCCTATTGTTCTTGCAGTTGCGTTCATCACGTTCAGTTTTACCTCTTGCTATGACGATACGGAGGTGTGGAACAGTATCGACAGCCTTGACAGCCGCGTGACGGCGCTCGAGAAGAAGTGCGAAAATATGAATTCCGACATCGCTGCCTTGCAGACACTGCTGCAAGCGCTGCAAGCGAATGTCTATGTCGTCAGTGTGAAGGATACCGATAGCGGATATACCATCACCTTCTCCGATGGCACTGTTGCCACGATTCACGACGGCCAGAAGGGTGCTGACGGCTATACCCCGCAGGTGAGCATAGCACAGGCCGCTGATGGCCTCTGGTACTGGACTATCGACGGTGAGTGGATGCTCACGGAGTCGGGTGACAAGGTGAAGGCCGTGGGCATCGATGGTGCCAAGGGCGACACCGGCGAGACGGGTGCAAAGGGCGATACCGGCGATAAAGGTGACAAGGGCGTTAAGGGCGACAAGGGTGATATGGGACTCACTCCCCAGCTTAAGATTGATGGGGACCATTGGTACCTTTCCTATGATGGCGGGACCACATGGGTACAGCTCGGCCGTGCCACCGGTGACACGGGTGCTACTGGCGCCACTGGCGAGAAAGGTGAAAAAGGAGACACAGGTGATCAGGGCGAGAAAGGCGAGAAGGGTGACCAAGGTGATTCGCTGTTCAGCGGCGTGGACTATACCTCCAGTTCCGATTATGTGATTTTCACACTGGCCGATGGTACTGAGATCAAGCTCCCTACATGGAGCGCCTTTGAAGCACTCGTGCTCCAGTGCGAACGTATGAATACCACCATCGAGTCGATGAGCACTATCCTCGCCATCGTGCGCGACAGCCTGGCAAACATCGATTGTGTGAAGAGCGTGGACGACATCATCGAGAACGGTGATACTATCGGCTATGTGCTCCACTTCCTCTACAGTGGCGACAAGTATATCTACAATGGAACGAACGGCGCTGATGGCTATACCCCGCAGGTCGGCGTAGCGATGGACACGGACAGTGTGTGGTACTGGACCCTTGACGGCGCGTGGATGTTCGATGCCGACAGCCTCAAGGTGCGTGCTTCGGCAGTGGATGGCCAGAACGGTGCTGCCGGTGCCAATGGTGCTGATGGCGAAGATGGTGCCGATGGCCTCACCCCTCAGTTCAAGATCGCGGATGGCTACTGGTATGTGTCGTACGATGGCGATGAGTGGACGAAGCTTGGCCAGGCCACCGGCGATACGGGTGCCACAGGTGCCACAGGTGCCACCGGAGCAAAGGGCGATAAGGGTGATAAGGGTGCCACCGGCGCCAAAGGTGATAAGGGTGACAAGGGCGATACCGGCGATGCGTTCTTCAAGAGCGTTACGACATCGTCGGAATACGTAACCTTCACCCTCAGCAATGGCACTACATTCAAGGTGCCCGTCTATCAGAAGCTCACCATCACCATGGGGTCATACGAAAAACTCATCTATCCGGGCACAACGGTCAATATTACCTATTCCGTGTCAGGTGCTACCAGCGTCACTGTCTCTGCTGTTGCCTCCGGAGGTTGGGCCGTGACCCTCAACCGCAAGACAAGCAAGTCGGGTGTGCTCACCGTGCAGGCTCCCAACCCCTATGTAGATTCGGAAGTCGTGTTCTTTGCTTCTGCCTATGGTCAGACCGAGATGGCTGTCCTCACCTTTGAGGCCATCCCGTTGGTGGACTTAGGCCTTACCAGTGGCATCCTTTGGGCCGAATGCAATCTTGGAGGATCGAAATATACTGACTATGGCAACTACTATGCCTGGGGCGAGACCACCGGGTATAGCTATGGCTCCAGCCATTGTTTCGACTTGACGGATTACGCACTCTGCGATGAGGACTATAAGTTCATCCGTTACAATACCGTTGCCAGACAGGGCGCGGTGGATAATCTAAAAGAATTGAACGATGCCGACGATGCCGCCTATGTCAGCAAGGGTACTGGCTGGAGCATTCCCACCATGGCGAACTGGCAGGAGCTGATGAGCGAGTGTACCTGGACGTGGAAAACGATGAATGGCATCAAGGGTTGCTTGGTGACCAGCAAGAAAAACTCCTCTACACTCTTCCTGCCTGCAAGTGGACAGTGCCATGACTCAAAAGGTGTGGAGAAAGGGTCTGCAGGCTATTACTGGACTAAGAACTTGTACTTTTCGGGTGGCTATACAGAGAATGCCTACTGTCTTGAGATGACCTCATCCAGCCAGGCTATCAGCCATGAACTGCGTATGTCTGGCCTCTCCATCCGTCCTGTCTATACCCCCAACTGATCATTCCCTTTATAGGCTCCGCCTTTTGTAGTTCATGTGGGCGAAATTGCCCATAAGAACGATAGATTTCGCCCGAATGTTGTTTTCGGGCGAAATCGTTGCAATGCGGATGCAAATTCAACGCAACTACGGTTCGTTGACGGCGGTCAGTGCGCCCATTGACGGCGGTCAATGAGCAGGTTGACGGCGGTCAATATGGGCCAGTTGCGATGAAATAGGCAAGATGTTTAGGCGAAAGGTTGCACTCAGGCAGTCAGCGCTTGATGGTGAGTGCTTACTTGCAATACTTCTCGATGAGTCCTGTGGCGGAGGTGTCGCCGAGTTCGGCAGCATGCTCAAGGAAGGGACGGGCCTTGAGGGTATCGCCCTTTACGGCATGGCAGAAGCCGAGCATGCGGTTGCAGTCGGCATCGTCGGGGAAGGACTGCACGAGCAACTCCAGTATGGGAATGGCCTCGTCGGTGCGTCCAACACGGATGTTGAGCGATGCCTTCTCGAGCAGGAAGGCCGGCAGAGCCTGCAGGCTGATGGCGGTGTCGATGTCGTCGAGCGCCTGTTGGTACATGCGCGATGCAGCCTCTACCTGTTCGCGGATGTAGTAGAACTGTGCGTCGGTGGGTGCTCCGGCGAGGCGCTCGTAGAGGTTGAGGTCGATGACGGCGGCACGGTTGGCGCCGTGGCGCGCCTGCATGAGGGCACGCTCATAGACATAGGGTGCGCTGTCGAAGCGCAGCTGCTCCTCATCGTCGGTGCCGGAGGCGGCGAGCACGGCGCGTGTCATCAGTGCCAGTGCACGCTCGGTGCTGTCGGGGATCTGCTCACAGGCGATGGCGGCATTGTAGAAGTTCTCCGCTGTGGCCTCCGGACGGTCGCAGATGGCAGTGTAGGCTGCGCAGGCAGCGGGGTAGTCGCCGGCAGTGAAGCGTATGTCGCCCAGCAACTGATAGTAAACGGGCAGCGGGTCGATGTCAATGGCTTGCTGCACGGTCTCTGCTGCTCCGTCTAATGTCCATCCCTCGCAGGTGAGGGTGCTGTCGGCCTTTGCCGCATTCGCCTTCTGGCGCGCTATCTGGTACAGCACATCGTCTTTCTTCTCACCCACCTCCAATGCTTGGGCGAAGTCTGCTTCGGCATGCTCGCAGTCGCTGGCGGCAATGCTGATGGCTGCCCGCTGCAGGTAGCCCTCGGGGCTCTGCGGGAACTGTTCGATGAAGGTCTCCACGGTTTGTGCAAAGGTCACCTTGTCCTGCTGGCTCTCTGCCATGAACAGCCACACCTGTGCCTGGTCGATGGCTGCAGGCAATGCCTTGGGGAAGACGAGCTTGCGGTACGATGGCTCGTTGAGCGTGAGCCCCTTGACCTCGAGCTGTGTGCCGAAGCGGGCATCAAGGGCATAGAACACGCTGTCGCCTTCGGCTGCCGTCTGCATCACGGCCACGACATGTCCCTCATCGTCCACCAGCGGTCGTCCGGCAGGGTTGGCGAGGAGCGCGGGGCCGGAGAGGGTGTAGTAGCTGTAATTTCCTGCGACCTTCTCTATCTTGTCGATGGTCAGGCGGGTCGGAGCCTCCTTCTTTGCCGAAGCAACGGGTATGAGCCAGAACTGTCCGCCCTCCGTCGCAACGATGGAATCTGCGTTGAGCGTGCAGAGCTTCTTGTCGGTGGCTACGCTGGCCCGCAGCGTGCCATAGAGCTCGTTGGCCCCTGTCACCTTCTGCACGGGACGGGTGATGCCGGCGGCATCGGTGGTAACGGCGCTGACGGCCCCCACGAAGCTGTCGTAGGAGGTAAGCAGTGCCCCTTCGTCCACGAAGAACCCTTGCGCCGTGTGGAGCAGTGCGCCCTCGGCATCGTAGGTCGTCACGGAGCAGGTGGCCTTATGGGCATTCTTGACCGGTTTGCTGATCTTCTCACCAGCCTGTGCCGTCAGCATAAACAGGCATATCGGTAGTAAAAGGTATCTGTTTCTCATTTTTCTTAATTATTCATTGATTCATCCATTCATTCTCCGCTGCCGTACGGCCTCGTAGATGAGGATGCCAGCAGCCACGGAGACGTTGAGCGACTGGATATGTCCGAACTGTGGGATGACGATCCACTCGTCGCAGAGGGCGAGGTGTTCGGCCGGTATGCCGGTATCCTCGGCGCCCATGACGATGCACACCGGGTCGGCATAGTTGGCGCGGGTATAGTCGTAGTTCCCTTTCTCGGTGGCGCCCACGATGCGGAAGCCGCACTGCTTGAGGTACTTGATGGTGGCGGTGAGGCTCTGCTCACGGCACACGGGCAGCGTATGCAGTGCTCCGGCAGAGGTCTTCATAGCATCGGCGTTCACGCTGACGCTGTCGCGTGTGGGTATGATGATGGCATCCACACCGGCGCAGTCGCAGGTGCGGGCGATGGCGCCGAAGTTACGCACGTCGGTGACGCCATCAAGCATCACGAACAGCGGGCTCTTGCCCTCCTCGAAGAGGGTCGGCACGAGGTCTTCGGTGTGCTGGTAGGTGACGGCGGACATGAAGGCCACCACGCCTTGATGGTTCTTGGTAGTGATGCGGTTCAGCTTCTCTGCCGGTACCCGCTGCACGGGAATCTGCGTGCCCTTGAGTGAGGCGAACAGCTCGCGTGCCAGGTCGCCCTGCAGGTCGCGTCTGATGAGCACACGGTCGATGTCCTTGCCGGCCTCGATGGCTTCGATGACGGCACGGATGCCGAAGATGAGTGCAGACTTGTCAATCATGCTGTATGGGTTCTGATCCTAATAATGCTTTGGCATTGTTGATGGCGGCCTCGGTGAGGTCCGAACCGCTCATCATCGATGCAATCTCTGTGATGCGCTCCTCGTAGGTGAGGGGCGTGAGGGTGCTGATGGTGCCTGTCGCTGTCTCCTGCTTGCTCACCTTGTAGTGCGTGGCGCCCTTGGCGGCAATCTGTGGCAGGTGAGTGATGGAGATAATCTGATGTCCGTTGTCGGCCATCTCCTTCATGATGTCGGCCATGCGGTCGGCGATGCTGCCCGACACGCCGGTGTCGATCTCATCGAAGAGGATGGTGGGCAGCTGGCGGGCGGTGGCGGTGATGGCCTTGATGGTGAGCATCACGCGGGCGATCTCGCCGCCCGATGCCACATCGGCGATGTCCTGCAGTACCGTGCTTTTGTTGGCGGAGAAGAGGAAGGTGACGGTGTCCATGCCCTCTTCAGCGGCTTCACGGCGGGGGCTGATGTCCACCTTGAACCGTATGCCCGGCATACCGAGCTCGCGCAGCCGGCTTACGACGGCCTCCTCGGTGGGGGTGGCGGCGCGTTGCCTGCACTCGGTGAGCGCCCGTGCTGCGGTGAGCATCGCGGTGCGTGCCTCAGCAGCGGCTGCTCGAAGCTCTTCGATGTGTTCTGCTCCGTTATCCACGGTAGCCAGACGCTCGTGCAGAGAGTGCTCAATGGCCAGCAGCTCGCTTACCGTCTGCACACGATGCTTCTGCTCCAGTTTATAGATGAGTGAGAGACGTTCCTCTATATCCTCCAGCCGTTGGGGGTCGAAGGCGATGCTCTCGGCGGCATCGGCGGTCTCACTGACGATGTCCTTCAGCTCGATGTATGCGCTCCCAATGCGTTCCGCCCATTCGGTAGCCTGTGTGTAGTGTGTCGCCAGTCCCTCCAGTGTGGAACGGCAACTCTTGAGCGCTGTCAGCAGGCTGCTCTCTTCGTTGTCGATGGAGGCTGTCACTTCGTACAGCCCCGCCTTTATCTCCTCGGCATGGCTGAGCAGTGCCTGTTCCTCTTCCAACTCTTCCTCCTCACCTTCCTGCAGCTGCGCCTCTTCGAACTGTGCCAGCTGGAAGCGCAGGTACTCCTCGTCGGCGGTGTTGCGTTCGTGGTCGGCCTCTGCCTGACGCAGTGCTTCGTCCGCTTGGCGGTAGGCGCGATAGGCTGTGTGGTAGCGGTCGCGTTCTGCCGCATCGTCGGCCATTGTGTCGAGGATGCCCATCTGGAATCCCTCGGCACCAAGCAACAGGTTCTGGTGCTGCGAGTGGATGTCGATGAGTCGGCCGCCGAGTGCTTTCAGCTGCGCCAGCGATACCGGTGTGTCGTTGATGAAGGCACGGCTCTTGCCTGTGGCCAGCAGCTCGCGTCGTACGATGCAGGTGTCGTCGTACTCGAGGTCGTTGGCATCGAAGAAGGACTGCAAGGCGAGTGTGCCGACATCGAACACCCCTTCAATGGTGCACTTCGTGGCACCGCTGCGGATGGCCGTGCTGTCGGCACGATTACCTACGAGCAAGCCGATGGCACCGAGCAGGATGGACTTGCCGGCGCCTGTCTCGCCGGTGATGACCGAGAAGCCATGGGTGAAGTCAAGGTGCAGGCTCTCGATGAGAACGTAGTTCTGGATGGACAGGGAACGGAGCATGCTATTTCTTCAGGTCGTCCCACTCGTTGCTGAGTGACGGGTTGACGTTGGTGAGCAGATCGCTCACGCTCTCTTTCTCCTTGCTGGTGCCCTTGGAATAGATATTGAGCAGTTCGTCCTGCTTGATCTCCGTGAACAATCCCGGCAGGGCAGAGAGCGGCTTGTTGCTCTTGGCTTTCTGCAACAGGCTGAGTGCCTTAGTGATGTTGCTGCGCCCGCGTTCGGCGTTCTGTGCCATCTCGTCGAGACCGCCGAGGTGGTAGTCGTACTGGAGCTGGCGCAGCGGTTCCAACGAGCCGTTCAGGTAGTCGTTGATGAGTGCGTAGCGGTTCTTGTCATCATCGAATGCCTTCCAGCCGGAGGCGTCAAGCATCTGCGCGTTGTTCACGACGTTTTCGGCTTTCTGCAGTACCTCAGTACCTCCCTTGAGCGCGAAGGTGTCCAGGTCGAGCCCGATGATGAGGTATGCGTAGTAGGCGAAGACAGCGGTGAGGTTGTTGCTGATGATGTCGTCGGCGAACTCGAGGTGGTCATGCTCGACATAGCTGAAGGCTACCTCCGTGTCGCGAAAGCTGAACACGGTGGTGCTGTACGATGCGTTGTACACGGGCCGGCTGCTCTGCACGATGAGCTCGCATTGGAAGGTGCCGTCATCGGTGTACTCGTTCACGATGAGCGTGAACGAGCAGGCAATCTTCTCCAGGTTGCTGTACTGACCGTTCGTCCACTTGCGGGTATTGAGGAACTCACGCAGGTCGGCTTCGAGGGTGCTGAACACTGAGTTATTGGTGCCTTGTATCTTTGAGGCATTGACAGTGATGTCCGCATCCAGTTCCTGTGCATTGACAGGCACGACGAAGAACAGCAGTGCGCACAGCAGCGCGCCGACAGGGTGGAGCAGGCGACGGGTCATTCCAATCAGTCGTTCAGCATCATGGGCATGAGCAGCATCAGCAGGTCGGAGCTCTCCTCATGGAGGGTGGGCACGATGACACCGGCACGTGAGGGATCAGACAGCTCAATGTCGATGTCCTCGCCGGAGATGTTGTTGATGATGTCGATGAGGAAGGTCGATTTGAATCCGATGCTCATGGGGTCACCGTTGTACTCGCAGATAATCTTTTCTTCGGCGGATGCGGCGAAGTCAATGTCCTGTGCCGACACGTGTACCTCGTTGCTCTGCAGGCGCAACTTAACCAGGCTGCTGCTGGCCGATGAGCATACCGACACGCGGCGCAAGGCGCTGAGTATGGCCTGGCGGTTGACGGTGACCTTGAAGGCGTTGCTGGGAGGTATCACAGCGTTGTAGTTCGGATAACGTCCCTCGATGAGACGGCACACCATACGGTGGGTGGGTGTGTTGAAGGTGGCATTGCGGCTGTCGAAGGAGATGGCGATGTCATCGGCTTCCTTGCCCAACAGGCTCTTGAGGATGTTGGCTGGCTTCTTCGGCAGGATGAAGGCGGCCTTCTCGTCGCCCTTCACGGAGAACAGACGGTAGCGCACGAGCTTATGACCGTCGGAGGCCACCAGGGTGATGGATTCGGTGGTGATGTCGAAGTAGATACCGTTCATCACGGGGCGCAGCTCGTCATCGGCGGTGGCGAAGATGGTGCGGTTGATACCATCGAGCAATACGTCGGCGGGCATGCTGAAGCTCACGGGGTCATCGCCAAGGATAGCCGATGATGGATACTCATCAGCCGACTGGCCAACCATGTTGTACTTGCCGTTCATATATTCAATGACGATGCTCATGTTCGTCTCATCGATATTGAACACGATGGGCTGCTCGGGGAGCTCCTTGATGGCGTCAAGGATGCTCTTTGAGCTGATGGCAAACTGTCCGTTGCCATCGTACTCCACTACGGGAAGGGAGGTCTCAAGGGTGGTTTCGTTGTCCGATGCCGTGAGGGAGAGAACACCCTCCTCAAGATGGAACAGGAAACAGTCAAGGATAGGCAGCGAGCTCTTGGAGTTGATGACGCGGCCAATGGACTGGAGACGGTTGTACAATTCTGTACTGGTTACTACAAATCTCATAAATATGTTCTTTTTTGTTATGATTATTCTTCCTTCTGAAATAATTAGCGCAAAGATAGGAAATATTGGCGGGATGTGAAAAAAAAGAGAAAAAAATTAGATGCATTGGGAATAAATTAGTACTTTCGCGCTGAAAATTCAATTAAGCAATATGGAATTAACAGGAAAAATCATCGCTGTGCTGCCGGAACGTACCGGCGTTGGCCGTAACTCTGGCAACGAGTGGAAGGCTCAGGAATATGTGTTGGAAACTATCAACGAGCAGTATCCCCATCGGATGTGTTTCGAGGTTTTTGGTGGCGACCGCATTGCCCAGTTCAATATTCAGTTGGGTGAGACGATGACGGTGTCGTTCGATATCGACGCGAACCAGTCGCAGTCGGGCCAGTATAATGGCCGTTGGTTCAACCGTATCCGTGCCTGGAAGGTGGATCGTAATGTAGCTGCCCAGCCTGCTGCTCCCAGCTATGCTGCCCCTGTCCAGCCTGCTGCTCCCAGCTATGCTGCTCCCGCTCAGCCTGCTGCTCCAGCGCCTCAGGCTCCCGGTGAAGGTACAGCTGACGATCTGCCCTTCTGATCGCTGCACCCATCACCCTGCTGTTGCCTTGCAATAGCTGAAAGGGGTGGTGTTGTTGGTATCACGACAGTTAATAGATAAGGAGGCAAGGAATTTCCTTGCCTCCTTTCCGTTGCTGTTCCCGAACGCGGAATCCCTGTTAAGAGTTCATGCTTAGCAGGAACTCTTCGTTCGATTTTGTTTGTTCTATACGGTCTTTGAGGAAGCTCATGGCCTCAATGGGATTCATATCTGAGAGGTATTTACGCAGCACCCACATGCGGTTGAGGGTGTCCGGGTCGTGGAGCAGGTCGTCGCGGCGGGTGCTTGATGCCATCAGGTTGACGGCGGGGAAGATGCGTTTGTTGCTCAGTGTGCGGTCGAGCTGGAGCTCCATATTGCCTGTACCCTTGAACTCCTCGAAGATTACTTCGTCCATCTTGCTGCCCGTGTCGATAAGTGCTGTGGCGATGATGGTGAGTGAGCCGCCGTTCTCTATATTACGGGCGGCGCCGAAGAAACGCTTGGGCTTGTGGAGGGCATTGGCATCCACACCACCGGAGAGCACCTTGCCGGAGGCGGGGGCTACGGTGTTGTAGGCCCGGGCCAAGCGGGTGATGGAGTCGAGGAAGATAACGACATCGTGGCCGCACTCTACCATGCGTTTGGCTTTCTCGAGTACGATGCCGGCAATCTTCACGTGGTGGTCGGCAGGCTCATCGAAGGTGGAAGCGATGACCTCGGCGTTGACGCTACGCGCCATGTCGGTGACCTCTTCAGGACGCTCATCGATGAGCAGCACTATCATGTACACCTCCGGGTGATTGGCTGCGATGGCATTGGCGATGTCCTTCAGCAGTATGGTCTTGCCCGTTTTGGGCTGTGCCACGATGAGGCCGCGCTGTCCTTTGCCGATGGGTGAGAAGAGGTCGACAATGCGGGCGGAGGGGTTGTCGTTGCGGCCTGTGCAGAGTCGGAACTTCTCATCGGGGAAAAGGGGTGTAAGGTGCTCGAAGGCCACACGGTCGCGAACGACCTCCGGACGCATGCCATTGATCTTGTCGATGGAGGTCAGCGGGAAGTACTTCTCGCCTTCCTTGGCAGGGCGCAGCCATCCCTCAACGGTGTCTCCGTTTTTCAGGCCATAGTTCTTGATCTGGTACTGCGAGACAAAGATGTCGTCGGGTGACGGGAGGTAGTTATAGTCTGATGAACGTAAGAATCCGTAGTTCTCGGGCATCACCTCCAACACTCCCATGCACCGGATGATGTTGTTGAAGTCATAAGCATTCTGTTCTTCTGCCTGTCGCTGCTGTTCCTGCTGCAGTTGCTGCTTCCGTTCCTGCTCTTGCTTGGCACGTCGCTCCTGTTCCTGCAGTTGCTGTTGGGCACGTCGTTCCTGCTTGGTGCGTTCGTGCTCCTGTATACGCCGCTCTTCTTCTTGCTGTCGTCCGTTACGCTCTTCCAGACGGCGCTTGGCTTCTTCGACGCGTTGCTCGGGACTCATGCGGCGCAGGGGCTGCGGGCGCTGTGGGGTAGCAGCATCTGCAGGACTGTCGGAACTGTGCTCAGCTTGCGATGCGTCGGGTTCTTTTGTGGCGGAGGCAGGGGCGGCGGAAGTCGCATTGTCGGCGACCGTCTCTGCCGCGGATGGTGCCTCTGCGGGTTTGGCAGGCATGTCAAAAAGCGTCGGAGCTTCTGGTTCCTTTGCCTTTTTATCAGTCGCGGCTTCAGGATTCTTGCGAGGACGTCCGGGCTTGCGCTTCTGCGGAGCTTCAGCTTTGATCTGCTGAAGTTTGTCGATCATCTCATCTGGTACGGATTCTTTTTTCGTGGGGAGTTCCTCGATAGCGACGAAATCATCGGTCTTTACCCCTTGGACGGGTACGTCCGCAGTTGGCTTGGTGCTATTCTTGTCTGTGGATTGAGCCTCGGAAGCATTCTTTGGTTTCCGCCCCCGCTTTTTCGGCGCGTTCGCTTCAGGAGCAGCCGCCTTTTCGGACTGGGCAGCCACGGATGCCGGTTTCTGTGGGGCCGTGTTGGGAACGGCAGTGGGAGTGCTCTCAGCCTTCGTTGACATAGGCTCAATGGCCTTCTTTGTCGTTGTGACGATGGTCTGCGGAGCGTCATTTACTTTCTTCGCTTTGTCTTGATTGGCTGAATAGACCTTGTTGACTGTGCTTTGTTTGCTTTGCTTACTGATGCGCTGCCGCTGTCGCTTGTCGATATGGTCTGCTTCTTCGGCCGCTTTCTTCTGTGAACCGACGATGGCTTGTGCATCTAGGATTTGATAGATGAGATCGCGTTTTTCGGCTGACTTGGATACCTTGATGCCGAAGTCGGAAGCTATCTTTTGCAGCTCGGGCAGTTCTTTGTTGTTCAGGTCAATAATGTTGTACATTTTTCTGTTGAGTTGTTGTATTTGGTTCACGTAGATACCAGATTTATCGCTATGTGGGCGGTGAAACCTCCTGCATTTCTTTGCGAGGTTGGGGTATGAACGAAAACCTGAGATGGTTTAATAGGAGAAAAGGTTCCTTTCGGAGCTTGTTTCTGTTATTGAGTGCGCAAAGGTAGATGTTTTTCTCTATCCTTGCAAACAATTGGCTTTTTTTTTGCTTTTTTTGTCTTCTTTCCCCTCTTCTTTTCCTCTTTTTAGTGCATTAGTTTGTGTACGAGCGTCAACCTCGCAGTTGTCGGTTTATGCTGGCAATATACTCCAGGATCTCATCGCGTCCCACCCCTTTCTCCGAGGAGGTGACGAAGTGGGGTGGCAACTCTTCCCACTGCTCGGAGAGCTTGTCCAGGTAGCGTTTCACGTTCTCTTGCAGCCGTTGCCTGCCGAGCTTGTCGGCCTTTGTGAACACGATGGAGAATGGCACCTCGTTCTCTCCCAGCCATTCTATGAACTCCAGGTCAATGGCAAGAGGCTCGTGCCGACAGTCGATGAGCAGGAATAGGTTCGTCATCTGCATGCGTTGCAGGATGTACGTTTCAATAATCTTGCGCAGACGTAACCGTTCTTTCTCGCCACGTTGTGCGTAGCCGTAACCAGGCAGGTCAACGAGGTACCATTGGTTGTTGATGAGAAAGTGGTTGATGAGCAATGTCTTGCCGGGCGTGGAGGAGGTCATGGCGAGCTTGGGCTTATGGGTAAGCATGTTGATGAGGCTCGACTTTCCGACGTTTGACCTTCCGATGAAGGCATACTCGGGCAGACCATCTTGCGGGCAGTGGTTGATATCGGTGTTGCTGATGACGAATGTAGCGCTTTTTATCTCCATAATCGGTCTTTTTGCGGGGACATTGAATGTTTTCAGCACAAAGATAAACGTTTTTTTTGGAATAATCCGTATCTTTGCCTACTGAAAACAGGTTTTAAGGCATTTTTAGTGTATGGATGCATATTCTTCCGTGCTGTTGGAGCGAGCAGTGACCGAGTTTGCCAAACTGCCGGGTATCGGTCGCAAGACCGCCCTGCGGCTGGTCCTCTACCTGCTGCGTCGTCCGGTGGACGATGCGGAGTCGTTCGGGCAGGCAATCATTGATCTCCGGCGCAATGTGAAGTATTGCCGTGTGTGCCATAATATCAGTGACACCGATGTGTGCGAAATCTGTTCGCATCCGAGACGCGATGCAGCCACGGTGTGTGTCGTAGAGACTGTCCGTGACGTCATTGCCATAGAGAATACGGGCATCTATCGTGGCCTCTATCACGTACTCGGGGGTGTCATCTCGCCCATGGACGGCGTGGGACCTGCCGATTTGGAAATTGATAGTCTTGTGAAGCGTGTGGCTGAAGGTGATATTGCCGAGGTGATCCTTGCGCTCAGCTCGACCACTGAGGGCGATACCACCAACTTCTATCTTTATCGTCGTCTGCAGCCGTTTGGTGTGCGTATGTCGGTGCTCTCGCGTGGTCTTTCCGTAGGTGATGAGCTGCAGTATACCGATGAGGCTACACTCGGCCGCTCCCTCATGAACCGTACACCTTTTGACGGGTCGTCACGGTAGTTTTACCAATACCTTATTATAATAGTTATGTCGAATGTCCAAATCCTCCGCCGTCTGCGCATCGAATACATTGCTTTCGTGCTTCTTGCCGTGTTTCTTGTGGTGCTCCACGAGACACATGTCCTTCCCGAAGGGTTATTGGTGGGGCACACAACAGCCGTGTACGTATGTGAGTGTGCAGGTATCTTGCTCACTATTGCTCTCATTCCGCTGGCATTGAAGAGCTTCCACAAAGCCTTGCTTCGTATGGCTCTAATAGAAGATGCCGCTGCACGTCGTCGTTCGTATGTGAAGTGGAATGAGATCCGTCTGGCACAGTTTGTCGTCATCGTGCTGTTGAATACTTCCATCTATTATGCTACATTGGATAACATGTGCGGTTACTGTGCCATCATGGGTGTCATCGCATCCTTATTCTGCTGGCCTACGAAGAGTGGGGTAGAGGTGGAACTGACGATGGGTGTTGAACCTTCTTCGGATGTAGCTGATAATACAGAATCGTGAGTGGTCATGGATTTATCGGTCGTCATTGTAAACTATAACGTCAAGCACTATCTTGAGCAGTGCCTTCACTCAGTGTTCGCTACGCAGGGGGTCGAAGAGATGGAGGTGTTTGTTGTGGATAACTGCTCTACCGATGGTTCCATCGATTACCTTCATGAGCGTTACCCTCAGGTGCGATATATTGTGAATGATGAGAATGTGGGATTTGCACGGGCCAACAATCGCGCAATCCGCGAGGCTACCGGCCGTTATGTGCTGCTCCTCAATCCCGACACTATCGTCACCTCGCATACCTTCGCCGACTGTCTGGCCCTGCTCGATGCACGCAATGAGGTCGGTGCGTTGGGTACCTGCATGCTGCGCACTGACGGTTCTTTTGCTCTCGAGAGCCGACGCGGCCTGCCCACGCCATTTGTGGCATTCTGCAAGATGTCGGGCCTCACACGACTGTTCCCCCGCTCCCGGGTATTTGGCCGTTATTACATGCGCTATCTCGATGAACGTGAGGTGAACGACATCGAAGTCATCTCCGGCGCATTCATGATGATGCGTCGTGACGCTCTTGACCAAGCTGGACTGCTTGACGAGACGTTCTTCATGTATGGTGAGGATATCGACCTCTCGTACCGTCTGCTCAAAGCGGGCTATACCAACTGCTATCTTCCTACACCCATCCTGCACTACAAGGGTGAGAGCACCGAGAAGAGTTCGTTCCGCTATGTCTATACGTTCTACCGGGCCATGCAGCTTTTCTTCAACAAGCACTATCGCCACTATGGCCTGCTCATCTCTCTGCCTATCAGCGCTGCTATCTGGGTGCGGTCGGCATTTGCCTTTCTCGGCAACAAGGTACGGCATGGACGACGTGAGAGCACTTCGGCAAGGACGTATTGTTGTGCCGTGGTGGGGAGTGAAGAGATGTTCGTCCGCATGCGTGAATTGCTTGACCGTCACTATCCCTCAGGGAAGCATGTGTTCATTTCGGGGACCGAACAGACATTGCCGGAGGGCCACTTGTCGTGTCCCGACGAATGGCAGCACTGCGACATGGTGGTGTATGATACCGGCAGCTACAGTTACGATGCCATTCTCCGTAATCTTGCCGCTACACCTGGACATACGTTGCGTCTCGGCACCTATGCGGCGCGTACGGATGTTTTCATCAATGAATCTGACGTCCTCTCATGAATACCTCTCCTTATATTCTTGCCGCTCCAGAGCCCGAAGACCTCGACTTCCTCTTCCGCCTTGAGAACGACCCGGCGGAGTGGCCGCTCTCCGATGGCCACATGCCTTATTCGCGTTATGCTCTCCGACAGTACCTGCTCGATTGCAAAAATGACTTCTATGCTGATCGGCAGCTGCGCTTGATGGTACGTACTGCCGACCGCCAGCAGACGGTGGCCATTGTTGACTTGTTCAACTTCTCTCCTTACGACAACCGCGCAGAGGTCGGCATAGCTGTCGATCCGTCGTTACGCACGAAGGGCGTCGGTACAGCCTCTATGGCATTGTTGTGCGACTATGCCTCATGCACGCTTGGTTTGCGTATGTTGGCGGCATATGTGCCTGCCGACAACGAGGCGAGCCTACGTATGCTTGTCAACTGTGGTTTTTCGGAGGTCGCAATCTTGCCCGAATGGGCGAAAATGGGCGAAAAATGGGCTGATTTAAGAATATTGCAAAAATTTTTGTAAAAAAAACCTGAAAACGCTTGCAGGTACAAAAAAAGTCCGTACCTTTGCAGCGCAATTCGGAAATGTCCGGGTTGCTTATGGAAAAGACGTTTTCATAATAGTTTTATATAAGGTGTGTTAGTTCAGCTGGTTAGAATACCTGCCTGTCACGCAGGGGGTCACGGGTTCGAGTCCCGTACACACCGCGCAAAGAGGAGGACGTGAGTTTTCCTCTTTTGCTTTTAAATCATTTGTTGCCTTCTTGCATTATCCTTTTCGGTTAACGTACGATTTACGGTTCATCCCTCCATTGGCATATAACAACAGCCCCCTGCTCATTTGAGCAAGGGGCTGTGTGTATTCAGCTATGCTGTTTTACTTGGTGATCACGCGGGCCATTTCGCAGACCTTGTTGCTGTAACCCCACTCGTTGTCGTACCATGCGCAAACCTTCACAAAGGTGGGATCGAGCTGGATACCGGCCTTTACGTCGAAGATAGAGGTGCGCGGGTCGTTGCGGAAGTCGGTGCTGACGACAGCCTCATCGGTATAGCCGAGGACGCCCTTCAGTTCGCCTTCGCTGGCTTCCTTCATGGCAGCGCAGATCTCATCATAGGTAGCGGGCTTAGCCAGTTCGCAGGTCAGGTCAACGAACGATACATCGCTGGTGGGAACGCGCAGCGACATGCCGGTGAGCTTGCCGTTGAGGACGGGGAGCACCTTGCCCACAGCCTTGGCAGCGCCAGTGCTGCTGGGGATGATGTTCTCCAGGATGCCACGGCCACCGCGCCAATCCTTCTTCGAAGGACCATCGACGGTCTTCTGGGTAGCGGTAGCAGCGTGTACGGTGGTCATGAGGCCGCGTACGATACCGAACTTGTCGTTCAGCACCTTGCTGATGGGAGCCAAGCAGTTCGTGGTGCAGCTGGCGTTGCTGATGATGGTCTGACCGGCGTAGGTCTCGTGGTTTACACCATAGACGAACATAGGCGTGCTGTCCTTGCTGGGAGCGGACATGATGACCTTCTTGGCACCTGCCTTGATGTGTGCCTCAGCGAGTTCAGCGGTGAGGAAGAAACCAGTGGATTCTACCACTACGTCAACGCCCAGAGCACCCCAGGTGATGTTAGCGGGATCCTTCTCTGCGAAGACCTGAATCTTGTTGCCGTCAACGATCATGTAGTTGCCTTCCACCTTGATGTCGTGATTGAACTGGCCGTGTACACTGTCGTACTTCAGCATGTAAGCCAGATAATCGGGATCGAGAAGGTCGTTGATACCTACAACGACGATGTCCTCACCAAAGTTCTCAACTGCTGCACGGAACACCATACGTCCGATGCGGCCGAAACCATTAATACCAAGTTTAATCATTTTTACTTAACTTTAAGATGTTTATTTTATAAGTACTCTTTCGTGTAACGGGGATGGCCGATGCCACCTTCTGTAAAAACCGTGCAAAAGTACAGAAATCTTTTGATATGTGTATGTTTTTTTAATAAAAAATAGTGTATGTGAAGAAAAATGTGAATAGGAAACCCTGTTTTGGGCAAAAAGTGCTAACTTTGCAGCCAATCTATATTATTAAGCATTGGTCACATGATTTCAGGTAATGTCCGTCCAGCCGACATGGAGCGTATCACTACTCCGGCATTGGCGCAACAATTCATTGATGAGCAGGTAGCAGAGCTCAAGTCGCAAATTGGTAATAAGAAGGTGCTGTTGGCCCTTTCGGGAGGTGTTGACTCGTCCGTAGTGGCGGCCCTCCTCATCAAGGCTGTGGGAAAGCAGCTTGTGAGCGTACATGTCAACCATGGGTTGCTGCGCAAGGGGGAGCCCGAAGAGGTAGTACGCGTGTTCCGCGATGAGCTGGATGCAAACCTTGTGTATGTGGATGCTACAGACCGTTTTCTCGACAAACTCGCTGGGGTGGCTGAGCCCGAGCGCAAGCGTAAGATTATCGGCGGCGAGTTCATCCGTGTCTTCGAGGAGGAGGCTCGCAAGCTTGATGGCATTGAGTTCCTGGCGCAGGGCACCATATACCCGGATATCGTTGAATCGGGCCCCGTAAAGTCGCACCACAACGTGGGTGGGCTTCCCGACGACCTGCAATTCGAATTGGTGGAACCTATCAAACTGCTGTTCAAGGACGAGGTACGCATGGTGGGCAAGCAGCTTGGTCTGCCCGACAGCATGGTCTTCCGTCAGCCGTTCCCCGGCCCTGGTCTGGGCGTGCGCTGCACGGGTGCCATCACGCGCGAACGTCTGGAGGCTGTGCGTGAGTCGGATGCCATCCTTCGTGAGGAGTTTGCCAAGAACGGTTTGGAAGGACAAGTATGGCAGTATTTTACCGTGGTTCCTGACTTTAAGTCCACTGGCGTGAAGGAAGGGCAGCGCAGCTATGACTGGCCTGTGATCATCCGTGCGGTGAATACCCGCGATGCAATGACAGCCACCGTGGCCCATATCCCCTTTGACCTGCTCCAGCACATCACCAGCCGTATCGTCACGGAGGTACAGGGCGTGAACCGCGTATTGTTTGACTGCACCCCGAAGCCAACGGGAACTATTGAGTGGGAATAAGCCTATGATTATCGCAGTAGATTTCGACGGTACGATTGTTGAGAACCGCTATCCGGAGATAGGGCGTGAGAAGCCCTTCGCCGTGCAGACCCTCAAGATGCTTGCTGAACAGCACCATCAGCTCATCCTGTGGACGGTGCGCGAGGGTAGATGCCTTGAGGAGGCAATCGCATGGTGCCGTGAACGGGGACTGGAGTTCTATGCTGTCAACCGTAACTATCCAGAGGAATCTCTGGACCCTGACGCTACGGCGCGCAAGCTCAATGCGGACCTCTTTATCGATGATCGCAACATTTGCGGACTTCCTGATTGGGGCATCATCTATCGTATGATTACCGAGCATCTTACTTACGAGTCCCTGCTCCGTGAGCAGCTTGCTGCTACGGATGCCTCTCCTGCTCCCAAGCACCGTTCGCTCTTTCACCGTCGCTGACATATAGTTCCGCCATCCGTCGACGTCATCAGTCTGCTGTGCGCATGCATGATGAGAAAGCGGGCAACCCTATTCAGGTTGCCCGCTTTCTCATTCGCTTGGCTGCTTTATAAACTTGCAATTATTTCTTTTTGCTTTGGCTGCCATAGCCGTATCCATATCCATACTGGCCGTACTTGCCATAGCCATATTTGCCGTAGCTTCCATACTTGCCATAGTGTCCATAGCCGTAGTAGTAGCCATACTTGCGCTGTTTCATGTCCACACCGTTGAGCACAAGGGAGAGGTTGTGCAGCTTGCCCTCTTTGTTGAGGCGGTTGATGAAGTCGATGTCGCTTTTGGCGGTGTAATCGGCGCGGGTGACATATACGCAGGCGTTGGCTACACGGGCGATAATCAGGGTGTCGGTGACCAAACCCACGGGAGCGGTGTCAAGGATGACGTAGTCGTACCGTTCCTTCAGGTATTCGACAGCCTTCTCGAGGTTCGGGCGTGACAACAGTTCGGCGGGGTTCGGGGGGATGATGCCGGCAGGCAGCAGGTCGAGGTTATCATTGACGCCGGAGTTCATAATCTGTTCGAACAACAGTTCCTTGTCGTTCGCATCACCGCTGAGGTATGTGGTGATACCTCTCTTCTTGTCGGTGAGCCCGAACAGATCCACCAGACGGGGCTTACGGATATCCAGACCCATGATGATGACTTTCTTGCCGAGCAGCGCGAGACTCATAGCCATGTTTGACGAAACGAAAGTCTTTCCTTCGCCCGAGGTGGTGGAGGTGAACAACACTACGTTCTTGTCCGGTGTGTCAAGCATAAACTGCAGGTTCGTGCGTATGGAGCGGAAGGTCTCGGCCATCATGTCGTTGACGTTTTCCTTGATGACGATGGCGCGTTGGTTCTTCTTCAGATCGTGTGACAGTGCAACATCGCCCAGTATTGGCAGCGTGGTGAGCTTCTCCAGGTCGTTGCGCCCTTCGATACGGAATCGTAACAACTCCGAAAGGTAGATGATGCCTATAGGTAGACCCAGACCGATGATGAGCGCCAGCAACCATATCATGTTACGCTTGGGCGACACGGGGGCATCGCTGGCGAGGGCGGCATCGATGATCTTGGCGTTGTCGGCAGTGGCAGCCAATGCCAAGGAGTTTTCCTCGCGTTTCTGCAGCAGCATCAGGTACAGTCCTTGCTGCACTTCCTGCTGACGGGCATACTTGGCCAACTCTTTCTCTTGTGTCGGTGCCTGACTGATACGGGCGTTGTAGCGGTTAGCCTGTGACTCAGCATTGCGTAACTGGATGGAGAGGGAGTTGTTGAGCGACTCTATGGATGTCTTGATGGCGCTTGCGAGCTGTTCGGCACTGGAGGTTACCTCCACTACCTGAGGGTTGCTCTCAGAGGCGGTGCGCAGCAGCGTGTTGCGTCTCACGATGCACTCGTTGTACTGTCCGATGAGAGCCGACAGGGAGGCGTCGGCGAGGCCTACGTTGGCGGGAATCACCTGCAGGTGGTTCGACGGTTCGTTGGCATAGGTGCGTAACTCCCTGAGAATATTGAGCTGGGTGGCTACTTCGGTACGTTTCTTCTCGTACTCGCTACTGCTCTGCAGCACGAGTTGGGCATCGCTGGTGAGGTTCGTCAAACCGGAATTGCTCTTGTATCCGGCCAGCTCGCTCTCGGTGGCGTTGAGTTCCTCGGCCACTTTCTTCAGACGCTTGTTAATGAACTCCTCAGTCTTTAAGGCTACGATGTTCTTATCGTTGTTGTTCTCGCGGTTATAGGCTGCGACCAGCTGGTTCACAAAGTCCACACCCCGCTTGCGGTTCGCATCAAGGTAGGAGATGTAAGCCACGGAGGTCATCTTTGACGTGGGGGCTACATCAAGTGCGGACAGGCATCGCTTAGCCATCTTGATGGGTGGCACGAAGGAGACGATGAGCTTCTGCTTTCCAGACAGTGGCGCCCCTTCGCCTTGTGTCACCACCAACTGACCGATGGGAGAGTCGATGAGGTAGGGAAGAGTGTTGGCGGTCTTCTTCTCTTCAACAATCTTGCGGGTGTTGTCGTCGCGGTAGGCATATTCGATGACGTAGCGGCCTTCTTCTGACTGGCTGATTTCAAGCGTGAAGCCATAGGGCATGTTCTCGGCGTCTTCCATGCTGATGTCCACGTTCACGGGGTATGTACCATACATGGCGCTCTTCGACAGGCGGCCTTGCAGCGTGTATGTGGTGTAGAGCTTCAGGTCCATCACGGCCTCTTTGATGAGCGATTTCGACTTGAGAATCTCTATCTCGTTGTCGATGCCGCCTGAGTTGCTGACGATGCCGAAGTCCTTTAATGCCATCATCTCGTTCTGGTACGAACCCTTCTGCCTGTCGTTGATCATGATGGTGGCCTGTACTTTATAGACGGCGGTCTTGTAGCGCAGATAGACTGCAGCGCAGAGCAGGCACAGGATGAGGGATACCACAAACCAGCGCCAATAGATGATGACTTTTGAGAACAGGGCTTTGAAGTCGAACCCCTCTTCGGCCTGTGTGGCCTCGGTACGTATGTTGTTGTCTGCCATTTTTGTATATGCTTATTTGAGGATGTTGCTGAGCAGGGAGGCCAAGGAGATGAGGATGGAGGTGGCGGAGAACCACAGCGTGGTCATGCTGCCGATCTCGGAGTTCTGAGCCTTGGCTTTGTTGGGTTCTACGTAGAGGATGTCGTTCTGCTGCAGATAGTAATAGGGCGAGAAGATGACGTTCGCATCGTTGAGGTCGAGCACGGCAATCTCCTTCTCTCCATTGGCGTTTTCACGGATGAGTTTCACGCAGTCACGTTTGCCGTAGATGGTGAGGTCACCAGCCAGTGCCAATGCCTCGAAGATGTTGACCTTCTCGTTTGACACGGTATAGGTGTTGGGGCGGGTCACTTCACCGAGCACCGAAATCTTGTAGTTCACCATGCGCACGTTCACGATGAAGCTTCCCTTGAGGAACTGACTCAGCTGCCCTTTGATCATCTCTTCGCACTCGCCCTTCGTGAGACCACCTACATGCAGTCGGCCCAGACTCGGGAAGTCGATGTCACCATTGTTGTCCACAAGATAGGTCTGCAGTGTAGGCTGCGAGGTGACATAGCGTGTTGAGGAGGATTGCACAGTGGCCACCGTCAGGTTGTAGGGGATGGCTGCTTCATAGTTCTCGCTGTTCACCGTAATGGTGAGCATATCCTTCGGTAGGATCCGGGCATCGTAGAGCTCGGTGGCCATGCCGGCATGGATGGCATCACTGTTCTGCAGGTACGGCACCTGCTTGTATGAGGTGCACGAGGCAGACAGCAACAACAGGCTGCCCATGACGATTTTCTGGATTGTTTTCATATTGCGTTGGTATCTATCTGCGAAAAATCGTGCAAAGGTACGTAATTTCCGCGTTTTGCTATCTCTTTTTTTAAAAAATATGTGCGTGAGGGCGATTTTTTGCAATTATTCACCCTTGGGTGCACGTCTATATGGAAGTTTTTCGTATCTTTGCATGATTTTTTTACAAATTAAAGAGACAACAATGAGTATATTCACCAAATTGTTTGGCAAAAAGAGCGCTGGCGATTCGGCAAAGGTGGGAGGCATGGAAGATTTCATGACGCTCATCCGTGTCTATTACCAGGCGGTGATGGCCAGCAATGTCGGCATCACGAACATCAACATGCTGCCCGACCTGGCTATGTTCAAACGCTCGCTCAAGGTGCCTACGCAGAACAACAAGCTCGGCTTGGCCGAGAAAGCACGCTGCAAGAAGATGCTCGGACAGCTCTACGGTCTCGACGATGCGTTCTTCAAGGAGATTGATACCTCCATCAAGAAGAACTGCCGTTCGGTGAACGATGTCAATGGGTATTTCTTCCAGTTCCAAAAGTTCAACGAGAGTTTGATGATGCTTGTGGGCAACCTGATGAAGTGGAAGTTCCGCACGCCGGGCTTCATGAAGAAGGCACTCTATGCCGTCACGCAGCAGACTGTCACCGACATTCTCACCAAGAACAAGTGGAAGGATGAGGCAACGTACAAGACCGTGGGCATCGTGCGCCAACTGCAGCAGTCGCTCGGTTATTCTGCCCAATGGATGACCGACTTCGTGTATAACATCGTGCGTCTGGCCAAGAAGGAGAAGCCCACCAAGGAGCAACTCGCACAGGCAAAGGCTGCACAGAAAGCGCAGAAGGCACAGAAGTGAGCGTATAACCCAGTTAGCTCATCCGTAAACGAATCCAATCCCTATGACACGCGACGACGAACAGCTCTTTGAATGCTTCGAACAACGACTGCAGCAGCTCCTTGACCGGTGTGATACGCTCCGTGCCGAGAACAGCCGTCTGCGAGCGGAGCTTGAAGCTGCCAATGCAGAGCTGCGTCAGTCCTATCAGGAGCATGCTGCTCTGGAGGAGACGCACCGCATGCTCCGTGTAGGACGCACCCTTCAGGGATTGGAAGTGGGCGATGTGGATCAGACACGCGAGCGCCTTTCCCGCCTTGTGCGCGAGGTGGATCGTTGCATAGCATTGCTTAACGCGGATGCCAAACAACTTTGATGCGATGGACGACAAGCAGAAGATAAAGCTTACCATTGGCGATGCCAGCTATCCCATGACCATTGATCGGGATGACGAACAACTGTTCCGCGATGCGGCACGGCGTGTGAGCGACATGCTCAACCGCTACCGCGAGGCTTTCCCGGATTTGAGCAAGGAGCAATACCTTGCCATGGTGGCGGTGCACAATGCAGCCATGGATCTGGAGAAGACGGGCAACAACGATACCGCTCCCTTTGTGCAGCGCTTGCAGCACTCCATCGACACTCTTGATGCCTACCTTAACTGCAAGGATGGCGCCGATAACTGCTGATCCTACGTTCCAGTATGCAGTACCTCGCGCGCGCATTCCTTATTTAATTAAATTGATTTAGTATAACTCTAAAATAGCAAGACAACAATGGTACCAGTAATCATAGCCGCCGTCGCCGGACTCATCGTGGGAGCACTCGTCGTGTATCTCATCTTCTTCACCGGCTCAAAGTCAAAGTACAAAACCATCCTTCGCGAGGCCGAGGCCGAAGCCGAGGTACTAAAGAAAGACAAACTTCTCGAGGTAAAGGAGAAGTTCCTCAACAAGAAGGCTGAACTCGAAAAGGAAGTGCAAGCTCGCAATCAGAAGATCCAGCAGGCCGACAACCGTATCAAGCAGCGTGAACAGCAACTCAATCAGCGGCAGGAAGAACTCCAGCGCCGGCATGCTGAGGCGGAGGCTGTCAAGGAGAGCCTGGATGCGCAGATGCAGATTGTAGAACATAAGAAGGAGGAACTTGATCAGCTCCAGCAACAGGAGCGAGTGAAACTCGAGGCAATCAGTGGGCTCTCTGCCGAACAAGCCAAGGAGCGTCTTGTGGAGTCGCTCAAGGCGGAGGCGAAGACGGATGCTGCTGCCTATGTCAACGAGGTTATGGAGGAGGCGAAGATGACGGCCAACAAGGAAGCCAAGCGTATTGTCATACAGAGCATACAGCGCATCGCCACCGAGACTGCTATCGAAAACTCTGTCACCGTGTTCCATATCGAGAACGACGACATGAAAGGACGTATCATCGGTCGTGAAGGACGTAACATACGCGCCCTCGAAGCTGCATGTGGTGTGGAAATCGTGGTGGACGACACGCCGGAGGCTATCGTCATCAGCGGTTTTGACCCCATACGTCGCGAGACGGCACGTCTGGCTCTCCACCAGCTGGTCACTGACGGACGTATCCATCCCGCCCGCATCGAGGAGGTGGTAGCGAAGGTGCAGAAGCAACTTGAGGAAGAGATCGTGGAGATTGGCAAGCGCACTACCATCGACCTGGGCGTACATGGTCTGCACCCAGACCTCGTACGTTTGGTAGGAAAGATGAAATATCGTTCCAGCTATGGCCAGAACCTGCTGCAACATGCACGCGAGACGGCAAACCTCTGCGGCGTGATGGCGGCTGAGCTTGGCTTGAACCCGAAAAAGGCAAAACGTGCCGGTCTGCTTCACGACATCGGCAAGGTACCCGACGAGGATACGGAGTTGCCACATGCCCTCTATGGTATGAAGATTGCCGAGAAGTATAAGGAGAAGCCTGATATCTGCAATGCCATCGGCGCTCACCACGATGAGGTGGAGATGAACACGCTACTGGCTCCTATCGTGCAGGTGTGTGATGCCATCTCCGGTGCCCGTCCCGGTGCCCGCCGCGAGATTGTTGAGGCATACATCAAACGTCTCAAGGATCTGGAGAATATCGCCATGTCGTATCCCGGCGTCACCAAGACCTATGCCATCCAGGCAGGTCGTGAACTGCGTGTCATCGTTGGTGCAGACAAGGTCGATGATGCCACCACGGAGGCCCTCTCCGGTGAGATTGCCAAGAAGATTCAGGATGAGATGACCTATCCCGGTCAGGTGAAGATCACCGTCATCCGCGAAACTCGCTCCGTCGCCATCGCCAAGTAACACCGTTTTTAAGTATCTTTTAATTCTAACTCGCCTCAGCAAAGGATGGATGTAACATTCTCCTTTGCTGAGGCTTGAAGACTTTTAAGTGCCTTTTAATTCTAACTCGGCTCAGCAAAGGATGGATGCCAGCATCCCTCCTTTGCGTTCGCCTCGAAGACTTTTAAGTACCTTTTAAGTCTAACTCGGC
>R15__coassemble_326_pt1 | contig 91947 bp, 71 predicted proteins | sample R15__metabat2_low_PE_060 | metagenome-assembled genome bin R15 | reverse complement strand
CGAGAGATGAGGGACGAGAGACGAGAGATGAGGGACGAGAGACGAGAGATGAGGGACGAGAGACGAGAGATGAGGGTCATCCCAGCGAGAGCGTGCTGCCCGTGTGGTGTCCGGCAAAGGACATACGCGCCTTCGCCCCTTCCTGCTCGTGCGGCGACCGCACACGCTACTGGCTGAAGGTGCAGGACGGCTGCGACTACTTCTGCTCCTACTGCACCATCCCCTACGCCCGCGGACGCAGCCGCAACGGCACCATCGCCTCGCTGGTGGCACAGGCCGAGGAGGTGGCCCGACAGGGCGGACGCGAGATCGTGATCACCGGCGTGAACATCGGCGACTTCGGCAAGAGCACCGGCGAGACGTTCTACGACCTCGTGCGGGCACTCGACGAGGTGGAGGGCATACAGCGCTACCGCATATCGTCGCTGGAGCCCGACCTGCTCACCGATGAGCTCATCGACTATGTGGCTACCTCGCGTGCCTTCATGCCCCACTTCCACATCCCCCTGCAGAGCGGATGCGACGAGGTGCTGCGACTGATGCGGCGACGCTACGACACGGCACTCTTCGCCGGACGCATAGCACATATCAAGTCCGTCATGCCCGATGCCTTCATCGGCGTGGACGTCATCGTGGGCACACGCGGCGAGACGGAGACGCACTTCGGCCAGACCTACGACTTCCTGGAGCGGCTGGACGTCACCCAACTGCACGTGTTCAGCTACTCCGAGCGTCCCGGCACATCGGCCCTCAAGATTGCAGGTGCCGTGAGCCCACAGGAGAAACACCGGCGCAGCCAGCAGCTGCTGGCGCTCTCGGCAGCGAAGACGCATGCCTTCTATGCCTCGCACATCGGCCAGGAGGCAACGGTGCTGCCCGAGCATGCCCGCGAGGGAGCACCCATGCATGGCTTCACCGACAACTACATCCGTACGGAGCTCGTCGCGCCATCCGACGGCACACCCCTCGCTGCAGGTACGGTCGTACGCGTACACCTCGATGGTTTCAACCCGCAGGGCGATGCCCTCACCGCACACCCACTGACGCCATGAAGAAGGTATCGGTCGTTATCCTGAACTGGAATGCCGAGCACCTGCTGCGGCAGTTCCTGCCCGGTGTGGCAGCACACAGCCAGCTGCCGGGCAGCGAGGTGGAGGTGGCGGTAGCCGACAACGGCTCCACCGATGGTTCGGCGGCGTATGTGGCCACGCTGACGCCCTCCTGCCCCACCCTGCGCTGGCTGCCGCTGGGCGCGAACTATGGCTTTGCCGAGGGGTACAACCGCGCACTGGCACAGGTGGAGGCGGAGTATGTGGTGCTGCTCAACGACGATGTGGAGGTGACACCCCACTGGCTGGAGCCTCTCGTCGCCTACATGGACGCTCACCCCGAGGTGGCGGCCTGCCAACCCAAGCTGCTGAGCCAGCGCACGAAGTCGCAGTTTGAGTATGCCGGTGCCTGCGGCGGCTACCTCGACCGCTACGGCTACCCCTACTGCCGCGGACGGGTGTTCGACACCGTGGAGGACGACCATGGCCAGTACGACACCCCCGCCGACGTGCTGTGGGCCACGGGGGCATGCCTGTTCATCCGTCTCAGCGACTACCGCGCAGCAGGCGGTCTGGACGGACGGTTCTTCGCCCACATGGAGGAGGTGGACCTCTGCTGGCGGCTGCGCTGCCGCGGACGGGGCATCGTGGCGCTGCCCTCCTCCACCGTCTATCATGTGGGTGGGGCCTCACTCGCCGCAGGATCACCCCGCAAGACCTACCTCAACTTCCGCAACAACCTGCTGATGCTCTACAAGAACCTGCCCCAGCGCGACCTGCACCATGTGCTGGCCGTACGGACGGTGCTCGACGGGCTGGCCGCCCTCGTATTCCTGCTGAAGGGCGAACGGGGCAACTTCGGCGCCGTCTTCCGAGCGCGCCACGACTTCCGGCAGATGAAGCCCGAATACCGTACCCTACGGCAGGAGAACCTGCAGGCTGCCGCCGGCAGTGAAACGGCTGTCGCAGGACGCAGCGGCATCTGTCTGCTCTGGCAGTACCACATCTGCCGTCACCGCACCTTCGCATCTCTTAAAAAAGCTTAACAAACACAGCCCTCCCTTTGGGTTTTCATCAGCAGGGACTACCCTTGCTGATGGTGCTTGCACGCGCACGCACATCGGACGAATGATAACCCCTGAAACACTACAAACATGAGCAGAGAAAAAAACGACAAACTTTGGATTGGCAAAGAACACGGTATGTACACTTGGAACGAAACACGAGAGGTAGGCAAGGCACTCATCGCCAATATATTCAACCATATCAACGGACAGTGGAAGCCCACATGTGACCGATGGAACGACATGCGGATGCTGTGGAAGTTTCCCAAGAAGGGATCGAAGGCATATGACCAGGGCTGCTTCGCCGATCCGTTGTTCAGCGACATTCTGCCCGACAACATGCCGCACTGCTTGTGCGACGAGCACTTTGATGTGTACAGCATCACCACCGCAGGCACTCCCGTCCGCTGCACTACGTTCGTCTGCCAAGTGATGTACCGTATGCTCACAGGGCATATTCCAACCAGCACCAACGCTGTATGGCCGAACGCCCTCACAAGGAGCTACCTCCACGGTGTGGACGAGCATATAGTGCCCTTCATCCTATGCGGGCTGAGCCTGGAAGCAAACGAGTACAAGCAACAGGATGCCCTGAGGCTCTTGATGAGTGTGTGCCAGCATAGCGACAACAGCAAGTGCGACTTCAGACCCTTACCCACGTGGAAGAGCATCATCGATGACAACAGCGAAGAGACTCCCGATATTGCGAAATACCTCATACTCCAAGACATGCTTGGAGACATAGAAAAAGATCTCGGTTTGGAATGCTGCCCCGACGATGATGAGAGCCAGAGCGGAACAGACGAAGGACAGCCCGCTGAACAAACCGATGATGACGATGACTTTGACTTTAACTCTTTCTTCAGTGACGACAATGACGATGACAACAACAGCGATGATGATGACTTTGACTTTATCATCAATGGCGACGATGATGACAACGGTGATGATGACGACGATGATGATCACGACGATGACCTCTCGTCGAGACTCGCAAGCATGGATGGAAGGCCGGGATGCAACATAGTGTTCCGCAAGGCCAAGAAGGGCGAGAAGGGTTTTGCCGATGTCGTAGGCATGGACAACCTGAAGGAGAAGCTCAACGACGAGGTGCTCTTCGTGCTGAAGTCGCCCGAGGTAGCCCAACGGTACCGGCTACAGGCCACCAACGGCATGATTCTCTACGGACCTCCCGGCTGCGGTAAGACCTTCATCGCGGAGAAGTTCGCCATCGAGAGTGGCATGCGCTTTGCGCTCATCAAGAGCTCCGACCTCGGGTGCACCTACATCCACGGCAGTCAGACCATGATTGCCGACCTCTTCCGCAAAGCCGAGCGCCATGCCCCCTGCGTGCTTTGCTTTGACGAGATTGATGCCCTGCTGCCGCGGCGCAGCAAGAGCGACGGCAGCAGCGGCGACATGTCGATCAGCTCGGAGGTCAACGAGATGCTCACCCAGCTCAACAACTGCCACGAACGCGGCATATTTGTCGTCGGCACCACCAACGAACCTGAGAACATAGACCCCGCCATCCTGCGTGCAGGACGCCTTGAGGAAGTCATCTATGTGCCGCTGCCCGATGACGTCACGCGCGAACTGCTCTTCAAGCACGCACTCGAGAAGCGTCCGCTGGCAGACGACATCGACTGCAGGGTTCTGGCAGCGAGTACCGAAGGGTATGTGTCGGCCGACATCACACACATCGTCAACCGTGCCGCAGTGCGCGCTGCCAAACGCGGCGGACTCATCACCATGGCCGACCTGCAGGAGGTGGTGAGCCAGTCGCGACGCTCCATCGTGCCCGAGGAGATGAAACGCTACGAACACATACGGATGCGCATGGAGAGCGGCAGCAAGCAGCACATGAGGCAGCGGCCGTCCATCGGCTTCGCTGCCAGCGCACAACGCGGCGATATACGCTGAACCTCATCCATCGCACGGTAAGCACCGGATTCATCCATAGGCAAACGAGAAAAAGAAGACGGAACACAGTGGCCGTCTTTTTTTTTTTAACATTCCTTTGGTTGTGCGAAGAAAAAGGTTTATCTTTGCTCGACCTAAATATAATAAGGTATGTAACTACGGCAAAGGACTATTTCTATTTACATGATACTCATCCATTTATCCGAAGAAATGAAAAAGATTGTTTTGACATTGGCAGCTCTGCTGCTCACAGGAACAGCCGCTGTGAACGCGCAAGCCACTCCGCCTGCCGACAACGACGAGAAGCCCATGAAGGCTTACCTGGTATCGAATGCACACTTCGACACCCAGTGGAACTGGGACATCCAGACCTCCATCAGCAAGTATGTGAAGAACACGCTGTACCAGAACCTCGAACTGATGAACCAGTACCCCGACTACATCTTCAACTTTGAAGGTGCCGTCAAGTACTACTGGATGAAAGAGTACTACCCTGAGCGCTGGGATGAGCTGAAAGCCCGTATCGCCGAGGGACGCTGGCACCTCACCGGCAGCGGCTGGGATGCCTGCGAGACCATCCTCTGCTCGCCCGAGTCGTGGATACGCAACATCGCCCTCGGACAGGACTTCTACCGCAAGGAGTTCGGCACGGAGAGCACCGACGTGTTCCTCCCCGACTGTTTCGGTTTCCCCTACACGCTGCCCACGCTGGCCGCCCATTGCGGACTCATCGGTTTCTCGTCGCAGAAGCTCGGATGGCGCGGGGTGGACTTCCACGGCGAGGGTAAGAAGTACCCCTTCACCGTTGGCCTGTGGGAAGGCATCGACGGCAGCCGCATCATGATGACGCACGGCTTCGACTACGGCAAGCGCTGGAGAGACGAAGACCTGTCGAAGAGTCGCGACCTCGCCGGTTCCGTACGCCAGAGCCCGCTGAATATCGCCTACCGCTACTACGGCACCGGCGACACCGGTGGAAGCCCCACTGCCACCAGCGTACGCGCCGTGGAGCGAGGCATCCACGAGGCCGAAGGCCCCATTTGCATCATCAGCGCCACCAGCGACCAGATATACAAGGATTTCCAGCCTTACGACCAACACCCTGAGCTGCCCCTCTACAAGGGCGAGCTCACCATGGATCTCCACGGCAATGCCTGCTACACCTCGCAAGCTGCCATGAAGCTCTACAACCGACAGAACGAGCACCTCGGCGACGCCGCCGAACGTGCCTCCGTCATCGCCGACTGGACAGGTGCCACCCCCTACCCCCTCGATGAGCTCACCGCCGACTGGCGCCGCGTCATCCTGCACCAGTTCCACGACGACGTCACCGGAACCAGCATTCCCCGCGTATATGAGTTCTCATGGAACGACGAACTGCTCAGCCTGAACCGCTTCTCCTCCGTGCTCACCACTGCCGTCAACGGCATCTCGTCACAGCTCGACACCCGCGTGAACGGCATGCCGCTCGTCGTCTATAATGCCGAGGCTTTCGACGTGACCTCCATCGCTACCGTGGACCTGCCTGATGCCACCAAGAACTACAAGGTGCTGGGCCCGAACGGCAAGGAGGTGCCCGCACAGGTCGTCACCGACAGCAACGGTGATGCGCACCTTCTCTTCGAGGCCACCGTGCCTGCCACCGGATTCGCTGTCTATGCCATGCAGGTCAAGGGCAACACCAAGAAGACTGCCGACAGCAAGACAGGCAAGGACCTGACGGTGGAGAATGACATCTACAAGATGGTCATCCAGGGCGGCGAGATCACCTCGCTCACCGACAAGCGCGAAGGACGTGAGCTCGTGGCCCAGGGCCGCGCCATCCGTCCCATCCTGCTTGACGAATGCAACTCCAGTTCCTGGCCCGCATGGGAGATCCTCAAGCGCACCCTCGACCGCAAGCCCATCGCCATCACCGACGGCATCAGCGTGGCCCTCACCGAGGACGGTCCCGTACGCAAGACAGTGAAGATCAGCCGCGAGTATGGCGACACCCACATCGACCAGTATGTCAGCCTCTACCAGGGTGCACTGGCCGACCGCATCGACATCCACTTCGAGTCGGACTTCCAGACCTACAACGTCATGCTCAAGCAGGAGTTCCCGCTGAACGTGAAGAGCGGCCGGGCCACCTACGACCTCGGCCTGGGCTGCGTGGAGCGCCCCACCAACTGTCCCACAGGCTATGAGGTGTACAGTCACGAGTGGACCGACCTGAGCGATGCCGATGACTCCTACGGTGTGACCATCCTCAACGACTGTCGCTACGGATGGGATCATCCCGATGAGCAGACACTCCGCCTCTCACTCCTCTACTCCCCCCAAGCCAAGGGCAAGTACCAAGCCGATCAGGACTTCGGTTGGCACAGCTTCAACTACAGCCTCATCGGACACAAGGGTGCTGTCAGCCCCACCACAGCAGCCCGCCAGGCCACCGTGTTCAACAGTCCGCTGAAGGTGTTCACCGCACCGCGCCACGCCGGCGTGTATGGCAAGACGTTCTCGTTTGCCACCTCCGACAACCCCAACGTCGTCATCCGTACCCTCAAGCATGCCGAGGCTACCGACGAATATGTGGTACGCGTGCATGAGCTCAGCGGAGCAGCTGCCCAGACGGCACACCTCACCTTCCCTGCCGTCATCACTGCCGCTGTCGTGGCCGATGGTACCGAGAAGACACTCGGCGCTGCTGAGTACGACGGGCAGAGCCTCACGGTGAACGTACGTCCGTTCAGCGTAGCCACCTACAAGATCAAGCTCGCTGCTGCTGCCACACCGGCTACCCCTGCCGACCAACAGACGGTAGCTCTGCGCTATAACCGCCGTGCCGCCACCATGCACCTCTTCGAGGGCGAAGCCGACTACGAGGGCGGCAACAGCTATGCGGCGGAGCTGCTCCCCGCCGATGGACAGCTCTTCACCGATGGCGTGCAGTTCATGCTGGGCGACCCACTGGGACGCAACGCCCTGGCCTGCCATGGCGACACGCTCACCCTGCCCGAGGGCAACTGGAACCGCCTATACCTGCTCGTGAGCAGCAACGAAGGCGACCGCACAGCCACCTTCACCATCGGCACCGGCAAGAAGGCCGTCACCAAGCAGTGCATGGTGCCCTTCTACAGCGGTTTCGTAGGACAGTGGGGACACCTGGGACAGACCACCGGATTCATGAAGGATGCCGACATCGCTTATGTAGGTACACACACCCACAGCGGCGAGGGCGACAACTACCATGTCTTCGGCTACATGTTCCGCCTCGCATTAGACATCCCCAAGGGCGTCACCAGCGTTATCCTGCCCGACGACCCACACGTCCATGTCTTTGCCGCCACCGTAGCCCAAGAGGCTATGCTCAACGTCAACGTTGCCGCTCCGCTCTACCGCAACGGCAACCGCACGAACACCTGGGGCGCTGAGGGAGAGAGCGAAGAGGAAGCCCGCACGAACCTGCTCACAGGAGCAACCATCGTGGCCTGCTCGGGACACGTCAACGAACGCGAACGTCCGGAGTTCTGCATCGACGGTGACCCCGAGACCAAGTGGTGTGACACCCACGATGCGCCAAACTTCGTAGAGTTCGACCTCGGCGAGGTGAAGAGCGTCAGCGCCTGGAGCCTGCTCAATGCCGGCAGCGAAGGACAGTCCGACATCACCCGCACCGCCATGCTGCTGGGCCGCACCGACAGCAAGGATGAGTGGAAGGTGCTCGACATGTTCGATGGCAACCGCACGAACCTCGTGAAGCGTAACTTCAACACCACCGAAGCACGTTACATCCGTCTGGTAGTCATCGGTCCCGTGCAGGATCCTGACGGCGACGCCGCACGTATCTACGAGGTGGGCGTGTACTAAGCCAAGCGCATCCGTCGGCAACAGTTGCTACAATTAAATACATACAACGAGCCATGAGGGTCATCCGACACTCTACCCTTCAAGATATCCCGTGCCTGATGGACGTGTTCCGTCAGGCACGGGACTTCATGGCTGCCACCGGCAATCCCAGCCAATGGGGCGACGGATACCCTACGGCCGACATCCTGAAAGGAGATATTCATCGCGGTGTCTCCTACCTCATCGAAGAGGATGGGAAGGTCATCGCCACCTTTGCCCTCATCCCCGGTGCAGACCCCACCTATGCCATCATCGAGGAGGGACGATGGATTGACGACACCTTACCCTATGCCACCCTGCACCGACTGGCATCCTGCACCGACACACACGGCATCGCCGATACCGTGTTCGCCTGGTGCAAAGAACGGCACAACGTGCTGCGTGCCGACACCCATCACGACAATCGTGTGCTGCAGCATATCCTCACCAAAGAAGGATTCCGCTATTGCGGCATCATCTACGTGCGCAACCACTCCCCCCGCCTGGCATACCAGTGGATAAGAGAGATGAGAGATGAGAGATGAGAGACGAGAGATGAGAGATGAGAGACGAGAGATGAGAGACGAGAGATGAGAGATGAGAGACGAGAGTTGAGAGAGGTGGTGAGAAATGCTACCTGCTCTGACCGCCCACAAGGTCGAGGATTTCGGATGTAATCTTCTGCTGGCGGCTTTTGTTGTAGGCCAAGGTTAGTTCGTCCAGCAGACGCTCGGCATTGTCCGAGGCGATCTGCATGGCCACGGTGCGTGCCGCATGTTCGGCAGCATTCGCATCGAGGAGTGTGGTGAAAAGTTTCAAGCGGAACACCCGTGGCTGCAAGGCCGCCAGTACCTCGTCGCGCGACGGTTCCACAATAGATATCGAACATTCCCCCCCACTGTCTGCAGAGGAGTCGATAACCGCCACCCCTTCGCTCTGCTGTGAGGGGAACGGAACCCTTTCGACACGCGTGGGCTGCGAGGCATTGGAGGCGTAGTGGTTGTAGACGAGGAGCAGCGTGTGCACCTCTCCACGGGCATACGCCTGCAGCAGGTCGTCGGTCAGGAGGGTGGCATGGGCATAGTCGGGATGGTCGGCAAGGGTGCTGTAGTCCTTCACGACAGTGTAGCCGCTCTTGCGCACGGCGTCGGCCGCCTTACGCCCTACGGCATAGATGTGCACGGCATCAGCCGTCACCCCGCTCGCGTGCAGCTCATCCATCACGTTGCGGAAGCCCTTTGCCACGTTCGCATTGAAGCTGCCACACAGTGAGCTGTTGGACGAGAACAAGACAAGCGCCACTGCAGGATGGCTATCGCTATCCACAGAGACACAGCTTCCCTCAGCAGGCACCGCTGTCGGCAGAGACTCCAATGCCGCCAGCATCTCCTGCAGCTTGGCTTCGTAGGGTCGCATACCTTGGATGGCCTGCTGTGCACGGTGCAGCTTGGCGGCGGCTATGCGCTTCATGGCCGAAGTGATCTTCAGTGTACTCCGCACCGAAGCGATGCGCTGTTTGATCTCACTGAGTGTTGCCATATACAAAGCGTGCCGTTAGATTCCACTGGCTATGACATCCTTTGCCACAGCCTCTATGCATGCACAGATATCCGCATCGATACGTCCGGCAGCCAGCGGTTCCAGCACATCTGCCCGGTGCGACAGCCGCATACGGGAGAGAAACTCGTCCTGGAAAGCCGGCACCTGCTCCAAGGAGATGTCGCGCATCAGCGCGTGCGTGCCGCAGTAGAGGATGGCAATCTGCTCGCCCACAGGCATGGGACTGTACTGCGGCTGAACAAGCAGACGGTTGTTCTTCCGTCCCTTGTCGAGCGTGAGGGCAGTTACGGGATCCATGTCGCCCGAGAACTTGGTGAACGACTCCAGCTCGCGGTACTGTGCCTGGTCGATCTTCAGTGTACCTGCCACCTTCTTCATACTCTTCACCTGTGCACTGCCACCGACACGGCTCACGCTGATGCCCACATTGATGGCGGGTCGGAAGCCTTGGTTGAAGAGGTCCGTCTCAAGGAAGATCTGTCCGTCGGTGATAGAGATCACATTGGTGGGTATATATGCCGACACATCGCCCGCCTGCGTCTCAATGATAGGGAGCGCCGTGAGCGAACCGCCGCACTTGACCTTGCCCTTCAGCGAGGGAGGCAGATCGTTCATCTGCTCAGCCACATCCTGCTGGTCGATAATCTTGGCTGCACGCTCCAACAAGCGGCTGTGCAGGTAGAAGATGTCGCCGGGATAGGCTTCGCGCCCTGAGGGACGCCGCAACACGAGGGACACCTCACGGTAGGCTACCGCCTGCTTGGAGAGGTCGTCATAGACCACCAGCGCATGACGGCCTGTATCGCGGAAATACTCACCGATGGCGGCACCGGCAAAGGGTGCGTAATACTGGAGGGCCGCAGGGTCAGCAGCCGTGGCGCTCACCACGATGGTGTAGTCCATGGCTCCCCGCCGACGCAACGTGTCCACGATGCCGGCCACGGTAGAACCCTTCTGCCCCACTGCCACATAGATGCAATAGACAGGCGCTCCTGCCTCATAGGCCGACCGCTGGTTGATGATGGTATCGATGGCAATGGCCGTCTTGCCCGTCTGGCGGTCGCCGATGATGAGCTCACGCTGTCCACGCCCGATGGGAATCATGGCATCGATGGCCTTCAGACCCGTCTGCAACGGCTCTGTCACCGGCTGACGGAAGATGACACCGGGAGCCTTGCGCTCCAGCGGCATCTCGCAGGTCTCGCCCCCGATATCGCCATGGCCATCAATAGGCACGCCCAACGGGTTCACGACACGTCCCAGCATCTTGTCACTCACACCCAGGGAGGCGATACGGCCTGTACGACGTGCTGTCATACCCTCCTTGACGAGGTCGGTGGGCCCCAGCAGCACAGCGCCGACATTGTCTTCCTCAAGGTTCATGACAACGGCCATCAGTCCACCGTCAAAGAGCAGCAGTTCACCAGCCTCGGCATGTGTGAGGCCATAGAGACGTACCACGCCATCGCTCACCTGCAGCACCTGTCCCACCTCTTCGTAATGAACGTCGAGATGTACATCCTGCAACTGGCGAAGCAGCACTTCCGATATTTCACTTGGCTTGATCTGTTCCATATAACTCAATAAGCATTACCCATTAGACGTGTCAAATGATACGTTTGTTTTTTTCTTCCAACTCCTCCCGCAGGGCCACGAGCTGCGTGGCCACGGAGGCATCGAGGCGCACATCATCGACCTGCAGGATGAACCCGCCGATGAGCGAGTCATCCACTTGGGTCTTGAAATCCACCTGTGCATAGCCTGCTCTGGCCAGCATCGCCGTCAGCTTCTGCTCAAGATCCGGTGAGGGACAAGCCACCTGCAGACGGGCGGTGGTGATACCCTTGGCCTGCCTGTACTGACGGACATAGGAATGAAGGATGAACGGAAGCATGTCGGCTCTACCGCCACGGACGACAAGGCTTAGGAAGCGTTGCATCTCCTCGCTGAGCGTGCTGATACACGATGAGAGGATGCCGTCGTCGCCATAGGCGCGTTGCTCATCGGACAGAGCTTTCATAAGAGCCTGTACCTCGGCATACACACGCTCCTGCACGCCCTGCTTCCCGCTGTAGTCAAGGAGTGCGCGTGCATAACGCGATGCGATGAGTCCTGTCGTTTCCATCAGTGCTTGTCCACCTCTTCAATAAATCGTTCGATGAGTTCGGCCTGAGCCTCCTCATTGCCGAGTCTCGACCGGAGAATTTTTTCCGCTACGTTTACCGACAGCTCTGCCACCTCGCGCCGCACATCCCGCATAGCACTCTCCTTCTCGGCCGCAATATCTTCGCGTGCTTGCTGGAGGATGCCTACGGCTTCTTGCCGAGCCTGTTCGCGTGCCTCGCTGATCATTGCATCACGCGTAGCGGCCGCTTCGTTGAGGATACGGCTCTGCTCACGCTTGGTGTCATTGATGAGACGCTGCTGCTCGTCAGCCAACGCAGACAGTTGTTGCTGTGCCTCACGTGCATCCGCCAGCGACTGGCTGATGTAGTCACTGCGTTTGTCCACCATGCGGGTGATGATGGGGAAGCCGAACTTCGCCAACAGGAAGAAGAGGATGGCGAAGATGACCGTCATCCACACCAACAAGCCAAAATCCGGTGTTACGAGTGACATGACTTAGTTCAGCGCGAGAAGACACACCAGGATGGCGAACAGTGAAGCACCTTCCACCAAGGCGGCAACGATGATGGCTGTAGTGCGGAAGCCGCTTGCCGACTCGGGCTGACGGGCTGATGCCTCCATGGTTGCCTTGCCAATCTTGCCAATACCGAATGCGCCGGCAAATGCTGCAACAGCAGCACCGATGGCGACACCTGCTTTTCCGAGGGCAGCTCCTGCAGCTGCCTGAAGTACAATTGCTGATAACATAACCTTAAACTTTAATATTTATACTTACTCTTTACTCTTTTTTCATTCTCAATCAGTCATCCTCATTTGAATGTTCGGTTCAAACCTCCGTCTGCTCGGGGTGCTGTCGGCTGAGGCCGATAAACACCGCGCTGAGCATGGTGAACACATACGCCTGCAAGAAAGCCACAAGGCACTCCAACACATCCATGAATACGCCAAACAACACGGCAATCACGCTGAGTGAGCCATTGATGACCGGTCCCATCTTGGCAGTAATGAAAATCACCGCCACCACGCCCAATATCATACAATGCCCCGCCATGATATTGGCAAAAAGACGTATCATCAGGCTGAACGGTTTGGTGAACATGCCGATGATCTCGATGAGGGGCATCAGCGGCAACGGCACCTTGAGCCATGTGGGTACATCCGGCCAGAGGATATCTTTCCAATAGTGCTTATTACCAAAAAGGTTCACCGCAAGGAATGTGCAAACGGCCAATGTCAAGGTGATAGCTATATTACCCGTGATGTTCGCTCCGCCGGGGAAGAAGGGGACAATGCCCATAAGGTTATTGATAAAGATGAAGAAGAACGCAGTGAGCAGATAGGGTGAATAGCGCTTATAGTCCTGCCCCACGCCCTCCTTGATAATGTCGTTCTCCACCATCACGATGAGCATCTCCATCAGCCCCACCAAGCCACGTGGCGACTCAGTGAGTACATCGTGCCGCCGGTACCAACGGGCCGTACACAGCACGAGAAGTGCAATCAGTGTGCAGTTGATGAGCAGTCCCAACACGTTCTTCGTCATGGAGAGATCCAACGGTCGCACAATGGTTCCGTCGGCCATACGTTCCACCACCTTCCCTTTGTATTTGGTTTCCTGCGAAAGAAAGAATCCCTCATACGCCCTTCCGTCCTCCAGATGATGCGAAGAGAACACATGCCATCCCGATGTCTTAGAGTGTACGATAACAGGCAATGGGATGCTTACAGCCTTGCCATGGATGGTAGTGATATGCCAGTCGTACGCATCGCCGATATGCCCGAAGAGATACTCGTTCATGTCTAACGATGTCTCGCCCGCATCGGACGGGGATACGATCTCCTCTGCCCAAACGGGCGATACCGTTGCCGCCAGCGACAACATCAAGCAGAGAACCATATATCTCATTCCGTGCAACATCGTATTCTGTTATCTCTTCGTTATCGGTTGCTAGCCTAATCCGCACATACCGTTATCACATCCTCCGCCACTTCCGCGAAGCCCCCCGATATAGAGAGGGTTTCCCGTGGTGCATCGACTGTCGATGCCATGAGGCAATAGCGCACCTCGCCAGCAGTGAGGGTGGAAAGCATCCTGTCATGTCCGCGCAGGACAGTGAACCGTCCGAGCGTCCCTGGCAACTCCACGACGCTCACCTCCACATCGAGCAGTGTCCTCTCCGGATTCATTACAAGCAGTCTCATGCCATGCTTCTCGTCTGAGCCAAGATAGCCTCGCCTCTCGTTATCACCTCTTCAATCGTTCCGGCATTGAGGAACGCCTGCTCGGGCAGGTGATCCACCTCACCGTCGATGATCATATTGAAGCCCTTGATGGTATCGTTGATGTCCACCATCACTCCAGGGACGCCCGTGAACTGCTCCGCCACAGCAAAAGGCTGTGAGAGGAAGCGCTGCACCTTACGGGCACGGTTCACAGTAAGCTTGTCCTCATCGGACAGTTCTTCCATACCAAGGATGCTGATGATATCCTGCAGCTCCTTGTAGCGTTGGAGTATCTGTTTCACGCGCTGTGCCGTGGCATAGTGTTCCTGTCCCACGATGTTCGGATCGAGGATGCGGCTGGTACTGTCGAGCGGATCAACAGCAGGATATATGCCCAGCTCAGCTATCTGGCGACTGAGCACCGTGGTGGCATCGAGGTGGCTGAATGTGGTAGCAGGTGCAGGATCGGTAAGGTCATCGGCCGGCACGTACACCGCCTGCACAGAGGTGATAGAACCATCCTTCGTGGAGGTGATACGTTCCTGCATACGGCCCATCTCAGTGGCAAGCGTGGGCTGGTAGCCTACAGCCGATGGCATACGGCCGAGCAGAGCGCTCACCTCAGAGCCCGCCTGTGTAAAGCGGAAAATATTATCAATGAAGAACAATATATCCTTAGGTCCTTCACCTGTGTGGCTATCGCGAAAACTCTCTGCCAGCGTCAGTCCGCTGAGCGCCACACTCTGACGTGCTCCCGGCGGCTCGTTCATCTGTCCGAACACCATGGCCACCTGGCTCTTCGCCACTTCGTTCCGGTCGACCTTAGAGAGATCCCAGTGCCCTTGTTCCATGCTCTCCTTGAAAGCATCACCGTAGCGTATCACATCGCTCTCTATCATCTCGCGCAAGAGGTCGTTGCCCTCGCGCGTACGCTCGCCAACGCCGGCAAACACGCTGAAGCCATTGTGTTTCTTGGCAATGTTGTTGATGAGTTCCTTGATGAGCACGGTCTTCCCTACTCCGGCGCCGCCGAACAGTCCGATCTTGCCTCCTTTCAAATAGGGCTCAAGCAAGTCAATCACCTTGATACCGGTGAACAGCACCTCCTGCGAGGTGGTGAGATCTTCAAAGCGTGGGGGATCACGATGAATGGGCAATGCGCCGTCACGGTCCATCTCGTCCATGCCATCGATGGCTTGTCCGGTGACGTTCATCACCCGTCCGCGTATCTGCGTCCCGACCGGCATGGTGATGGGCTTTCCCAACACCGTCACCGCCATGCCACGGCACAGCCCATCGGTACTGTCCATGGCCACACAACGAAGTATGTCGTCACCGACATGCTGCTGCACCTCCAGCGTGACCTCACGGCCATCGTTGCGACACACGCTCAACGCGTCGTGAATGCGGGGCAGCACCAGCGTGGCATCGTTGCGATCAAAGCGCACATCTACCACGGGACCGATAATCTGGGAAATGGTTCCTTTCATAGGGTTTAGGGTCTTTATCTTCTACTCTTTCATGAAGCATTCATCAATCCAACTTAAGCACTGCCAGGAAAGCCTTCTGCGGTACCTCTACGTTGCCTATCTGCTTCATGCGTTTCTTGCCTTTCTTCTGTTTTTCCAACAGTTTACGTTTACGGCTTACATCGCCACCGTAACATTTCGCTGTCACGTCTTTACGTACCTGTTTCACCGTCTCGCGTGCGATAATCTTGCCACCGATGGCTGCTTGAATGGCGATATCGAACTGCTGGCGGGGAATGAGGTCCTTCAGCTTCTCGCACATACGTCGTCCCAAGTCGTACGCATTGTCAACATGGGTTAGCGTTGAAAGGGCATCCACCGGTTCGCCATTGAGCAGGATATCCAGTTTGATGAGTTTCGAGGGGCGGTAGCCTGCAGGATGGTAGTCGAACGAAGCATATCCCTTGGAGATGCTTTTCAGCTTATCATAGAAATCAATAACGATTTCACCGAGCGGCAGGTTATAGTATATCTCCACACGATTACCACTGATGTACTCCTGTTTCACCAGTTCACCACGTTTGCCGAGGCAGAGTGTCATGATGGGGCCTATGTAATCGGTTGCCGTGATGATACTGGCACGTATGTACGGTTCTTCGATGTGGTCGATGAGTGTAGGATCGGGCATGCCGCCGGGATTGTGCACCTCGGTCATCACGTTCTGCTTGTCATAAACATTGTACGACACGTTGGGTACGGTGGTGATGACTGCCATATCGAATTCGCGGTCGAGCCGCTCTTGCACGATTTCCATGTGGAGCAGACCAAGGAACCCACACCGGAAGCCGAATCCCAGAGCCACCGATGATTCCGGGGTAAACGTCAGCGAAGCATCATTGAGCTGCAATTTCTCCAACGAAGCACGCAGGTCCTCATAGTCCTCGGCTTCGATGGGATAGACACCGGCAAACACCATGGGTTTGCTTTCCTCAAATCCGGCGATAGCCTCAGCGCAAGGCCTTGCAATATGCGTGATGGTATCTCCCACCTTCACCTCGGTGCTGGTCTTGATGCCGCTGATGATATAGCCCACATCACCGGTGCGCAGTTCCTTGCGGGGTATCATATCCATCTTCAGCACACCTACCTCATCGGCATCATACTCCTTGCCTGTGTTGAAGAACTTCACCTTGTCGCCACTATGCAGCACGCCATTCACGACCTTGAAATAGGCGATGATACCACGGAACGAGTTGAATACACTGTCGAAGATGAGGCACTGCAGGGGAGCCTGCTCATCGCCTTCCGGATGAGGTATGCGTTCCACGACGGCATCCAGCACATCGGTCACACCATCGCCCGTCTTGGCACTGCACCGTATAATTTCCTCCGGCTTGCATCCCAACAAGTCCACGATCTCATCCTCCACAGCATCAGGGTTTGCGCTGGGCATGTCGCACTTGTTGATAACAGGGATGATTTCAAGGTCATGCTCTATGGCCATGTACAGATTGCTGATCGTCTGCGCCTGCACGCCCTGGCTGGCATCCACCACCAACACGGCCCCTTCGCAGGCAGCGATGCTACGCGACACTTCGTAAGAGAAGTCCACATGTCCCGGAGTATCGATAAGGTTCAACACATACGTCTCTCCCCCGTGTTTATACTCCATCTGTATGGCGTGGCTCTTGATGGTGATGCCACGTTCCTTCTCCAGATCCATATCATCGAGCATCTGTCCCTCGGTAATCTGTATGGTATTGGTAATCTCCAGCATACGGTCGGCGAGGGTGGATTTACCATGGTCTATATGGGCTATGATGCAGAAGTTGCGGATATGCTTCATCGTTCAGTTTTCAAATTTGCGCGCAAATATACAGCTTTTTTTTCGTGCGAGCAACTTTTTGGGGTCAAAAAGCATCCTCAGCGCAGAAGAAAGGTTTGCCTCTATTGCCGCATTATTTCATACGCACAAACACCTCAATGGCCTGGTATTCGGGCATGCCCAAAAGGTCGTAGAGCCGGGCCGTGTTCTGTGTGCGCTCTTCTGCCCGTTGCCAGAACTCACGCTGATCCTCACCCGGGAAGGGCACGATATCCTTCTGCGAGAGGTGACGATATATGGCGTGACGCTTCTTTATGAGTTCATCGGGGCTGAGAGGTACTGCCATGTCTACCATGCCGAGATCCCACTCCTGCCATGCGCCACGGTATAACCAGATATGACATTCGCGCGCCCAATCGTCATCCTTGACCACCTCCATGGCATTGAGCACAGCCTCGATACATACACGATGGGTGCCATGAGGATCACTGAGATCTCCGGCAGCATAGATCTGATGGGGGCGGATGTCGCGAAGCAAGCGGACGATGATATCAATGTCGGCAGCTCCCAGCTCGCCCTTCTTGATGGTGCCACTCTCATAAAACGGGAGGTTGAGGAAGTGCACATGTTCATTGGCAAGTCCGATGCTGCGGTCGGCGGCACGTGCTTCGCCACGGCGGATAGCACCCTTGATGTCAAGCAAGGCACGCGGTTCAGGCTGTCCCTCCACCTTGGAGGCAATGATGCTACGTACCTCCTCAACACGATCGCCTAGCCCTATCTGGCAGGCTGTATCGAGGAACTGAACGACGACGTCGTCGTACACAGCTACATTACCGCTCGTCTCGTACGCCACATGCACATCGTGTCCCTGCTGGATGAGCCGGCAGAAGGTACCACCCATGGAGATCACATCATCGTCGGGATGGGGCGAGAAGATAAGTACGCGTTTGGGGAAAGGTGCAGAAGATACCGGACGGGTGCTATCATCGGCTCCCGGCTTGCCACCCGGCCAACCGCTAATGGTGTGTTGCATATCGTTGAACACTTCGATATTGACCTGATCATAAGCTTTCCCCAGTGCATCAAGCATACCTGCCAGCGAGTTTCGCACATAATCCTTATAGGTGAGCTTAAGAATCGGCTTGTGTACGGTGTTGCTGAGCCAGATGACAGCCCTGCGGATAAGCTTGCGGCTCCATTCGCATGGTCCGACCACCCAGGGAGTATCCTGACGGGTGAGTCGGCCGGCAGCACCGTCATCAATGACCACCTCGATATCGGGATGTTCCTGCAGGATGCTGGCCGGACAGTCTTCGGTGACCTCTCCTTCGACGACCCTGCGGATGACATCCGCTTTGTCCTCGCCCCATGCCATGAGGACAATCTTTCCTGCGCGCATAATCGTGTCGATACCCATGGTGATGGCCATGGTGGGTACCTCAGAGACAGCAGAGAAGAATGACGACTGCGTTTTCCGCGAGTTGTAGGAGAGCTGTACAAGACGCGTTTTGGACTTGGCATACGAACCGGGCTCGTTGAAACCGAGCTGGCCTTTCTCGCCCACACCGATGATCATGAGGTCCATCTTGGACTTCGCCTCATGACCATAACGGCGACAATACTCGCTGATGTCTTCAAGAGGAGTGGTGCCATCGGGAATGTGGACATTCTCAGGACGAATGTCCACATGGCTCAGGAACTCCTCGTGCAACCGGTAGTTGCGGCTCTGGCGGTGGTCAGGGGCAATGGGATAGAACTCATCGAGTGTATATACCTCCACATCTGCAAAGGACACCATGCCAGCCTCATAACGAGCAACCAGCTCGTGATAGAGCCCGAGAGGGGTACGGCCCGTGGTGAGACCGAGTACAAAAGGACGACCGATGGCCCCAGTACGGTGATCAGCGATGGCCTGGCAGATGAGGTCGGCCACATAGGTAGCACCTTCGTATTCGCCAGGGAAGATGCTGGTAGGCGTTTTCTCATAACGACACATGATGTCGCGTGGAACAGCAGAGGTGATGAGACCACCTTCTTGCGGGAGACTGTACTTACTTTTCATTGCATTATCGTTTTTTAAAATTTGTATACTGAATTGGTTTTCTATTTTTCACGCATGATAAGAGCTGGCGGTTGTTGGTGTTCAAGCAGCCGACGCATGGTCTGCATGTCGGAAGCTGTGTGTTCGAAGAATTGCTTGTACCCTTTGCACAGGCTGCTGAGTCCCGGTTCGCCCTTGGAGGTGGTGGCAAAGCGGTGTTTAGGGCATTCACCATGGCACAGGAACAGCCATCGGCACACACGGCATTGGCGAGGCAGAGCATCAAACTTTTCCGCTCCAAAACGGAATTGAGCAGGTAAGCGCTGCAAATCGGCCAAGGGCGTTTCGGAGATATTTCCGAGACGGTACTCAGGATAGACAAAATGATCACAGGCATACACATCGCCATTATGCTCTACGACAAGTCCATCGCCACACGTCTCGCTGAAGGAGCAAAGTGTGGCTTTCATACCACACCATTGGGAAAGGGTGACATCGAACAACTGAACGAAGATACGACCCACATCACTTTTTACCCACTCGTCCCACACCGCACAGATAAACTCGCCCCAGGCTGCCGATGTTATTGAATATGCAGTAGGTGATGCACCCTCAGTGCCTGGGGGGACTATATGTCCGTCAGCATCCGCATATTCAAGTACAGGCAGGAATTGGATAAATGGGCTCAATGCGCGTAGGAAACGATATACCTCAACGCCCCTTCCGGCGCTGCGCGCATTGACAGTACACATGAGGTTGAACTCTACTCCCATTGATGCCATCAGATGAACAGCACGAAGCACACGGTCGAAGGTTGGGCGTCCACCCCGATCGAGCCGGAAAGCATCATGAATGTCCTGCGGTCCGTCCAGGGAGAGACCAATAAGGAAATGATAATCGTGAAAGAATGTGCACCATTCCTCGTTGATGAGCATGCCATTGGTCTGCAGTGTATTTTCTATCGTCTTCGTTCCCCGATACTTCTCCTGAAGTTCCATGGCCCGCCGATAGAAATCGAGTCCGGCAATGAGTGGTTCACCTCCATGCCAGCAGAAGGTGACCACAGGTGCCGAAACGGCCTCGATATATTGGCGGATGTACGTTTCAAGCAACGCTGGGCTCATGCAAGGTTGATGACCATCGTAGAGAGCCGCTTTTTCGAGATAGTAACAATAGCTGCACCCTAAGTTACACGTAGAGCCTACGGGCTTTACCATGGTGGTGAATACCTGCGGCTGAGTAAGTTTCTGTGCAGCGTAGAAAGGTATCGCAGCATGAGAGCTCATACGATCAAATATTTCATTAACTCACCAATAATTTTTTACTTAAATCATAGTACAAGAACATCATTGTGCATATTTCAGTTCGGGCGCATCGTATTGCACCTGAAGGCCGTACAGTTTCTGTTCCATGCGCTGGGTAATAGCCTCAGTGCCAGGCTGGCCATAGATATTATGCAACTCACATGGATCCTCTTGGAGGTCATAGAGTTCCCAGCAATCGATAGTTTTTCCGCCCTTCGCGCCATCCATGGATGCTGGATAGAAATGAATGAGTTTGTAGCGACTGTCACGTACCCCATAGTGGCGTGCCACAGCATGTTCGGCAGGATACTCATAATAATGATAATAGAGCGCATCACGCCAATGATGGATTGCCTTACGATCATTACGTGAAGGATTTGCCTTGAGGAGTGGAAGCAAGGAGACTCCCTGGATATCGGCAGGGACAGGAACACCTGCCAGTTCGAGGAAGGTGGGGGCATAGTCAATGTTCTGTACAAGTTGCTCCACATCTCCTTTTCTTCCGCCAGGAAGGCGTGCCAGCAGAGGAGTACGGAACGACTCTTCGTACATGAAGCGTTTGTCGAACCATCCATGTTCGCCCATATAGAACCCCTGGTCAGAGGTATAGACAACCAATGTATTATCTGAGAGTCCATGTTCGTCGAGATAGTCTAATACACGTCCCACGTTACGGTCAATAGAAGTAATCACACGCAAATAGTCACGCATATATTGCTGGTACTTCCATTCAGCCAAGCGACGTGTATCGGCGGTCATACGGCCATTGGGAGCAGACATCTGCATAGCATCAGGAGAGAGAGGAGCGCGCAAGAACGAATCCTTGAATGCCTCGATGACACGATCATAGTGGCGGTCCCAGGCCGCTTTCTGGTCAGGATGCAGAAGATCGGTGTACATCTGCCGTCCCCATCCCTCCAGATAGCCGCCATGCAACTCCTGTTCTTTATCAGCCAACTTGAGGTCATAGACGAGGTCCATGTCCTGCAAAATATGCATCTCCTGTGCAGCAGCTGCCAGACGACCTTCATAATTGTCCCAGAACGTATCAGGCAGGGGGAATTCGGCATCATTGAAAAGATCGAGGTCGCAACTGTCGGGCATCCACGTGCGATGGGGTGCCTTGTGATGGAGGAGCAAGCAGAAGGGTTTGGACTTATCGTGCTTATTTTCGAGCCAGTCGAGGGCCAGATCGGTTGTGATATTGGTGGCATATCCTTCACGCTGCACCTTTTGCCCGTTGCAGATGAAGTCGGGATTATAGTACATGCCCTGCCCTACGAGAATATCCCAGTAGTCGAACCCCGTAGGCTCGCTTACCAAATGCCACTTACCAATCATGGCAGTCTCATAGCCTGCTTCACGAAGCAGTTTGGGGAAGGTCTGCTGGCTACCATCGAATGTAGTGCTGTTGTCAGTAAAACCGTTGGCATGGCTGTGTTTGCCTGTGAGCATACAGGCGCGGCTGGGTCCGCTGAGTGAGTTTGCCACGAAACTATTCGTAAAGCGTACTCCATCGGCAGCGATACGGTCGATGTTAGGTGTGTGAATGAACCGTTGGTCATAGGCGCTGATGGTCTGGTAGGAATGGTCGTCACACATGATGTAGAGGATGTTCATGGGCTTCGATGGCACACCAGCGACAGGTTGATGTGTCTTGCCATCACATCCTGAGAGTGCGGTTAGAGCTGTGAGGGCTGTGAGGGAGATGGAAGAAGGCTTCATGGGGTATAATGCAATGATATAAGATGAATACTATCTTGAAAGTCAGCGTTCAGTGAGAGTACGTATGCGGTCGTTAAAGGATTTCTCGGAGAGCAATTGTTCAAGAGTGAGATGCATGCGATAGTGCCAATAGTTATGAGGATTGGCTGGCACATTGATGCGTTCAGCAAAAGGATCGGGAGCACGCAGGGCATCATCGATACCGAGCCAATCCTGCAAGGGCAAGATAGCAAGCATGGCGGGAGACTGCATGTGAGCGCGGATGATCTCCTCGCATATCCATGGCTCACAGTGCGCGGGGGCAGGTCCTTCATGGTGGAGCACAGTATGCCAATACTGTTGCGTGAGCGTAGGGTTCTCTTCCCACCAAGCACGTAGGTTCGTGGTGTCGTGCGAAGAGGTGGTGCAGACGCTGGCATAGGGATAGCATGCAGGATCACCGAAAAGAGTACCATACGCCTTCGGCATGCGTTGCACCTCGAGGCTGAGAATACGCAGGTCCTCCATCACCGATGGGACGCAGGAAGGAATCATGCCAAGATCTTCGCCACAGGCGAGCATGTCGGTGCAGTCAATGAGAGCAGGCAGTTTCTTCAACGCTTCAGCGCGCCAGAATTCATTGTGGCGGTGATAGAAGTACTCGTCATAAAGGACGCTATATGCTTGTTGTTGCCAATGTGACAATTTCCGGAACACAGAACTATCGCACCCAGAGATACGTGGATGATAGTACCCCTTTTGCACAGGGTCGGTCACAAAAAGCACGTCAGTATCGCCATCACGTGGCGACGCAAGGAACTGCACATCAGCGGCACTGACATCCAGACGCGCTGCTATCTCGTCCTCCGCGTAAGGAAGGGCAGGATTGAAATGTCCCATAAGCCCCGAACGATACTGTACTGGAATTTCCCATATGCGGAAGAATCCGAGCAGGTGATCAATGCGGTACGCATCGAAATAATCGCTCATCTTGCGAAAGCGGTTGCGGAACCACGCATAGCCGTCTTGCGCCATAACCTCCCAGTTATATGTAGGAAATCCCCAGTTCTGTCCATCCACAGCAAAAGCATCAGGAGGCGCTCCGGCCTGTTCGTCCTGATTAAAAAGTTGAGGACAGGCCCATGCATCCACGCTGTAACGGCTGATGCCGATAGGAATGTCACCCTTCAAGACAATGCCACGACTATGAGCATATGCCACGGCATTACTGAGCTGCGTATGCAAATGATACTGGACAAAGTAATGAAAGGCCGCTTCCGTTTGAGAAGCAGAGAGCGACCCATCGAGTGCCTCAAGCGAGGGAGCATGCGAATCAATCAGTCCTTCACTATAGACAACCTCGGGCCAACGGTTGAAATCGGGGGTGCCATACTTATCGCGATAATAACCATACACTGCATAAGGACGCAGCCAATAGGCATTGGAAACATAAAAAGTCCGGAAAGAAGGCGTAGAAAATGTTTCTCGTCCCGTCTCCTTGTATATAAAACGCAGATATTCCCATTTGGCTTCGGTGACACGTTCATAGTCAACCTGTGGAAGAGCATTGAGTTCTGCCTGCAAACGGGCAAAGCGTTGCTGCTTCTGAGTGTCGGATAGCATACCTACATCCTCCAGCCGTATATAAGCAGGATGAAGAGCAAAAGAGGAGTTCGCATTATAGGGATAGGAATCTCTCCAAGTGCGTGTCATCGTGGTATCGTTGATGGGAAGCAATTGGATGACGCTCATACCCGTGCGCGCAGCCCAGTCAGCCAGGAGAGAGATGTCGGCAAACTCGCCGATGCCAAAGCTCTTTGTGCTACGCAGTGAGAACACAGGGATAGCCACACCGGCACCACGCCAATGGTCCACCTTGTCAGCACCTACAATGCGTGTGAAAGCAGCGGCATAAAAGGGTGCCTGTGGACGGTCGCGCCATGCATCTTGCACCAATTGCTCATCGGCAGTTACCGTGAGGGTATGACCACGCCATTCCCTGCGGGTCTCCACACCGTGCTCAAAAACAGCATATGAGTACTTGAGCGTGCTTCCGATGGGAACAGGCAGAGAAACATACCAGTTGCCGACGCTGTCGCAGTTCATGAGCAGGTCACGGTCGGGAAGACGAAGATAAAGGTTCTCGCCCCAACGGGTGAAATACTGAAGGCGCAATGTGAGCATAGGCAATATTACTCGTTAGCGTCGTTGTCAGATGAAGTACTTTCTGACGGAGACACATCGGAGATAGTGGGTTCGTGAGGTTCAACAGCAGGTTCTCGAAACTCTACTGATGCGACATCAAAGTAAGACTCCAGTTCGGTTTCGGCAGACCCGTCAATGTTCTGTATGTCGCGGATGATAACGCCATGCTCAAGCAGTGCAATACGCGGACACACCTCTACCGTATGGTTCAAGTTGTGACTGGATATGAGCACCGTGGCATGCGTCTCCTCATGATACTCCTTCAGCAAATGCTTGATGACAGCCTGACTGGAAGGGTCGAGGAAGTTGAAAGGCTCGTCAAGGATAAGCAAGTCGGGACGATTAAGCATGGCCGACGCAATACCAATCTTTTGCTTGTTACCCATGGAATAGTCGCGTATGAGTTTCTTCTCGCCGAGGATTTCGCCTGCAAAAAAGGTACGGAAGCGCTCAAGACGTGCATCTAGCTCTTCTTTGGCAATACCGTAGACGCGGCCGAGGAACTGAAAGTACTCGTCGGGTGTGAGGTAGTCGATAAGGAAACTGTCATCGATGAAAGCACCTGTGACATGCTTCCAATCTTCGGTGGAGGTGACATCCACATCGTGCAAGCCATTGCCTGCGGAGGTAAAGCATACACTGCCATCGTCGGCTTTCAAGAGGTCAAGAAGAAGACGGAACAGCGTTGTTTTACCTGCACCATTGTTACCGACAAGACCCACCATATCACCATCGTTGATGATGTACTGATTGATGTCGCAGGCTACGACCTGGCCAAAGCGTTTCTGAAGATTATGGATGGCTATATGCATTTTTGATTGAAGGAAATGTAATGATTAGAGGTAAAATGTCAAATCGCAGAGTTGGGCCGCGTCAGTTGCGGGAGGCACGGAAGCCCTCCATATTTGTATAACGACGTTTCATAAATCGGTTATATACATTGCGCAGCCATACAGGATGGAACAATGTAAACAGGACACCTATTATCAAGATAATCCATACTGAGATACGGTTGTCCGGGAACAGGGCATTGAGTATCAATATGAGCACCACAGGCACAAAGAACCCGGCCATGATGAGGGTGCTTTGGAACCAGTTGCCAGTGCTGTTGCGCCCCATCACCTTCTGATTGAGATTCATGGTGGACTTATTGTAAACCGCAAGTTGGAACATGATGAAGAACACGAAGCCCGTGGTAATAAAAAACGAAGCAAACATGTCAAGCACAGTAAGCTTTCCCTTGGCAACAGGAGCAATCATGATGAGCAAAGGCACGATGCAAACAGCACACTGGAGATAATATTTAGCCTTGAGCAACGAGAGGATACTCTCCTTGCGACTCATAAGCCCATCGAGATAGTTGCCTTCGAACATCATGCACTGCGACAGTACCATCACCCCCAGCACAGAAAAGTTATATATGGCGATAAAATAACGCATAAAATCGTTGTCATACGCGTCTGTAAAAGTAAGCATAATGCTGAACATAACCATCAGGAGGAGCCCCGTTCGAACTTGCGTCTTAGGTACCTTGTTGCGAGTAATGAGCTTTATCTCAAGCCGCATGTACTCGCCAATCTCGCCAAATCGGTCAAAGAACCGATATTCGCGCACACGATTAAACTTGGTGGTCTTGGTGCGGGATAACTCCTTGTCCACAATGCGGCACTGAACGACACGACAAAGCCAAAAGAGCAATACCAGTACGGCGACAGCAACCACGAAAGCAAGCCACTCCCACAATATAAATCCTTCACCCCACTCCATGCCAAGGGTGGCTGCGTTGTATTTTCCAGGAATGAACATGCAGGCAATCAGACCACCATAAATCAGCAGAGGCAACAATATCCAAAGGATATGCTCGTTGATGAGTGTGCGACAGATGGAACACATGTAACCGTTGGCCACAATGAGGAGCCAATAACCAAGCAGGAACCCAATGAGTCCCATAATGCCAAAATATTTCCACAAGGTCAGACACCCGAAGGGCACCAGCAAAAGGAACCAGATGAAGTTGTAAGCACCCAGCCCATTGAGCAACAGATGGCAATCAAGAACATCACGTTTAGACACCGGAAGCAAGGCATAAGGCTTCACCTCGCTCGATGGCAACTTCTGTGCCATGAAACGTAAGCCAAAGTCGGCAACAAACAGGAACCACATGCCTTTATTGAAAATATGATAAGGTTCCATGCCAGGATTGGCCTCACGGAATATCATAGGAAAGAGACAGCCAAACAGGAACAGGTAGGCACCCCAGAAGATGCCCATGAAGATCATAAGACCTTTGCCGAACTTGTTGTTCTGGTACATCGGATGCCGTTTCTCAGCAAGCTTACGCTGACTGCGAATCTCTTTCAGCAATGTACAAAAGGCGTGCTTCATTATCGTGATACGAAACAGGCTGTAGCCGCGCTGAGTAATTTATCTCAACGCGGCCACAAATTTCATTTTTATTCATTGGCGATGCCAGACATGACGATCTTGATGTTATTACCCTGCTTAACTAGGTCTTCTACACTCTTGCGAACATCTTCAGCCGTAATGCCCTGCACGACCTGTTCGTAAGACGTGACGTTGTCAAGGCCATAGAGAAGATACGAATTGAGTTGGTTGTTCCAATAGCCATTCTCGCGCAGGTTCTCCTGATGACGTTTGAGTGCCAACTCCTTCACCTTGGCAAGGTTTGCTTCCGAAGGACCCTCAGCAACGAACTGGTCAAGGATTTCCTTCACGCGCCCGCCAAGGTACTCGCAGCGTTCGGGATCACACTGGAACACCACCTGCATAGTTTTTTTCACCTTAGGCATGACATTGATACCACAGTTGACACTGACACCATAAGTGCCACCCTCTTTTTCTCGGATTTCCTCGGTATAAATGATATCAAGCACCTGCCCGGCAAAATCGAAAGCAAGGTCATTCTTAAGGTTATACTTACATGTGCCACTGGCAATCGTGAGATAGATGGCCATCGGCGTTTCCATCTCCTTGTCAAAGAGGTTCTCTATCTCTCCCTCGGAAATGTCACAGTGGGTATCCTTCCAGTTCTCCTTCTTTCCCTTGGCAGGAAGAGCACCAATATACTTGGCAATGAGAGGCAGCATGGAGTCTTCATCGATGTTACCAGTAAAGATGAATTGGAAATCAGCAGCATTGGCAAAACGTTCACGATAGATTTGCATAGCTCGATCATAGTCGATTTGATCAAGCATGAATGACTTGAGATTCAACGCACGAGGATGGTTGCCATAAACGGTGCTCACAATGGTATCCTGAAACGCGGTCGACGGATTGAGTTCCTTGTTCTGCAAAGCAGCCTTGCTGCGGGTGATATAAGATTGGTAGGCATCCATATCCTGACGCGGAGCAGTGAAGTAAAGGTAGACCATTTGTAATGCCGTTTCGAAATCCTTTGGCGTGGTGCTACCGCTGATACCCTCGGTGTACGTATCGATAAAAGGACTGACAGACACTTTCTTCCCAGCCAACACCTTTTGCAGGTCAACAGCACTGAAATTGCCAAGGCCGCCAAGCGTGACCACTTCATCACACTGTCCGAGGGTGATGACCTCGTCGTTACCATAGAGCGACTGCCCGCCCTTGCTGACAGCCTTCATGATAATTTGGTCGGCCTTGAAGTCGGTCTTCTTCAAATAAACGGTGACACCATTGGAAAGAGTCACCTTTTTGTATCCGAACGTGCTCTCCTTGACTTTCTTCACCTTGCCACCCTCCACAGGGTCTGAGATGAGGGGTTCGTCGCTCACCTTGTCCTCATAGGCATCAATATCCTCGGCTGCCACATCAGCGAGAAGCTGAACCATTTCTGCTTCGGAAGGATAGATGACGTCCTCCTTGTCGGGAAGCAGGCAAGCAACGACAAGATTAGAGTCACTCACCAACTCCTGCACAAGGCCATTGACAGCCTCCACAGGGATATTCGGCACAATCTGATTCATCAGGTTATAACGGTTTTCAATGCCAGGGATGGGTTCGTTGTCAATGAAATGCCGCACATACTGCTGGCAATAGCTCCGGCTCTTATTCTTATCACGTTCGTTATAGGCGCTCTCGAGATGCGTGAGGTATTCAGCTTTAGCACGCTCGTATTCGCTGGCAGTGAAACCATGACGGGCAGCACGCAACAGCTCGCGATAAACAGCCGCCACACCTTTTGCCAGTCCCTCTTCGGTAGTGACTGCCGTACAGCTGGCAGCACCTTTGGTCTTGGAGAGGAAGAAGTCGTCATGGAAACTGACAGATGCCTGAATGAATGGAGGCTCGGCATGCATACCGATCTCGTCAATTCGCTGGGCAATCATCTGGTCGGCCATGGAGATGGCATACGTTGTGACAAGGTAGCTGAGATCATTCTTCATCTCCGGAGTAAAGGCATCGTGCTTGTTGAAGAGATAGGTAACAGCATATTGCATTTCCTTGTCCTTACCCATAGCGATGATAGGTTCGTGATTGTCCTCAACCTGCACATAATATCGCTCAGCAGCATTCTCAGGCATCTCTATACCACCAAAAATCTCCTTTATTTTGGTCTCAATAGCATCCACATCGATGTCGCCAACGACTACAACACCCTGTTGGTCGGGGCGATACCACTTCTCGTAATAGTCTCGAATGGCCTGATAAGGGAAGTTATCGACGACCTCCATGGTTCCGATAGGCATACGCACTCCATAGCGGTTGCCATTAGGATATACCTTGGGAAGAATTTGCTCATAAATACGCATCTGTGCATTCTGTCGGCTGCGCCACTCCTCATGGATGACACCGCGCTCGTGGTCAATGTCATCGCCCTCCAGCAAAAGGCCATTCGCCCAATCATAGAGGATATAGAGACAAGAATCGATGTTAGTGGGATCGGTCGTCGGGACATTATCGATATTATAGACCGTCTCATCGATACTCGTATAAGCATTGAGATCGCCGCCAAACTGCACGCCAATCTTCTCGCAGTACTTCACAATGCCATTGCCGGCGAAGTGTTCGCTGCCGTTGAAGCACATATGTTCAAGAAAGTGAGCCAAGCCACGTTGGTTTTCCTCCTCAAGGATGGAGCCCACCTTCTGGGCAATATAGAAGTTTGCCTGATTCTTTGGTTCTTCGTTGTGACGGATATAATAGGTTAGTCCATTGTCGAGCTGTCCGATACGGACCTGCGGATCAACAGGAATGGGGGGCATCTGAACCTGAGCGGAAATGCTAAAGACGAAGCCCAATGCAAAGGCTGTCAAAAGAGATATTTTTTTCATTCTTATACTTTTAAATGTATTTGATAAGACTAAATAGGAAAGCTATCGTTAACATTTTACGAAAGGGCAACGTTACTTCAAGCCTTTGGCTGAGAGATAGCGGTCTGCCTCAAGTCCAGCCTTCGCACCACTGCCGGCAGCAATCACTGCCTGACGATAATGAGGATCACATACATCACCGGCAGCGAACACACCTGGAACACCCGTACGCGGAGAGCCTTCTTCCGTAAGAATATATCCTACTTCATCAGTCTTCACATAGGAACGGAAAATGTCACTGTTGGGACGATGGCCAATAGCCAGAAAAAGTCCATCAATGGCAATATCGTAATGTTCCTCGTCCGTTTGGCCGAGCCTTTTCACCAAATGTGCACCTTCAACGCCATCTTCACCAAACAAGCCTTCGATATTATGTTCAAACAGCACCTCAATCTTGGGATTATCAAACACACGTCGCTGCATGATTTCGCTGGCACGCAGGTAGTTCTTTCGCACGACAAGGTATACTTTGCTGGCCAGACCAGCCAAATAAGAAGCCTCCTCGCAAGCTGTGTCACCGCCACCGACGACAGCAACCGTTTTACGCCGATAGAAGAAGCCATCACAGGTAGCACAGGCACTCACACCCATACCCGCATATTTTTTCTCATCTTCAAGACCCAGGTATTTTGCGGTAGCTCCGGTAGCAATGATGAGGGTATCCGTTTCGATTACAGTGCCATCCTCAATGGTCACATGATAGGGGGCGGCACTGAGGTCAGCACTGACAGCCAATCCGCTGCGTATCTCTGCACCAAAACGTTCGGCCTGACGACGAAGGTCTTCCATCATCTGAGGACCGGTAACACCCTCGGGATAACCGGGGAAATTTTCCACCTCAGTAGTCGTGGTTAACTGTCCACCAGGCTGCAAGCCCTCGTAAAGCAAGGTAGGGATATTGGCACGGCCCGTATAGATGGCGGCTGTGTATCCGGCAGGGCCAGAACCGATGATAAGGCATTTGGTTTTCTCCATTTGATTATATGTTACTGGTTTAAGATTGTCAGCGCATGTCGATGATTTCAGCACCTCGTTTCTTCAGCGATTGGGTATTGCAGGTGAAGACGGCATCGCTGTGTTTCAACCCATTCTTGAAGGATTTGACGTCAAATGCCAACGTGCCGGCACCTTTCAGTGCAGCCTGCAAGGATACCATCCGTGCATCCTTGTCAAGGAAGAGATGCGCCACAGTAATATCGGCATTTGCGTCAATGGCAGTGAGCAACACATCAGAGACAGCACCCTTTGGCAGTTGACTACCCTTGACAAGCGACGCCTGAAATTGATTGTTATAGTTCTTCATCAAAAGGTATGGGCTTACGGACTGGAGCTCAGCAAGGGTGGGCTCAGAAATGTACACCTCGGCACCTTTTATCTCGCCATCGGACATGCGGCAGGTCCATTGTGTCGTGCCATCGTACCAAACGGAGTACTCCATACCATCAGACAAGAAGAATCGCTCACGGCACATCTTGAGTGTAGCGGTAAGAGGAGGGAAGGCATCGTCGTCGGCATAGGTGGCACTGACGTTCATCTCGACCCCCCCCTTTTCGAAATGGGCAATAGCTCTATTAAGCAAGTCCGCTGCCGTCTGTGCCGGAAGCGCACAGTATAATGAGAGCAACAACGTCAGCAAGGTTAATCTTTTTTTCATCATTACAAGCTTTTACGAATCATTGTTTCTTCATATTCTCAAGACGTGTCTCCAAATCAATCAGATCTGTGACAAGTACCTGCCGCGGTTTGCTGCCCTGTGCCGGTCCTACGATGCCAGCCTGTTCCAGCTGGTCCATGATACGTCCGGCACGGTTGTAGCCGATGGCGAACTGCCGCTGTATAGTGCTGGTGCTGCCCTGCTGGCGGCTGACGACAAGTTGAGCCGCCTCCTCAAACAGAGCATCCAGTTTGCCTGTATCCAAAGCCTCCGAGGAACCACCATCACCCTCCTCAAAGACTTCAGGCAACGGGAACACCTCGGGATAACCCTGCTGATGCTGGATGTATTCACCAATAGCGACCACCTCGGGCGTATCCACAAAAGCGCACTGGATGCGCACGGGGTCGCCGGCACCGACATAGAGCATGTCGCCACGTCCCACCAAGCTGTTAGCGCCCGTGCGCTCAAGGATGACGCGAGAGTCAACAGGCGACATTACCTTGAAAGCAATACGTGTGGGGAAATTAGCTTTGATAGTACCCGTGATAATATTCGCCGTAGGACGCTGTGTGGCAATGATCATATGTATGCCCACGGCACGTGCCAGCTGAGCAATACGGCAGATAGGCAGTTCTACGGCCTTGCCCGCCGTCATAATAAGGTCGCCATACTCATCGATGACAACAACGATATAGGGCAGGAAACGATGTCCATGTTGCGGGTTAAGCCGGCGGTTCTTGAACAATTCATTATAGTCCTTGATGCCACGCACACCTGCAGCCTTCAACAGGTTGTAACGTTCATCCATCTCCTGGCAGAGCGATTTCAAGGTCTTGACGACCTTCTCGGTGTCGGTGATGATAGCTTCTTCCTCATCTTCCAGCTTAGCGAGGAAGTGATGGTCAATGCTATTGTAGATGCTAAGTTCAACTTTTTTAGGATCAACAAGTACAAGCTTGAGTTCGGCAGGGTGTTTCTTGTACAGCAACGAAGTGATGATGGCATTGAGGCCTACAGACTTACCCTGTCCGGTAGCACCAGCCACAAGCAAGTGGGGAGCTTTGGCAAGGTCAAAGGTGAACACCTCGTTGGTGATGGTCTTACCAATAGCCACCGGCAAGGCATAGTCGCACTCCTGAAATTTGCGGCTGGCAATCACGGAATACATCGAAACGGTCTGTGCCTTACGGTTAGGCACCTCTATGCCTATCGTACCACGGCCAGGCATAGGGGCAATGATACGTATACCGAGAGCCTTGAGGTTGAGTGCGATGTCTTCCTCGAGATTCTTGATACGGGCAATCTTCACACCCGGAGCGGGGGTAATTTCATAAAGCGTTATCGTAGGCCCCACCGTAGCGTTGATGCTGCTTATCTCAATGCCAAAGGACCGAAGTACTTCAATGATGCGGTTTTTGTTGCTCTCTTGTTCCTGGCGATCGATGGCAATAGCGCCCTCGCCGGTCTGGTTCAGCAGGTCAAGCGTAGGGTACTTGTAACGCGAGAGATCAAGTTTCGGATCGTAGGGCTGTTCAACCTCATCAACAGTCTCAGTTTCCTTCGCTGCCTGAACTTCAAATCCTGGCTCATCGTCCTTGCTTTGAGGTAATGCATCATTAAGTGTCTCAAGCCTTTCGGGTTCCTGAATTGTATCTGGTATATTGTCACAGGTGTCTCCGCTATTGATGTCGAAAGGAATTTCTTCTTCAGACTCTACGCTGACACTCAGCGATTCTTCAGCGCTATTTTCCTCATCTTCCGTCAAGATGTGTGAAGGATGGAATAGATTACGAATAAAATCTATCGTGTCCGATGTAAGATAGATGCTAAAGAGAATAGCAGTAACGAACAATGCCAGAAGTACTCCTGGCTGCCCGATATGGTCAGTCAAGGTATCGGTAATAAACTTCCCGTGATAGCCGCCTATATAAAACCCCAACCTATCCAGCGATTTGCCAAAAGCAAAATTGAAGAATACAGACCCCCATACCAACAACGAACAGCATATGATTGTCCAGCGCACAAGGTTAAATTTGCGGATGTTCATCAGATGCAGTCCAATGACACCTATCAACAAAGCTATGCAATAAGCAGAGATGCCAAACGCCCTGTTGATGAGCCACTCAGCAATGCTGGCGCCTTGTTTGCCTGTAATATTGACATAGTCACTTGCCTTGCCAGCCGCATCCATGACGCTTTGGTCAGCCTTGCCTGTAAAAATGTAGGAAGTGAATGCCGTCAGCATGTATAGAGCAAAGAAGAGCAGCAATAAGCCTACGATGAAACGGAATTTGTCCGTCTGCATGCTTCTGAGGACCTCGTTGAACAAGCTGTCCTTGTGCAGAGAATTTTTCTTTTTATTCTTTGATCTTTTGTCAGTTGTCTTTTTCGCCATAGATGGGATTTTACATTTGGGAGCAAAGGTAGTCATTTTGCTTGAAACAAAAAAGCAGATTTGTATTTTTAGTGCATTTAAATGTTTTTTTGCAATTCCAGAAGTCGTGTTTTAAATATATTTACTACCTTTGCAGAATAAATTAGTATTCGATGCAATATGTCTGAACCATCGCAGGTCATTTTCGACTCTCGTACCGTTGAGTTTGTAACGGTAGCAGCCGAGTATTGTGCTTTTATGGAACGGTGCGAAAGTGCCAACTGCACTTCATTCGTTGGCACACTGCGCAAGCTACTTCCCCTGCTCTACCTGAAGGCATCACTGCTTCCTGAGTGTTTTCCCATTGACGAATTCGACAGTCCGGAGACGTTTGCCACAGAGGAGCAGTATAACACACTACGTATGGCCATTGCCGATATCATGGGTTGTTACGACGACTACCTTGACGTTTTTCTCTCCGACATGAAGTACAGTGACACCCCTATCCGCTGTACCGTATCGGAAAGCCTTGCAGACATCTGGCAAGACCTTTTCAATTTCGTTTGCCGCTTCCGCACTGGGGTGAATGCCACCATGAACGATGCACTGGTAGAGTGTCGCGAGAGCTTTGCCGCCGGCTGGGGACAGACGCTGGTAAACACGTTACGCGCTCTGCACGAAATAAGTTACATAGCATTGGCCAGCGATGCAGATGGTGCCAACGAATACCCCGACAAAGCATTTCTATGATTATAAAAAGCAACATAGACAAGGCGCTCATTGCTGATATGCCCGTCATACAGTTTGATGGGCGTATCATCGTGATACAGACTGCCGAAGAAGCAGCCAAAGCCGTGCGCTATCTTGAGACCTTTCCCCTTATCGGCATTGACACTGAGACCCGCCCCTCGTTCGCAAAGGGGCGGATGAATCCCGTAGCCTTATTGCAGGTATCCACTGAAGATACCTGTTTCCTGTTCCGTCTCAGCAGCATCGGGCTGACATCCGACATTGCACGGCTCATGCAGGAAGAAAAGCCAGTGAAAGTAGGGCTATCGCTCAAGGACGACTTCTGCCGTCTGCACGGACGGGGCAATTTCGTGCAGCATGGATACATTGAGCTTCAGGACTATGTAGCAAGACTCGGCATCGAAGCGATGAGCCTGCAAAAGATCTGCGCACTGGTGTTTGGACGCAAGCTGTCCAAGGCGCAGCGCCTCACCAATTGGGAGGCAGATGTGCTTACTGACGCACAAAAGGTCTATGCCGCTACCGATGCATGGATATGTGTACAGATATACCAGCGGCTTGAGGAACTGCGTACCACAGGCCAGCTGACCGTGGAACCCACGGAAGAGACAGCAACTGGGCTGCATATTGAATTACATGCTAAAAAAGGTGCAAATGAAAGATAAGGGAGTCGTCGTATTGAAACGAGGCAAAGAAGAGTCGCTTCTGCGTTTCCACCCATGGGTGTTCAGCGGAGCTATCCATCATATTGAAGGACATCCCGATGAAGGGGAAGTGGTGCGCGTGGTGTCTGCCGAAAGGGATTTCCTGGCATGGGGACACATACAGATTGGCAGCATAGCAGTGCGTGTATTGTCGTTCGATGAAGAAGCATCCATTGACGGTGCCTTCTGGCGTCATCGTCTGCAAGTAGCGCTTGACGTTCGCAGCCGCATCGGTCTTGTCAACAATCCGGCCACCGACTGTTTTCGTCTTGTACATGGCGAAGGCGACAGCCTTCCGGGCCTTATTGTAGATGTGTATGGACATACCTCCGTCATGCAGGCACATTCAGTAGGTATGTACATCAACCGCCAAGCCATTGCCGATGCACTTGCCGATGTGCTCGGTGACCGTGCCTCCGCCATCTACTGCAAGTCGGAAACCACGCTGCCCGGCAAAGCAGGCAAAGAGGAGACCGATGGCTATCTGCGTGGAAACAGCACCGATGACATTGCAATCGAGAATGGGCTGAAATTTCACGTTGACTGGTTAGGTGGGCAGAAAACAGGATTCTTTGTAGATCAGCGTGACAACCGTGCTCTCCTCGAACATTACGCCGATGGACGGCGAGTGCTCAACATGTTTTGCTACACAGGAGGATTCTCGTTCTATGCCATGCGAGGAGGCGCTCAGCTAGTGCACAGTGTGGACAGCAGTGCACGCGCCATCGAGATCACGCGAGCTAACGTGTCGCTCAATTTCCCTGAAGACAACCGCCACGAAGCCTTTGCCTGCGATGCCTTCGAGTATCTCGATGACATGCCCGGAGCCGACAGTCCTGAAGGCTATGACCTCATCGTCCTCGACCCGCCAGCCTTTGCCAAGCACCGCGATGCCGTCCGCAATGCGCTGCAAGGGTATCGAAGGCTGAACGCAAAAGCTTTCCGTAAGATCCGTTCAGGAGGAATACTGTTTACGTTTTCCTGCTCCCAAGCCATCAACAAAGATCAATTCCGTACCGCAGTATTCACCGCTGCCGCACAGAGCGGACGCAACGTGCGCATCCTTCATCAACTCCATCAACCAGCCGACCACCCAATCAACATCTATCACCCTGAAGGGGAATATCTCAAAGGATTAGTGGTCTATGTGGAATAAGGTCACCTGCACGTTTGTAGCCATACTGTGCACTACCTACATGCACGCCACTGACGTGCCTTCCCACATATTTCACTTTGCGGATAACTCGCGCTAACGGTCTAAAGGTGTAGTTTTACCTTCACCTCAATGCCGTCACTGCCGGTAGAGAGGTTATCACGGTAGGTAAGGCGACGGTGGTAGTCCACTTCCACGACATTGAATATGTTGTCAATGCCGAATGTCATGCGCAGACTGGGCAGGGGGGCCAACGGCGAGGACGTTGCGGGGGAGCCGGGTTCGTAAAGGGTGCCGTCGAGACTGTGTTCCAATACGCTCCGAGGTAACCATAATGTACGTGCACCGATTATTTCGCGCCATCCCCACTGCTTGACCCATGGGATATGGTTGAAGATAATCCCTTTGAACTTACCTGTCACATTCCACGAGATGTAACGGTCGGTGACGAGTCTGAGCGACGACGAGGTCAACGTGCCATCCACGATAGAACCTGCGCTGGAGATATTCGGCACAATAAGCAACGGAGCAGGGACATCGGGGGTCCATACCCTTCCGGCACGCACGGAATTGTCTGCATAGCCGTAGGCCCCAAAGCGCAGCCGTTGGCGGTAAGTAAACTCAGTGTGCTGGCAGCTGTAGTCTGTACCCAACAGCCCGGCACGTGCCATGGTGTGGGTAAGCGTGAACACAGGCTGTTCCTTACGCAGGATGTAGCGACCGTCAGCAGTCAGGCGAAGCTGCTCGCCAGGGGCATAGCGAAGCGCAGCCTCCAGTTCCATTTGTCCGATGCCACCCTCAGGAACGAACGGTCTGTCGGAGAAGCCATCATCGGGATCAGTAAAAGTATGGTGGCGCACCGTCAGCTTTCCACCTAAGCCACATGCCGTCTCCAACTGGTACGTCAGTTCCTGTCGTTGCTGCAGGGCATAGGGATGATGGTAGGACCGGCAGAAGCGCCACGATTCCCACACATTGTCCCACCCTTCATCGGGTTTTCGTTTTCCTAAGGTGTAGAGGTCACGGTCAGCATGCAGGCGCAAGGCATTATAGGGGAACTCATCGAATTGATGTTCCTTACGGTTGAAAGAGTACTCCAACTCACCCATATACTTGAAGCGTCGGTCGCGAGTGCCGTAAGCCACATAGAACCGTCCACCGAGATGGGGATTGAGGTGAGCTGTTGTTTTGCCACCCACACGAAGGCGCAATCCCTCAATGCCATTGAAGCTGACCGTTGAGGTGACAGGTCCCCACCACATTTTGGGATCCTTAAGCGATGAGGGCAAATAGTTGTTGTAGGCCATCATGGCAATATCCTCCATGAGACGATAGGGTGCACGGGTACGCAGCTCAGCCATCATGTCGCGGTTCATGCGCAACTCATATGACGGACTGATAGGCAAAGGGGCAGCAACAGGCACATTCTCATCGTAGCGGTAGTCGCTATACTCACACTCATGTCGCACGACCGCGCCACCAGCCTTTCCCACAGAGAAACGGATAAAAGAGAGCTCATAGCTCTTGTTATAGTGCAGTGATGGGGCATCATCACGCCGGAACGTCTGTACCAGCATAATACCCTTAACGTAGTTCATCTTCACCTCCGTCGGAGTTGTCATTTGTATGCGGCGGACGAAATGCTGTCCGGCATCCACATAGATATGGCCATTGAAAGTGTTAGACCTTGGGTCTATGGGGACGAAGGCAAGGTCCAGGCAAGGATGCCCGTCCACGATGAGTGTATCAAGGATAGCAAAACGATAAGCTATGGTACCGAGGGGCGACAGGGGCGATGTAAAACGCTCATCAAGCAGTTCAATGCTGCCACCGAAGATATCGGTCTCACAGAACAATTTGTCCTTCAAACCGTCAATCTGATCTTCGGTAAGGAAATCATCGACGCCCGAACGGTACGTCTCGTGTACCTCTGTATGGGCTCCACCGGGAGCAGAGCGGAAGTACTGTATTCCCGATGACTCACGGTTCGTGAGGTTGAGGTTAGGCTCTGTGACAGGATAGACATCGATGTACTTAATGAAGAGTGCAGGGTCCATCGCCAGCAGTTTCTTCAGTGCGCCGTGCGAAGCCTCGCTGAGAGCCAAAGCAAGTTTATCGCGCCGACCCCTGCTAAGACAGCCATTGACATCAGGACGATACAAATCGCGCTGATCAAGAAGCTCACGCACGAGGTCCAATGCAGGATTGCTTTTCCAAGGGCTGTACCCTTTGAATACATCCCCGTTAATCACCACCTCACCCAGTTCAAAATTGAACGTGTAGTCGCCTGTGGCTGGATCAAAAAGGGGTTCGGAAGGCTGAGACACCTCCTGTGCGCTGGCGCCAAGCACCACCAGCAGCAATGCTATGAAGAGCATTCCCTTGCGCAACCCTGATACTTGGCGTTTCATACCACAGGCTATTTCTGAATACGTTATTCTTCGGGCAAATCCAACCTAAAGACGATACGGAAACTATTTTCAGCATCATTCCAGCTGGTGCTGGTGATACGAAAATGCCCCACCTGCGATGTATTGGTTACATGAGCCCCAGCACAGGGACACACATCATAGTCACCCACGAAGACCAGCCGCACGGTGTCACCGACATCGGCAGGCAACTTGCTCACATCAATCGACGCAGGCAACTCCGTCCGTGGCACACGACGGCAGGTCACATCCAAATGCCTGGCCAGCACCTCATTCACACGGTCCTCGACAGCCTGTATCTGCCCCTCATCGGGACAGGCTGTCAGTGTGTAGTTACACTTGCTCTTCTTGCGCTCTACATGATTCACGCACGAACGTTCACAACCGAACATTCTTACCATTGTTGCATTGAGCACATGCTCCGCCGTATGGGCAGGAGGGAATTCGTCTTTTCCGTGGTGGCTCACGGCGATGTCGGCAACTGTTGACAAGGAATCATCCGGTTTCATATTCATACACATTTTACCATTGTGCGACAAAAGTAGCGTTTTTTCATGTCTTTCCCAAATAATATTCCGAAAAACAGCCACAAAGCCACGTTTTCTCTGATTTCACAAGTGCAATGCAATAATGGGGGGATAATGCAGTCGTCACAATGGTACGCCCCACATATGCGAAAGTTACAAGAGTAGTAAATGGGGGCATTATGGGTATGAAAAGGCTCTTGTGAGTAAAAAAAAGGAAAAAGGTGTTTGTTTATCCGATTTTATCCGTATCTTTGCCACGTCTTGTTACAATCTTATTTATCCTCTATTTTCACCAGAGATAAGCATAAGTAAGAGTCCGACATGACAAAACAGAATAAGGAAGACAAAAGCTATATGAAACAAGCTCCCATCCGTTGGACGGAACTGATAACACACGAGGACAGCCGCCGGCATTTTCAGTTTCAGTATGTATTCATCATCATGGCATTCATCTCCGCCGCGATGACGGTCATGAACTATTTTACAGGATGGAAGGGTGCGCTGATGCACGCCACATTGTATTTTGCCGCGCTGAACATCGTGAATGCCGTGATTGAGCATTTCGGCAGCGACAAGGTACGGATAATTCCCCGCGTGCTTTTTGCGGTGGAGATTATCGTCCTCTTCACCTTCTTCATCCTCAATGGTCAGCCTAAAGGGTTCAGTACCCTTTGGGCGGCGCTTATGCCTGCTTGCGGTCTGCTGCTTTACCGTAAGAACATAGGATCGCTGATTGCCGGAATACAACTTGTCATCATAGTATTCCTCTTCTACTTCCCCGCAGGGCGTCAGCTATTAGGCTATGACTACAACGATGTGTTCATGATGCGATTTCCTGTCCTTTACTCGGCATTCTTCATCGTGGGTTATTTCTTCGAGCTCGTCCGGCACAACACCCAGAGGGAACTCTCTGCCGCCAGAGACAATTACCAAAAGCTTTTCGAGTCAGAGGAGGTACGCGCCAACCGCGAGAAGGAGACCAACTACCGTATCATGCACGTGCTCACCGATGAGTACTGGGTCGTCATGAGCGTAAATATGAACGATGGGAAGATGGAAGTCCATTCGGGCAACCAGTACTTCGGCGAGCCTTTCATAGAGCTCCCGTTCCAAAGTGCCATCATGCTCTACTGTATGAATCAAGTTTCGGAGGCATACCGCAGCCAGTTCCAACAATTCTTCTCGCAGGAGAATATACGCGAAAGCCTGAAGAACAAGTCTTCGATCATGCTTACCTACTCCACTCGCATCGATGGCAAAGAACGCTACCTGCAAGCCAAGATTGTGAAGATTCCCAGTGAGGATGGCTCCCTGCAACAAATCATCGTTGCCATTTCCGATACCGATGCCTATGTACGCGAGCAGCAGCGTATCCAGCAGGAGCTACGCACACAGCAGGAGAAAGCCGAAAATGCGAGCATGGCGAAGACGGATTTCTTATTCAATATGTCGCACGACATCCGTACCCCGATGAATGCTATTATAGGCTTCACCGACATGGCCTTCAAGGATGTCAATGACCCCGCCAAGGTGTGCGAAGACCTCCGCAAGGTGCGATTGTCAAGCAACTTGCTGCTCACGCTCATCAACGACATTCTCGACATGAGCCGCATCGAGAGCGGAAAAGCAAGCGTCAGCCCCGTCAAGACCAATCTGAAAACCATCTTCAGCAACGTCCAATCGGTGATGGAGGACTCCGCCGCCGCCAAGGACATCACCATCAGCTTTGACGCAAGCGCCATACGAGACCATCTGGTCCTTGCCGACATCGCCCGCGTGGACCGTATCCTGGTGAACCTCGTATCCAATGCCGTCAAATACACCGAATGTGGAGGGCGCGTGCAGGTGACGTGCATGCAGCTCGACACTGACGAGCCAGACGCCAGCACCTACCGTTTCATCGTGAAGGACAACGGCATCGGCATGAGCGACAAGTTTCAGAAGCACATGTTTGAAAACTTCGCCCGCGAGGAGAACAGCACCACCAGCGGCATACAAGGCACAGGGCTGGGGCTGCCCCTTACGAAGAAACTCACTGAGATGCTGGGAGGTACTATTGTCTGCGAGAGCAAGCGTGGCATAGGCACAACCTTCACGGTAACGTTACCTTTCGGTCTGCAAGACGACGTTGAAGTTGATGCTGACGCCTTGGCTGAAGCCAGCGTCCCCGCCACGCAAGTGGAGAGCACTCACTTTGAGGGCAAGTGCATCTTGGTGGTGGAGGACAATGAGCTCAACCGCGAAATTGTGACATGCATCCTCGAGGAACTGGGCGTAACGGTTGAAGCAGCCGTAAACGGAAGGGATGCCGTGCGGATGGTGTACGAAAAAGGCCCTACCCACTACGACCTCATCCTTATGGATATCCAGATGCCGATTATGAACGGCTACGAAGCCACCCGTCAGATAAGGGAGCTATATCCCGAAGTCGGACTCCCCATTATTGCCCTGTCGGCCAATTCCTTCGAGGAGGACAAGCAGAAATCTATAGAAGCCGGCATGAACGGTCATATATCCAAACCCGTAAGCATCGACGAGCTGGCCGCAGCAATACACAAAAACCTCATGAAATAAGGGAGCCAGCCGACCGTCCTCATAAGGCACGAAGGTAGAAAATCGAAGAGCGTTACTTTTTCCCTTCGGGTTCTATGGACTGCACGTATTCATCACGCAATTGTTGCAGTTCCTTCACCACGGTGGGATAGCGGTCAGCAAGATTTACGCTCTCGGTTGAGTCCTGTGCAAGGTTGGAAAGGAAGAAGCCATCAATGGTCTCGTTCTTGTCGTTTGGCTTCACATCAATGGCATTGTGTATCAGTTTCCAATCGCCCTTGCGCACAGCCCACTCCTCGTTGATAAAATCAAAGTGCAGTACGTCGTGCGGCGAGGGTGCGGATGCGTCATTGATAACCTCCACGATACTGCGGCCATCAATGCTGTTGTCTATATCACTATGGTCAATGCTGCAGTAGTCCAGCAATGTAGGAAACCAATCGGCGTTCGACACCACTTGGTCACGAATCTCCCCCTCAGGAATATGGCCTGGCCAACTGATGATGGCCGGCACGCGTATGCCACCCTCAAAGAGGGAGAACTTGCCCCCTCGATAGTCTCCGCACCATCCACCGCCGCCAAAGGTGCGCACCTCAGTGCTATGACCGTTATCCGCTTGAAGAATGATGATGGTGTTGTCGAGCAATTTATGTACGCGTAGGAAGTCCATGAACTCCCCAAGGTAGTCATCGAAAGTGCTGACGAACGCTGCATACATCCGTCGAGGATTGGGCAGTGCACTATAGTAGTTCAGCCATTTCTCCTTGGGCTGCAGGGGATAATGGGGAATATTGATGGCCCAATAGAGGAAGAACGGCTTGTCGCTCTCGGTCTCATCAAGGATGAACTGTTCCGACTCGTGTAGTGTCCCTTCGGCAAAGAACAGCCCCGGTCGGTAGATTTCGTTGTTGTTCTGGTAGAGATCATGCTGATTGGGCCCGCCCCAATAGTAGAAGTGCGAATAGCTGTCGATGCACCCGCCAAGGAATCCCCAAAAGTAATCAAACCCCTGATTGGTGGGTCTGTACTCGGGCCACGAGCCGAGGTGCCACTTGCCGATGCATGCCGTGCGGTAACCAGCGGCGCTCATGCGTTCGGCAAGTGTTTCCTTCTCGGGCTTGAGACCTGTCCAGCCGCAGTTACCGGTGACGCCGGCACGCAGGGTGAACATGCCCGTGAGGAGGGTAGCGCGAGAGGCGGAGCTTACCGGGGCAGCATAAAACTGCCGGAAACGCACGCCTTGGCGGGAAAGAGCATCCATATGCGGCGTCTGCAGGTCAGCAGCACCATAGCAGTTCATGTCTAGGATACCATGGTCGTCGGTATAGATAACAATAACGTTGGGACGCTGCTGCTGTGCCTGTGCGCTCAACGCTGCCAGACCAAGGATGGGGTAAATGATAGGTTTCATTATTATAGGATACAGATAAACACTTTTCAAGGGGCAAAGATAGCCTTTCTTTTCGGGTTTACCAAATTTTCCCACAAAAACTCGCCGCGGAGCAAGATAGATGAAGTAAGAGAATAAAAAAAGAAAGACCGCTGTGTGAGCGGTCCCTCTTAGTTATTGGTTGATTTCCATCTCCTCCTTCATGTCGATTTCTTCGTGCTTGCCATCGTAGAAGACATACTGCAGCAGCGCGAGCGACTGGTTGGGGATGATGCGTACACCCATGCCGTACTTCAGCTTCCACTTCATCGCCAATGAGGGAAGGCCCTGATTGACGTAGGCAGCAACATACGGATGAATATGCAGGTCGAAACGCTTTACTTTCAGTTTGCGGACCAGACAATCGATTTTACTCTCCAGAGTATCGGTAAACAGGATGGATGATTTGATGACTCCCTTTCCGAAGCAAGTAGGACAGGTCTCCTCAACGGCGACATCCATGGCAGGACGCACACGCTGACGGGTGATTTGCATGAGTCCGAACTTACTCAAGGGTAGTATGTTATGCTTGGCACGATCCTTCTTCATATTCTGGCACATGCGCTCGTAAAGTTTCTGCCGGTTCTCGGCAGTATCCATATCGATGAAATCGACGATGATGATACCGCCCATATCGCGCAGACGGAGTTGCCGCGCGAGTTCGTCAGCAGCACCCAAGTTGACGTCAATGGCGTTCTCCTCCTGGTTAGTGTTGCCATGTGAGCGATTGCCGCTATTGACATCCACGGCATGCAGTGCCTCGGTATGGTCGATGACAAGATAAGCCCCCCCCTTGTAGGGAACAATACGTCCGAAGGATGACTTTATCTGCTTGGTGATACCGAAATTGTCGAAGATAGGAAGGTTGCCCGTGTAGTGCTTGACGATGTGCGCACGTTCAGGGGCAATGAGGGCGACGTAGTCGTGTATCTGGTTGTAGTTGTCCTCGTCACTGACATAGATGGCCTCATAAGAAGGATTGAAGAGGTCGCGAAGCATGGCGACGGCACGACTGTTCTCCTCATAGATGAGCAGCGGTGCTTTCTCTGCTTTCTGCACACGCACAACAGCATCTTCCCACTGCTTCACGAGCACCGACAACTCAGCATCGAGCTCTGCCACGCGTTTCTCTTCGGCCACCGTGCGTACGATGACGCCAAAGTTCTTGGGTTTGATGCTCTGCATCAACTGTTTGAGACGTGCGCGTTCCTCTGCAGACTTGATCTTGGTGGATACCGACACCTTGTCGGAGAAAGGCACCAGCACCAGGAAACGTCCGGCGAACGAGAGATCGCAGGTGACGCGCGGTCCCTTCGTACTGATGGGTTCCTTGGTTACCTGCACCATGATTTCCTGTCCTTGCTGTAGCATCTCGGTGATGCTGCCTTCCTTGGGCAGCTCCGGAAGGATGGAGGCCTTGGTGTAGGGGTAGAGTTTCTTCTTGTCGCTTGTTACCTGTTTGAGATACTTCTGGTACGAGTTGAATCGGGCGCCCAGATCCTGATAGTGAAGGAAAGCTTCTTTGCCCGAACCTACATCGACAAAACATGCATTGAGGGCGGGCATGATCTTCTTCACACGTCCCCAGTACATATTGCCCACAGCATACGACGCTTCGCGTCCTTCGCGTTGATACTCCACCAGTTCCTTGTCTTCGGTCAGAGCGATGTGTATCTCCTTGGGCTGTACATCAATAAATAGTTCACTTGTCACTTTCGGTTCTCTGTATTGAATCCGGTAATCCCATTGCAAGGCTTTCTGTAGCCTCTGTTCGTACATAAAGAGCAAAGAACAAACTACGCAGCAGTCTGTTGCCCGTGTGTTTGTTCTTTGCTAACGGATGCACAAGAGCGTTACTTGCTCTTATGTCTGTTCTTGCGCAAGCGTTTTTTACGCTTGTGCGTTGACATTTTATGTCTTTTTTTCTTCTTTCCGCTAGGCATAGCTGTAATGTATTAATTTAAACGGACAATTTATTTCTTCACACCCTGCATGAAGACCTTGGCGGGCTTGAAAGCGGGTATGTTGTGCTCGGGAACAACGAGAGTGGTGTTCTTGGAGATATTGCGGGCAGTCTTGGTGGCTCTCTTCTTGAGGATGAAGCTACCGAAGCCACGAAGGTAAACAGGCTCCTCAGCGATGAGGGATTCCTTGACTGTCTCCATGAAAGCCTCGACACACTTCAGAGCGTCCTGCTTGTCAACACCAGTCTTTGCAGCGATCTTGCTGACGATTTCTTGCTTTGTCATGTTTTTTTAATTTAATTATACGTTTTACAATGATTCTCTTTTCATTTCGGACTGCAAATATACGGCTTTTCCGTCAAGTACAAAAATTTTTGAAGTTTTTTTTAGCAAAATATTTCGTTTCTTGAATGTTATGAGGTACTTTTGCATCAAGAATAGCGTATGAAACATTTTGCACATGCAAGAGGATAGCAATGAACAAGTGATGCGGTTGCTGGCATGGTACGATGCCTATCACCGTGCATTGCCGTGGCGTGAGACACACGATGCTTATGCGATATGGGTATCCGAAATCATCCTGCAGCAGACACGTGTCGCGCAGGGGTTGGATTACTATCGGCGGTTCATGGACACCTTCCCCACCATCGAGGCACTGGCAGCTGCCAGCGAGGACGAGGTGTTGCATGTATGGCAGGGGCTGGGCTACTACAGCCGTGCACGCAACATGCAGCAGGCGGCACGGCAGGTGGTGGCCATGGGCGGCTTCCCAACGACTTACGAAGGTCTGCTTCATTTAAAAGGTATAGGGTCATACACAGCAGCTGCCATAGGTTCATTTGCATTCGGTTTGCCGGTAGCTGCCGTGGATGGCAACGTGCTGCGCGTACTGGCACGGTGGTTCTGCATAGAGGAGCCCGTAGACGCTGTTTCCGGACGACGGCTCATAGAGCAGCTCGCAAACGAACTGCTGCCTGCAGATGATGCAGCACGTTACAACCAGGCAATGATGGAGTTGGGAGCGCTGGTATGCACCCCCCACCCCAACTGTGCGGCATGTCCGCTGGCAGACAGCTGTCTGGCTGTCGCAAAAGGAATGGTGGAACTGCTCCCGGTCAAACAGCACCACACGAAGGTGCGCGACCGCTTTTTCCATTACTTTCTCATCCATGATGACACCTCGCTCTACCTACACAAGCGTGGGATGGGCGACATCTGGCAGGGACTCTACGAGCTGCCACTGCGGGAGGTAGACAGCGCCGACGTCGACGAATCATTGCTGCCTGTGCGCAACGTGCGCCATATGCTCTCTCATCAGGTGATACACGCACGGCTATATGAGCAGGAACTGCCCGCACCGTTGCCGCCGCGTGAGGGATGCATCATCGTGCCTCTCAACAACTTGGAACGCTACCCGATGCCTCAACTCATACGACGGTTGATGGAGTAAGCGAAGTGAGGGAGCAAGAAAAACAGAAGTTTTTTTACATTTTCCTTGTCCCATCGGTTTATTTACATTAATTTTGAACCGGAAATAGAAACACACATAAAAATGTCAATCAACAAGGTCATACTGGTAGGCAATGTGGGGCGTGACCCACAAGTACGCTACTTTGATACCGGCAACGCTGTTGCCAGTTTTTCCCTTGCCACTACCGAACGAGGCTACACCATGCAGAACGGCACGGTGGTGCCCGACCGCACAGAGTGGCACAACGTGGTATTCTGGGGGAAGATTGCCGAGACAGTGGAACGATATGTTCATAAGGGTGACAAGGTATATGTAGAGGGGCGTCTCAGAAGTCGTTCATACGATGACCAGAACGGAGTACATCACACGATTACCGAGATCTATGCCGATACGCTCGAGATGATGCCACGTGCCCAAGTTGCCGACACCAGCGCGTCGTCTGCCATTTCTGCAGATGCCACAGCCGATGACCTGAAGTAACACACCAACCGAAAAACCTTTGGAAACGACCTCTCTTCTTAATGTTACCGCACCCTCCATGGGTGCTATCATCGCCTTTGCGCTTACCGCACTGTTGCTGGCATGCTCAGGTTTTGTGTCGGCATCGGAGATAGCCTTCTTCTCCCTCTCTCCTTCCGACCGCAAGACAGCAGCCGAAAGCGACAGCCCATCCGACCGCATCATCATGCGGCTATTGGAGCAGTCCGAGCGGTTGCTCGCCACCATCCTCATCTCCAACAACCTCATCAATGTCACCATCATCCTGCTCAGCAACTATGCGCTGATGAACGTATTCCACTTCGGCGCTCCCTGGCTGGAGTTTCTGTGTATCACGGTATTGCTGACGTTCCTCCTGCTCCTCTTCGGCGAGATTATGCCCAAGCTCTACAGTGCCTCCCGCCCGCTGCGTTTCGCCCGCATGGCAGCACCCGGTGTGCAGATGCTCACACGGCTGTTCAGTCCGCTCGCGAAGCTCCTTGCCCGCTCATCGGCGCTGGCAGAGGTACTGCCGGCACGGCAGGACAATCTATCGGTGGACGACCTCGAACAGGCGTTGGAGCTCACCGACAAACGCGAGCTCACTGCCGAGCAGCATATCCTGGAGGGAATCATCCGCTTCGGCGACGAGATGGTAAAGGACGTCATGACGTCGCGGCTGGACATGATGACACTATGCACCGACGACACCTACGACAAAGTGCTGCAACGGATAGCAGAGAACGTCTATTCGCGCATCCCTGTTTACGATGAATCCATCGACAACATCTGTGGCATACTCTACATCAAGGATCTTCTCAACCACCTCACCGAGCCCTCGGATTACAAGTGGGAGCAGCTGATGCGCAAGCCGATGTTCGTTCCCGAGACGAAGCCCATAGATGACCTCTTCCGCGAGTTCCAGCGGGAGAAGTGCCACATTGCCATCGTCGTCGATGAGTATGGCGGCACCTTGGGCATGGTGACCATGGAGGACATCCTCGAAGAGATCGTCGGCGAGATCAACGACGAGTACGACGAGGGCGAACGGGGCTACACACGTCTGAACAACAACACCTACATCTTCGAGGCCAAGACGCTGCTCTCCGATGTGTGTAAGGTGCTCGATGTGGACGACGACACCTTCGACGAGGCATCGGGCGATGCCGACTCACTGGCAGGACTGCTGCTGGAACTCAAGGGAGACTTCCCCGCACAGAACGAAATCATCAAATATCATCACTTCACCTTCGAGGTGATGGAGATAGACGAACGACACATTGTCAAGGTGAAGGTCGTCGTTCATACAGACTGATGCCACGCCTATGCTGTACGAGAGCTGTACCTATCGCGACGACTGCGACAGCTGCGGATGGGCACTGTGGCAGATGACAGAAACAGAGGATCAGCTGCGTACACTGTGTCCGCCCGACTGTCCGCCATGTACCTTCACCCACACCGTACGCCGACAGGAGTACTATGCCGTACGGGCGCTGCTGGCCTCCATGCTGGGAGGCGACAAGGTGATAGCGTACCATTCATCGGGCCGTCCCTATCTCACCGACCATTCCTATCACATAAGCATATCGCACACCCACGGATTCTGCGCGCTGGCATGGCATGCCACACAGCCCGTGGGCATCGACATTGAACAGATTGCCGACCGCGTAGCACGGGTAGCACACCGTTTCGTCAATATTGCCGAGCAGGCACAGGTGGAAGCGCTCTTCCCGCACGACATCGTCAGCGGACAGCTCCTGCTCTGGAGTGCCAAGGAGGCCGCCTATAAGTGCATCGACCGGCAGGGAGTGGACTTCCTGCACGATATCGTTGTGGACCTCAGCAGGCCGCATACGTCCCAGCCGGGAACAGTGGCCACCCAGGGGACCTGCACCGTCGACTGCCGCGTATCCAGTGCTGAAGGCGATGATGCATTCGTACCCCACCCCATGCACTATCGGTTCTATCCGACCTTCGTCTGTGTGATCGTAGGAGATTTCAACCATTTACCTATATAGATATGAAACGCACCGCATCCCTTTTCCTCTTTGTTCTGCTGCTGTCAGCCGGTGTGGCTGCACAGCCCTACCCCTACCAGAACCCCACTCTCAGTGCCGATGAGCGTGCATCGGACCTGCTGTCGCGTCTCACCCTCGAGCAGAAGGCTTCACTCATGATGGACGAGAGTGCCGCCATCCCCGAGCTGGGCATCCGCCGCTACGGCTGGTGGAACGAGGCACTGCACGGTTATGCCCGTTCGGGTCTGGCCACCGTATTTCCGCAGGCCATCGCCATGGCAGCATCCTTCGACCCGGCACTCGTGGAGGAGGTGTTCACCGCCGCCTCCGACGAGGCACGCGCCAAGCACACCGTCTATGCACAGAGCGGTGGCACAGGACGCTACCAGGGGCTCACGGTATGGACACCCAACATCAACATCTTCCGCGACCCACGCTGGGGCCGTGGACAGGAGACCTACGGCGAAGATCCCTTCCTCACTGCCGCGATGGGCTGTGCCGTCGTGCACGGTCTGCAGGGACCGGAGGATGCCCGGTACGACAAGCTACATGCCTGCGCCAAGCACTATGCCATCCACAGCGGCCCGGAGTACAGCCGCCATGCGTTCAACGTCGAGGATCTCTCGCTGCGCGACCTTCGGGAGACCTATCTCTATGCCTTCGAACGGCTGGTGCGCGAGGCACACGTCAAGGAGGTGATGTGCGCCTACAATGCCTATGAGGGTGAGCCCTGCTGCGGCAGCAACACCTTGCTCACACAGATCCTCCGCAACCAGTGGGGCTACGACGACGTCATCGTATCCGACTGCGGCGCCATCGATGACTTCTACGCCCGCTGGTACGAGAGTCACCGCACACATGCCGATGCTGCCAGTGCCTCGGCCGATGCCGTCATCACAGGCACCGACCTCAACTGCGGTAGCACCTACCGCCATATCCCCGAGGCTGTAGCGCGAGGACTCATCACCGAGGAGCAGGTCGACAAGTCCGTGTTCCGGCTGCTGCGGGCCCGTTTCCAGCTGGGCGAGATGGACCCTGACTCGCTGGTGGAGTGGACACAGATTCCCTACGCTGTAGTGGCCAGCAAGGAACACGACACATTGGCACTGAAGATGGCACGCGAGACGGTCGTGCTGCTGCAGAACAAGAAGAAAACACTGCCGCTGGATGCCTCCGACTACACTCCTACGCACCGTCTAGCCGTCATTGGTCCCAATGCTGCCGACACGCTGATCCATTGGGGCAACTACAACGGCACAGCCCCCCATACCTACAGTGTGCTCGCCGGCGTATGCAGCAAGCTTGCCAACCCCGATGGGATAGTATATAATAAAGTGAGCAATCTGGTAGGCCAAGACGACGCACTCACCGACGAGGCGTTGCTGTCGTTGCTCGAGGGCATCGACGACGTGATCTATGTGGGCGGCATCTCGCCCCAGCTCGAAGGTGAGGAGATGCCGGTGAGCTACGAAGGGTTCCGGGGCGGCGACCGCACCAGCATCGAGCTGCCTGCCGTACAGCGGCATGCGCTGCAGGTACTGCACAGTGCGGGCAAGCATGTCATCTATGTGAACCTGTCCGGCTCAGCTATCGCCCTTGAGCCCGAGGCAGAGAGCTGCGATGCCATCGTACAGGGCTGGTACGGTGGCCAGAATGGCGGCATCGCCATCGCCGACGTGCTCTTCGGCGACTGTAACCCCAGCGGCAAGCTGCCCGTTACCTTCCACAGGAACGATTCGCAACTGCCCGACTACGAGGACTACAATATGAGTGCCGGCCACACCTATCGCTACATGAAGGAGACGCCCCTCTTCCCCTTCGGCTACGGCTTGAGCTACTCCTGTTTCCGTTACGGGAGGGCCCGTCTGTCGAGCCACACGATGACCGCCGACGGCGAGGTAACACTCACCATCCCCGTGCGCAACCGCAGCCGCATCGCCGGCGATGCCGTCGTACAGGTGTATGTGGCCAAGGAAGGCGATGAGGGAGGTCCCAGCCGTGCGCTACGTGCCTTCCGCCGCATCACCATCCCCGCCAAGCACCGTCAGCGTGCCTCCTTCACCCTCACCGCACGCGAGCTCTGTGCTTACGACAACGATGCCGGCACGCTGGCATGTACACCCGGCACCTACCGTATCTACTACGGCTCCTCGTCATCCCTCTCCGACCTACGCTGCTGCAAGGTGGCGGTGAAAGAATGATGGGAGGGGTATGTGTGTACACAAAATCACTGTAACTTTTGTAACCATTGTAACCGGAAATCGTTATATACTTGTAAATCTACGAGAAACTTCGACCCTGCAATGAACAACTCGCACTCGCGAACGAACAACTCGGAACAACGAAAAAGAATGGGATTACCAGTAAAAACGTGTGTAATCTCTTGGATTTTCTTGATGTCGGGCAATACGTTAAGCCCTGGCGACAGAGGTTAACTCTACACGCTCAGAGTTAAACTCTACGACCACAGAGTTTAACTCTACGGACACAGAGTTTAACTTCGCGGACACAAAGTTTAACTCTACGCGCTCAGAGTTTAACTCTAAATCTTACAGTTTCTCCTGTTTGAGTTTCTCGATGTACTCGTCGATGCGTTGGAGCTGAGCGGGGATATCGATATGTTGCGGGCACTCCGCGACGCAGGTGCGACAGCCAATGCAGTGGTCTGCCTGACGGAGGGAAGGAACGGCCTTGTCGTAGCCGTCGAGGAAGGCTCGGCGCAGCTTACGGTACTCGGGACTGCCGCTGTCGGTAGGCAGAGCCTGCTCGGTGACACGGCGGTTGTAGTATAGCAACACAGAGGGGATGTCAATGCCATAGGGACAAGGCATGCAGTACTTGCAGTCGTTGCAAGGGATGAGGGGGTATTTCTGTATGAGCTCAGCCGTTTCGTAGAGGAAGCGGTTGTCGTCGTCGGTGAGCGGACGAAGGGGCGAATAGGTGCTGACATTGTCCTGCAGATGCTCCATGTAGGTCATGCCGCTGAGCACGGTGAGCACACCTTCGGGAGTACCCGCAAAACGGAATGCCCATGAGGCCACGCTGTGCTCGGGGTCACGTCCCTTGAGACGTGCCACGATGTTGTCGGGCACCTTCGAAAGACGTCCACCCAACAGCGGTTCCATGATGACGACGGGTATCGAACGCTTTGCCAGCTCTTCGTAGAGGTACTCGGCGGGACAACCGGCCAGACGCCAGTCGATATAGTTCATCTGTATCTGGCAGAAGTCCCAGTGGTACTGTTCGTGCAGAGCCATGAGCTGTTCGAAGCCCTCCTTGCCGCCATGGAACGAGAAGCCAAGGTTGCGGATGCGTCCGGCACGCCGTTCCTCCTGGAGGAAGTCTATCATGCCATTGTCCACGAAACGGTGGTTGAAACCGTCACCCCCATCGCCGATAGAGTGCAACAGGTAGTAGTCAATGTAGTCGGTCTGCAGTTCGCTCAGCGAGTTGTGATAGAGGGCGAGGGCCGTCTCGCGGCTGGTGTCGCCAAAGTTGCTCAGCTTGGTGGCAATGAAATAACTGCTGCGCGGATGACGCGCCAGGGCGATGCCTGTGGCTCGTTCACTCTTGCCCTGACAATAGACAGGTGCCGTATCGAAGTAGTTCACACCATGTGCCAATGCATAGTCCACCAGTGCGTTGATGCCATCCTGGTCGAGCACATCCTTGCCCTCTTCGTCCTTCTTCTGCGGCCAGCGCATGCATCCGTAGCCCAAGATGGACACATCGTCGCCACTGTTGGGATTGTGCCGCATGGTCATCGTGCCCGATTCAGAGGAAGCACCGGGAAGCACCGATCTCTGCGCACTGTCGTTGCCGCAGGCACTGAGTGCCGAGGTGGCAGCAGCTGCTGCCGATATCTTCAGGAATTCTCTTCTATCCATGATAATAGGTATGAAATCAAACTGTTTTGTGTACTTGGTGTCCCTCGACATAGATAGCACTGAAGGGACGTGCAGGGCAGAGGTTCTCACAGGCACCACACCCGATGCAGCGCTCCTCGTTCACCACAGGGATCTGCAGACGGAAGGGACGTCCTTTCCGGTCCTTGAATTCCGAGAACCCCTCGGTGTCAACCATCTGTATAGCTCCTGTGGGACAGTGGCGGCTGCAGTTGCCACAGAGCACGCCATCCGACAGCACTACGCAGTTGTCGCGTACCCATACGGCATGGCCGATCTGCGTGGAAGCCTTCTCCTCCACGGTGATGGGCCGGATAGCACCGGCAGGACACACATCGGAGCAGACAGTGCACTCGGGACGGCAGTAGCCCCGCTCGTACGACGACTCGGGCTGCATGAAGTGTGCCAGATCGGTGGAGGGACGCAGCACATGCTGCGGACAGCTGTCGACGCAGAGCTGGCAGGCCGTACAGTGCTGGTACATATTTTTGTCACTCACAGAGCCCGGCGGCGTGATGCGTGTCTGACGGGCAGGCACTTTCTTGTCGAGGATGGTGGCCAGACCGCCATCGACCTTCACCTCCTGCGCCTTCATGGCAGCTGTCCCAGCCGCCAGCACAGCACCAGTGATGAACGCACGGCGTCGCGCATCGGCGGGCTTTTGAGCATCGGCAGAGACACTCGTCTCAGTCTGCACCTTGGCCTGGACCGCAGTACCCGTCTTCACCGGGAGAGCGATGCGATAGCGGATAGCACCTTGGCGACAGTGGGTCAGGCAATCCATGCATACCACACATCGGCTGTAGTCAATGCTGTGACTGTCAGCATCGATACACGAGCAGCGACAATTACGTGCGCACTTCTTGCATCCGTTGCACTTCGTCGTGTCGATGACAGGTTTGAACAGCGAGAACCGGCTCAACAGTCCAAGCACCGTTCCCACAGGGCACACATTGCCGCACCACCAGCGTCCACAGAAGAAGGCAAGCAACGCGATGATGACAAACGACACCCCTGCCACGATGCGTGTAGCCAGCGACGAGGCTGTACATGCCGACACCATGCGACCAAACACGCTGTAGGGCTCGATGAGCGCAGCGATGGCAGTGAATCCTGCCACCAAAGCAGCGATGAACAGCACCAGCACAGCGTAGCGCAGCCAGTGGTTGGCCTTATGGTAGGTGAAGCGGTTCTTCTTGCCGCTGTGAAGCCAGCCGACAGCATCCTGCAGGATACCGAGAGGGCAAATAACCGAGCAATAGACACGACCGAACAGCACGGTCAGCAGCACCAGCACAACAAAGGCCCCGGCATTCAGCGCCAGCACAGCAGGCACGAACTGCAACCGTGCCAGCCAGCCGAGGGCTGCGGGAGCCCATCCGAACGCGCCACACAGCAGCACGATGATGGCCGCGAAAGACAATACCTGCAGCACCCGCCGCAACACAGCCAAAGGGTGCATCTTCTGTTTTTTTGCCATATAACCTATTGATTTTTATGAGCTACATATAATACTATTCCGACCGTGCCTCACGGACATACCCCAAGGCCTCAGCACATCTCTTCGTGATGACAGTCCAATCGCGTGCTGCTACCACCTCCTTAGGAAACAACTTGCTGCCCATGCCCACGCAATAGACGCCGGCCTTGAACCATGCCGCGAGGTTCTCGCGTGTAGGCTCCACACCGCCCGTCACCATGAGCTTGCTCCAGGGCATAGGTGCCATGAGTCCCTTCACGAACTTCGGTCCCAGCACGTCGCCGGGGAACACCTTGCAAAGGTCGCACCCCGCCTCCTGCGCATCACCCACCTCGGTGACGCTGCCACAGCCGGGCGTGTAGGGCACCTGTCGGCGGTTGCACACACGGGCCACCTCGGCGTTGAACAGCGGTCCAACCACGAAGCAGGCACCCAGCTGCAGGTAGAGCGCCGCCGTAGGAGCATCAACCACGCTACCCACGCCCATGGCCATATCAGGACATGCAGTGGCAGCATACTTCACCACCTCGGCAAACACCTCGTGGGCGTAGTCGCCACGGTTCGTAAACTCAAAGGCACGCACGCCTCCCTCGTAGCAGGCTTTCACCACCTGCTTTGCTACGTCGGCATCCCGGTGATAGAACACGGGTATCATGCCCGTTTGACCCATCTTAGCCAGAACAGTTTGCTTATCGAATCTTGCCATTGTAAACAAATGAAGAATAAAAAAATGGAGGTTCGTTACCGCTGCACACGACCGTTGGCATTGCCGGCAGCCAGTGCCTCCACCTCACCGGCTGTCACCATATTGAAGTCACCGGGTATGGTGTGCTTGAGCGCACTTGCTGCCACTGCGAACTCCAGGGCCTCGCCCTGTGTGGGCTTGGTGAGCAAGCCGTGGATGATGCCGCCGGAGAAACTGTCGCCACCCCCCACACGATCGATGATGGGGGTGATGTCGTAGCGGCGGCTCTCATAGAACTCCTTGCCATCATATATCATGGCTTTCCAACCGTTGTGCGATGCGCTGAAGCTCTCGCGCAAGGTGCTGACGACATACTTGAAGCCAAACTCCTCGGCCATATCCTTGAAGATACCCTTGTAGCCACTGGCAGAGGTGTCGCCCCCCTCCACATCAGCATCGGGGCGGAAGCCCAGACAGAGCTCGGCATCCTCTTCGTTGCCTATGCACACGTCCACATATTGCATCAGCGGACGCATCACGCTCTGCGCCTTCTCCTTCGTCCACAGTTTCTTGCGGAAGTTCAAATCAACGCTCACGGTGACGCCATGACGCTTTGCTGCCTCGCAGGCCAGCCGTGTGAGCAGCGCAGCCTTGTCGCTAATGGCGGGAGTGATGCCGCTCCAGTGGAACCAGTCGGCACCATCCATGATGGTATCAAAGTCAAAGTCGGAAGGGTCTGCCTCTGCTATTGCACTGTGAGCACGGTCATAGATGACCTTCGATGGCCGCATCGAAGCTCCTGCCTCACAGTAATAGATGCCCACGCGGTCACCACCACGCGCTATGTATTCGGTATGCACGCCATAGCGGCGAAGCGCATTCACCGCGCTCTGCCCAATCTCGTGCTCAGGTAACTTACTCACAAACCACGCATCGTGCCCGTAGTTGGCACAGCTTACAGCCACGTTTGCCTCGCCACCGCCAAAGATAATGTCAAATTGACTGGTCTGAACAAAACGATCGTTACCCACAGGCGACAGACGAAGCATGATTTCTCCCAAAGTGACAATTTTTGCCATCAGCTATTGTAAATTTATTGCTCAATAAAATGATAAACTTACCGCAAGGATGCAGTTTACACTCGGCAAAGATACACCAAAAAGAGAGAATTATGCATTTTTTTGGCAAAAACTTTCCTTCATTCCTATATTTGATGTAATTTCGTGACGATTTTCGAGAAAACAAATACACCTTTCGCATTATGTGTGATATCATCACCCAATACTTCCCCACCCTCACACCGCGACAGCTGGAACAGTTTGCGGCCCTGGGCCCACTCTATGAGGAGTGGAACGCCAAGATCAACGTCATCTCACGCAAGGACATTGGCAACCTCTACGAGCACCATGTGCTCCACTCGCTGGGCATCGCCCGTATGCTGCGCTTTCGTGAAGGAACACACGTCATGGACCTCGGCACAGGTGGCGGTTTCCCAGGCATACCGCTTGCCATACTCTTCCCCGAGGTGCACTTCCACTTGGTGGATAGCATCGGCAAGAAGATACGCGTTGCTACAGAGATTGCTACCGCCATCGGGCTGGACAACGTCACTCTACGGCATTGCCGTGCAGAAGAAGAGAAGGATATGTTCGACTTCGTGGTGAGCCGTGCCGTCATGCCTCTCGCCGACCTTGTAAAAATCGTTCGCAAAAACATCAAAAGCGACTCACACAACGCCTATCCCAATGGTCTCATCTGCCTCAAGGGAGGGGAGCTGCAACATGAGATATTACCCTTTCGCAACATCGCCGACACGCTAAGCCTCAGCGAAGTATTTAGTGAGCCCTATTTCAAGGAGAAGAAAGTGGTGTACGTACCCATCGTAAAAAAATGAACCTGAAAGTATTCCAATTCAATTTGTTTCCCACCAACACGTATGTAGTGTGGGACGACACGCGAGAAGCCGCCATCATCGACCCAGCCTGCTACACAGCTAGTGAGCAACAGGCTCTTGCCCAGTTCCTTGCCGATGAGCATCTCGCAGTGAAGCACATACTACTCACGCATTTCCACTTCGACCACGTCTTCGGCGTGCCCTTTGTCGAGGAGCTCTGCGGAGTGACATGCGAGGCACATCCCGATGACACATGGTGGGCAGAACACAACGGTGCCGTAGCGCGCACCTTCGGCATTGCCTTCCCCGGAGCCCTGCCCGTCATCGGCAAGGCCCTGACCGACAATGAACAGATCACGTTCGGCCACCTCACCTTCCGCTGCATCCACTGTCCGGGGCATTCACCCGGAGGAATGACGTACTACTGTGAGAGTGAAGGGGTGGCATTCGTTGGCGACACGCTGTTTGGGGGTGGCGGACAGGGACGCACCGACCTCCACGGAGGTGACTACAACGCCCTTCTTCATACCCTGCATGCCAAACTCTTCGTACTGCCCGATGAGACCACCGTCTATCCAGGACATGGGCCTTCCTCCACCATCGGGACAGAGCGTTGGTACAATAATGCATAAGACAGTAATACCTATTCCCGACTGCTATACCTTTTAAAGTATGACACTGCTTGAAACGCTCAACACGGGCGACCGCTATGCCGCCCACTCCGATATACAGATCACCGATATCCAACACGGTTACTGCCGCGCAGAGATGAACGTTGCCGATAAGCACCTCAATGCCGCTGGCGTTTGCCAGGGCGGAGCACTGTTCACGTTGGCCGACGTCAGCATCGCCGGCGTAGGAAATGCCTCCGGACAGGTGTGTCTGGGCATCAATGCACAGATCAACTATGTACACTCTGCCCAACTGGGTGAGCACCTCACCGCTGAGGCCAGACTGCTGAGTGATGGCAAAGTGCCACTGTTCAGCGTCACCGTGCACAACGACGAAGGCACCCTCATCGCTTACATGACCAGCGAAGGCTACAAGAAACGCGACTCTCTCCCTTTTGAAGGGCTGAAGTAAGAAAAATCAATCATTTTTGCATCAAGAAAAAATTGCGGGTTCATCATATTGGCACTGTCTTCATCGGCTGAACGTATCTGTACTTTTATCTCTAGCGTTCCTGCCTTTTACGCACAAGTATGAACATTATCCATCCCAAGAGCCAAACCGAACTGCACGAGTGGTTTCTCGCCCACGCAGCTGTAGAAAAAGAGGTGTACGTTCACTGCATCCGCAAAGCCCATCCTGCCATTCTCTCTTACCTTGACGTGGTGGAAGAGGCGTTGTGCTTCGGATGGATAGACTCTGTATGCAAGTCCACAGATGGTGAGGGATACCTGCAACGGTTGTCTCCCCGTCGCAAGAACTCGCCGTGGACAGAACTCAACAAGGAACGATGTCGCCGTCTGATCAAACTGGGCCGGATGACACCCGCCGGACGGAAGGTGCTGCCATCATTAGCCAAAAACAGCTTCAAGCCAGAGCCCTGGGTACTGAATGCCATCAAGGCTGACAAAGAGGCATGGAGAAATCATCGGCAGTTTTCTCCGCTCTACGTACGCGTCCGTCTGTATAATATACAATGGTATATGACACATGTCTCTGAAGAACGGGCTCTTACCATGCTTCACCGCTACATCGAAGCTGCCCACGAAGGACGGATGATTGGCGAGTGGAACGATGGCGGACGGCTTTTGGATTACTGACAGACAGTCCCATAAGTAAAGCAGAGACATCGTCGTATGAATAACATCACCATTCAATCCATAGCATTATGAACAGAAGAACCTTTCTCAAAGACACGTTGCTAGCCATGGGAGCAGCCTGCGTTGACCTCCCCGCTTTGGCTGCCAAGGTAAAAGTCACCGGTGAGCCCAACCTGCGCATCGGTATCCTCAGCGACATCCACATCAACAATCAGGCATCCATCGAAGCATTCCACCATGCACTCACCTACTTCCGTGAGCGGGGTGTGGATGGTGTAATCATTGCCGGGGACATGGCCGACCAGGGATGGATATCGCAGTTGCAGAGCGTGGCCGACACCTGGCGCAACGTCTTTCCTAAGGACAAGGGAGCAGACGGACGGCATGTGGAACGGCTCTTCGTCTATGGCAATCACGACATGGAGGGCTATCGCTATGGCAAGTACAGCGATGAACAAATTGCCGCCGACGGCAACAACATGGAACGACGCGCTGCCGTGTGGAAAAAAGTGTTCGGCGAGAAGTTCCAGCCCATCTATCTCAAGACCATAAAGGGCTACTCGTTTGTAGGGGCGCACTGGTACGACTGGCAACACATTCCCGGTGTGGACGAGTTCCTGCAGGCAAACCGTGAACGTTTGGAGGGCACACGCCCATTCTTCTACTTCCAACACGCTCATCCTAAGGACACCTGTCTGGGTGATCTGGCGTGGGCCCCCGACAACGGTACCGCCACGGAGGCGCTCTGCAAATTTCCCAATGCCGTAGCCTTCTCCGGACATTCCCATACCACCTTGCTTGACGAACGCGATATCTGGCAAGGCGCCTTCACCAGCGTGGGAACTGCTTCGCTCAGCTATCTCTACCTGATACCGGGACGCGAGAACAGTGACACTGATGGTCCTTCGCAAATGGACAACATGCCTACATCTGGCGGCAAGCAAGGCATGGTAATGTCGGTATATGACGACTGCATCATTCTTGAACGACGCGAATTTGTACATGACCAATCCGTGGGCGATGACTGGCTCATCCCTTTGCCCTTTTCTGCTGCCACGCCCTTGTCGTTTGAGAATCGCGCACGCGAAGCCGCAACGCCACAGTTCGCCAACGGTGACTGCGTTGCCGCCCAGCGCAGGATGGGAAAGGACCGCCAGGGCTCAGAGCAACCACAGATAGTCATCACATTCCCCTCCGTACTACAAAGTACCCATGGCAGCCGAGCCTACGACTACGAGGTGCAAGCCGAGCACCGCTACTATGATGTGGACCGCATCTGCGCCACCAAACGCGTATTTTCACCCGGATGCTTCCTCAACGAAGCGCACGACCGCGACGAGGTGAGCTGTGTATTTGGCACCTCCGAGTTGCCTACTTACGGCAAGCTGCGCTTCATTGTCCGCCCTTGCGAGTGCTTTGGAAAGAAAGGTAGAGCTATCTGCACCGACTGGATGGATGCAAAGGAAAAGGAATAAGCACGCGGTCGAGAAGGAATAAGTACGCAGCTGTTTACAACTTCTTCACATCCACTACTTCAGCCACACGGTCGTCGTGCACGCAGAAGCGTATGTCATAGCCTGCGAAGGAAAAGCCATAGATCCGCTCCGTATTATCTTGGTAAGCAGGGCGGGGATCTTGTGCAATGAGGCTGGCAGCCGCCTCCCGATGATGGACGGGGAGCATCGAGAGCATTTCCTCAGGAAAATGCACATCGAGCAGGGGTTTCACACGGGTATCAACAAAGCCACTCCGTGCCTCAGGATGGCTGTCGGTGAAGGTGACATAGGGCTTGATGTCGTAGATGGGTGTACCATCCATCATATCAACACCCGTCACATGGATGACAGGACCGTCTGGGGTATCTGTCTCTATCTTTTCAATACGCACAGAGCTCAAGGCCAGTCCATTTGGCCTGAACGATGAGCGGGTAGCCCAAACCCCCATCTTTTCATTCCCTCCCAGACGTGGTGGTCGCACCAGTGCCCAAGAGGAGTCTGGAGCTGGGAGTGCGGAGTGCTGAGGGAGATGGGCTGAGAAACTCCATATGAGCCACAGATAATCAAAATCTTCAAGTCCACGCAAGGCATCGGCATTGCGGAAGGGCGTTTCAAAGACGATGCGCCCTTTCAGTGCGGGAACAAGACCGCTCTGCCGTGGAACACCAAACTTGGTGGGGAGGTCGGTCTTGATGTGAGCAATGGGAGTGAGGGTCATAGAGAAGAGCAGAAGAGGTTAGAGGGTAGAGGGTAGAGTAGTTACTTCCCGAACTCTACCAGCAAACGAACGTTGATGCGTCGTCCGGTGAGGTAGTTGGGCACGGCATATTGATGGTCGTTGGTGTCGGTAATCCAATAGTAGCTGTTGACATTGCTGATATCAAGGAGGTTGAAAGCATCCACTCCTAACCACACGTTCTTCACTTGCGAATCGCGACGTGCAAGAGAGGTGCGCTGCAAGAAGGGCAGCTCCGCGCGGCGTCCATCGCCATCACTGCCGATGACGCGGTAGTTCATGCCGATATCCAAACGACGGTACGCAGGAGCGCGGAAGATCTGTTTCTCTCTTCCGCTGTGGGGTGGACCCGTGGGTAGCCCGGTAGCATAGGTCGCTCGTAGCCCCATCTTCCAACGGTCGGTACCGGGGAAGTAATCGGTATAGTTGAGCGATAGATTCACGCGCTGATCGGTAGGACGGGGATACCACGTGTCACCGATTTTCTCTTCCGTTTTCATGACGGAACAGGTAATCCACGAGTCTGTGCCCGGCACGAATTCGCCGAAGAGTTTCATGTCAAGTCCGGCAGCATAGCCCGAAGCACAGTTCTCGCCATAGTAAGAGATGCGGATGCCGTCCACATTGTAGGGGATAAGCCTTGAGAGCGCCTTATAGTATGCTTCAGCACTGAAACGGAATGGACGGTCGAACACCCGGAACTGATAGTCGCCGGCTGCTACAAAGTGGAAACTGCGTTGCGAACGGATATCGCTGTTGAGGTGGATATAGCCCGTACCCTGCACGACGGTAGTATCGCGGTACTCCTTATAGAAAGGACTTTGGTAATAGATCCCCGTAGCGAGGCGGAAGGTGAAGGCATCGTGACCAGCCGGTACCCATCCCACCGACACACGTGGGCTGAGGAGAGGTTCACCGTTCCACGACCACCACGAAAAACGCAGTCCACCGTTCACGACAAAGAGTCCAGCATCGCCCGTAAAGCGCCAGGTGTCCTGCACGAACGATGACAGCCGATGGTTGTGCACAGCATTACTAGAACGGAGGCTGTAGATAAGTTCGAGTGAGTTGCCGGTGTGAGGTATGCTGTAGCCCACCGAATCACGATACTCCCACTCGTGTACCTGCTCGTTCACCCGTTCATCCTTTGCCTCTATCCCCCACAGAATATGGTGTGCGTCCACCACATGGTCACCGCCTACGCTCGCACTCATCACCGTGGCATCAAGGTAGTTGCGTGCATGCTCCATATAGGTGCCAACGCCATAGTTCACATCCTCATCGAGTTGGTTGAGCCAATACTGTCCCACGATGTCGTACGTCTCACGTTCATCGGTGCGGTAGGCAGCCACATTGAGATGGAGAGAGGAGAGCGGAGATACGTCATACGTCAGCCCTCCAGTGCCGAAGAAGGTCTGAAAGCGGTCGTTCTCTTGACCGCCGAAGTACACAGTGAAGTTGCTTACAGATTCCAGCGTGCCGAATGAGGTATTGCGGTCATGGGGAATAAAATCGTAACGGTTCTGCGATATGTTGCCGATGATATCTGCTCTCCAGCGGTCGGCAATCCGCCACGAGAGATAGCCTTGCCAGTCGAGGAACGCAGGCGCATACTCGCCATGGGTATCGAGCGTACCCAACAGATATTCGCTGGTCTTGTAGCGCAGGCCCGTGCTGAAGTTGAAATGTTCGCCCCCGCAACCAGCATAGGCGCTGGCACCCATCAAGCTGGCCGACAGGGTACTCTCAAACTGTTCGGGACGACGATAGGTAATATCGAGCACACTGCTCATCTTGTCGCCATAGCGTGCCTCATAACCTCCCGAAGAGAATCCGATATTCTCCACCATGTCGGGGTTGATAAAAGAGAGTCCCTCCTGTTGCCCTGCACGAATGAGAAGTGGGCGATACACCTCTATACCATTAACATACACACTGTTCTCATCAAAATTTCCGCCACGTACATTGTACTGACTGCTGAGTTCATTGGTGCTGCTAACCCCTGCCTGCGTAGCGATGAACGACTCCACGGAGCCACCCGTGGCATCAGGCATCAGACGGGCCTGATGCATGTCGAGATGCTGCATGGTACCCGTCTGCCGACGCGTCTCTGATATGGTCACCCCCTGCAGGGCAACGTTCGCCAAAGGGAGCACCACGTCAAGGGTGATCGTACCTGTGGGACGCACCAAATGTTTCTTGCGCGTCTGGTAGCCAATCATCGAATAAACGACGACAACACTGTCGGCCGAATCAAACGACAGCGTGTACTCTCCCTTAAGGTTCGTGGTGGTGCCGATGAGCTGTTTCTCCACGAGGATGTTCGCCACTTCCACAGGAGTGCCCTGCTCGTCGCGCACGGTGCCTTTCACTGTGACACGCTGAGCCGACACTTCTACCGCAAGCAACAGGACAAACAAGAGGAGAGAACCTCTGTGAACAGCATATTTCATACCTTTTAAACGAAAAGTTTGGCCGAAACGTATATTTCCCCGAAAAATTATCGTATCTTCGCAGCGAATTTTCACTCCCGAAGGGTCGCCACGCGGTTCAGAAGGAAAAACACATTATGACATGGAACAATTCAGCGAACTGATAAAGACACGGCGCAGCATGCGCAAGTTTACCGACGAAGAACTCACACAGGATGAGGTAGCCCTGCTGTTGCGTGCAGCACTTATGGCCCCCAGTTCTCACCGCAGCACGGGGTGGCAGTTTGTGGTGGTCGATGACAAGGCGAAGCTGGCACAGCTGGCCGTGAGCAAGGAGAGCGGCGCCGCCTTTGTAGCGGAAGCCCCACTGGCGATTGTCGTCGCCGCCGATCCTGCCGTGAGCGATGCCTGGATAGAGGACGCCTCCATTGCCGCGCTGCTCATACAGCTGCAGGCCGAAGACCTTGGTCTAGGCAGTTGTTGGGCACACATCCGCAACCGCTTTGCTGCCGACGGTACCCCTGCCGACACCGTCGTGAAGGAGATCCTCGGTATGCCCGACGACCTGCAGGTGCTCTGCATCATCGCCGTGGGACACAAGGGTATGGAGCGCAAGCCCTTCAACGAAGATCATCTGCTGTGGGAAAAGGTACACATCAACGAATGGTAAGCTATGGAGAACTATCGTATCATTCTCGCCAGCAACTCCCCCCGTCGGCGTGAGCTGATGGAGGGCATCGGCATTCCCTTCGAGGTGCGCGTGCTGCCCTCCATTGACGAATCGCACCCTGCCACTCTGCGCGGCGGCGACATTCCACTCTACATATCGCACAAGAAGGCTGATGCCTACCGCAGCAGTATCGCTGCAGATGAGCTCATCATCACTGCCGATACCATTGTGTGGCTTGATGGGTGCGTACTCGAGAAGCCCCATGACGAAGAGGAGGCACGCTTCATGCTGCACCAACTGTCAGGCAAGACGCATGAGGTATTCACCGGCGTCACCCTCACCACGCGTGACCGGCAGGAGAGTTTCGTTGCCGAGTCGAAGGTGCGTTTTGCTACACTGAGCGATGATGAGATCAACTACTACGTTTCTCACTACCACCCTCTGGACAAGGCAGGTGCCTATGGTGTGCAGGAGTGGATAGGCTACATCGGTGTAGAGTACATCGAGGGCTCATTCTATAACGTTATGGGGCTGCCCATACGCCGTGTCTATGAAGCGCTAAAGCAGTTCGGTTGCCAAGCGGTCTAACGCCTCACACACCACCGAGCGGGGCGAAGCGATGTTGAACCGCATGAAGCCCGTGCCGGCAGTGCCAAATGACGAACCGTCGTTGAGAGCCAGTCGGGCACCCTCGGCAAAAAGCGTGTTAATCCGTTCCTGCGACAGCCCGAGGCGTCGGCAGTCGAGGTAGATGAGGTAGGAGGCTGCGGGACGTATCATACCGATGCATGGCAGGCGACTGCCGAGCATCTGCTCCACGAAATCAATATTTCCTTGGATATAAGCCAGGCATTGGTCGAGCCACTCAGTGCCGTTGCCATATGCGGCCGCGATGGTGTCACCTACGAATAGATGGCCCAGATTGAGTTCGCTGTTGTCGAGAAAGGTGTGGAACCGCTGGCGTATGGTAGGGTTAGGAATGATGCTGTAGCTACTTGTGAGCCCAGGCATATTAAATGCTTTGCTGGGTGATGCTAGTGTTATGCTGTTCTGTGCAGCACACTCGCTGACAGCGGCGAAGGGGATATGGTGGTATCCCGGCAAGGTGAGGTCAGCATGTATTTCGTCGCTCACCACCAGCACGCCGTGACGTGCACAAATCTCAGCCATACGTGCCAGTTCCTCACATGTCCATACACGTCCGCCGGGGTTGTGTGGATGACAGAGAAGGAAGAGGCGGCACCCCTGCACATCGTGTTCAAAACGGTCCCAGTCAACCTGCATGGTGGCAGCAGGTGCCGAAGGGGTGGTTTCCTCAGGGGAAGGCATCATGAGGTCTGACATCACCACCACACGTCCGTTGTTGCGCGGAACGTGGATATAGGGATGATAGACAGGAGTCTGTATGAGCACTTTGTCGCCGGGTTGGGTGAAGCAATGTATGCAGAAGGCAATGCCTGGCACAATGCCCGGCACAAAGTTGAGCCATTCGTCGCACACCGTCCACCCATACCGTGTCTGCTGCCATGCCACAATGGCATCACTCCACTGCGCGCCGCGACATGTATAACCAAAGATGGGATGTTCGCAACGTCGGCGCACCGCCTCGATGACAAAGGGAGGGGTGGCGAAGTCCATGTCGGCCACCCACATGGGAAGCAGGTCGTTGCGGCCATATAATTCGTCAAGTTTGTCGTACTTGACGCAGCAGGTGCCGCGCCGGTCGATGAGTTGATCAAAGTCGTATTGCATCGTTATTTATCTACTATATTCTGTCATCATGCTTTTCTTTGGATTGGCAGCGAGGAGAACTCTGCGCAGAGGGCGGCGCGTGCACATCTTTGCCTCTCAACCGGCAAAGTCGAGGGCAAGGAGATCGGTGGCGGTAGCATGGGGTGTAAGTCCATGCTCGTCCATGAGCCAGATATCGTCGGCGATGCGTATAGCCACGTCGAGATCATGGGTGGAGAGCAGCACCAGCTTTCCGTGTTCATGTGCCAGGCGGTGCAACAAAGTGAGCACGGCGCCCTTCGACGGGTAGTCGAGGAAGGCGGTGGGTTCATCGAGCAACAGTATGGGCGTCTGTTGGGCCAGAGCCTTGGCAATCATCACCTTTTGACGTTCGCCGTCGCTGATGCACATCATCTGCCGGTGTGTCAGCGGTGTGAGGCCTACTGCCTCAATGGCATCAGCCACGATGCGGTGGTCCTCCTCGCGCAGAGTGCCGAAGAAGTTGGTATAGGGAGTACGTCCCATCGACACCACATCGTCAATGGTGAGGTTGTCGAGACTGCCTCGTTCGGTGAGCACTACGCTGACAGTCTCGGCCAGCGCCTGCTGTGTGTATCCGTTCAGAGACTGCCCATCCAGACGTATCTCCCCTTCCAGCGGCGGCTGAAAGAAAGCGAGGGTGCGTAGTAGCGTGCTCTTACCCACCCCGTTGCGTCCCACCAGACACACCAATCGTCCGCTATCGATGGTGGCATTGATGCCCTTGGCCACGATGTGAGTGTTGTGTCCTTTGCGGTAGCCGATGGTGAGTCCGGAGAGTTCGTATGTCATTCGGCCCAAGTGTTGAGGATGGAGAGAATCTCCTCCTTCATGTCGGGAGGCATATTGCCCACGCGTGAGCGGTGGGAGCCTTGGGGTTGTATGAACACGTGCATGTATTCTTTCGTGCCTGGCAACACCACACGTGTGGCGCTCCAAGGGTCCATTTCGCCATAGATAAACATCATCGGGATATCCTGTTCGCGGAGGAATGTGCATACGCGTTCGTAGAGGTCACCTTTGAACTCGATGTATGCCAGTTCCTCAGGAATCATAGCACGTCGCATATAGCTCTCGTAGTTGCGTCGTACGAGCAGTCCCTCAAAGGGCCGACAGTCGTAACCGTAGTATCCCAGTTCGCGCATGGCTTGCACGTTGAAGGGGGTGTAGGGTGTCTGGCGCGAAAAATAGTCGGGTTCGCACTTCGCCAGCAGCGAAGTCCAAAGGGCCTCATCGGTCACTTTGTCGGGTTGGCTGCAGTCGGGCACGCTTTCGGGATCATCGCCCCACTGCCAGAAGGCGAAGGGGTACTCGAGCACCATGAGGTCAAAGACCTCGTCCACTGGGACGCGGAAGACATATCCCTTGTCGGCGGCATGTGCTGCGAGCAGGGGTACGATAGTGTTCCTACGCTGCAGAGTGAGCCGTTGGAAGGCAAGAATGCGGGCACGTACCTCGGGGGTGCCCACGGTGTCAAGGAACAACTCGTGTCGTCCGTCCTCCACCGCCTTGTTCAGAGGAGCCACATACGAGACGTTGGCTACCACATCATCGGGATACCAGGTGCGGTAGAAAAGGGCAGTCTGTCCACCCTTTGACACACCAGTGGAAAACCACTTTCCAGGATACATGGCGGTGAAGGCGGTACGTATGGCATGATAGTCGTGAGCGGAGTTCTGCACGGTGAGGTAGTCCCACAAAGGTGATGAGGCATCCAATGAACCATCCTCACAACGCATACCCGATGGCACGCTGGCGCTGTTGAAGCGGTGTTCAACCTGCAGGGTGTTTGCCTGCAACAGGTCCGAGAGTTCCTCGGTGTAACGGGGTGAGAGGCCATAATCGTTGTTATAGCCTTCGGTGACGATGACGGTGGGGCGGTCGGCACCACGATGCTTCACCACGATGCGCTGGAGGAAGGTACCTAAAGCAGGATTATCAGGGTTAATGGGCTGGCGGAACATAACGGTATACTTAGCCACGCCGTCATCGGAATCGAGGCGTTGCACAGCAACTACGCCAGGCACTGCTGAGAGTTGAGATTCCAGCGTTTCTGCCCGCATGCTCAACATAGTGCACATCAGCAGAACTTGCAGAATAAGGACACGTTTCATAAAATGGATAGTAATACAAATAGCCTATTCCGGACGGTACATGCCGTCCGGAACAAGCAATCATCGGAATAGGTTTTACACTTCGAGCCCTTCGCTATAGCCGTCGCGGTAGGTATAGTGCAACAGCTTAGTTGCTTCGGGATCATTCATAAACTTCTGCACGATGGGGTTCCAGACAACAGGCCGTCCGAGCTCCATGGCGATATTTCCCAGGTTGCACACAGTGCACGAGGAGTGTCCGGTCTCCACGGGACAGTTGGGGTCGATATGTGCTTTCACACAGTCGATGAACACGCGGCGGTGTCCCGACTGTGCCTCATAAGCACCACCCTCGATGTCGAGGTTACCCTGTTCAAACTTCTTGTCGGAAGCGCGCATGTGCCCACGGCACACCTTAATCCATCCATATTCACCGTAAATCTGCAAGCCCTGTTCGTTGCCTTCGTAGCGTTCCTCTGTCATAGTCACACCGTTGTCGTACTCATAGGTGAGAGCTTCGTAGGGTCCGTATCCTGCGGGGCTGATCTTCATGGGTCCGCTACCATCTTTGCCGAGAGCCCACTGTGCAACGTCGAACATGTGTGCTCCCCAGTCGGTCATCAGACCGCCGCCGCTGGGTTTGTACCAGCGCCAAGCGCCCCAGCACGACTCGTCGTGTTCCTCGTCGACGAAGGGGTCCATGTCGTGTGAGTAATAGACGCTAGTTGGCAGCGGTCCAAGCCACTTATCCCAGTTCAGGCCGGCTGGCACATCCATCTTGGGAAGGTCGCAGGGCACGGGAGCTGCCGTCAGGGGGTTGGCGCTGTTACGTCCGGTGAACACCTTGATGTGGTCGATCTTGCCTAACAGCCCTTCACGGCACACAGTAGCGGCGTGGATGAACTCGGCACTCGAACGCTGGTGGCTGCCCACCTGCAGAATGCGTCCATACTTGCGCACAGCCTTGCACAACTGCTGGCCCTCGTAAATGGTGAGCGTCATGGGTTTCTCCAGATAGACATCTTTGCCAGCCTTGCATGCAGCAATGGCAATGAGGGCGTGCTGATGGTCGGGCGTGGCGATGACCACGGCATCAATATCCTTGCGCGCCAACAGGTCCTGATAGTCCTCATATACGTCTACCTTCACCTTCTTTTCGCCCTTTTCCTGATAATACTGCTTCACGCGACGCACGAAGCGGTCGCGCTTAATGTCGTACACGTCGCAGCCGGCCACTACGCGCACGTCGTCGAAACCGATGAAGGCACTCAGCAGGTACATGGCCTGCTGGCCCAGCCCAATGAAGCCAAGCGTCACCTTGCCGTTGGCCGACTTGCTGCCCGCCGTGGCGGGCACGCCCGATACACTGGGTGCAGCATGCAGAGCACCCGTGGGGAGTGTGGCGGCAGCCATACTTAGCGCCGACACCTTGAGGAAATCTCTTCTATCCATAATTTTTTTGTTTTGATTGATACGTCAGTGATAGATTTTCCGGCAAAAATATAGATTTTGTTTGGTTATTCCAAAGAATGCACGTAATTTCGTGCCAAATTTTTTCAGCAACGTACGTTTTCATCGCCAAACTCCCCGCTTATGAAACCATTCATGGACCAAGACTTCCTTTTAGGCACTGACACCGCCCGGTATCTTTACCACTCGCATGCCGCCACCCTTCCCATCATTGACTACCATTGCCACCTCGACCCACGGATGGTAGCTGAGGACCATCGTTTCCGTAGCATCACCGAATTGTGGCTCGGCGGTGATCACTACAAATGGCGTGCCATGCGAACCGACGGTATAGAAGAGCGGTTCATCACCGGCACCGACACCACTGATTGGGAAAAGTTCGAGCAGTGGGCTGCCACGGTGCCCCATACCTTCCGCAACCCCCTCTATCACTGGACGCACATGGAGCTACGCACCGCCTTCGGCATCGACACGCTGTTGAATCCCGACAACGCACGCGAAATCTATGATGCATGCAACGCTCTTCTGCAAGAGCCAGGCTTCACCGCCCGCGGTCTCATGCGCCGCTACCACGTAGAGGTGGTATGCACCACCGATGACCCCGTTGACAGCCTTGAGTGGCACCGTCTGACGCACAACGATGGTTTTGAAGTGCGCATGCTTCCCACGTGGAGACCAGACAAGGTGCTGGCCATCGACGATCCCTCTGCGTACATGGCCTATGTGCAGCGCCTCTCCGAGGCAAGCGGTGTACAGGTGCGCACCTATACCGACCTGCTCGATGCGCTGCGCGTGCGCCACGCTTGGTTCGAAGCACACGGATGCCGGCTCTCCGATCATGGCCTCAACACCTTCCCTGCCGACGACTACACCGATGCCGCCGCAAGCGCTCTCTTCTGCAAGCTGGTTTCCGGGCATACGCTCACCCCTGCCGAGGCAGCCGTGTACAAGAGTGCCCTGCTCACAGAACTTGCCGCGATGGATGCAGAGGCAGGATGGACACAGCAGTTTCACTATGGTGTCTTACGCAACAACAACACCCGCATGTACAGACAGGCGGGTCCAGACACGGGTTTCGACAGCATCGGCACGAGCGGCGATGCCCAATCTATGAATCGGTTTTTTGACCGTCTTGATCAACGCGGACAGCTCGCCAAGACCATCATCTATCCCCTCAACCCCTCTGACTACGACATGGTGGCCACCCTCATCGGCAATTTCCAGGACAGTTCCGTACCGGGTAAGATGCAGTTGGGCAGCGCATGGTGGTTCAACGACCAGAAGGAAGGCATGCAGCGACAGATTGACACTCTCTCCGCACTCGGCCTGCTCAGCCGCTTTGTGGGCATGCTCACCGACAGCCGTTCCTTCCTCTCCTACCCCCGTCATGACTACTTCCGCCGCATATTGTGCAACCTCATCGGCCGCGATGTGGAGAATGGCGAACTGCCTGTTTCCGAACTTCCGCAAATCGCACGCATGGTGGAGGATATCTGCTACTACAACGCAAAAAGTTTCTTCAAGCTAGATTAAAAGGAACAAGTTCAAAAATTGCTTGAGCGCAGCACAAAACGGTGCGCTGCAGAGGAGTTGAGTCTGCGTACAACGAACACATCGTAGAGTTTAACTCTAAAATCTTAAAGTTAAACTCTACGGTCGCAGAGTTTAACTTCCACACGATAGAGTTTAACTTCCACACGGTAGAGTTTAACTTTTACAAGATGGAGTTTACCCCGCGCTGAATGAAATTAACTGGCGCTGCTCTGCTCGCTCCATGCCAATGTTGTAACGCATCATTAGGGCCAAGATATACCAAAACGATTGAAGCTGCTGAAAATTGCGACCTGCAAAAGGAAATAAGATACGGTGACAGAGCATGAACACGCCAGCGGTTCGGCTATGTCAGCGAATATTCGCTCCACGAAAAATAATTTTGCAACGAAACTTGGAAAATCGCGGAAATCTGTCTACATTTGCACAATCATTGGAGTATCCGCCCAAACGATTCATCCTAATCAAAAGAAAAGAAAGCAACTATGGAGCCCTTTGTTCATCTGCATGTGCATACGCAGTATTCTATTCTTGACGGCCAAGCATCCATCCCAAAGCTGGTTGATAAGGCCATCGCCGACGGCATGCCAGGTATGGCTGTCACCGACCACGGCAACATGATGGGCATCAAAGAACTGCTGAACTACGTCGGCAAGGTGAACAAGGAACGCAAGGAAGAGGGTCTTCCACCCTTCATCCCCATCGTAGGATGTGAGATGTACGTAGCTCCGCGTCGTCTCACCGACAAAGACAAAGCTGCCGGCGATGGTGCCAACTACCACCTGGTGGTGCTGGCGAAGAACAGCAAGGGCTACCACAACCTTGTGAAGCTCGTATCGAAGGCCTGGACGGAAGGGTTCTATAGTCATCCCCGTACCGACCGCTACGAACTGGAGAAATACCATGAAGGGCTCATCGTGTCCAGTGCATGCCTCGGCGGCGAGGTGCCGCGTCTCATCCGCGCAGGACGTCTGCAAGAAGCCGAGGAGACCATACAGTGGTACAAGCGCGTCTTCGGTGATGACTACTACCTTGAACTCCAACTCCACAAGGCATCCGTACCACGCGCCAATCACGAGGCATACCCTCTGCAGCAGGAGGTAAACGCAAAGCTCAAGGAGTACAGTCACAAGTACGGCATACGCCTCATCTGCACCAACGATGTGCACTTCGTGGACGAAGAGAATGCCGAGGCACACGACCGACTTATCTGCCTCTCCACAGGGCGTGACCTCGATGACCCCAACCGTATGCTCTACTCCAAACAGGAGTGGTTCAAGACTACCGAAGAGATGAACGCCCTCTTCGCTGATGTGCCTGAGGCACTCGCCAATACGGTAGATATCTGCAAACAGATTGAAATCTACAGCATCGACCACGCTCCCATCATGCCGAACTTCGAGATTCCCACCGACTTCGGTACGGAGGAGGAATACCGGCAACGTCTCACCGAGGAAGACTTGTTCAATGAGTTCACACGTGATGAGAAAGGCAACGTCGTACTCTCCGACGAAGAGGCGCACAAGAAAATTGACAAGCTCGGCGGCTACGACAAACTCTACCGCATCAAACTCGAAGCCGACTACCTCAAAAAACTCACCTTTGATGGTGCGCGAAAGGTCTATCCCGACATGACAAAGGAGATTGAAGATCAGCTGCTCTTCGAACTCCATATCATGAAAACTATGGGCTTTCCGGGCTACTTCCTCATCGTGCAGGACTTCATTCGTGCAGCCCGTGAGCAACTCGGCGTATGGGTAGGTCCTGGGCGCGGAAGTGCTGCCGGAAGTGCGGTTGCCTACTGTCTGGAAATTACCAAGATAGATCCCATCAAGTATGATCTTCTATTTGAACGATTCCTCAATCCCGACCGTATTTCCCTACCCGATATCGACGTAGATTTTGACGATGACGGACGTGCCCGTGTACTTCAGTGGGTTACCGATAAGTACGGAGCTGAAAAGGTAGCCCACATCATCACCTACGGAACCATGGCCACAAAGATGGCCATCAAAGATGTAGCCCGTGTGCAGAAGGTTCCGCTTGACGTCAGCAATGCCTGGTGCAAGGCTATCCCCGACCGTCTGCCCGATGATTCATCTGGAAAGCCCCGCAAGATGAACCTCAAAAATGTACTCGAGTGCGTACCTGAACTGAAAGAGGCGCAGACCAGCCCCAACGAGGTCTATCGCGACACCATCAAGTATGCCCGTATGCTTGAGGGCAACGTTCGCGGCACAGGTGTACACGCCTGCGGAACTATCATCTGTCGCGACGATGTCACCGACTGGGTGCCGGTATCAACAGCCGAGGATAAGGTTACAGGCGAAAAACTCATCGTCACGCAATATGAAGGAAGCGTCATTGAGGACACAGGACTCATCAAGATGGACTTTCTCGGGCTGAAGACGCTCAGCATCCTCAAGGAGGCCGTGGCAAACGTCAAGGAGTCACTTGGTATAGATGTCGATGTGGACACAATTCCCATTGATGACCCGGATACCTACAAGCTCTACTGCGAGGGAAAAACCATCGGCACATTCCAGTTCGAGTCGCCCGGTATGCAAAAATACCTGCGCGAACTACACCCAAGCACCTTTGAAGACCTCATCGCGATGAATGCCCTCTACCGTCCCGGGCCTATGGACTACATCCCCGATTTCATCGAACGCAAGAAACGCGTAGATGCCCGTCGAGCGGAGCTGCAGACGGCCGGCGACACCACCACCGACCCCTACGAGGTCATCACATACGACATTCCCTGCATGGAGAAATATCTCAAGGACACCTACGGCATCACCGTTTATCAAGAGCAAGTGATGTTGCTGAGCCGTCTGCTGGCCAACTTCACCCGTGGTGAGAGCGACACGCTACGCAAGGCCATGGGAAAGAAACTCAAGGATAAGCTGGACCACCTGAAACCTAAGTTCATTGAAGGAGGTAAGAGCAACGGACATGATCCCAAGGTACTGGAAAAGATATGGGCCGACTGGGAAAAATTCGCCTCCTATGCTTTCAATAAGAGCCATGCCACCTGCTACTCATGGGTAGCCTACCAGACTGCCTACATGAAGGCGCACTACCCAGCGCAATACATGGCAGCCAATATGAGTCGCAACCTCAGCAACATGGAAGAAATCTCGAAGCTCATGGATGAGTGCAAAGCGATGGGCATACAGGTGCTGGGACCGGACGTCAACGAGAGCCGCAAGCAGTTCAGTTCCAATGCTGCCGGGAACATTCGTTTCGGCATGGCTGGCATCAAAGGCGTAGGCGAGGCTGCTGTAGAGCAGATTATCGCCGAGCGCGAAAAGAACGGACCCTATACCGACATATTCAACTTCGTGGAACGCGTGAACCTCACAGCCTGCAACCGCAAGGCAATTGAGTGCATGGCAAAAGCAGGTGCTTTCGACAGCTTCAAGGGGATGCGCCGCGAGCATTTCTTCGCTCCTACCGGACGAGGTGGCGAAGAGTATCTCGACCAACTGATACGTTATGGCGCACTCTACCAACAGGAACAGGCACAAGCCAGCGCTTCACTGTTCGGAGGCTTTGATGCCGTAGAGATTGCCAAGCCGAAGCAGCCCGAGACGGAGGAGTGGACAGACCTCGCACGACTTAACCTTGAGCGCGACCTCGTAGGCATGTACCTATCAGCGCACCCCCTCGACCAATACAACGTCATTCTGGACTATGTGTGCAACACACACATGTCCGATCTGGAAGATTTTGAACCGCTGAAGGACAAGAAACTCCTGCTCGGAGGTATGGTCACCAGCAGCGAGGAGCGGTTTACGAAACGCAACCTGCCCTTCGGAAAGATTCGCATCGAAGACTTCTCCGGTTCACACGAATTCGCCATTTTCGAGCCCGACTGGACACGCATCAAGGACAAGCTTGGCAACGGCTATTTTGTCTTCATCGAAGGCTCAGTGATTCCCGGCAAATGGGATACCAAAAAGTTAGAATTCCACATCGACTCGGTACAGTTGCTGGGTCAGGTAAAAGACACACTGATTCACCACCTTACCATTCAGGTCAATCTCGACGAGATAGAACCCTTCGTGCTTCCCGAACTCGCAGAGCTCCTCACCGAGAACCCCGGCAATGCCGTATTGCAATTCAAGTTCACCAGTGCCAACCGTCTGCTGCATGCCGACATGCACTCACGCACATTAAAGGTGAACGTTTCATCGACTTTGACAAATTATATCAAAAATCAGCAGGGATTATCGTTCCATGTCAATTAAAATACCTATCTTTGCAACCAAAGGAATGACCATTGCCGTTTCAAAATGTTCATCCATTACATTTAGATAACTTTAACCCTTTAATAAACAACAAGTATGTTACAGATTACTGACGAAAATTTTGATTCCATCGTTGCAGAAGGCAAGCCGGTAGTAGTGGATTTTTGGGCTACATGGTGTGGTCCCTGCAAGGCTATCGCTCCCGTCATTGAAGCATTGGCCGAGGAATACGACGGTCAAGTGACCATCGGGAAGTGCAATGTCGATGAGGCCTTTGACCTTCCTGTTAAGTTTGGCGTTCGCAACATCCCCACCGTCATCTTCCTCAAAGGTGGCGAGCTCATGGACAAGCAGGTTGGCGCTGCCCAGCGTTCCGTATATGAGGACAAGATTAAAGCCCTTCTTTGATAACCATCTAAATACATACCCATCATGGCAGACGAATTTACCATTGAAGACCTCGACGATGACAAGACCGTCGAGTTCATCCGCAACTATATCTCCGTTGATCTGAAAGAACGCGTCAGCGATGACGATATTGAATTCTTTCTCGACACCATCTGCGACTACTACTGCGACAACGGCGTGTTTGAACAGACTCCCGATGACGAAGGCTGTGTCGATGTGGATGTAGAGGCTGTTGCCGAGTACCTCGTAAAGGAAGCCAAAAAGCACGACATCGGCGAGTTTGATCTCGACGAGATGATACAGATTGTGAACGGTGAGCTGGAGTACGGCGAGCAACTCGGAGCCGAAGAGTGAGCCCACGCAGGTTTACCTTACTAAGACGGGTCCCATCATACCAGCACGGGATATTACACAGGCGTTTTCGGGAATCGCTATTGGCCATAATCACAAAGGGCAGTGATGCTATCAAACATCACTGCCCTTTCTGTATTGACATGCCTTTTCAGGCATCACCTGGCATCACTTTTCCATTGCAGCCATCATGTACTTCGACATAGCCGCAAACTGCTCTACCACCATCTTGTCGCCAGCGGCACACATATCTTTGCAGATTTTGCCGCAATTGGCTGTCATGGCATTCTTGGCCTCCTCACTGAGGTTCAACTTTTCGCCAATGATAAACGATTCGCATGCTTTCTGCATGGCTGCATTGATGGCCTGGGCAAAGGTGGTCTGAGCAGCTTTCAATTCCGGCTCAGCCGCATGCATGTACTCAAGGAACTTGGCTGCAGCCTCAGGATTCTCACCCGCAATCTGAATACTGGCATCGAAATTTTGTCGTTCCATCGTATGCAAGGGTTATTTCTGAGTAATCGTTATGTACTTGCTGTCGGAAGCTGTCTTAAAGGTGATGTATGAACTGTAGTCCACATATGCACTGTCGCCGATAGCCTGCACCGTCACCGTCACCGTGGTCTTTCCCTTGCCCGTGGTGGGGGTATAGGTAAACCAGTCGGCATAAGGAGGCAACTCCGATGTCCAGGCGCCGTCGGTAATCACATCAAACGATTTTGTAGCAGCTTCCCTGCCGAAGTTCAGCTCTTCTATCGAGAGTGTCAGTTTTGCGTCCGTCACCACCACGGTAGAATCATCGTCTGTGGGATCAACATCAATGGGATCCTCTGTAGGGTCACATGCAGTAAGTGCCAAAGCGCCGCATAGCAACGCCGACAGGAAAGGAATGGAATGTTTCATTCTTTACATTTGTTGATTTTATGGTTAGTAATTATGTGTGTGTGGAGCATAGGAGACTCGAACTCCCAACCTATAGATTGCGAACCTATCGCTCTGCCAATTGAGCTAATGCCCCGCACGCAGTTTTCGTTCTTATAATATAACGGATAGCGTTATGGATTTATTGTCTGACCAAGCACTTTTTTTTGCATTATTCAGGGCGATGGCCTATTTGAACGATGGCAATTCATCACGGGTGACCACATAGGGCGACTGCAGCCAGTTCTGGAAGAAGGTATCCGAATTGTATGGTTCTGCCATATAGTCGCCATTCCACGGCATGATCCAGCTCCACACGTCGCCTTCGGAGAACGTATTGCCAAGGTCGGGTATCTGTCCGCATTCGGTCATGGCTAATATCTTGTGTCCCTTGGTAGCCGCTATCAGCTGTTCCCACTTATCCTTACGCGACTGGTGATCCTGCGTGTCGTACACATCGCACCCCACCACGTCGACATACTCGTCGCCGGGATACCAGTTGGCATCATCGCCCTGGCATGTCCATACCCAGATGAGGTTGTTCACCCCTGCATCGTGGAAGTAGTTCCATACATACTGCCAGAGTTTCTTATACTGTGCTGCGCCATCGGTACCCCACCAGAACCACTTTCCGGAAGCCTCGTGCAACGGGCGCCAGAGGACAGCGATGCCTTTCTCTTGCAGGCTTAGCAGGTGTGAGGCCATGACGGCGAGGTCCTCATTGATCTGTTGATGTTCCCAACGGCTGCTTTTGAGGGCATTTTTTGCGCCAAAGGTATTGTCATCAACATAGAAGGCATAGTTGGAGAGGTTGTTTATATCGGCCTGAGTCTTAGGCACATTCCAGTGCCATCCTGCAGCCACCAGTCCACCTTCGGCAGCCCATGCCTCGAGCAACGAGGTATCAGTATAATCAATCCAGTTGGCATTGCCCATGGGACGGCTCCAACGGAGGTGCAGATAATCGACAGTCTGAATGGCAGGATAAAGCCCGGTGGACGTATGCAACTGCTCGGGCCATGTCATATCCCATGTCGGCTCAGACATGGTGGCCGAGAGGGTTTTCTTGCCGAACTGCGAAATCAGGTAGTCATAGACCGCACGTGCCTCGGCAGTGGCATCGGGGTTGCAGAGCATGCTGTCAAGGTCAAAGGGTGTAGGGTCGAAGTTGTTGTAGATGCGCGTAGTGAACGAGAACTGACAGTCACTGGCAAAAGCATATGTGCCGTTGTGGACGGTAGGGCTCTTGATAGTGACGTTGTAGGTAGTATTGCCATATGTATTATACGGAATCACCAACGTGTTCCCCTCTGCGAATGCCGTATCGGCATACCACGTATTGACCTTCACCGAATGCTGCGGGGTGACGGTGATGGGCATGTCGTAGGTGACACGAATGGTGTCGATGGTATCGTTGTCGATGCTGCCCGGCAGGGGGAAGATGGACACTACCTCGGGTGCAATGCCTGTACCATAGGTTGCATCGTAGCCTGGGGCGACGGATGCGGTGTCATCGGTACACGAGAGGATGCTGATTGCCACAGGTATCAGCATCAAGAACATAGATATATACTGTCTTTTCATAATGTATCAACCGTTTATGCTTGTTACCATATCTTTTCCACGCGGAACTGTCCGAAGCAGTGATCCACTTCCCATCCATCGCTGTTGTTGGGCTGGCAAACCATTTCCAGCGACACCCATGCATCTACAGCAGGCATCTCTTCTATATCCTGGAACATGTCGCGCAGCGGCAAGCGCACCGTGATCCACTTACCATTGGTGTTGGTCAGTCCGTCCGAAACAGGATCCCACTGGTTGCGCGTGGCAGGTCCGCCAAGCGTAAAACAATAGCCACCATTGCGCGCACCGTTCTTGCCGTTGTCGCCATAGCTATAGAAGGGATAGGAAGCATCGGTACACGTCTCGAACTTGAACACATAGTCATCAAGCGTATCGAACGTGATGTCGAAGGGCCAGGAGCAGCCAAATCCAGTGCTCCACCAGTCCCAGGCTCCCAGAGCATTCCCTCCGGTCTTGGTGAAACGCAGGAAGTTGTATCCCAGCGAAGCAGGATCACCGGAACGTGTTCCATCAGTGACCATGGCCTTGCCGTCATCATTCCACCATCCGAGGTCGCCATCGAAGTTGCCAAACAGCAACGCATCCGTGGCACGGTAAGAGATGGTCTGTTCCACACGTCCCCCGCCCACTCCATTCCATGAAAAGGTGAACAGTGTATTCTCGGGGCAGTCTGCAGGAATGATAATAGAGGTGAAGGTCTCGGTGCACGAGTCACACTTCAGCACCTTTTCATAGCCCGTTGCCACGCAGCGTGCGACAATAGAAACCGGCGAAGTGTCCAGTGTGTCGCCGAAGCCATAGAGATCGAAGTAATCGCCCGAAAGCTGCGCCCTTGTTCCGGGCAGCGTGAACTCATTCACAAACCCCTGCAGCTCAAGCGAAGGTATAGAGACATCGAAAGGCTGCGTGAACACGCCCTCTGCCGTCTCGTAGCGCAGCATGCCTGTTTCGTTTTCGGGGATAGCACGCGGTATGCGGATGTATGCCTCGCTGCTCTTGGCAAAGACACGGCTCTGGATGTCCACGTCCAGACCGTTGATGTTGATGTTCACTGGGTTTGCCAGGTTATGTCCCACGAGGTGAATGTACTGATTGAGCACACCGCTGACAAGAGGGTTGGCATGGGCGGTGTCCTGCACGTCGTAGATGGCGGTGATGTCGGGAATACCCTGATTGGTATATTCGCCTTCCACCAGTCCGGCATCCAGTTCCTTGCAGTCAGAGCAGGATGCGAAAGCAAAAGCGGCAACTGACAGGGCGAATGCCGCAGTACAGCACAGGGATATATGATTTTTACACATGACTTTTTTCATCGTTTAATGGAAAATTAAGGGGAGACTTACCATCCGGGATTGTTCTCGTTGATGTAAGGATTTGCATTGATTTCCGCCACGGGGATGGGATAGAGCAGGTTGCGTTCGGTACGTGTCTTGACCACATTGCTGTCGTCGCGTCCGCCGATAGCGTTCATCGCCTGCAGATAGATGCCCCAGCGGATGAGGTCCCAGCGGCGGTCGCCCTCGCAGGCCAGCTCTTTCGCACGCTCCTCGAGAATCAGGCTGCGCATGCGCGTCTGCGAGGGTACTGCCTCCAGCGCGGATGCGGCCGAGCGACGGCGCACGGTATTCAGGTACGTCATGGCCTGTTCACCATTTCCCAGCTCATTCTCCGCCTCTGCTGCCACCAGCAGCACGTCGGCATAACGCAGGAAAGGCCAGCTACTGTCGGTGTAGTCGGTGGCATCGTTCTCCACATCGTCATACTTCGTCGTGAAGGCCAAGCACTCGCTGCTGGTATTGTACTGGTAGGCATAACCTGTGGCAGCATACTGCTCCTCCTGCTCACCCGTCCAATTGTTCAGCGCATCATAGCCACGGACCTTCGAGCTCCACGACTGTGGATAGTAGAAACAGCCGTTGTAGCTCTCCTGATAGTAGTAACGCCAGAAGTGACGTACACCATCGGTAATGCGGCGATCTGTTTCGTCGAAGAGCTGGTACCAGTTATTCGTATTTCCTACCCATCCACCGCTGTTGATGAACTCACTGCCTGCAGAGGCTTTATATCCGCTGTAGTAAGTATGGATATGCGATGAATATTTTTCCTCGCCGCTGATGCTGCGCACCGTCCACATGAATTCACTGGCATCGCGGTTGGTACGTTTCCACAGCACATCGTAGTCACTGAGCGCATAAAAGCCATAGTCGCCGTCAATCACCTTCTCCGCCCATAGGGCAGCCTTGGCGAAGCAGTCAGCAGCATCCAAATCCTCATAGCCAGCCACAGCATCCTTGGCAAAGGTCATGGCCTCAGGCATACGGCACACCTTGGCCTTGTTGCCCTCCGCATCGATGGCCTCCTCATAGGGTTCACCCGTACGTACGATGATCTCCGTACCTGCCGGCATTGCTCCAGCCCCCATCGTGGCATAGACCTTGGCCAGCAGACCGGCGGCCGAACCGGCACAGACGTGTCCTGCCTGATAGTTGGCATCGTCCAGCGTGTACATCAGGGCGGCAGCCTCTTCCAGCATAGCGGTGATGTGCCCGTAAATCTCCTTCACGGAGGTACGAGGCTTATAGAAGTCTGCCACATCGTTGACATCCGTGTCGTAATAGGGCACAGGGCCGAAGGCGCGTACCAGCAGGAAGTAGCAGAAGGCCTTCTGGAACAGCAGCTCACCAACGGCATTGTCGCGGTAGGCCTCGTCCACGCCGGTCATGGCACGGATGTACCGGATGGCCATGTTGGCATCATTGATGAGGTTGTAGGGGCCCGTCCACAGCTTCTCTATGGTGCCGTCGTCGCCGGCGAAGTTGCCTGCACCCAGAGAGCTGAACAGCCAGTCGGGACCAGAAATATAATCGTTGTCCAGTTCAAGCACGCGCGGGAACTGGCTCCAGCAGAACATGTCGTACAACCAGTTGCTATAGACGCCTGTCACCCACAGGTCAACGGCCTCTTTGGAGTCGCCCACCTGCTGCGGACCGATATTGCTTGTAGGGGTTTCTTCCAACCATGCCGAGCAGGATGCCAGTATAAGCACGAAAGCCAGAAGGGAGGTATTGTTCAATATCTTTTTCATGATTCGTTCCTCCATTATTTAAAAGATGAAGTTAAAGCCGAGGCTATAGGTACGGCTCAACGGATAGGAGTAGATGTCCACACCACGCCGGCTGGAGTCACTGCCAAACGCATTCACATCCGGATCAAACCAGCTGTAGTTCGTAAGGGTAAACAGATTGGTAGCCAGTAGCGTCACCTGCAGTGCCTCTATTCCGCGCACGGGGTTCGGCCAGTTGTAGGCGATGCTGAGGTTCTTGAGCCGCAGGTACGAGCCGTCCTCTACATAGCGGTCGGAAATCTTGTATGCACGTGTATAGCCGGCCGTAGCTTTCGGCCATCGTGCTGCAGAGGGGTTGTCGGCGGTCCATCGGGACTCATACACATCCCGGGTGATGTTGCCTATGTTGCCCAGCGTGATGTCCTGCAGATTGCCATTGAAGATATCGTTGCCATAGGTACCTTGCAGGAGGAAGTTGAGTGTAAGCCTGCGCCACGACAGGTTCGACGATAAGCCATAGGCAAAATCGGGATTGGTGTCGCCGATGATCACGCGGTCCTCGTCGGTGATCTGTCCATCGTGGTTGACGTCACGGTACTTGATTTCTCCCACCATGCTCTGCACGACCGCCTCGGTAGCAAAGGTGTACTGGGGGTCGGCGCGCACCTCGGCGGTATTGTCGTAGAAGCCGTCCTCGATGTATCCGAAGATGGCACCTATGGGGCAACCGTTGCGCTGTATGAACACGTCGTCAGCGCCATACCACAACGTAGTGGCATACTGGTCGCCATCCAGGCCGCCGATGGTATTGCGGTTGAACGAGAGGTTGGCATTCACGTCCCAGTGCCAGTCGCCTTTGTCCAACAGGGCGTAGTCGAGGGTGAGCTCCAGTCCATCGTTGGTCACATTGCCACTGTTGGTGAGCAGATTGCTGAAGCCGGTGGAGGAAGGAATCTGCACGTTCTGCAGCAGGTCGCGCGTAAACTTGTGGTAAGCATCGATGGTGAGTTGCAGGCGGTTGTCCATGAACCCCATGTCGATACCACCGTCCCATTGGCTGGTCGTTTCCCAGCGGAGGTCGTCATCTACCGGCCCGCGCCATACGGTCATCGCCACGCCGCTGGCCAGCGATGAGCCATAGGAGTAGTTGGCAGCATCCACAAAGGGCAGTGTGCGGTACGAGCCGATGCCCTGGTTGCCCGTCTCGCCATAGCTCACACGGAACTTAAGGTTGCTGAATAGGTCGAGGTCCTTGATGAACTGCTCCTCGGAGGCACGCCAGGCAAAGGCACCAGAGAGGAAGGTGGCCCACTTGTTCTTGGTGGTAAACTTCGACGAACCGTCGGAACGCACGCTGGCTGTGAAAAGGTACCGTCCGCCAAGGGTGTAGTTGACACGTCCGAGCAACGATGCCAGCCGCTGCATGCCGTTGTCGCTGGTAGGTGTGCCCTGCTCCAGGGCGCGCTCGATGTTGTTGTCCTGCGTGAGGTCATCGGGGAAGTTCCAATAGGTCTGCGACATATTGTCCCACTTACCCTGCTCCACGGTGAAGGCACCCATGGCATTCAGGTGGTGCAGGTCGCCCAACTGCTTATCGAAGGTGAGGATGCTCTCTGCCGTAAGGCTCTCCCAGCGGTTGGTGGCACGGCTGGCCTTGCCGTTGGTTGGGCTTTTGCCCTCCTGGGTGTGACGGCCGTAGTAGGCGCCACGGTGCTGGTCGCTGTAGGAGAGGCCGAGGTTCTGTCGGAACTTCAGGTAGTCGGTGAACGTGAGTTCCAAGTAGGAACTGCTGAACCAGTTTATGCCCGTAAGCTCATCCTTGGCAGTGTTCACATAGGCTGCAGGATTGGAGGCCAACCAGTTGAGCTCGTCGGACTGTGTGGTATCCATATCGGGGCTGTAGGTCACGGGGAACAGCAATGCCGAGCGTACTACACCGGTATTGTAGCTCAGCGTGTTGGCGAAGTCGGTCTTGGAACGTGTGAAGCCCGTGCTGGTGCCCACCTCGAGCCAGTCGTTGATATGCCGTCCGATGTTGGTACGGAGGGTGTAGCGCTGATAACCGCTGTTGCGGATGATACCCGTCTGGTCGGAGTAGCCGCCGGAAAACATATAGTAGCCTTGGGCATCGCCACCCGACACGCTGATGTTGTAATCCTGCGAAGCAGCCGTCTGGAAGATCTCGTCCTGCCAATCGGCCTTACCCAGCAGTGTGGCATTGCCATAGGCATCGTAGTGCCAGCCGGGGTTGATGTAGTCTTCGGGAGCACCGTTGTACTCGCCCATGCCATAGTTGGGCCACCCATCGGTATAGTACTTATATCCCCACTTGCCTGCATAGGGTACATTGGTGCTGGTGCTGCCCATATAGAGGCGGTCGTTGTCGGCCTGCTCGTTGATGTATGTGGCATAGGTATAGGCATCCAGCACGTCCAGTTTCTTGGTGATGTGCTGCATGCCGAAGTTGGTGTTCAGCTCTACCTTGGGTTTACCGGCGGTTCCCTTCTTTGTGGTGACGATCACCACGCCATTGGCGCCGCGGCTGCCATAGATGGCGGTGGCGGAGGCATCCTTCAGCACCTCAATACTCTCTATGTCGTGCGGATTGATGGCAGCCAACGGGTTGGCCGTCTGCTCATTGGTCACTGCACCGTTGCTGGGTGTGCTGCCGCTCTCCATGGGCACGCCATCCACAATATAGAGTGGCTGCGAGCTGGTCGAGAAGGAGTTGGCGCCGCGCACCACGATGCTGATGCCTCCACCGGGAGCACCATCGTTCTGCTGTACCTGTACGCCAGCGATGCGTCCCTGCATGCCGTGTGCCATGTCAAGGGCACCGCCCTTGGTGAGTTCATCGCCTTTGATCTGTGACAGGGAGCCTGTGAGGTCGCTTTTCTTCATCGAGCCGTAGCCCACGACCACCAGTTCGTCCAGCAGTTTGTTGTCCTCTTTGAGTACGATGCGCAGGTGTGTCTTGCCAGTCACGGCCAGTGTCTGGCTCATGTAGCCCATGCACGACACCACCACCTCGGCAGTGCCCTCCGGCAGGTCCAGAGTGAAGCGTCCGTCCATATCGGTGACAGTACCCACTGTGGTGCCCTTTGCGACCACGGCCACGCCAGGCAGGGTCTCGCCGTCGGCAGAGCCATCGAAGACCTCGCCGGTCAGCCGTATCTGGGCTGTCGTCAGCAGTATGCTCTGCAGTAGCAGTACCAATGTAAATAACCTTTTCATAGACAGTATGCGGTTAAAAAAAGAGAGGTGGGCGAATGCTCACCTCTCCAGGGGTGGAAGTGAATTATTTGTTCAGATACTTCTTTCCATTGCGGATAACGAGTCCCTTATAAGAGGCATCCACACGCTGGCCGCAGAGGTTGTAGATGACATCATTGGCAGCAGGCACGACGATGTTCTGCACGCCTGCCGGAATCTCAAACGATACCTTCGTCACGGTGACGTAGTAGCCCTGTATGCGCAGTCCTCCAGCCACAATGGCGGCGGCATCGTCAGCATCCACGGTGAAGGAGTAGGTCTCCTGCCCACGGCTCATGGTGGCGCAGCCCCAATCGTTGAGATCGGCAGCGTTGCTGGTGAGCACGTTGGCATCGTCCCAGGTGTCGCCGCGATTCAGCTTGAACTGCCACCACTCGGCATTCTCATAGTCCTCGGTGAAGGTAATGGTGAGCTTGCTGCCTTCGATGAGGCCGTCGAAGTTGATGGCCGGGATGAAGAACGAGCCGTCCCAGTTGCCGATGACGTTCTCGCCTTCCCAGGCTACGGTGGCGTTGCTCGCACCGGCTTTCATCAGGCAGACGCGGTTCACGCGGCATGCCATGCCCTGTATCTTGGCGCCACCCGTGGCGGCGATGGTGTCAAGGTGGGCAGCCGTCAGTTCCATGCTGACCTCACCGGCCTCAGTGATGCCCTCTACCTTCAGGCCGTCGATGTTGCGCCAAGCACCATTATTGACGAAGATCTGGGTACCCCACTCCCATCCATCCACGGTAGTGATCTCGGCGATGTTGACGAGGAGCTTGTCGCCCGGCTCGGCATCCTCGAAGGCGCTGGCACCGATGCTGATGGCAGGCCAGCTGTTGTCGAAGCTCGTTTCGCCTTCCCAAATCTTGGTGATGTCGCCCTGCGGCTTCTTGCTCTCCTTGTAGGCGGCGAACTCCTCCTCGTCCATGAGGATGAGGTCCACGATGGTGATGCTGGCACCGGCGCCAGTGGTCTGGATCCATGTCTGGCGCACATTGTCGTTCCAGTCGCCATCGAGCTGCACGAAGCCATAGCCGTTGGTGCCGATGCTGCCGCTGCTGGAATGGGTATTACTTTCGTCGGCTTCATCGTAGTACTCCACGCAGAGGTTGAACGAGCCGTTCACATCGGCCACCTCATACACCAGATAGTCGTAGTCGCACCAGTCGGCCCAGAAGTCGGTGGTACCGTCCTCGTCCTCATCAATGCCGAGCCAGAAGCCCGCGCCTGTCCATGCGTCAGCGAAAGTAAGGTGATTGCCATCGATGGTCACGGCACTGCTCCACGGACTGAATGTGGACTTTCCAAGGATACTTTCAGCAGCCTGCACCGACAGCACGGCCACCATCAAGAATGCGAGTGTAAAAATTTTCTTCATAGACATTTTGTTTTATTGGTTACTATTTGGGATACAAAGATAGATAAGATTTGAATGAAAAACAATTTTTTTAAAAAAAATCAAAAAAAAAAGCAACATCGAGCACGGAATAGACGAGGCAATCAGTATTCAGCATTGCAATGAACGGCAAATCTGCAATTTTCGTTATGATACAATCGCGCAATTTTCGATTCTACCGAGCCACACCGCATTGTGACGCAGATGAAGGAACGCCTTGCTGTCATGAGGAAAATTCATCTTACCTGAGATTGTCAAATGACCACATAACCCACTGATTTCTTAGCGCATGCAGACATTTTCCGTTTTTTGGTGCATTTTTATCATCGTGGTGGTTCTATCCACCTGCATTATGCAAATTATAGACTACAAAAGGACGAAAGACGAAGAAACATTTTTTTCCGAGGAGCTGAAATCGTTGAAGAAAAGATACCTGCAGGCCTTTCTCGTACTGGGTGCTATCCTTATATGGGAGCACATCGAAAGGCTTATCAACTGACCCATTCATCCACTATTCTCCTGCGTGTTCGAAGAACTCGCTCAGAGAGGCGGTGTGGAGGTTGCCGAAACGGCTGTACCCCGAGAGGGTGATGTGGGGGTTGCGGGTGGTGCGGACAAGGTTGTGATAGAGGTCGCAGTAGGTTAGAGTGGGGTCGGCATCAATGGTCTCAATGAGGGCATTGGTAAAGCGGTCGCTGAGCCATACACCCAGCGCAGGGTCATAGACATCAGCGGGGGAGGTGAAGAGGCTGTCGGCAGCGGCCACGGCAAGCACGCCGGTGAGGGTGTCAGCACATGCAGTGACGCTGCCCGCATAGCAGGCCTCGGCGCAGAGGAGGAGTTTGCGGTATCGCCCATGGGCATAGAGGTCGCTCAGCGTGGCAGCAAGCATACTGGCAGTGAAAGGCTGCAGAGAGTGATTCCACAGGAAATGCCCGACGGTACCATGGCCTGACCAATAAAAGAACACGTTGGCATGGCTGTCGGTATCGAGCACCGTGGGGAGGTGTGCGCTGGGTTCGCCCCGGAGGATGGCGGTGATGTCGGCAGCTGTAAGGGTGTCGGAGGCATAGTCGAGCTGGACGTCACACAACAGGTTGTCGCCATCGGGACGGGCACAAAGTGTGCCGCGACGGGTGTTGCGGCTGTCGAGGGCCACCTCGTCGGGGCTGGCGATGAGGATGATGTGATTGTCGTCATAGCCATGACGACGCAGGAGGTGGTAGACACTGAGCACATCGGTCTGATGGCGGTAGTTGAACCATCCACGACTGCCGCATACGAGTAACGCCCAGCGTGTACGGAGGTCGTCGTAGGTGGTGCCTGGGTCTTCGTCAGGAAGAGACAGGAGGTCGTCATCGCTCCACTCCCACTCCTCCGGATCGGTGACAGGATCTGGCCCATCGCTGTCGTCAGTACAACCGACAAGGCAGGCGAGGCAGGCAAGCAGGAGCAAGGTGCGGCGAACCATCAGCCAGGGTGCGTCTACCAGCTCTTCAGCATGAACTGTGTGCAACAGGCCACATGGCCATCCCAAAAGGCTTCCTCCTTCTCGGCTTTACTACCGAAGAGCTGCATCAGCTTCTGGCTGTTGACGTAAGGTACCACTTCGTCCTTCTTGCTATAATAGATATGGGCTTTCTGGTGAGGTGTCCACCCCGTGGTGAGGTCTTGTTCAAGGAGACACTCCATGAAGTCCTTGTATATCTGCGTGGTGGTATCGAGCACCTCAGCGCTGAGGATGCGCTCGAGACGGAGGAACGTCTCGCCCTTCTTCTTCTCGTCATCGGTCTGCAGGCTCTTCAGGAGCTTCGCATTGAGGTCATCGGCCGTGAGCTTTTTGCCGGTGATGATATCGTCCCAGAGGCTCAACGATGCCACATACTTGTCGGAGTAGAACCGTTCCTCCGCATAGTTCTGTGCCAGCTCGGGATAGCTGGTCCGCATGCTCTTGATGGTGAGCGGAAGGACGAGGGGATAATATACTTTTCCCTGGCGGTAGTACTCCTCCAAGGTAGCGACGGGGCTGTAGGGACCACAGCAGACGAACGAGTAGTCGAAGCCATAGATGAGGGCATAGGGGAAGACGGAAGTGCCGAACGGGATGCCTTCGTTCTCGAGGTAGCGCTGTACGGCGATAGCATCGGCAGCGCCCTGTGAGGCGCCGTACACGCAGAGTGTCCATCCATCCTCGAAACAGCCTTTGATATCGTTTACGTAGATATTGTACCCTGCCGCCAAGGCGTCAAAGATCTGCCGTGCCTGCACCTTGTGGTTGAGGTAGAGCTGGTCGTGTCCCTTGTTCACGCCAAACCCTTCACCATCGGGCATGATGAAGAGGTAGTCGCCGGTCTGGGTAGTGAACTCATAACCTCCCCCATCAGCGGTGGCACACTCGTCCTCCTTGGTGTGGGTATAGGGACAGACGAGACGTATACCATCCTGGTCAAGGGGGTAGTATTTGAAGGGCACCCAGTACTCGCCCCATCCCAGGAAGGCCGAAAGGGTGATGGGATCGCCATGCTCATCGATGCTCTGGTAGTTGAAGTTTTTGCGTCCGAAGATGAGAGTGAAGGCATTCTCGCCCAGCTCATTGGCCAGGGAGTCCTCCTTCTCGTGGCAACGGCGCAGGAATGCTTCACGCGCCTCGGCAGCCGCCTTGTCGGCAGCACTCAGGCTGTCACCTACCCCCATCAGCTGTCTCTCGCCGAACACAAAGTCTGCCCACTGCTCAGGGGTGAGGTGCTCCGTCTCACCGACGGTGTATTCGGACGTCTGCATCTGCAGGAGTTCCTCGCGGGTGACCTCTTGTTCGGGGTCAGGGTCAGAGGTGGGATCACAGGCCAGCACCAACAGCAGCGCCAGCACCAGCAGACATAAACGAGATAAAAGCTTTTTCATATTCAGGACGTACATTGTTTCGTGTTGCAAAAATAGGAAAAAGATTCGGATACGTCAGCAAAACGACACAAAAAAAAAGAAGAAAGTGAAGCTATCAGAACGTTTGAACGCAAAAAACGGCCTTTTTGTTTGGCAAGCAGGAGAAAAATTTTATCTTTGCACCCGAAAAAGTCACCACAGAAAAATCAATATCCTATACACGCATATATAAACAGCCATGATTAGGTCACTCAGAGAAATCCCGCAAGATGCATACACCGCACAGGCAGCAGAGCTCAAGCGAAAAAAGAGAGCACAGCGTCAGATTTTGCAAAAACAACATCCAAAAACATATTGGAAGATGAAAGCACCGAAAGTTTCGTTGAAAACAGCCATTATGAATAACAGGGTATCAGTGAAAGGGATAGGTACTCTATTGTTCGCAACCCTCCTGGCAGGGTGCGGGACGGACAAGAGACCATGCACCGACTATGTCGATCCTACCATCGGCAGCGTGAGCGTGCTGCTCGTGCCCGGCATACCCACCGTACAGATCCCTAACCAGGTGATACGCTGGAATCCTCTGCGCACAGACCAGACCGACGACCAGATCAGCCACTTTCCCCTCACTCTCACCTCGCACAGGCAGGACTACGTGTTCGGGTTCCTGCCCCTCGTGAAGGAGAATACCAAGGATGTGTGGCACTGCGAGCAGACATGGGACAACGAGGAAGTGCACCCCTACGAGTACAACGTCGAGTTGGAGGGATGCACACTGCAGTTTGCTCCGGAGAAAAAGAGCGGCATCGTGCGCATCTGCTTCGACCCTGAGTACCCAGGCAAGCACTACCTGCGATGGGCGACGCTGAACCCCGAAGGGCACTACGACGTCGTTGACAACCACACGCTGGAGGGTACGGCCTGCTTCAAGGGCATGACAGCCTACTGCCATGTGGAGTGCGACACTGAGTGGACCGACGCAGTGTACGGCAGCGATGCCGACCGCCGCGACCTGCTGCTGACAGTGCCCGACGATGTGCCGGCCGTGTGCCTGCGCTATGCCATCAGCTACATCAGCCACGAACAGGCACGGCAGAACCTGCAGCACGAGATCAACGACTGGGATATGGAGGCCGTCAGCCGGCGCGGCGCCGATCTGTGGGAGCAGGCGCTCAGCCGCATACGCGTCAGTGGAGGCACAGAAGCGCACAAGAGAGTATTCTACACCGCACTCTACCGCTGCTCGGAGCGCATGATCGACATCAACGAGTATGGCCGCTACTATAGCGCCTTCGACCATCAGGTGCACACAACCGACCGTCCCTTCTATACCGACAATTGGATATGGGATACCTACGTAGCGCTGGAGCCCCTGCAGACCATCCTCAACCCCCGCATGGAGGAGGAGAAGCTGAACAGTTACGTGGAGATGTACCGGCAGTGCGGTGAGATGCCATCGTTTGCCACCATTTGGGGCGCCTGGGCTGCAATGACGGGGAACTACGCCGCCACATGGATGGCCGATGCGCTGTGCAAAGGGCTACACTTTGACATCGAGGATGGCTACGAAGGAGCACGGCACAATGCGCTGGAGTGCACGCTGCTGCCCTGGCAGGATGGTGAGAAGACCGAACTCGATACCTTCTACGACGAGCATGGCTACCTGCCCGCGCTGCGACCCGGAGATCCGGAGACCTGTCCGAAGGTCGACACCAACTGGGAGAAACGGCAGGCCGTGGCCATCACCACCGCCTTCAGCTATGCCGACTGGAGCCTGGCACAGCTCGCCCACCATCTGGGCAGGAACGACGACGAGGCTCTCTTCCGCCAGCGTGCCGCCAACTACCGCAACGTGTTCCACCCAGTACACAAGATGATGTGGCCCAAGGATAGCAATGGAGAATGGATTGAGGGCATCGACCCTCGCTACATGGACCGTCCCTACTTCACCGAGAACAATGCCTACACCTTCACGTGGGATGTGAAGCACGACATTGAGGGGCTCATCGCCCTCATGGGCGGACGGGAAGCCGCAGTGCAGAAACTTGACGAGCTGTTCCACACCGATGTAGGGATGGCCAAATTCCAGTTCTACCGTATCTTGCCTGACAATACCGGCATGATTGGGCAGTTCAGCATCGGCAACGAGCCCAGCTGTCACATACCCTACCTCTACGACTATGTAGGAGCGCCGTGGAAGACGCAGAAGCGCATCCATCAGGTCATCGACAGCTACTTCAACGACACGTTCCAGGGCCTGCCAGGTGACGAGGACGGCGGAGGAATGTCGGCCTTCGTGGTGTTCTCCATGATGGGGTTCTTCCCCGTCACCCCGGGTCTGCCTGTGTATGCCATCGGCAGTCCCTTCTTCGAGGTGGTGGAGATGCAGCTACCCAGCGAGCGTACCTTCCGCGTGGAAGCGCAGGGCTACAGCGAGCAGAACAAATACATCCAGCGTGCCACCCTGTGCGGCAAAGAGCTCACACAGCCTTGGTTCACCCACGAACAGCTACTGGAGGGAGGAACGCTCCGGCTGATCATGGGCCCCAAGCCCAACAGAGCATGGGGCGCAGCTGAGGGCGATGCTCCTCCATCACGGATCGACTTATGACAGGGGATGATGGTAACAGGTGTTTTCCGAGATAAACAAATGGGGGGGCGTTGTGCGGGCCACCAGTAAAACTCTGTGTTTGCTACCC
>R15__coassemble_323_pt1 | contig 94028 bp, 51 predicted proteins | sample R15__metabat2_low_PE_060 | metagenome-assembled genome bin R15 | reverse complement strand
TGCCGTACCTTTGTAGCGGAAAAAGAGCTTAGAGCTTAGAGCTTAGAGCTTAGAGACGAGAGACGAGAGACGAAAAGATGAGAGAGACCCTCCCCGGCCCTACCTTAAAGGGAGGGAGGAGAGACGAGAGATGAGAGCTTAGAGCTTAGAGACGAAAGACGAAAAGACGAAAGACGAGAGATATGAAACTGAAGGATTTGACGGTGGGCGCGAGTGCCAGGGTCACCACGGTAGGGGGTGAGGGTGCGCTGCGCAGCCATCTGCTGGACATGGGACTGCTCCCGGGCACGCAGGTGAAGGTGTTGAAGTATGCCCCGATGGGAGACCCCATGGAGGTGCGCATCCATGGCTATGTGCTGACGCTGCGCCTCGCCGAGGCGGAGAACATCGACGTGGAGCCGGTGGGCGAGCTTGGCGGACCCGCCGCGGAGGACGACGCTCCCACGGATGCTGACCCGCATGCCGCCTACAACGAGTCGCTGCATGCACACCATGCGCATCCCGGTCTGGGCGAAGCGGGCAAGTACCATGTGCACAAGGGCTCCCTCCCTGGTGGGGAGGGCGGGGGGAGAGGCCTGCCACGCGGCACAAAGATGGCCATCGCCCTGGCGGGACAGCAGAACAGCGGCAAGACGACGCTCTTCAACCGACTGACGGGCAGCAACCAGCACGTGGGGAACTTCCCCGGCGTGACGGTGGACCGCAAGGAGGGCACGCTGCGCGGACATGCCGACGTGCAGGTGGTGGACCTGCCGGGCATCTACTCGCTGTCGCCCTACACGGCCGAGGAACGGGTGACACGCCAATACATCACCACAGAGAAGCCGAAAGCGCTGATCAACATCGTGGATGCGTCGAACATCGAACGGAACCTGTACCTCACCATGCAGCTGATGGAGCTCGACGTGCCGATGGTGCTGGCACTGAACATGATGGACGAGGTGACGGGCAACGGGGGCTCCATCCGCGTGAACGACATGGAGCGCATACTGGGCATCCCGGTGGTGCCACTGTCGGCAGCACGGGGCGAGGGCATCGACGAGGTGGTGGAGCACGTGCTCCACATCGCCCGCTACCAGGAGCGTCCTGCCCGCAAGGACTTCTGCAGCCCCACCGACGGGGGAGGCGCGGTGCACCGCTGTCTGCACAGCATCATGCACCTGATAGAGGATCATGCCGCCGCGGCCGACATCCCGGTGCGCTTCGCCGCGAGCAAGCTGGCGGAGGGCGACGGCGACATGCTGGCGGCACTGCACCTGTCGCAGAACGAGGTGGAGACGCTGGAGCACATCCTGCTGCAGATGGAGGAGGAGCGCGGCATGGACCGCACGGCGGCCATGGCGGACATGCGGTTCGCCTTCATCGAACAGCTGTGCCGACAGACGGTGGTGAAGCCGCACGAGAGCAGGGAGTACTTGCTGAGCAAGAAGATCGACAGGGTGCTCACGGGCAAGTGGACGGCGCTGCCCATCTTCGTGGCGGTGATGTGCGCGGTGATATGGCTCTCCATCGACGGGCTGGGCGCACCGCTGCAGGATGCGCTGGATGGCCTCATCACCCGTGTGGGCGACGTGTGCAGCGGGGCGATGACAGCCGCGGGCGTGAGCCCGGTGATCGTGTCGCTGGTGACCGACGCGATCTTCGGCGGCGTGGGCAGCGTGCTGTCGTTCGTGCCGATCATCATCGTGCTGTTCTTCTTCCTCAGCCTCATCGAGGACAGCGGTTACATGGCGCGCATAGCGTTCGTCACCGACAAGCCGCTGCGCCGGCTGGGCCTGTCGGGACGGAGCATCGTGCCGCTGCTCATCGGCTTCGGCTGCTCGGTGCCCGCGGTGATGGCCACCCGCACGCTGCCGTCGGCACGCGACCGCCGGAAGACCATCCTGCTGACGCCCTTCATGAGCTGCTCGGCGAAGATACCGATCTATGCGTTCTTCGCCGCAGCGTTCTTCCCGGGCCATGGCGGCCTGGTGCTCATCGCCCTGTACCTGCTGAGCATCGCCGTGGGCATCGTGGTGGCGCTGCTGTCGAAGCATGTGGGCCACCGGAGCGAGGCGGCACCGTTCGTGATGGAGCTGCCGAACTACCGCCTGCCGCAGGCGCGCAACGTGGCGCACCTGCTGTGGGACAAGACGAAGGACTTCTGCCAACGGGCGTTCACGGTGATCTTCCTCGCCACGCTGGTGATATGGCTGCTGCAGTCGTTCGACTTCCGCTTCCACGCCGTGGAAGGAGGTGAGGGAAGCATGATGGCGAGCCTGGCGGGGGCCATCGCGCCGCTGCTGCGTCCGCTGGGACTGGGCGACTGGCGCGCGGTGACAGCACTCATCAGCGGCTTCCTGGCCAAGGAGAGCGTGGTGGCCACCATGGAGGTGCTGAACCTGACGCAGGCCCTGACGCTGCCGACAGCCGTGAGCATGCTGCTCTTCAGCCTCCTCTACACGCCCTGCGTGGCAGCCATCGCGAGCATACGGCGCGAGCTGGGACGTCACTGGGCACTGGCCGTGGTGCTGTTCCAGTGCGCCGTGGCATGGGTGGTGGCCTGGGCAGGTTATATGCTGTGCCTGATGATAATGGGATAAGAGCGGACGGAGATGAACAGGGCCACATGGATCGTCGTCGGGCTACTGGCAGCGGCTGTCATCGCTGCGGGGGCGGTGCTCTGGAAGCACCACCAGGCGGGCGACGCCTGCAACGGCTGTGCGCTGAGGAGCTGTTGCAGGAAAAGGGAGGGGCGCAAGTAAAGAGTGGTAGGTTAGAGACTAGAGGTTCTAGGTTAGGTGGTTAGGTGGTTAGGCGGTTAGGTGGTTAGGCGGGGAAGCCATCGCACAGCCACTCTCGGCTCGTCGCATTTTTTGCACTCCGATGCCTGCGGTTTGAAAGAGATTGTGTATATTTGCACCGGGAAAGCATCGCATACAGCCATGGATGCCCATCATGCCATTGAACATCAAAACGATAAAGCAATGAAAAAGCCTATTCCGTATCGACGTCACAGCGCATCAACAGGACGGTCTGCCGTCTGGCGCAGCGTGACTGTGCTGCTGACAGCCACCGCCCTCGTACTCCCCTCCGCTGCCCAGGACTGCAGCGACAAGGTGCGCACCGACATCCTGCCGTGGGTGGAGAGCGTGGGACAGCTCTTCGGACTGAGCGAGGCGGCCCTCGACAGCCTGCAGTGGAGCGACGACCTGCTCAGCGCGTGTACGCAGGAGCAGTACGACCGCATGGCGACGCTGGTGCAGAACCCTGCCCTGTACTACTGCCCCACGGGCTGGTACCGACTGACCGCCAGCAACGGCAGCCTGCTGTACCTGACGGGCGACAACCCGCAGCTGGGACGGTCGGCGACCTACGGCGAGGCCGTGTCGGCGGTGGTGCGCATGGAGCGCTGTCGCGACGGCGGCTTCTACCTGCAGATGCAGGGACGCTACCTGGGCTCCCCCTCGAAGAGCACCGCCATACCCATGCATAGCGAGCCCACGAAGTACTACCCCGTGGTGAAGACTCCCGGCGGCAGCGTGGCGCTGACCACCCGTCGCGGCAACTACGCAGCGCTGCACAGCAGCGCCACCAGCATCGTGGGAGGGACACTGAGCGATGCCGCCTCGTACTGGACCATCGCCCCATGCACCAGCATGGAGGTGACGGCATCGGTCACCACCGACGGCATGTACTACCACACGTTCTACGCCCCCTTCGCCACCACCATCAGCGCGCCCCTGCAGGCCTTCGTGATGGCAGAGCATGAGGGCAAGGCGGTGGCCACGGAGGAGCTCACCGAGATCCCCGCGCTGACACCCGTGCTGCTGCGCTCCACCGAGAAGACCCTGCCGCTGACACTGGCCGACGATGACCATGCCGACGTGGCGGGCAACGTGCAGCTGCGCAACACGATGGCCGACGCATCGTTCGAGGCCTTCAACAACGTGTTCCTGCTGCGGAGCGGCGACAAGAACAACTACACCTTCTACCGCGAATATGTGAACACGACCGACAAACTCTACTTCTGGCAACAAGCGCTGGTGATACTGATGGTGGAGGACCGCTACGACTTCCGCGGCGACCACGGCGTGGCGTCGCTCATCACCGACCTGCTCGATGCCTTCATGGCGCAGGAGGGGACCATCAACACGCAGGGCATCTCGGACTGGTCGTGGAACGAGTACAACGACGACCTGCTGTGGGCAGGTCTGGCCTTCGTGCGCGGCTACCTCATCACCGGACAGACACGGTTCCTCACCCAAGCCAAATGGGCCTGGAACCGCCTCTACACACGCGGCTGGGACGACACGCTCGGCGGCGGCATCTGGTGGAGCGTGGACAAAGAGGAGAAGTCGGGCCTCTCGAACAACCCCGCCGTGTGCATGGCCGCCTACCTCTACGATGCCACCGGCGAACAGCAATACCTCGACAAGGCCATCGCCATCTACGACTGGGTGATCAAGAAGCTGCGGCACAGCGACGGCGCCGTGTCGGAGAAGATCGACGCCGACGGCACCGTGAGCACCAGCTACAACGTGTACAACATGGGCACCTTCGTCGAGGGCACCGCCGCCCTCTACCGCCTGACGGGCAACACCAAGTACCGCGGCTATGCCCGCGCAACCATCAAGTACGTGATGGTGAACCGAACGGATGCCAACGGCATCGTGTCGCACTCGTCGAAGTACGACGGCACCTACCAGAGCGAGTTCGCACGCGGCATGGCCTTCTGGCTGCAGGCCTATCCCGACGACTGGCAGTACAAAGGCTACATGACCCCCTCGCAGAAACGCATTACCTACTACGACTGGATGCGCAAGAACGCCGACGCCGCCTGGGCCACCCGCAACCGCTCGCTGGACATCTCGAACTGCGAGTGGAACGCGGTGACACCCCTCGTGCCCGCCAACGGCAAGGAGAGCAAGGGCTGGGAGTGCGACGCCTGCGTGAGCTCGGTGGTGATGCTGCAGGTGACACCCGAGGTGCTGCCCGGCTCGGCCGAGGAGGTGTATGTAGACATCGACGACCACAGCGCCGACTATGCCTACCACCCCGCCGACACCGTGGCGCCCACGCCGGACACCTACACGGTGGCCCTCGACGCCGAGGGCGTCATGCGCGTGACGAAACCCCTCACCGTGGTGTGCGTGGGCAACAGCATCACCGACGGCTACGGCAACACCTCGCGCCGCATGGCATGGCCCGCACAGATGAACCGCCTCATAGGAGCCTCCTACGACGTGCAGAACTACGGCGTGAGCGGAACCACCATGGGACGGCAGAGCGGCGTGTCGTACTGGGACACCAGCAGCTACACCAAAGCCAAGAATGCCGACCCCGACATCCTCATCATCGCCCTGGGCACCAACGATGCCGACCCCAACCGGTGGGACCAGTGGGGCAGCACGTTCAAGGCCGACTACCTAGCCATGGTGGAGGAGTTCCGCGCCGGTGGACGCAACCCTATCATCTACTGCACGCTGGCACCGCCTAAGTTCCCCACAGCCACCGACAAGCAGAACCGCTACATCGAGCAGAAGCTCATACCCCTGGTGAAGGAGATTGCCGGCGAGATCGGTGCCCGCATCCTCGACTTCCACACGCCGATGATGGACCAGCAGGCGCTGTTCCCCGACAAGCTCCACCCCAGCGATGACGGTGCTGCCATGCTGGCCGACATCGCGCAGGGTGTGCTCACCGAGGGCCAGGTGCTCACGGGCGAGATCACCCTGGACAAGGGCACCCTGATCGACGCCACGACAGCCGTGGTGACGGCCGGCGCAACGGCCACGCTCACCCCCACGGCCCCTGCAGAGGGCAGCTGGACATGGACAGGCCCCGATAACTACACGTCGGCCGAACGTGTCGTGACCCTCACGAACATCCAGCGCGGCGGCACCTACACCGTGCAGTACACCGATGGCGAGGGCTACCGCTCCGCCCTTAACTTCACCCTCGCTCTCGAGGGCACCACAGCCGGCAAGGTGACACCCTACGTGCAGGTGTCGGGAGGCTCGTGGCAGCAGGCGACAGAGCTGGTGCTCATGCCGGGACAGAGCCTGAACTTCGGTCCGCAGTGCGGCAACAACAGCGGCACCTGGGTATGGCGCGGACCGGACGGGTTCTTCGCCGCCACCCGCGAGGCATCCGTCACCACCATGACACCCGCCAGAGCCGGCGAGTATGGGGTGACCTACACCGATGCCCAAGGACGACAGAGCACTGCCGTGTGGAACATCATCGTGGAGGGCGAGCTGGACTGCCCCGACATGGTGCCCTACATCAACTACAACAACAGCTGGACCCAGACCACGACGATGGCCGTCAGCGCCGGCAGCACCGTGAAGTTCGGTCCGCAGCCTACCGACGGCACCTGGTCGTGGACAGGCCCCGACGGATTCACGGCACGCGGACGCGAGGTGAGCGTATCGGCGTTCTCCGCCGCCAAGGCCGGAGAGTATATCGCCACCTATACCAACGAGGCCGGGTGCTGCGACGAGATTGTCTTCACACTTACACTGAAATAAACCCTTACCCCAATGAAACGCATCACCCTACTGCTGCTCACCCTCAGTCTGCTGACCGCCGTCGCCGCGCAAGACAACGATACATCCCCCACCCCGCAGCTGCTCACCGGGACACTCGTGAACACGAAGGTCAACGGTGGCGCTGCCAAGCTGAAACTGGGTGACCAGGGCCTCGGCTTCTATGCCGTGTCGGGCGCCACGCAACAGAATGCCAACACGGCCTACATCGCCGAGAAGCGCACCCTGCTCATCGACCTGGCGACCCTCGACAGTCCGATGACCGGCATACAAACCACCGACCGTGCCCCCGAGAGCGACAAGGGGACCCTGCACGACCTGAGCGGTCGCCCCATCGACCGTTCATCGGCCCTCTCCAAAGGCACCCTCTACATAGAGGGAGGTGTCAAAAAGATGACCATAAAGAAAGAAACGGAATGACGCCCTCCCCTCTCGACCCATCGTTCAACCCCTTCACCATAAACCAAGTAAGCCGTATGCACCGCTACACCTCCTTCACCCACCGATGCCGTCCCCTCCTGCTGCTGATTGCCGCCATGGCGATGTGGACATGTACCCCTGACCTCCACAAGACCACGCCTGCTGCCGACACGCTATGGCAGACGGGCACCCTGCAAGCCCTCCTCGATGGGGAGTACGACGGTCGCATCACCGTGGCCGAGCTGCAGCGGTATGGAGACTTCGGCGTAGGCACCTTCGACCGCATCGACGGCGAGATGGTGGTGCTGAACGACACCGTGTGGCAATGCCGCTGGGACGGCAGCGTGCGCATGGCACAAGGCGAGACCACCGTGCCCTTTGCCGACGTGCTGACGTTTGAAGGCGAGCATGCCTTCCGGCTGTCGGCGCCGGTGGACATCACGGTGCTGACCGCACATCTCGACAGCCTCATCGACACGTTCGCCTCCTCCGCAGACGCCATCTATGCCGTGAGAGCCACGGGGACCTTCGAGACGATAGACGTGCGCAGTGAGCTTCCGCAGACGCCCCCCTACCAGCCGCTGGCAGAGGTGCTCGCCACCGACCAGCGCGAGTACCACTACACCGACCTATCCGGCACCCTCGTGGCGATGCGCACGCCCGACAGCATGGCGCAGTCCACCGGCAGCGGATGGCACTTCCACTTCGTCTCTGCCGACCGGACACAGGGCGGTCACGTACTGACATTCACCGGTGCACAGGTGCAGGGCGACATCGACTGCGTACACCACTTCGGCCAGATCTGAGAGCAGGACTTGAATGGGGCACCGGCAAAGTAACTGTGCTTGGATAAAAGAAAAGAAAATAAATCCGTTTATATAATGCTGCGCATTTGGATGTTGTGACTCTGGCTTGTCTGGCTGTAAGCGAGCTTCCAGCCATCCCATCCAGACTCCCATCATCCCCTCTGACGAGGTCATATAAACAGATTTAGAAAATATCCCCTTCGGGGGATGAAAATGGAGAAAATGGCACCTTTGGTGCCGGTTAGATGGTTAGAGGTTGGTAGTTTTTGCGCTCCGGTAGGTGAAAAAAGAGAAAATGCGAGGGTCACTCAAAACGGATGGTCCGGGCGGGACTGATGCGTGAGATGAGGTGAGAGGGAACGATGAGCATGGCCACTGAGCACAGGAGCATGCCGACAAACAGCACGATGAGCCACACCGCATTGAACTCGATGGGCACACTGTCGAGGTAGTAGTTGGCAGGGTCAAGCGGGATGAGATGGGTGTACTTCTGCACCGCACACAAGGCCATGCCGATGCCACCGCCGATGAGCATGCCGCGGACGATGATGCGCGATGCCAGCAGGAGGAATGCCTTACGGATGGTTGCATCGGCAGCACCCAGCGCTTTCAGGATGCCGATGAAGCGTGTCCGCTCAAGGATGAGGATGAGAAGGCCCGAGATGATGGTGAATCCCGCCACGCCCAGCGTCAACAGAAGGATGAGCCATACGTTCATGTCGAGCACATCCAGCCATGCAAACAGATTGGGGTTCTGCTCCTCTATCGTCTGCAAGAAATACGTCGTTCCCCTGTCGCGGCCGTACGCGTCCACGACCTCCCCCACCTCCCACGCCTTCTGCGTGAGCTGACGATAGTCTGCAAGGGACACCTCGAGGCCCGACACCTCGTCGGCCTCCCACCCCGCCAGCCGCTGCACGGTGGCCAGGTCGGTGATGGCAAAGAGACGGTCGAAATCGCCGAACCCCGTCTCGTAGATGCCACAAACGGTGAACCGGCGGGCACGGATATTCTGCTGGATGAAATAGGTATCGATGGCGTCGCCGACATGCAAGCCCAGATTGGTGGCCATGGGACGCGAGATGAGCAGCGCGTTCGTCCCCGTGGCGATGGAGTCGGTGGTTCCCTCCAGCAGATAGGATGCAAAGAACGAGAGGTCGTACTCCTCACCCACCCCCTTGAGGGCAAAGCCCAAGAAGTCATCGGCCGTGCGGAAGATGCCCGGCTTGGTAGCATAGCGCTGCACATGACGCACGCCGGGATGCTCGGCCACGAGCGACAGCAGCGTGTCGGTGACAGCGATGGGAGTGGTCTCGTAGGAGAGGCCACCGCCATCGTAGCTGCTGATGTGGAGATGGGTATTGAAGCCGACGACCTTCGAACGGATCTCGTGCTTGAAGCCCAGTGCCACACACACGGTGACAATCATCACCGCCAGTCCCAGCGCCACACCTATCTGAGCGATACGCACAGCAGGGCGCGACACACGATGTTCGCCATGCTGACTCTTGTACAGCCGCTGCGCTATGAATGACTCGAATGACACCTGTTTTTTAGGCTAAGGCTAAAGACGGAGGGTAAAAGATTTCTTGCCCACGATGGGGAGAGAAGGGAGACCTATCCATTCGTTCTTCCGGGGTAAGCTTCGAGGGCTTTGCCCAGCAGGAAGAGCGCACGCTGGAGGTCGGGTTTCTTGAGCACGTAAGCCATGCGCACCTCATCACGTCCCAGTCCCGGCGTGGTGTAGAAGCCCGCCGCGGGGGCCATCATCACCGTCTCGCCCTCGTAGCTGAAGTCGCTCAGGCACCAGGCGCAGAACTTCTCGGCATCATCCACCGGTAGCCGTGCCACGGTATAGAAGGCACCCATGGGGATGGGGCTATAGACGCCGGGGATGCGGTTGAGACCATCGATGAGACACTTGCGGCGCTCGACATACTCGTCGTAGTTCTCGCGCTGGTAGCTCTCGCCGGCATCGAGCGAAGCCTCGGCAGCTATCTGCCCGATGAGGGGCGGACAGAGGCGGGCCTGGCAGAACTTCATGACGGCACGGCGCACCTCCTGGTTCTTGGTGATGAGCGCTCCTATGCGGATGCCACACTCGCTGTAGCGCTTGCTGGCAGAGTCGATGAGCACGACATTGTTCTGTATGCCCTCGAGATGGCAGGCACTGATGTAAGGCGAACCGGTATAGATGAACTCACGATAGACCTCATCGGAGAACAGGTAGAGGTCGTACTTCTTCACCAAGTCGCGTATCTGATTCATCTCCTGACGGGTATAGAGATAGCCCGTGGGGTTGTTGGGGTTACAGATGAGGATGGCCTTGGTGCGCTCGTTGATGAGCTCCTCGAACTTCTCCACCTTCGGCAGGCAGAACCCCTCGTCGATGGTGGTGCTGATGGTGCGGATGACGGCACCTGCCGAGATGGCGAAAGCCATGTAGTTGGCATATGCAGGTTCAGGAACGATGATCTCGTCGCCGGGATTGAGGCAAGCCATGAAGGCGAAGAGCACCGCCTCGCTGCCGCCCGTGGTGACGATGATATCGTCGGCACTGACATGGATATTATACTTCGCATAGTACCCCACCAGCTTCTCGCGATAGCTGCGGAAGCCCTGCGACGGTGTGTACTCGAGCACACGATGGTCGAGGTTGTGGATGGCATCCAGCGCTGCCTGCGGCGTGGGGAGGTCGGGCTGACCGATATTGAGGTGATAGACACGGATGCCGCGGTCCTCGGCAGCATAGGCCAGAGGGGCGAGTTTGCGGATAGGAGACTCAGGCATGAGTGTTCCACGTTCGGATATCTGGGGCATAAAGCGTTTTTTGTTTTTTTTCGTCGGCAAAGGTAGTAAAAAAGTCATTTTATTCGTACTTTTGCAACGCGAAAAGTATGTTTTTTACCAAAATTAGAATATAAACTATGCAAAACGAATGGTTTGAGTGCAAATTGGAGTACGACAAGATGCAAGAGGACGGCACGACGAAACGCGTGAAGGGCGAAGCCTACCTGGTGAACGCCATCCGCTGCAGCGAAGCCGAAGACCGCCTGATAGAAGAGATGAAGAGCTACATCAGCCGCGAATTCATGGTCACCGACATCAAGCGGGTGAAGTACGGCGAGATCTTCTTCACCGAGGATGACGCTGCCGACCGTTACTTCAAGATCAAGCTGTTGTTCATCACCCTTGACGAGAAGACCGGTGCCGAGAAGAAGACCACACAGAATGTGCTGGTACAAGCCTCCGACCTGAGGGATGCCGTGGCCCGTCTGGGCGAGGGCATGAAAGGCAGCATGATGGACTACACCATTGCCGCCGTAGCCGAATCGCCCTACATGGATATCTACCGATAAGATGACCGGCATCACCGAACGTCTCGAGGCCCTCCGCGCCACCCTCCCCGAGGGAGTGGCACTGGTGGCCATATCGAAGTACCACCCGGCAGACGCCATCGCCGAGGCCTATGCGGCCGGACAGCGACGGTTCGGAGAGAACCACATCCTGGAGATGGCAGAGAAGGCCGCCACGCTGCCGGCAGACATCGAGTGGCACTTCACCGGACATGTGCAGACCAACAAGCTGAAGCACATGGCGCCCTTCGTGCATACCATACAAAGCGTGGACAGCTGGCGGCTGCTGTGCGAGATCGAACGTCATGCCGCGCGCTACGACCGCGTCATCCGCTGTCTGCTGCAGGTGCATATCGCACAGGAGGAGACGAAGTACGGTCTGACGCCCGATGCACTGATGGCCCTGCTCACCGACAACCCCTGGAGAGCGCTGCGCCATGTGCGCATCACCGGACTGATGGCCATGGCCTCGCACACCGACGATGCCGCGCAGGTACAGAAGGAGTTTGCGCAGGTACAGGCGCTGTTCAAAGAGGTAAAGAGCCGTTTCTTTGCCGACGACGATGCCTTCGGCACCCTCTCGGAAGGCATGACCGATGACTACATGCTGGCTATCGCCGAAGGCGCCAACATGGTGCGCATAGGCAGTGCCATCTTCGGCGAACGGGTGTACTGACAGGACGGTGCCGGACCGCGCATCAATGATAGAGGTAACGCTTGATGCTCTTCTTGGGAGTCTTCTCGAACTCCTCGGCTTGCATCTCGAACGCCGCCACCTGTGAGAACGCCGGCAGCATACGGTTGAGGTGGAGACGGTTCTGCGCCATCGCCTCGTTCACCTGCTCACGGGTCAGTCCGTCGCGCATGATCTGCTCATTATCGGCATAGACCAATGCGATGATCTTGCCTCCCCGGTCGATGACGAGCGACTCCGACACATAGGGCATCGCATTGAGCCGGTCCTCAATCTCTTCGGGGTAGATATTCTGTCCGGAGGGCCCGAGGATCATGCTCTTGCAACGTCCGCGTATGTAGAGCCGTCCCTCGTCGTCCATCACGCCCAGGTCGCCCGTGTGCATCCACCCGTCAGCGTCGATGGACTGGCGCGTCAGCTCCTCATTCTTGTAATACCCCAGCATCACATTCCTGCCCCGGCAGAGCACCTCGCCCGCCACGGTGTGCGGATCGGCACTGTCGATGCGCACCTCCATGTTCACCACAGCCTTGCCACAGCTGCCGGGACGGGTGGTCTTCCAGTCCTCGTAACAGATGATGGGGGCACACTCCGTGGCGCCATACCCCACGGTGTGAGGGAAGTGGATGGAGTGCAGGAAGCAGTCGATGTCCTGGTTGAAGGCAGCGCCCCCGATGACGATCTCGTAGAACTCGCCCCCGAAGGAGCGGATCATCTGCTCGCGCACACTGTTGCGCACGGCCTCGCTCACAATGGGGATGTTTACCAGCACCTTCATCGGGAAGGTCTCCATGCGCGGCAGGATCACCTTGCGGATAATCTTCTCAATGATCAAGGGCACAGCGATGATGACGTTGGGCTTCACCGCGCTGAAAGCCTCGAAGATGACCTTCGGACTGGGCAGACGGGTAAGGAAATAGACATGCGCTCCGATCGATATCTCCCACAGGAACTCGAAGGTCAGTCCGTACATGTGTGCCATGGGAAGCATCGACACCACGCGGTCGCCGGGGTTGAGCAGTATCTTGCCATAGACGAACTCGAGGTTCGACGTCAGCGCCCGGTAGGGTATCATCACCCCCTTGGCAAAGCCTGTGGAGCCGCTGGTGTAGTTGATGAGTGCCATGGTCTCCTCGTCGGGGATATCGTAATGCACGCACTGGCCGTTGAAGCCCTGTGGGAAACGCTGCGCGAAGAGCTCAGGCAGCTGAGCCACCGCCTGCCCGGCACGTTCATCGCGTGCGAAGAGGATATGTCTGTCGCTGAGCTGCATCACACACTGCACGTGAGGGATGGCATCGGGCTCAAGACCCTCCCAAATGATGTCGCTGACAAATACCACACGGGCATCGCTGTGGTTGATGATGTTGTGGATGGTATCGGCCTTGAACTCGTGAAGGATGGGCACCGTGACGGCGCCATACGTCAGCGATGCCAGGCACACGATGCCCCACGACGTGCTGTTGCGCCCGCAGATAGCAATGCGGTCGCCCTTCTGCACACCCATTGCCTCCAGCAGCAGGTGCATCTCGGCCACACGGCGCGCCACATCGCCATAGCGCAACGTGGCACCCTTATAGTCCGTCAGTGCCTCACGCTCCCAGTTGCGGCGCATGCTCTCCTCAAGCAACCTTATCACACTGTCCATATCTTTCAACCCTATTAAAAAACGATGCAAAAATAATCATTTTGCAGCGAAATACGAATGTATTGAAGCAAAAAGGCACGAATTGTTTTCTTATTTAACAAATAAAAACTACTTTTGCGCCCGAAAAAGTATTTATTCACAAGATGAAAAGAGACAACGAAATCTTCAACCTCATCGAGGAAGAACATCAGCGTCAGCTGAAGGGCATCGAACTGATTGCCTCAGAGAACTTTGTCAGTGACCAGGTTATGCAGGCCATGGGGTCGTGCATGACCAACAAATATGCCGAGGGCTACAGTGGCAAGCGCTACTACGGCGGCTGCGAGGTAGTGGACAAGAGCGAGACACTCGCCATCCAGCGCATCTGCCAGCTGTTCGGTGCTGAGTATGCCAACGTGCAGCCGCACAGCGGTGCACAGGCCAATGCCGCCGTGTTCCTCGCCTGCCTCAACCCCGGCGACAAGTTCATGGGTCTGAACCTCAGCCACGGTGGCCATCTCTCACACGGTTCACCCGTGAACACCAGCGGCATCATCTACACCCCCTGCGAGTACAACCTCTGCAAGGAGACCGGTCGTGTGGACTACGACCAGATGGAAGAGGTAGCGCTGCGCGAGCATCCCAAGATGATCATCGGCGGTGGCTCTGCCTACAGCCGTGAATGGGACTACGCCCGCATGCGCAAGATTGCCGATGAGGTGGGCGCCATACTGATGATCGACATGGCACACCCTGCCGGACTCATCGCTGCCGGACTGCTCGACAACCCGCTCAAATATGCACATATCGTCACCTCCACCACCCACAAGACACTGCGTGGACCGCGTGGCGGTATCATCCTCATGGGCAAGGACTTCGAGAACCCCTGGGGCAAGACCACCCCGAAGGGCGAGGTGAAGATGATGAGTGCACTGCTCAACAGTGCCGTCTTCCCCGGCATACAGGGCGGACCGCTCGAGCACGTCATCGCCGCCAAGGCAGTAGCCTTCGGCGAGGCACTGCAGCCCGAGTTCAAGGAGTACCAGATGCAGGTGAAGAAGAATGCAGCCCGTCTGGCACAAGAGCTCATCGACCGCGGCTTTGACATCGTGAGCGGCGGCACCGACAACCACTCGATGCTCGTGGACCTGCGCACCAAATATCCCGACCTCACCGGTAAGGTGGCTGAGAAAGCATTGGTCGCTGCCGACATCACCGCCAACAAGAACATGGTGCCCTTCGACACCCGCAGCGCTTTCCAGACCAGCGGTATCCGTCTGGGCACTCCCGCCATCACCACACGCGGTGCCAAGGAGGACCTGATGGTAGAGATCGCCGAGCTCATCGAGACCGTGCTCAACGCCCCCGAGGACGAGAAGGTCATCGCTGCTGTACGTGCCAAGGTGAATGCCACGATGAAGGACTACCCCCTCTTCGCCTGGTAATCCGCGCACCCATCCTATACGCAAGGGAGTACATGACGCCATGTACTCCCTTGTATAGTATTATGCCACAGCTCTGAAGGCCGTGGTGATGGGTGAGTCGTCAGAGCGCGTGCAACGCAGCGACGGCCTTGTCGGTGTCGGCACTCTCCACCACGAACGAGATGGAGAACTCCTCACCTCCCTGCGAGGCCGCTATGATGCTGATGCCGGCATTGCCGAGTGCCGTATAGAGCTTGCCGCTCACGCCCGGCACGCTGCGCATGCCTGCGCCGCACACCGACACGATGCTCACCTCGCGCTGCACCATCAGGATATCGCCCGGCTGCAGGTACTGCGTGTCGCTGATGAGTCCGGCTATCGCCTGCTGCGCCGCTGCCGCATCCCCGCGACGTATGGCAAAGCTGATGCTGTACTCCGCCGACGACTGCGAGATGAAGCGGATATTGATGCCCTTGCGCGCCAATGCCGTGAACAAGCCCGACGACAGGCCCACCGTTCCCAGCAAGCCGCTGCCGTACACCGTGAAGAGCGTGGTGTCGCGATCCACGAGGACACCCGTGAAGGTGCCCTGCTGACGTTCCTCGCCCTGGGCACTGATCACGATATCGGATGCAGTGGCAGCGCAAAGCTTCTTCACCACAACCGGGATGCCACTCTTCATGGCGGGCCACATGGCGGGTGGGAAGATGGGCGCCTCATCGGCAGACAGCAAGTGGGCCGCCTCCTCGTAGGTCAGTGCCGTGATGCCGGGCAGCGTGTCACCGGTCGTCAGCACTTCCACCCTTTCTGCCCCCAGCACGGAGGCGATGGCCGTCGCCATCAGGTCGCTGCCACCCCGACCAATGCGCACATTCGTACCCGTGGACGTACGCCCGTATCCGCCGGACACCACCACGCTGCCTCCCGCACACTTCGTGCGGATCTGCTCGGAAGAGCTCTGCCAGTCGACGAGCACATTCCCCTCGTGCTCCTCGCACACCATCAGGTCGCAGCCATCCACGAAACGTCCGCCACAGAGCGTGCTCACCAGACGGGCGCTGAGCTGCGAGCAGCGTGCCATCGTGTAATCCTCCAGCGCCTTGTAGGCGAAGTGGAAGATCATGCCCTGCGTGAGGTACTGGCTGATGGACTGTATCGTGTGCTGCACCTCTTCGACGAAGGAAGGTTCGGCACACAAGGCAGTGAAGTAGTTTTCCAAAGCCACATACTCACTCGTAGCATCGTCCTTCTGATAGAGCTGATGCTGTATGGCATTCTTCACCAACTCGCGCAGCTCCTTACGCGGACGGACAACAACGATGCAGGGCTCTCCGGACAACAATGCCGGAAGGCGCTCCATCAGACTTTTCTCAGGTGCAAATGATTTGACTATCATGATATTCTAAAAATTTATCCGTTAGTATCTATTTATCCAGGAATGATTCATTCAGAACTACCGAAGTGGGTCAGGTAGTAATGCCAATAGGTGTCACCGAAAGCAAGCATCCGGCGGTTTTCGGCTTCCTTCTCCGGCGTGGCAGCGTAGGAGGGGAGGTGCTCACCTGCCGATGACGCTTTCCCGGGTCCATCGCTGGCGGTGTCCGCAACCCGTATCTCCAGACAAGCCTCCAGCAAGGGTTCGAGCGCTGCATCGTGATAGGAAAGATGGCTGTCGGGACAGAGATGTTCATACAGCAGCCATGCCTCGCGGTAGTGACGTGGGGCGAGCGTATCGCCCAGAGCCGATGGCGGGAACTGACGGGCGAAGGTCTGCAGCTGTCCGTCGAGCAACAGGGCGGCCATGTACAGGTCACGGTAGTGGGGAGAAGCATCGTCCTGCGCCATCCGCTTGCAGAAGTCCATGACGCCCTCACCGCCATAGGGAGCAGCCCCGACGAAGGCATCGAACACCTCGCAGCCGAAACGGGTTCCCCGACGCATATAACGGTCCACACCGAGGCCCTCCACACCATAGGGTTGCGGCAGGGTGAAGAGTTCGTCGCCTGCCCTGCCCTCGCGGCAGAGAGCCACATTGCGGAGCGCAGTGAGCGAAGGGGTCGTCTCCAGCGAGCGCCGTCCCACCGATGCCACACGGTCCGGCTCGTCGGAAGCCGCATGACGCCAGGCAGCCAGCTCCATGTGAAGGGGCGCATCATGGCAGGAGAGCGCCATGCACAGCACCGCCCCGAGGACAAAGGTGACGAGGTTGGGCTGCAGCAGGGTGACAAGGGATGCCTTGCTGTCGGGGTACTTCATCCGACCCAGACGAGGTAGCAGATAGATGCCGATGACGGTGAGCACGAAGACGGTAATCCACTTGCCGGCATGCTGGTAACAGAAGGTATGCGTGTCCACATCGGTGAAGAAGGCGAGCAGCATGAGCGAGGGCAGGTACGAGAAGGCCTCACAGCGGCCACTGATGTCCAGCAGCGAGCGCACGCCCACCTGCAGCAGAAGCAGGAGCGTGATGGCCACGACGAACGTTACGAGAGGGTTGTTGTGTGTCTGTCCATGCGACCATGTCTCCTGCATCAGCGCAATCAGGTCACGCTGGAAGAGCACGATGTAGCCGAATGCGAAGAGCACAAAGAGGGCCGTCATGATCCAGCGTATGCCGTTGTCCCGTTCCTGCTGCATGCGTCCCATGGTGTAGCGTATATCTTACTTATGGCGCAGGACCACAGCCGTGCGTGACGGCAGGTAGAGCTTCAGCCACTCGTCGGCATTGGCACGTCGGGAGCCACGGCCGTCGGGACAGGTATAGTGCGTGACGGAGGTGGCAAGCAAGCCGGGACCGCCGAAGCACACATCATCCGTGGTGAGCACCTCCTGCCAGGCACCACGCGGCACCAGCAGACCGTAATCGGCGAACGACCGGGTTGGGTTGAAGTTGAACACGAACAGCAGGCTGCCCCTCCGGTACGCCAGCACCTGGTCGCCGTCGTGCTGACACACCGTGTGGATGGCCACGCGCTGGAAGGAGGGCACGCTACGCACAAGAGCGAGCATGGCCGCATCGAAGTCGGCCAGACAGCCGTAGAAGAGGTCCGGATTGTCGCGCAGGCTCCACTGGCGACGGGCATACTTGCAGCTCCAGCCATTGCCCTCGCGCGGGAAGTCGATCCACTCGGGATGTCCGAACTCATTGCCCATGAAGTTGAGGTAGGCGCCACAGATAGTGGAGGACGTGAGCAGACGGATCATCTTGTGGAGAGCGATGCCACGGGCGACGGCGTAGTTGCCGTCCGACTTGCGGAAATGCCAGTACATATCTGCATCGATGAGACGGAAGATGATGGTCTTGTCGCCCACCAATGCCTGGTCGTGGCTCTCGGCATACGACACCGTATGTTCATCGGCACGGTGATTGGTGACCTCGCGGAGGAGCTCCGACGGTCGCCACTCCTCGTCGGCCCGTTCCTTGATGATCTTTATCCAGTAGTCGGGGATGTTCATCGCCATGCGATAGTCGAAGCCCAGCCCGCCATCGGCCACCGGAGCAGCCATGCCGGGCATGCCCGACACCTCCTCGGCCACCGTGATGGCATCGGGTGAGAGGCTATGGATGAGCGTGTTCGCCAGCGTGAGGTAGCAGATGGCATCGCCGTCCTCGTTGAGGTTGTAATAGTCGTCGTAGCTGCAGAAGGCGACGCCCAGCCCGTGGTTGCGGTATATCATCGAGGTGACGCCATCGAAGCGGAACCCATCAAAGTGATACTCCTCCATCCAGTAGCGGCAGTTCGACAGCAGGAAGTGCACCACATCGTCCTTCTGATAATCGAAGCAGAGGGAGTCCCAGGCACTGTGCACGCGGCGGTTCCCCTCGCAGAAATACTGGCAGGGGTCACCCGCCAGCAGGCCCAGTCCCTCGGCCTCGTTGCGCACGGCATGGCTCTGCACGAGGTCCATGATTACGGCCACGCCCTCGCCATGTGCCGCATCGATCAGCTCCTTCAGCTCCTCGGGAGTGCCGAAGCGCGAAGATGCAGCGAAGAAGTTCGACACGTGGTAGCCGAAGCTCCCATAGTAGGGATGTTCCTGCACCGCCATGATCTGCAAGCAGTTGTATCCCGCCTTGACCACGCGGGGGAGCACCTGTTCGCGGAACTCGCGATAGGTGCCTACCCTCTCCTCCTCCTGCGCCATGCCGATATGGCACTCGTAGATGAGGAGGGGCGAGGTATGCGGATGGAAGTGGCGATGGCGGAAGCGGTAGGGCTGTTCCGGTTCCCACACCTGTGCGCAGAAGAGGGCCGTGGAAGCATCCTGCACGACACGCGTGGCATAGGCGGGGATGCGTTCGCCGCAGCCGCCGTCCCAGCGGACAAGCATCTTGTAGTGCTGCGCATGGCACATGTACGCATGCGGCACCTGCAGTTCCCAGTCGCCATGGTCGTTGAGGCGGTGCAGCGTCCATTCGGGACGTTCCTGCCAGTCGTTGAAGTCGCCCACCAGTGCGATGGATGTGGCATGCGGTGCCCACTCGCGGAACACCCAGCCCTCTGCCGTGTGATGCAAGCCATAGTACAGGTGTCCTGTGGCGAAATCCGCCAACGGACGGCGCCCCTCATCGGTGAACTGCGCCAAGCGCTGCTGATAGTAGTCATAGCGTCCCTGTATGGCCGCTTCGTGAGGAGCAAGCCACGGGTCATTCTTGATGATGTTCAGCATGATGCAAACAGATTACTCGTTTATAATGGGTTCTGCAAATTGCGTAGGAGGAATCACATACACCTTATCCTCAAGCGGAGGCCTTCGGCGTCTCATCGGGTTCCTCACCATCCGGCTCGTCGTCTCCGTCAGCGGCGCCACCCTCCTCGGCAGCCTGGATATCCTCTTCCGTCGGTTCGCCCTCGCCGTCCCATTCGCTGTCGTCCTCACGTTCCTCCTGTCCGTTCTTGGGAGCCATCACGCGCACCTCGCGTCCATCGGCATCGTACTCGGTATAGCCATCGATACGGTCGTTGATGAAGGTGCCCTCTGCGCGATGTCCCGATGCTCCGTCGTAGAGGATGCCGTGTCCGTGGCGCATGCCCTGCTTCCACTCTCCGCGGTAGTTGTTGCCCTCGGGTGTCGTATAGGTGCCATGTCCGTCGAAGAGTCCGTTCTGCCACTCCCCTTCGTACTTGTCGCCATTGGCCCAGGTGAAGACGCCCTTGCCAGCGATGACGCCATCGACGACATCCCCTTCGTAGCTGTTGCCGTTGGCATAGCGGTAGGTGCCGTGACCGGTGCGATGACCCTGCCGGTACTCACCCGTATAGACGTCGCCGTTGCTGAAGGTATAGGTGCCTGTGCCGTGCATGACGCCCTCGCGCCACTGTCCGGAGTAGCGGTCGCCGTTCGTGTGGTAGTAGTCGCCGCGGCCGTGACGGAGGTCGTTCTTCCACTCGCCCTCATAGCGCGACCCGTTCTGCCAGAAGAACTTCCCGACGCCCTCCTTGTGACCGTCCGTCCACTCTCCGACATAGTTATTGCCGCTGTCCCAGGTGTAGCTGCCCGTTCCCGTGCGGTGTCCGTGTTCCCAGGTGCCGAGGTAGGCGTCGCCGTTGGCGTAGTACATGGTACCGAAGCCGTGGATGATGCCCTTGGTGAAAGTGCCGTCGAAGCGGTCGCCGTTGTTGTAGTGGTAGATGCCTTGTCCGGTCATGCGGTTCTCGTGCCACTCCCCTTCGTAGCGTTCGCCGGTGGCGAAGTACATGGTACCCTGTCCGTGGCGTTTGCCCTTCTCGAAGGCGCCCTCGTAGCGGTCGCCGTTGTCCCACACCTGTTCGCCCTGTCCGTTGGGCACCATGCCGATGAGCGTTTCGCCCTTGTAGTACGAGCCGTCGCGCAGCTGCAGGACCTTCGCTTTGGTGTTTGCCTTTTCCTGGGCCACCGTATCGTTATCTTGTGCATGGGTCATTGCAGGCAACGCTGTCAGCGCCAGTGCCAGCATTGCATTATAGAAGCCTGTTCTGTATTTCATTCCGCAAAAGTGCATAATAGGTTGCAAAGGTACGGAATCCGATTCGAATCACAAAGAAAAAAGCATAAAAAGTGAGCCGACGGCGTATTTTTGCGCACCGTCGATGGGCTCAGCCCTTGAGGAACCGAGCCAGTGTGGCCTTTACCTTATCGCCATCGATGGGCTTGGTGAGGTGCTCGTCCATGCCGGCGGCGAGAGCCTCCCGACGGTCCTCCTCGAAGGCGTTGGCGGTCATGGCGAGGATGGGTATGCGGGATATCTCCGTGCCCAGCGCACGTATGCGGCGGGTAGCCTCGTAGCCGTTCATCAGCGGCATCTGCACGTCCATGAGCACGGCGTCGTAGTCGCCGGCAGCAGCATGGGTCATCTTCTCCAGCGCCACGGTGCCGTCGTCGGCGGTATCGATCTCGAAGCCGCTGCTCTCGAGGATCACCTGCGCAATCTCGCGGTTCATCTCGTTGTCGTCCACGAGCAGGATGCGGCAGCCGGTGAAGTCATAGTCGATGACATCGGCAACCTCGACCTTCTGCACCTCAGCGGCATGCTCGAGGGACAGGACGACGGTGATGGAGGTGCCCTTGGTATACTCCGACGCTACGGTGATGGTGCCTCCCATGAGGTCAACGATGTTCTTGGCGATGGACATGCCCAGTCCCGTGCCCTGTATGCCGGACACGGTGCTGTTGTTCGCCCGTGCGAAAGGCTCGAAGATGTTCTGTACGAACTCCGGCGTCATGCCCATGCCGTTGTCCTTCACAACGAAGATGTAGGTGCTGCGGTTCGTGCTTTTCCCAGGGCGTTCGCTGACGGTGAAGGTCACATGTCCCGACTGCTGGGTATACTTGATGGCATTGCTGAGGATGTTCTGCAGCACCTGGTTGAGGTGCACGCGGTCGCAGAGCACGTGGGCATGCTTCAGTCCGTCGGCATCGGCGGTGAGGTGTATATCCTTCGCGTCGGCGCCCGAATGTACCAGCTCGGCCATGTTACGCACGATCTCCCGGAGGTTCACCGGTTCGGGGGTGATGGTGATCTTACCGCTCTCGATGCGGCTCATGTCGAGCACATCGTTGATGAGGCTGAGGAGGTGTGCCGACGAGCGGTCGATCTTCGCGAGGCAGTCCTCCACCTTCGTACGGTCGTCGATGTTCGATGTGGCGAGGTTGGTATATCCGATGATGGCGTTGAGCGGTGTGCGTATGTCGTGGCTCATGTTGCTGAGGAAGGTGCTCTTGGCGCGGTTGGCGGCCTCGGCGCCGACCTTGGCCTCGCTGAGCTGCACGTTGGCATGCTCCAGCGCGCGGTTGCTCTCGGCCTGCTGTGCACTCAGGGCCCGTGTGCGGCGCAGGTTCGCCAGCAGTATGACGGCGGCGAGCACGGCCAACGCCAGCAGACCGAAGACAGCGATCATATTCCACGACACCAGCCGGCTGTATCCCTTCATCGCCCGTGCAGCCACCTCCGTGGGTACCTCCATGAGCACATTGTACTGGGTATCGCCCACGGGCTCGTAGCAGAAGTGGGTGGATACGCCGTCCACGTCAATCTTCAGGCTGCCGCTCACAGCCTGGTGGAAGTCGTCCTTTATCTGATCGGTCTGCTCGGGGGTGAGGATGCCCTCGCTGCGCAGTTCCGACAGGTGGTTGGTGCCCTGCGGCACCTCCGGCTGGTTGGTGAAGACCACCTCGCCCGTGTTCTCCAGCACATAGATGCGTGCTGCGTTCCCATAGGAGTCGGAGGCGAAGAGGTCGTTCATATAGTCGGGGGTGAGCAAAGCCACCAGCACCGCGTACTCCTTCCCGTCGATATAGAACGGCTCTGTGGGCACAGCGATGGTGAACCGGCTCTGCCCGTCGCGCCAGTTGAGGAAGCGCACCAGCGGTTCATGGCGGTCGAAGAGGTTGATGAGGTCGGCGGTGACGTCGAGCATGCCCCGCTCGCCCATGCCGCTGAGGTAGCTGCAGTGGCTGTCCATGAAGAGGATGCGGTCGAAGCCGGCAATGCTCCTCAGCTGGCCGATGTAGGGGAATATCTCCTCGCGCGTGGCCCGACGGTCATCAGACAGCATTGTGAGGAACCGGTCGGCCTGCCTGAGGCTCTCGAACGAGCGTTCCAGCTGTGCGGCGTAGGGCCGGCAGCTCAGGCCTATGATCTCGTGGATATGGTCTTGGGAAGCCCGGTCGATATAGCGCTCCTGCAGATTCTCCATCCGCGTCGTGACGAACACCCCGATGCCGATTACCGCGACCATGATGGCCGCGATGAGGCAGGCTATCTTGTACGACTTCTTCTTCACTCGCTCTTGGGTTTATCAGGTTGCACACGGTTGCTGTCGGCGGTGGGTGCCGAGGCATCGATCAGGGTGACGTAGCGCTGCGGGGGCAGGATGTCGTGGCCGGTCTTGAGCCAGTCGAGGAAGAAGTCCTTGTTGGAGCGCATCTTCTTTCCATCGGCTGTCGTCAGCCCGAAGTTGTCGAATCCCAGCCACGTGCTGGGGAGGCTCATGTCCTGCGTGGTGATGTAGAACATCAGGGGTCGCGACACCAGCACGCGCACCGTCTGGTCGTCGGGCAGCGGCTGTCCGTCGCGGAGGATGTTGCCGCACACGAAGCGCACGGGGCACTTCTGCACGTTGGCGATGCTGCCGGCATTGGCGTTGTTGGGTGTGAAGGGCAGCTGCTCCTCGGGCAGGCCTTGGTCGTAGAAGAGCACCTCGTACTCGGCGCCGGCCATCACGGGCAGGCAGTCGACGACGCGGTTGAACCAGTAGAACGTGGTGTTCATGTACTGCTTCAGCTCGCCTACCGTCATGGTGGCCTGGTAGTAGCCGAAGCTGTAGTTGAACAGGTAGTGCAGGTAGCTGCTGTAGTCGTCGCGTCCGTCCTTGTTCAGGCAGTAGTGGCCGCGCAGCAGGGGCACGCCGACCGTGCTGCCCTGCGTCAGCAGGATGTCGTAGGGCTGTTCGGCCAGGGTGTTCACCGATGCCAGGATGGTCTGTGCCGCGCTGGCATTGGCGGGGCTGTTGTGGTCGGGCCCGCACACCAGGGGGTAGTAGGCGTTGCTGTAGTAGATGGAGTGCTCGGGGTCGTCGTGGTTGATGCCGTTCTCCTCGTTGATGACCCTGCCCTCGCGGGTGAGGCTGTCGCAGAGGACATAGGCCTGCGCAGGGGTGAGCCCATCGGTCTTCATGCGGTGCAGGGTGGCGCTGAGAGCCTCTTTGAAGGCGTAGTTCTCATCGTTGGTGAGCAGGAACGAGTAGCCGCCGCTGACAGGCTCCTTCAGGGCAAATGCTCTCTCCTCGAGCAGCGAGGTGTCGTCGTTCAAGGGCACCAGTCCGCCGCGGGAGCTGTTGTAGGCGTCGTAGGCCGGTGCCGAGAGCATGGCATCCACCACCTTCATCACGTCGGGCAGGTGCTCGTCGGTGACGTTCTTCGACACGCCCAGAGCCAGCTGCAGGTAGATGGGCACCCATGCCGTGCCTTGCATGTCGTACACCGGCAGGAAGGGATAGTCACTCTTGAGGAACGCGAGGTCCGTCGATCCCAGCACCATGGCGCTCTTGCCTTGCCGGAAGTTGTCGGCAGCCGTGTAGGTGCCTATCTGCAAGTCGTCGTCGTCGATGAGTCCGCAGTCGATGGCCTGGCGGAAGCGGCTGAACACCTCCGGCCACATCACGTCGTCCATCACGTAGCCATCGGCGCCGCGTCCATTCTCGCGGTACTCCTGCTTCCACCGCATGCATTCGACCGAGTTGAAGAGGTCGGCACCGATGATCTGTGCCACGAGCATGGCATCGTAGCTCCACTGGTGGCCCAGCCCCCAGGCGATGCCGTCCACGCCGTGCCGTTTGAAGGCTGCATCGGCGGCTATCAGCGACTGCATGTCGGTGGGGAGGGCGATGCCGTAGCGGTCGAAGAGCTCCGGGTTGGTGGCAAGGACCTGCGCAAAGCCCAGCACGGGAATCCAATAGACGGAGCCGTCGGACTGGCGGAAGTTGTCGTACACACTGCGGTTGTAGCGGCTGGCGACGCCCTTCTCGCTGATGTCGCGCAGGTGGTTACGGCTCAGCGAGTCGTTGAAGCTGTAGGCCGAGGCGATGAGGATGTCGGGGATGGTGTCGAGATAGTCGTAGAGGTTATGATGGAACTGTCGCGACGGCCACCAGCGTATCTCCACGTCGGGACACATCCGTTCGATGGCCAGCAGGTAGTCCTCGGTGGTATTGAGGCACTGCACCGTCACCACGGGCTTCTCCGCAGGGGTGTCTCCCCTCCTGCCGCCACAGCCTGTGAGCAGCAGCGAGGAGGTTGCCACAACCATGCCCAGCAGGCACATCGTCAAGTGACGAACAAGGAAATGAGGGGTATATATGCGTTTCATCTGTAAAGGCTCTTTTCTATTCTGGGACAAAGGTAATACATTTTTTCGGAAACAACAAGTTTTTTCCCATTTTTTTTCGTGGAAAACGAATAAATTTGCCGTGCCTTGGCTGCGCAGTCCCCAACAGCGGCGAGAGGGTTGCAACATCAGGTACTTGCTTGGCAGCAACGGATACTTGCTTTGCAACAACAAAAAATTTCTTTGCAGCAACAGAAAATTTCTTTGCAGCAACGGAAAATTTCCTTGCAACAACTGCTTCCTTCCCTGCTGATACCACATCACTCCTTGCAGCAACGACATCGCTCCCTGCCGCCATCCCTCCGGCCATGCACTGCTGCGACGCTCCCCCACCGCTGACTCGCGACATCGTTGCACACAGCATGCTCCCCTCGACGAAGAGCCAAATGTCCATGGTGTCCATTGTCCATAATGTCCATGAAACACCACTTCAAAACTGCAAAAGGGATTATGTTTAATTCATAGATTATATATTATTATTACTATATTAATCTATCTTTCCCTTTTACGGGATACATTTTATGGACAAAATGGACAATGGACATTATGGACACTTCGCCAAAGAGGGGTACCCGGGCACGGGGGGACGGAAAGGATGCGCAGTTCGGACGGGATTGCCGATGGGGGTGCTGAGGGAGGAGCGGAGATTGCTGAAGAGAGGCTGTCTGGGACGAAAATATGCCATTCAGGGGTGAAATTCGGCGGAGGGGTGAAAAGGAGCGGTCTCCGGATGTCATCGCGACGGCCGGAGACCTAAAACGGTATGTTTAAAAGAAATAGAAAAAAGTTATATCTAGGGGGGGAGGCAGCCGCTGCTGCCCTCCCGGCTATTCGGGGGAGAGGCTCATGCCCTTCCGGAAGAGCACCTTGCGGCCGTTCAGGAGGTAGATGCCATCGGGCTGCGGGGTGCTGACGGGACGTCCGAAGAGGTCGTAGAGGGTGCCGTTGGTGTCGGTTTCGGCTGCCTCACCGTCGGAAACGGGACGTATGCTGTCGGGTAACGGCTGCTGCACGTGCAGGGTATCGGCCGACGAGAGCACGTTGGAGGCAGCTATGGTGGGATAGTGCATGAGATAAGTGGTGCTGCTGCCATCGGGGAAGAGGCCGACGGTGGTGTTGCCTCCGCAGGCACAGTACTCAAAAGCGTCGGTCCGAAGGCCATCGGCGGCGGTGAGGAGCACGTAACCGCCATCGTTGTCGAGCTTGAAGGTGGTGTGCAGGGCACTCACGGGGTCGAGCTTGTCGCACCACACCACGCGGTAGCCGTGAGCGGGAAGGGTGTTGTCCACACCCTCGACAGCGGGTATCTGGTAGGCCAGCGGGTCGTCGGGGTCGTCGGAGAGGTACATGCCGGTGAGGTCGATGGCCTCGGAGGTGGTGTTGTAGAGTTCTATCCAGTCGCTGCGCTTCCACTGGTCGCTGACGTAGATGCTGTTGTCGGGGCTCACCTCGTTGATGCGCACGGCACTGCCGGCAACGGCCTCGTCGTCGGCCTCGAAGAGCGCCGTGAGCACCAGCGGACCGGTGGAGGGCAGCGTGTAGGCCTCGTCGGTGCTGATGATGTCGCCGTCGGATGTAGCCCCCACGCTGGTGAGGATCTCGGCATCCCAATAGACGTCGGTGCTGTTGGCGGCATTGTTGTGCAGCTCCACGGCGATGTAGTTGACACCTTTCTTGAAGAGGGAGGCGGAGAGGGTGAGCGTGCCGCTGTCGGGGTTGCCGGGGGCATACGACGAGGCATAGGTGCTGTAGGTGGGGGTGCCGGAGGGCATCAGGTAACGGCCGGCCTCCTTGCCATTGACGTAGATGACGAAGCCGTCGTCGCAGGTGAAGTTGAGGGTGAACACATCGTCGGTCTCGGGAGCGGTACGCAGCGTGAAACGGTTGCGGAAGTAATAGGTGGGACGCTTGCTGTTCTTGTCGCCGCCATAGTCGAGGATGGTCTGGTAGCCGCGTCCGTTGGCGGCGTCGGAGGTGTAGTAGCCGAGCGGTGCAGCACCCTTGGGCCAGGAGGCGAAGTTATAGGTGCTGGCGGTCCAGGAGGTACCATCGAGCGAGCCTTGGTCGTAGTAGTACCAGGTGTCGCCCTTGGCGATGGCGGTGCTGAGGATCTGCGACGTGGAGCGCCACCCCACGAAGCGGTAGCCGCCGGGGGCCTGTGCGCACACGGTGACGGGCGGGAAGAGCTGGCCGTCGAAGGCGTTCATCGGCACGGGGAGGTCGTTGACGGTGAGACGGGCCTCGGGGAGGTCGGTATGGAGTTCCACATCGATGGGCGTGACACCGGAGAGCTGCATGCGCGAGTAGCCACGCAGGTAGCCGATGTTGGTGCGCTGGTAGGAGGCGCTGAGACGGTTGATGAGGTCGTTGGCCGTGCTCCAGGGGTTGTTGCCGCCGAACGACATGTCGGTGGCTACATGCTCGGCGAGCTCGGTGATGACGCTGCGGCACCACGCAGGGTCGAAGACGCTGTAGGTGACGAGGCAGTAGGTGTCGATGAACTGCTTGCGGAAGGTGTCGTTGGCGAGCATGTTGAGGAAGATGGTGATGATCTCCAGCTCGTCGGTGATGTACTCGCCCTGACGGTCACCACGCAGCATGTCGAAGGTGAAGATGCGCTTGCCCTCGAAGGTGGTGAAGGGGTCGCCGACACTGAAGGCGCCATCGAGGTCGAAGGTGACCATGCGGAAGCGGCCGTCGTCGGTACGCGGACGGTAGCCCTTGAGGTTGTTCTTGGGCCAGTCCCAGTTGCCGAGGTAGAACTCCACGGCGATGTAGTTGATGAACTCCTCCACATCGACCATGCGGCATATCTCGGCATAGACGTCGGGGTCGGCGGCATCCTGTGCCAGCGCATACCAGCGGTTGAAGGCATCCTTGGTGCCGGTCATCTGCACGTAGCCCGAGTCGGGACTGATCTCGAACTGGTCGATCTCGTCGCTGTCGTAGCCGTAGTTGGCCAGCACGAAGTGCTTGTTGTTGGGCTCGCGCATGTTGAGCACGCCCTTGTAGTCGCCGTTGATGAAGTGGTGCACGGGCACGTAGGCCTGACAGTCGAGGTTGAGGCCTGTGCGGGCGACGACCTCCTGCAGGGCGGCATCCTTCATCCGGCAGTAGCCGTCGTTGCCACCGTTGCGCAGCAGGATGGTCTTGTTGCGGTTGTAGGGCTTCGTGGGGAACAGGAGCGTGCGGAAGAAGTTGTCGGTCTCGTACTGCTTCTCGGCCTTGAGCTTGAACGACTTGGGCGAGCTGGCACGCGTCCAGCCGCCGCTCACCGACATATCGACCTCCTGGTTGATGGTGTTGGTGCCATCGGCATCGAAGTACTCGAAGTTGACGGGACGGTCCCAGTCCATATTCCAGTTGCACTTGGCATCCTGTCCGTTGCCGGCACGGCCGTTGGGGCCGGTGGTGAAGATGCCGTACTCGGAGCAGTAGAGGTTGTCGGGCTCGGTGGCCACGGAGACGATGGGCAGCGTGTAGTCGCGGTTCTTCTTGATGAACGAGCGGGTGACGACGGGGCTGGGGAGCACGTCCGTGCCGAAGAGGCGGAAGCGGTAGACCGTGGTGGCGTTGACGGTGAACCGTCCGGTGCTGGACGTCGAGCCTACCGTCTCGGTGGGCACGGAGCCGTCGGTGGTGTAGCGGAGGGTGCAGCCGCGGGGGATGGTGACCTGAATGCTGAGGGTGCCTGTGAAGAGCTGCGACGGTGCGTTCACCACCGGCGCGTCGAGACGGCTGTCGGCCAGCGCGCTGCCCTGGTTGGTGGCACCGGGCGTGGGCGTGGAGCAGAAGGCCCATGAGGCACTGCCATCGGCGGTGCGGGCATACGACGTGCGGGCATACACGGCAGGGTAGCTCTGCGAGGTGATGAGGGTGCCCTCGGGGTCGGAGATGTAGAGGGTGCCGCCTTCAGGATCGAGTTTCATATCGACCTGCGTGGGGCCCCATTGGCCGTGGTAGTGGTCGAACCAGAGGACATGGAACCCACCTGCCGGCACAGCGCCTATGCTGATGGGCAGCTGGCAGAGGGTGAGGTTATCGGGGTCGTCGCTGACGTAGCACTGACCGAGCGTGACAGCCTTGCCGGTGGGGTTGTAGAGCTCCACGAAGCCGCCGTAGTTCCACGAGGGGTCGAGGAACATGCCATCGTTGGAGGGCATCACCTCGTTGATGATGAGGGCATCAGCCGTGGGCGGCGTGTAGGTGACGGTGACCTCGCAGGCATCTTCCTGCGCAGGGTTCGACTGTGAACGCACGGTGACGGTGGCGGTGCCACGGCGACGGGCGGTGACCTGTCCGTCGGTGCTGACGCTGACTACCGTGGGGTCGCTGCTCTCCCACTCCAGCTGGCGGTAGGTGGCATCGGCAGGATAGAGCGTGGCCGTGAGCGACTGCGTCTCGCCAAGCTCCAGCGACAGGACATGCTTGTCAAGCACTACCTTATCTACCTCCACGACATCGCCCCACACCTCGAGCATCCAGTTGTCGAAGAGACACCACTGGACGGGCCGGAACCCATCGGAGGGCGAACGCAGACCGAAACGCAGCGTGCCGCCGGTGACCTCGCACTCGAGGTGATTCCAGTAGAGGCCCTGCTCGAAGCAGGCCACACCGGCATACATGGAGTGGGGATAGCAGACGGTGGCATCGGCCAGACTGTTGTAGAGCCAGGCAACGGTGTTGGGGAGCTGCTCGGTGGAGTATGCGGAGTAGAAGCTGACGACGGGCTGCGCCTCATCGTTGGCGTAGAGATAGGCATTGACATGACCGTTGCCGTTGCAGTACGCATCGCAGTCGGCCTGTGAGGGATCGCCGGGACGGTAGAAGGTCTGCACAGAGATGCGGTAAAGACCATCAGGGAGATTGCTGACCTCCTGCCAGCAGTCGAAGGTGCAGTTCCAGAACTCACCGGCACAGCTTCCCGACTGGGCATGTCCGGGCGAGCTGCCCTGCCAACCGGTGTTGCTGTCGCCATCAAAGCTGGGGTTGACGATATATTGGCTGGTGACATCAATCCATCCCTTGGCCGACAGCAGCGTCGGCAGGAGGGCGAACAGGAGGGTGGCTATGAGGGAGATTCGCTTCATATCAACAAGTTGAGGTGTCAGCATCGCGGTGGAAGGTATCAGCATCGCGGTGGAAGGTGCCATGCACGCAGGCGGCCTCCAGCTCGATGCCCTCGATGGGGGGATGGTGTTTGCAGAGACGGACCTCGACGCCATGCACCACCGTGAACGAGCGGAGGATGCGGTGGGCGATGCGCGCCGCCACATGCTCGATGAGCGCCGAGGGCTGCTCCATCTCGTCACGCACGACCTCACAGACGGCAGCGTAGTCGAGGGTGTCGGCAAGGCTGTCGCTGCTGCACGCACGCTCGATGTCGGCATCCAGCACAAGGTCCACGGTATAGGTACCCCCGACGACATGCTCCTCGGGATAGACACCATGAAAGGCGTGAAAGGTGAGACCGTTCAGTTCTATTTCCATAACATACACAACCCTTTGCGCGTGGCAGCGGTACGGCCGCAGCCGCACCGTGTCATCCGCAGCGGGAATAGCCGCAGTTGGTGCAGTGGAGGCAGCCCTCCTCATAGACCAGCGTATGCTCGCCGCAGTTGGGACAGGCCTGGTCCTTGATGGGAGTGCCGTCGACGATATACTTTTTCAGTGCGCGCTCCACACCTACCTTCCAGGTGTTGATGCTCTCGTTATCCATATCCAGCGAGCTGACCATCTTGATGACCTGATCGATGGGGAGACGGTAGCGGAGGACGCCCGAGATGAGCTTGGCATAGTTCCAGAACTCCTTGTTGAACTTCTCGGAGAGGCCTTCGATGGTGGTCTTGTAGCCACGCTTGTTGGTGAACTGGAAGTCGTAGCGCTTGACACCGTTCTCATCCACATTCTTGATGATATGTCCCTCGGTGACGGACTTGGGCAGAAGGATGCCCTCGTCATCGTCCTGCAGACCGGTGAAGATCTCGTAGGGACGGCCGTCGAGCAGGCCCACGAAGGCCACCCACTTCTCGCGGTTGTTCTGGAAGCGCACGACATCGCACTTGAGGTCCTTGGGACGTACCTCCACGACGGGCTGACGGCAGTCGCAGGGCTCGGGCTTCTTCTCTTCGGGCTTCTTGGCAGAGACGAGCACGCCGCTGCGGCAGCCATCGCGGTAGACGGTGCAGCCCTTGCAGCCGCACTTCCATGCCTCGATGTAGAGACGGTTGACGAGCTCCTCATCCACGTCGGCGGGGAGGTTGATGGTGACGCTGATGCTGTGATCGACCCACTTCTGGATACGGCCCTGCATCTGCACCTTCTTCACCCAGTCGATGTCGTTGGCGGCAGCATGGTTGTAGGGGCTCTCGGCGAGCAGGGCATCGATCTCGTCCTGCGTATAGTTCTTGGTGGTGTCGTAGCCCTTCACACGCATCCAGTCGAGGAACTTGTGATGGTACACGATGTACTCCTCGAAGCAGTCGCCGGTCTCGTCGGTATAGTCGATATGCACATCGGGGTCGTCCTTGTTGACCTTGCGACGACGCTTATAGACGGGCATGAACACGGGCTCGATGCCGCTGGTGGTCTGGGTGAGCAGACTGACGGTGCCTGTGGGGGCAATGGTGAGGCAGGCGATGTTGCGACGGCCGTACTTGACCATGTCGGCATAGAGGGCGGGGTCGGCCTCACGCAGACGGTTGATGTAGGGGTTGTCCTTCTCACGGTCGGCGTCGAAGATGGAGAACGCACCGCGCTCCTTGGCCATGATGACCGACGAGCGGTAGGCAGCGAGGGCAATGGCCTTGTGCACCTCCACGGAGAAGTCGGTGGCGGCATCGGTGCCGTAGGTGTAGCCCATGGCGGCAATCATGTCGCCCTCGGCAGTGATGCCCACACCCGTGCGGCGGCCCTTGGTGCTCTTGTCCATGATCTTCTTCCAGAGGTTGCGCTCGGAGAACTTGATCTCTTCGCTCTCGGGATCGCTCTCAATCTTCTCCTGTATCTTCTCGATCTTCTCAATCTCGAGGTCGATGATGTCGTCCATGATGCGCTGGGCCTTGGTGACATGCTCGCGCAGCAGGTCGTAGTCGAAGGTGGCCTCGGGGGTGAAGGGGTTCTTGACGTAGCTGTAGAGGTTGATGGCCAGCAGACGGCAGCTGTCGTAGGGACAGAGGGGTATCTCGCCGCAGGGGTTGGTGCTGACGGTGCGGAAGCCCTGGTCGGCATAGCAGTCAGGCACGCTCTCGCGGAGGATGGTGTCCCAGAACAGGACGCCGGGCTCGGCGGACTTCCAGGCATTGTGGATAATCTTGCCCCACAGCTCGCCAGCGTTCACCTCACGGGTGTAGAGGGGGTCCTTGCCATCGATAGGATAGGTCTGCAGGTAGGTCTCGCCCTTGACAGCAGCCTCCATGAAGGCATCGTCCATCTTCACCGACACGTTGGCACCGGTGACCTTGCCCTCGGTCATCTTGGCATCGATGAACGACTCGGAGTCGGGATGCTTGATGGATACGGAGAGCATGAGGGCGCCGCGACGGCCGTCCTGAGCAACCTCGCGCGTGCTGTTGGAGTAGCGCTCCATGAAGGGCACCAGACCGGTAGAGGTGAGGGCGGAGTTCTTCACGGGCGAACCCTTCGGACGGATGTGCGAAAGGTCATGCCCTACCCCACCGCGACGTTTCATGAGCTGCACCTGCTCCTCGTCGATGCGGATGATGGCACCGTAGCTGTCGGCATTGCCATCCATGCCGATGACGAAGCAGTTCGACAGTGAAGCAATCTGGTAGTCGTTGCCGATGCCCGTCATCGGGCTGCCCTGCGGCACGATGTAACGGAAATGGTCCAGGAGAGCAAACACCTCATCGGCTGTCATGGGGTTGGCATAACGCTTCTCAATGCGAGCAATCTCGTTGGCAATGCGCCAATGCATGTCAGCGGGTGTCTTCTCATAGATATTGCCGAAGGAGTCCTTCATGGCATACTTGTTCACCCATACCTTGGCAGCCAATGCATCACCGCCAAAGTACTCCAGCGTTGCTTGGAACGCCTCGTCGAAGGAGTAGGTTTTCTTTTCCACTGTCGTATATTTCTTTTTTTGTTATTGCCGTGACAATGCCTTTTCCGCAAAACATCAACTGTCCTGCGACAAATTGCGTGCAAAGCTACGCACCTTTTTCGGATTGACAAAATAAAACACAAAAAATCTTTATAAATAGAAAAGTTTTCCAAAACGCAGTCAATTATCACTGCAAATCAGCCGGATAAGTTTTTCGATTGAAAGAAAAGTTTTCCAAAAAGAAAAACTCCGAACGAAATAAGGAGTTCATAATTAACACAAACGGGCAATTTCCTTATTTGGAATCATCACGAAGAAGAAACCATTTGAGAAAAAAAAAGACGCACCGATGAGGATGCGTCTGTACGGATGGGACAAGTTGTGCTCAGCGCTGGGTGATGATTTCTTCTATCTCCTGCACCATGGACTGGAGCTCTTTGTCAAACTCCAGGCCGTCCTTGATGTTCTTGCAGGCATGGAGCACGGTGGAGTGGTCCTTCCCACCGAAGCGCATGCCGATGCGTGCCAGGGTGACGTCCTTGACATGCTGCTGCGAGAGATACATGGCTATCTGGCGAGCCTGTACGATGGCATGCTTGCGGACGGAGGAGATCATCTCTTCCTCGCTGACCTTACAGTACTGGCATACCTCGTTGATGATGCTGTCCATAGTTATCTCGCGCGGAGCACGGATGATGGCCCTGCCGATAATGCGTTTCGCCAAGGAGACATCGGCATCCTTGTTGAGGATGGTGGCATGCGCCATGATGGAGTTCAGGATGCCTTCAAGTTCACGGATGCTGTCGGTGACATTCTGCGCGATGTACTCGATGACATCATCTGACATCTGGATGCCGTCGTGGTGAATCTTGTTCTTCAGTATGGCCTTGCGCAGCTCGTAGTTGGGACGTTCGATCTCGGCAACCAATCCCCACTTGAAACGGGTGATGAGACGGTCTTCGATGCCTTGGAGCGTGGCCGGATGCCGGTCACACGACATGATGAGCTGATGACCGCTCTGATGGAGGTGATTGAAGATGTGGAAAAAGGTGTTCTGCGTCTTCTCCGCACCCACAAACTCCTGGATGTCGTCGATGATGAGCACGTCGATGGTCTGGTAGAAATTGATGAAGTCGGTCTGTGTGTTCTTGCGGACAGCATCCATGTATTGTACCTTGAAGAGATTGGCCGAGACATACAGGACGCGCTTCTCAGGGAACAGCTCCTTGATCTTCAGTCCCACGGCATTGATAAGGTGCGTCTTGCCGACACCACTGGCTCCATGCACGAACAGTGGGTTGAAGGGAGAGTGGTTTGGGTTCATGGCAATATTCTCACCTACGGCACGTGCCAGCTTGTTGCTCGCTCCCTCAATGAAGTTATCGAAGCTGCAGGTCGTGCGCAGCATAGGGTCGAGATCCTGCGTGCTGACGGCCACCCTTCCCGGGCCTTTGTTCGTGCTCTGATGAGGGGCGCCCGACTGCAGCTGCCCAACACTGGCATGCTTGTTCTCCGACTCCTGATCGATGGAGAGCTGGTTGTCCTTGTCGGTAATCACATGGTACATGAGATCGGTATCCGTACCGAACACACGACATATGGTCGCGTAGAGAAGGTCAATATAGTGCTCTTCAATGTATTCGTACACAAACTGGCTGGGAGTCTCAAGATACAACTTCCGATCCTCGAACTTCAACGCTGTGATATTGGCAAACCACATGTTGAAGGCCGAAGCAGGGATGTTGTCGCTGATAATCGACAGGCATCTGTTCCATTGCTGTTCCAGTTGTTCTTTTTTCATTTCTATTTCGGTTGGTGGGGATAAGAGTGGGAGTAGCACCTGAGGCGCCGCTCATTCTTTCGTTAAACACACCGTTTCTGTTTTGATTTACGCTGCAAAGTTCGCACTTTTTCAGGAACTATGCAAGTCTCCCTTCCTACCGTCTTTTTTACGCCCGTATAAACTGCTGGATTTAAGTCTTTTGTATATTGGCGTTTTGGGCTTTGCAATTTTATTTTCTCTTTTATCTATCGCGCTGTATTTCTGCAACTTTCACCCAACGAACATTCTCATTCGTATTTATTCGGATGAAGGGTTTTGAAGTGGTATAATGTGGCTGATTTAAGGTTCTTGAGCCGCTTTGCTGAACCTGTTGCAGGAGACTCTATTATTTGAAGTAATTTTAATTAACAGCACACGCTGCCAATTTCAAATAAGGGAATGTGATGTTCAGAGGAAAGGGAATCACGGTTGCTTTTTCCCGAAGAGGTGTATATACCTACCGGGATTTTCGCGGATATCCTCGACAAGCTTCCGCGCCTCGTCACAGGTCTCATTGAGGGTGTCGTAGAGATGGGGATCAGCCAAAAGTTTGCCGGCAGTGCCCTGTTCGTCAGCAAGCAGGGAGGAGACCATCTCCAGGTGGTCGAGTATCCGGGTGAGACGTGCCGCCCACTCGTCATCAGCGGCAGTGCGCGCAATGTCGGAAAGGGAACCCGCCAGCGTATCCAACCGTTCGCCCATATGCTGGTAGGTGGTTACTGCGACCCGCACATCGGACAGAAGTCCGGATAGCTCGATGACCTTCTTCCGAGCTTCCGATGTAAGGTCTTCGGTGTTGTGCAAGATGTTAGTCACGGAGGAGTCTGCGAGCAGTGCCTGTGCGGAGATGAGTAATGTATCTACCTGATATATAATATCGCGTACTGCAGGCATCAGGCTGGATACCTCGGCCATGAGACCTTTGTTGAGGTGACCCTCGAGCGTATCTCCGGGCATGTAAGAGGGAGCGCCGTACGAGCCCAGTTGCAGGTTCACGTTCACAGAGCCCAGCAGTTCGGTTTCGAGAAGGGCCACCGTGCCATGAGGTATCTCCAACCTGCGGTCAACGAGGATGCGGACGACGATGTCCCCAGGATGTCGGTAGTTGTAGCTGATATCGTCAACGATACCTACCCGAACACCATTCGCATAGATGGGACTGGCATCGGAGAGACCGGTGACATCATTGTAGCGGACGTAGTATGCCGCGTTGTTTGAGAAGACATTTCGCCCCTTCAGAAACCGAATGCCGACAAACAGCAACGCGATGGCCAGCAGGAACGACAAACCGATGACGGTTTCCTTGACATGTTTCATGTGACTTCTCTATAGTGTTATATACGATTACCGCCGGGCTTTGTATTCTCGGATGGCCTCAGAGGTGTTGATTTTGACACCATTCCTGAAGGCAACGATGAAGGCATCGGCATAGGTCGTCGCTACCTGTTCCTTTGTTTTCAGCACTTCGTCGAGGTTGGTGCTTTCACCGCAGGTGTATTTGTATTTTCCGCCTTCTTTATAATAAGATACATTGGGCATGCCCTTCAGCTTGTGGCTGTCAGACGGCAGCGGTGAGTCGGCAAGCAGAAACTGCACCTTGAACACGATGGCATCCGACGCTGGGTGTGTTTCCACGGCGACGGGAGCGCTCACAGGGGTGGCGGGGGTGTTCACAGGGGCAGCAGACGCTTTTTTGCTCGTCTTATCCGCAGGAGTGGGCTTCTCCACGTTCTTATCATTGTTCTTCAAGCTCTTGTAATAAGCATCAAAGCCATTGGCTATGCTCTTGCTGAACGTTTCCTTCCCTTCAGCCGAATTCAGCACCTTCAGCTCGTCGGCGTTGCTGATGAAGCCGAGCTCCACAAGGATGCTGGGCATGGTAGTGGCATGCAGTACAAGAAATCCGGCCTGGTGCACCCCTCTGTCGTGCCGTCCCGCAGTGGAGCACAGCTCCTTCTGCACCTCCTGTGCCAGTTCGATGCTCTCCTTGAGGTACTCGCCCTGCAGGTACTCGAAGATGATGTAGCTCTCAGCCGAGTTCGGGTCAAAGCCCTGATAGGTCTCCTTGTAATCTTTCTCAAGCAAGATGACACTGTTCTCACGCTTGGCAGCATTGAGGTTGGCATTCGTGCGGTTCTCCTCCGAACCCAGTACGAACACCTCAGCGCCATAGGCGCTACGGCTCTCGGCGGCATTGCAGTGAATGGAGATGAACAGGTCGGCCTTGGCTTTGTTGGCAATCTGCGCACGACCATTCAAGGTGACATAGACATCGGTCCGGCGCGTGTACTTGACCGTCACCTCGGGATGAGCCTTCTGTATCAGTTCGCCCGTACGGAGAGCGACGCTCAGCGCGATGTCCTTCTCGTTGACCTTGCGGTTGGCACTCTGTGCACCGGGATCCTTGCCGCCATGACCTGCATCAATAACAACGACAAACTCCTCCGCTGCCGTCAGGCTGATGGATACCGATAAGGCAGCCAGCAACGTGAACAAACGACAACGGAGGAGTTTGATGGAACGCACCATCAGGCGTGTTTACTTATCAAGGGCAATGGTGATATCCGTGTAGAGGATGGCATTGTAACTTTTGGAAACCTGATAGGTGGAATCCAACTCCTCATCGTAATAATCAACCTTCTCGGTATATCCGCCATTGGCCTTGCGGGTGGTGGTCAGCGTGACGGCATTGCCGGACTTGGCGATATGCATCGTGTCAGAAACGGCCTTCTGATAGGTGTAGAGCGAACGGAGTACCAGCGACTCGTCCAGGTCTTCCCAGAGGTAAGAACCCGTGGTAATCGAGCCATCATCGCCATTGATGATACTCAGCGCGGTATAGTCTTCCATGAACTCTATGGTAGCATCGTCAAATGTCGTCTGCTGGGGCTCATTCACCACCTTCCGGAAGACGTTGTCCAGCGAGTCAAGCAAGTCATAAGAGAACTGAGTCGTGTAGCTCTTAAGGTTCCACACGCCTACAAAGGCACTGTCGTTGACCTTGATGTCTTCATCGTCATTTCCATTCTCGTTGCAGGCGAAGAGGCCGAAAACAGCCAGCAATGCAAACAAGTAACCGAATCTATATGTCTTTTTCATATCAAATATGCTTTAGGATGGATAGTAAATGGTTTGTCTTACTTGATGGGCAAGTACCAGTACTTCTTATCAAGCAGTTTCTGGTAGAGTTCCTCATCGCGATTTCCGCTGCCTTTGCGGCTGGCAACCTTATCAGCCAGGAATTCAGCGCCACGGCGCTCAGCAAAACGCACGAGGTCGGTGAAGCGGTTGCCTTCGAAGGTCATCTCCAATGCGAGCTCATCCACGATGCGGTCCTCAACATACTCGATGGTGTCGTTGAACGTGAGTGTTTCCACATCCTTGCCCAGATACTTGGCAATGACTTCGTCTTTAACGACATAATTGGTGGTATCCAAATAGACTTCTCCACAGCCACGGGCATGTACACCGAGCGTATATGGCTGAATGTCCTTCTTGTAAATACTACCGTTCGGGAAAAGGATATCGAAGCCATCACGAAGGATGCCGAAAGCACTCATGGCCATGGCAGCATCGTGCTGCTGTGCAGCCAAACAGTTGAGAGACTCGGCGGCACGCAGATAGACCAGTGCACGGCGATAGAGGATAACCCAATTGTTATAGGCTACACTACCAGTGCCTGTGGCATCGGTGGTAGAACCAGACCGGAACTTATCGATGGCAACATACTCGTTCTCATCCGTCTGATACTCATAGCGAAGATATTCGGCACGTTGGTCACCCTTGGTTGAAAGAATGGTATAGCTGCCATCGTCCTTACCGGCCATCGTAGTAGAGCCTGCGATATAGTCCTGCGACTGACTGAGTTCGTACCACAAGTCAGAGCCTACCAGTTGGTGCGTACCGTCATTGGTAAAGAAGAGGGAAGCCACTTCGGAAACCATGCCATCCTCATCATTGGACTGCATAGGAATGAGGCAGAGAGCCTCTGAACCATATCCCAAGACAGAAGAGAGCGCATTGTTGTAGCCCCATCCACCTGAGTTGGTGGGGGTTTTCTGCTTGGATGTAGTGGTGATCCTGGCTGATCCCAGAGGCATCAAGCCTGTGAAGCGGGTAACCGTGCTTCCGGTCGTGGCATTCATGGAACAGTCGGGGTTGTTGGTGATATAGTCGTTGTAGGTGTACCAAGCGTTCTGGTAGTCACCCAGCCAGAGGTAGAGGTCGCCCAATATCAGCTGGATGGGTGGAAACAGCTCGGTAGTGACGGTAGTACCGCCGGCTTTCAGTCCCGACCAAACGGGCATGTCATAGTCCAGATAAGGCAGGAGCTGAGGGATGAACTCAAGAGCCATGTCCTTGATGTCGTACATAGGATAGTCTGCCTCAGCAGCAGCCACCGTGGTGATGGGCTCCGTGTAGTAGGGCACCTTGCCATAGTTGATGGCCAACTGCATGTATGTCCAGGCACGGATGCTGAGAGCAGCTACGTACTCGTCCACCATGACACGCTCGTTGTTGTGACGGAGCGTGGTGTCCATATGTGCCATCAGGTAGTTGCAGTTGTTGATGACATTGTAGTAGTCACGGATCTGCAGATACTCGTTGTCGTCATCAAAGTTGAACTCGGAGAGATTGCGCAGCGATGCTTTCGTGAGATCATTTACATCCACGAGGTCACCACGGACCTCACCCAGGATGACGTAACGGTCTGCCAACACCTGCAGGTCGTGCAGGATGCCCATGACAGAATAGACGGAGTCAGCGGTAACGTCCAGCGTGTTGTACTTCTCATAGCGTACACGGTTTGAGTCGATGTCAAACATATCCGAGCAAGATGCAACGAACATCAGTGCACCGAGAAGAAGTATGCTTATAATCGATTTTTTCATTTTTCTTATTCTTATAGAGTTGCACATAATGTTACAGGTTGATCTTTACGCCCACATGGAAACTGCGGCTCTGCGAGAGCAGACCGGTATCGATGCCTTGATAGAGGACATTGTTGCTGCATGAGAACTCAGGATCGGTACCCAGGTAGTTAGTCAGCGTAAAGAGGTTGTTGCCAGCCACCCATATATTGAGGCCTTGCAGCCAGCTGAGGTTGACAGGCACGTTGTAGGAGAGCGTGACGTTCTTCAGACGCAGATAGGAGCCATCCTCGATCCAACGGTCAGAGAAGCGGTTGTTACCAAGAGGATCACCATAGGTTGCCTTAGGCATATCGGTAATATCGCCCTCGGTACGCCAACGATTGGTGACGGCTACCGTCTGGTTGTAGAAGTTGCTACCGCTCTCGAGCAGGCTGCGCTGGTAGTTGTAGATGTCGTTGCCATAGACATAGTTCAACGTAGCGCTCAGCGTGAAGTTCTTATACGAGAGGTTGCTATGGATATTGCCGTAGAAATCGGGATTGGGGTTGCCGATGACCACGCGGTCGTCTTCGTTGATGATGTAGTCGCCATTCTGGTCCACAAAGTGTACATCGCCGGCACCAAAAGCCGTCTTCTTACCCGTGCTGGCATCCTGCGTAGAAAGCAACTCTCCGGCCTCGCTTACGGGAATGTCTGCATCGGTGGAGAACACACCATCGGTCTCGTAGCCGTAGAACACACCTACCGAGTTGCCTACAGAGGTGAGCAACGTACCATTGTAGATATCGGTGGTGAAGTCATCATCGGGTAGTGAAGTCACGGTATTCTTGTAGTGAGCGACACTGGCGCCCAGCTCCCACTTCCAATTCTTCGTATTAATCACCTTGCCGAGGAGGCTTACATCAAAGCCGTTGTTCTCAAGAGAACCGCCATTGCACCAATAGCTCTCAAGACCCGACAGATAGCTGAGGTTCTTAAGTGTAAGGAGGTTGTCAGTGACATTGTGATACAGGTCGGCAGTCACCTTCAGGCGGTTGTTGAACAGGACGGTCTCCAGTCCAACGTTATAACGAGAGGTCGTCTCCCACTGGATGGACTGGTTCTCGATGTTGGTAAGGGTAAGACCCATGGCTCTGTCTTGATACTGTACATTGCTGAAGTATGCAAAAGCGGCATTGTTGCTGATGTTGTCGTTACCCGACATGTCGAAACCGGCATTCAGCTTGAAGAAGTTGATGGCATTCGCATCAAACCAAGGCTCTGCGCTCATGAGCCATCCAGCCTGCAGTGAGGGGAAGATACCCCAGCAGACACCAGCGAGATTCAAGCCATCCTTGATGTCGCGTCCGAAGCGGGATGATGTCTCAGCGGAGATGCTCCCCTCGAGATAGTACTTACCACGATAGGCATAGTCCACATTGGCATAGTATGCAAGGTTGCGCCATACGTTGTTGTCACCATCTTCATCGAGGAAGTCATAGCTGGCACTGATGTTGGGCAACTTATCGTTACCGGTGTTATGGCAGGACTGATAACTGGAGTCATAGGCGAAGTTGGAGAAACGGGCTCCGGCAAAGGCGCTGACGAGATGGTCGTCAAAACGGCGATTCCAGTCGAGATGGATATCGGCATAGACGCTGCTCTCCTTGGAGAAGAACGAACGGACTTCGTTCTTGGAGTATCCCATACCGGCAATGTAGAACGAAGGAGTGCCCGTCATGGGACGGAAGTACTTCTCGTTGGTGCGGTGGAGCGTATAGTTGAACAGTCCGTTCAACACGAAGCCCTTGCCCAAAGACCATTCGGGAGCGATGGTGACATCGAACACGGTGTATTCCTGAACGTTCTTGTTGTTTCCTTCCGCATACTCAAAGAGCGACAGAGGATTAGCCAACGAGTTATTGCGCGAGTTCTGGTCGAAATTGGCGAAGTCATCGGCACCTTCGAGCGCAGGCGAGAGCGTTCCATCGTTGTTGTACTTGTAAGGGCTCAAGAACGGAGATTTGATGAGCGACAGGAAGCCGGGCGATGAAACGGGCTCGTTCTCGAGGTCTTCCTGGATGCCGTCGTTGCGGAGGTTACGGTTTACACGCGAGTAAGCGATATCGAACCGTGTTTTCAGATTTTCGGCCAGAAGGATATCGGTATTGAAACGAATGTTCAGACGGTTGAAATCGTTGCACTTGATAGTACTCTCAGCATCGGAGTAACCCAAGGAGAAGTTGTACATGGCGGCTTCGTCACCTCCCTGCACGTTCACCTTGTAGTTCTGCGACCATGCCTCACGATAGACGTAATCTGACCAGTTCGTCTCGTTATGATACATGTTATAGTAGTAGTTGTCGTTGTCCCAGAGGAAGGGGAAGCGGGACTTCTCGGTGGTGACGCCACCCATCAGCTCGTTGGCATAAATACGATACTGGGCAGCATTCATCATCGTCGGCCGGTTCGGCTCCATGGTGAAACCACCACTTACATTGGCCTCGATGCGGGTGGCCATGCTGTGACCGCGCTTGGTGTCGATGAGGATAACGCCATTGGCGCCCTTGGCACCATAGATGGATGTACCGTTCTTCAGCACGGTGACCTTCTCGATGTCATTGACATCGATGGCCGAAAGTATGTTGTTGTAGAAACCATCGTGCACAGACTCATAGCTATCCTGCAAGTCCTGTACAACGCCATCGAGCACAATCAGCGGCTGTGCAGAGCTGTTGAGCGTATTGACACCCTGCATGAGCATGATGGAGCCCATGCCTGGGGTACCGGAACGCGTGATGGTACGTACATCGGCACCCAGCTGGTTCTGGATCTCCGTCTCAATGGTAGTGGCGGTAGTCAGTCCCACGCTTGCAGTAGCCTTTGCAGTAACGTCAAACTCGTTCTTGGAGAAGGCAGTGAATTTCTCGTCATAGAGCTCAATGTCTTTCTTCGGTGCACGTGCCGCAATGACGATGCTGCTATAACCCGGAGTGGAGACATAGAGGGATGTCACGGTCTCAGGTACCCTGATGGTGAATGTTCCGTCCTCGCCCGTCATGGCTGTCACACGGTTGTTGCCGTATCCTTCTACACGTACACCAGCGATGGGAGTCTGGTCGGCAGCATCAATGATACGTCCGCTGATGGAAGTGAGCTGAGCATCGTCCTGCTGCTCCTGCGCAGACAGCGTCAACGTTCCTGCAAAGCAAGCCAGACAGAATGTAAACGCTGTTGCCAATCTGAAATGTTTCTTCATATATGTTTTCATTGTCTTTCTTATTTATGAGTTACAGGAATCCAGATTATTCTTCTTCCTCGCTATCCTTTCCATAGGTCTCCTCATCAATGGGAATAAGCATGACACAATCCAGACGGAAGGTACGGTCAAACTCTTTCTCGCGGGAGGTGACAGAACTGGTAATGATAAGCTGTGCATTGATTTGCTCTATGTTGGTCTCTTCAATCTCAGTGGCAGGGAACCGGAAATACTCAGTGGTGATATCCTTGGCATTCGGCACAAGTGTCATGGTATCGATGCGTGTGGGATCGTTGGTGAGCTTGGAGCCCAGCGACAGCGTCTGCGTCTTACCATTCACATCCTTGTACTTTAACTGAGCCGTGAATTTATTGGGTTTAAGCTCTGTCACTGACAGGTCGTTATAGTTCTCCGGGATGAACACACACTTGATGAGGTAAGGAGCGGAGAGCACCGAAGGCAGCTTGATGGTGATTTTAGGATTACCGGTAGCAGCAGTTGGCGCAAACTTGCCCCATCCGCCACCGGAGACGAGCTTATACTTTGCAATGCTGTCGCGGCTGATGGAGCCGAAATCGAAGTTGCTGCTTGAGTTTTCAATGTAGAAAGAGTTCTCACCTTCAACCTTGATGGTGTCGTGCCAGCAGTCGCGGGGATCAAAGCCATACTCATCGACCACGATCAGATCGCCGTTGCTGAGCTCATACTTGTCCTTATACCCCTCAAAGATCTGCTCCATCTGGTCCTTATAGAATACACGTCTGTCACCACGGTAGTTCGAAATGAGAGAGTCAAGCTCCGTAATCTCTGTATTCTGCTTCATGTGGTTAATCGTTTTGCTATAAACCAGGTTGTTGCAGATAGACGATTTTGCATGAAGCTCTTGCAGTGAGTCGGCATGACTATCGGTGGATGCGAACTGGTAGTAGGTAAGTGCCTTTTTGTATATTGACTCCCAAGCCTCATTGGTGGGCGCAATCATCACGTAGCTGCTATCCTCACGGTTCAGGTAACCGATCTTGCTGAACCAATCGTTACGCTCCTTGACTACAGAGTCCAGATAGGTAATCTGTCCATTGACGATGGGGCCCTGCACGCTGTTGGCTTCATCAAAGTCAATCTCATTGAACGACTTGAGGAAGCTGTTGATTTCCGACAGTTCATCGACTTTTTCCAACTGCTCCCATATGTTAGCCGTAAAGGTAGCATATCCACTGATAGTGTGCAATATACCATTCTTAGCCGCAATATTCTTCTTGACCAAGGGATTACCCTTGAAAGTGTAACTTCCGGCAGCACCATCAAAGTAGATGTACTTCTCGTTGAGCATCTCCACCTTGTTGTCCTCAAGCGTACCTGTGGCGATGTGCCGGTAATCGGCGATGTGGTTCTCCACGAACTCCACTTGGACGAGGCTGTCTTTTTCTTCCGAATAGGCAAAGCCATTGACCGGTGCCCAGATGGTGTAGTAACGATTCTGCTGCAGCAGCTCGTCATATCCTGTCCGCTTCAGCATTGCAGCGAACTCAGACAACTCGCTTTGCGACTGGATGATGTCCCACAGCGTTTCGGAAGAGTTCAACTCCTCTTTTTCCTGATAGTGCTCATCCCATGCATCGGTACATGCTGTCAGTCCCCAAGTGACCAAGGCTCCGAGCACTAATGTTTTTATGATACTCTTTTCCATCATAGTGATATAAAATTATTAATTTATTTTCGTATATATATTTTTATTTACGTTTCTCTTCCAATGAGATATCATCGCGTCTCAAGTAACCGACAGGGATGATTTCCAGATAGTCGTGCATGAACTGCGCCTTGCCGTCATCATCCTCCTTCACATTCTTGAACCTCACCCAATGGTCTCCCTTGCCCAGGTACTTGGTGGTGATGACCTTGCGTACCACGCTGTTGTCGTTGCGTGCGAGCGTACTCCCGTTATAATAATAGGTAGTAGGACCTTTGACATAGCCACGGTTCTTCATTGCCTTGTCATTGGCAATGCCGTTATCATCGGTGCTGGCATCGCTCTCGTATCCAATGGCGGGGTCAGAGAGAAGGATGCGCAGATCTACAGGAATACCGGTGACCTCATCATCCACATAAAACTGGATGACATGGCGGTTATTGTTTGCCGAGTAGCCCATGCGTATCTCGTATGTCCCTTCAGGAACGGGTGGCATCTTGTACTTGAAGTCAAAAGCACCCAGCCCCATCATCTCATCGCCCTGGTAGTTGTGCCACGTCTGGTTGGGACAGAGATAGTAGAGACGAGTCTCTTCGGTGTTGTACACAAGATTGGTGCCATATCCTGCAGGGATATAGAACTCATTTGTATTGAGGATACCAGCCTTTCCACGCGAGCACCACCGCACTTCGTTGTTGGTAAACTCGGGAACGAGCGATGAAAAGTCAAAGCGCATGATTTCGTTGAGTACCTGTCCGCTCATCACATTCTCATCATAGCGAAGGATATGGTCAATGAGGAGTAGGGTGCCGTTAAGCGCTTCCTGGTTATAGCCTGGATAGTTCACGGTGTCAGCAGTCAGCGTCACCGGATCATAGATAAGAATGTTTACAGGGGTATTGTTCTCACCAGCAGTACAGTTATACCGGTCACCGGAATTGGTAAGGTCACGCTTGTAATTGATCAGCGCATTGCTCTGGTAGGCGCTATGGCTGAGCGGACGTGTAACTTTCAGCAAAGTGCCCTGCATGGTCTCGTAGTATTCCACACGGTCAGAACGCTTCACCATATTGACCTCCGAATTGTATCCATCCAAGTTGAGGTTATAGCATACAAGACGTGAGTACAGTAGCTTCTTGTTCACAAGATGATAAGCCACAAAACGGTTGAGGGCATTGTCGGCATGCGTGAAGTCTGGATTGACAGCATCGGGATACCACTGTTGGCAACGGCTATACAGATCATCTAAGGTATAGATGTCTTCGGCATGGAATACCGCATCGCTTTCCACGAAAGCGGTGAAACCATAGTAACGAGATACGGGGAAGGAACTGTTGCCATTACCATCGTAATTGCCCGCATAACTCTCACCATCGGTGTAAGAGAAGTCTTTGTAGTCCTGTAGGCGGTCGGTGAATCCGGTCTTCTCCAATGCTTCATAGAAAATAGAGAGGAACTTCATGTTCTCAATCTGCGATGGCAAGGTATTCGATGAGGGATTGAGCACGCTGCTGATGCAGTGTACCACGCCGTTCTCCACTTGCTCATCACCGGCGATAATCTCTGCACCGTTGACGTAAAGCACACCGTGGGCATTTTCATCTACCCCGTAACTCATCGTGAGATAGCGGTCGTTGAAGTTCTTCGTAGGCACCACATCACCATCCATTTCGGTCGTGAAATACCTCTCAGGCAGGATATGCGTCTTGGAGATGACCTCACACATCGAGTCGGACAGTTCCTCCAGCTTAGGTGAGGTTACGCCTGTCCAGATGACCTTTTTGGAGCCAGGCATCAGCGACTGCCTATAGATGGAATCCTGCTCAGTAAGATAACGTTCAACCGCCTCATTGGTAGGAGCGAAGCATGTATAGGTACCATACGCTTTCAGGAGGTTGTACTGTCCGCCACGCTGAAGTATGTCGATGAAGTGACTATAGATATCCTCGTGCTCGCTGAGGAAGCTCGCTACGGTGTTGCCGGTGAATGTGTAACGATTGCCGTTGTCGATGGAATCGACACAGGCCGTTGCACATACGCCGAGGGCGCCCACCAGAATGGCGTTCGTCAGCAGCTTTGTATTGGACATCTTATGGTTCATCGATTACTATTTCTATTGCAATAAATGCCTTTCGCAATTTACTTACGTTTCTCTTCCAGCGAGATATCCTCACGCCGCATCCAGCCCACAGGCACGAATTCAATAAAATCGTGCATGAACTGATCCAAGCCATCATCAGCCTCGTTGACATTCTTGGCACGGAACCAATGGTCACCTCCATCCAAATACTTGGTCGTAAGCACCAGACGCATGGGGGATGGCTGGTCACGGGCGATAGTACCGTATGCATAGTATTGCGTACTGGCCTTCAGGTAGCCACGGTTCTTCATCTGCTTATCGTTGTTCACACCGTTGTCATCCGTCTGCGAGTCTTTTATCCATCCGATATTCTTGTTGGACTGTGCATCAAGACGCATGTCCACAGGGATACCGGCAATCTCGTTGTCAAAGTAGAACTGTGTGATGCCTCGGTTGCTCATGCCCTGATAGCCAAGGCGCACCTCGTAGGTACCAGCCGGCACGTGCGGCAGACGATAAGAAATATCTGCACTGGCGAGGCACATGCACTCGTCACCCTGATAGTTCGTCCAACTGTTGTGCGGGCTGAGATAATAGAGACGGGTCTCATCCGAATTGAATTTGATGCGGTCGCTGTATCCATGGGGGATGTAGAACTCATAGTCACCACCTGCGAAGTTGATACCATTACCATCGGACCAACGGATATTATTGTTGGTGTATTCGGGCGGTATGGACGAGAAGTCAATGCGGATGATCTCGTTCAGCACCTGACCAGTCATGACATCCTCGTCATAGACGAGCAGGTGATCAATGAGGTGTACGGAGCCATTGAGCGCCTCCTGCAGGAAGTCGGGATACATCTCAGTATTGGCTTTCACATCATCAGGCTTCATCACCATGACATTCACATTGATGTTATTCTTTCCATAAGTGGAGTTGAACGGGTCGCTCGAGTTGGTGGCACCCTTAGCATAGTTGAGGAAGATACACTCGCTGAAGGAGCGTGTCGTTCCATCCCACGAGGTTCCCCTCATGGCATTGCTACGCGGCATGATAACCTTGAGCATCGTGCCCTGCATGGTCTCAAAGTAGTCGTAACGGTCTGCACGTGTCAAGTAAACCGATTCGGAATTGAAATAGGAGCCGCAGGTGATTTTGTAGCAAACCAAACGGCTGTAGAGCAACTTACGATCAAGCAAGTGGTAGGCCACGAACTTATACAGCGCATTGTTCTCGCTGGTGAAGTCCGGATCCGTAGCTTCCGGATACCATATCTTACACTGTGCATACAGTTCATCGATGCTGTTGATGCCCGCATTATTATACACCCAATCAGGCTCTACGAAAGCAGTGAAACCAAAGTAGCGGTTCTTGGGGTAGGGACAACCGGAGGCATTATAGATGGTGAGCGTGGTACGATCGCCATCGGTATAGGTAAAATCCTTGTATGCCTGAAGCTTTCCATCCAGACCCGTCTTCTCCAATGCTTCAGAGAAGATGGACAGGTACTTCATATTCTGTATCACGGTCGGCACAGTTTCCGATGACGGATTCATCACCTTAGAGAGCGTATGCACCACGCCATTCTCCACCTCCTCGTCCCCAGAAATGACTTCGGCATCATTCACATAAAGCACACTGCGCATGAGAGAGTCCGTGCCGTAGCTCATCGTGAGGTAACGATCGTTGAGATTCATGGTGGGCACCACATCACCCTCCATCTCGGTAGTGAGATAGGTAGTAGGAATGATGTGTGTCTGTGCGATAACCTCACACATCGAATCAGAAAGCTCTTCGAGCACCGGAGAAGTGACGCCCGTCCATTTGACTCTCTTTGAATCCGGCAGCAAAGAAGCCCGATAGATGCTGTCCTGCTCAAACAAGTACTGCTCTACCGCCTCGTTGGTGGGAGCAAAGCATGTATAGGTGCCGTATGCTTTCATCAAATTAAACTTGCCGCCCTTCTTAAGAATGTATATGAAGTCACTATACACATCCTCATGTTCTTCAAGGAAGGTCGCTACCGTATATCCTTTGAAGGTATAGCGGTTGCTGGTATCGATGTTTTCAACACAGCTATAGTGCATCAGGCATACCAAGCAGGTGAGTCCTAAGATAGCAACATGGATACTTTTACGTTTCATATAGATTTTCTGTTCGTTATTTTCTCTTTTCCTCAAGAGACAGGTCTTCACGTCGAAGCCATCCCACAGGAACAATTTCTAAATAATCGTGCATAAACTGGTCAAGACCATCGTCCTGGTCGTTGACGTTCTTGAAACGGAGCCAGTGATCTCCTTCGGTGAGATATTTGGTCGTTATCACCCTACGGCAACCTGAAGAGTAGTTGCGGAGCAACATTGAGCCACCATAGTAGAAGGTAGTGGGTCCCTTGAGCCATCCGCGGTTCTTCATTTCCTTGTCATTGGCCACACCGTTGTCCTCGGTCTGTGCATCGGCTACCCAACCCACATCAGCCACGGTCATGGCCTTGCGCAAATCGGTAGGGATACCAGTCACCTCATCGTCTACATAGAACTGAATCATGCCACGATTGCTGTTGGCAGAATAGCCCATACGCAACTCGTACGTACCAGCAGGAACATGAGGGATACGATAAGCAAAGTCAAAAGCGCCGAGGCACATGCATTCGTCACCCTGATAGTCGGCCCAACTGGTGTGAGGACTCAGATAGTAGAGACGAGTCTCTTCCGAGTTGTATTTCAGTCGGTCGCTATAGCCATCAGGGATATAGAACTCGTAGTCGGAGGATGCTGCAAAATCAATGTTTTCACCACTGCTCCAACGGATGTTGTTGTTGGTAAACTCCGGCACAATCGAAGAGAAATCGATGCGCATAATCTCGTTCAGCACCTGTCCGGCCATCACATCCTCATCGTAAACGAGGAAATTGTCGAGCAACAAGATAGATCCATTGAGAGCCTCTTGATTATAGTCGGGATAGCGTTCCTTGTCAGTTACCACCGTGCTGGGATTCATGACACGAACGTTCACCCGGGCATCGTGGCTGCCAGCAGGTACATCATACGGATTGGCGGGATTGGTAACCTCTCGCGCGTAGTTGAGCAAGATATCCGTGGCATAGGTGGAATTGCTGCGTGGCATGGTCACCTTCAGCATCGTCCCCTGCATCGTCTCGAAGTAATCAAACCGGTCGCTGCGAGACACATAATTCGTTTCCGACTTATAGATAGCACTTCCGCCACGGCTGACGGTAATGTTATAGCATACAAGTCGGCTATAGGGCAGCTTACGGTCGAGAAGGTGGTAGGCAATGAACCTATTCAGCGCATTGTTCTCGCTCTCAAAATCTTCGTCTGTAGCATTCGGATACCACACCTTGCACTGTTCGTACAGCTCATCCACATTGTTAATGCCATAGTTGTAGAACACTTCATCGGGTTCACAGAACGCAGTGAAACCGAAGTAGCGGGTAGGAGGATAAGGACAACCGCTGACATTGTATATGGTAAGCGTCTTCTTGTCTCCATCCTTGTAGTCATAATCCTTATACGCCTGCAGCTGATCATCCAAGCCAGTCTTTTCCAATGCCTCACTGAAGATGGAAAGGAACGGCATGTTCTCGATCTGTGCCGGAACGGTATTCGATGAAGGATTCATGACCTTGGAGATTGTGTGCACAACCCCATTTTCTACTTCCTGATCACCCGCAATCACCTCTGCGCCATTAACGTAGATAACACTACGCTTGAGCGAATCGGTATCGTAGCTCATGGTGAGGTAACGATCGTTGAGGTTCATGGTGGGCACCACATCCCCTTCCATCTCCGTGGTGAGGTAGGATTTCGTGAGCAAGTGCGTCTGAGCGATTACCGTACACATGGAATCCGTAAGATCGTCGAAATTAGGAGAGGTGACACCCGTCCATATCACTTTCTTTGCACCTGGGAGCAACGACGCTTTATAGATGCTGTCCTGTTCGACCAGGAACTGCTCTACCGCATCATTGGTGGGAGCGAAACAGGTATAGGTACCATATGCCTTCATCAGGTTGTACTTGCCACCACGCTTCAGGATAGTGATGAAATCGCTGAACAAATCTTCGTGTTCCTCAAGGAAACTGGCCACAGTATTACCGGTAAAGGTATAGCGGTTGCTGGTATCTATATCCTCTTTGCAGCCCACGAAGCATAGGACGATGCAGAGCACACCGACACACGCCATAACTGTTTGGAGATTACGCTTACCAGTATTCATGCCTTCCGTAATTTAGTGTTCTATCAATTCTTCTCGTAGATATCTTCCACCTCATATACGGGGTTCTGGACCAACATGGAGTCGGTCTCAATCTCACGCTCGTAGATGGGGAAGAACAGTCCATCGACAGAAGCCATCTTGCTGCGGATAGCGCTTTGGTTGGTCTCGTACTTGTGAGTTACCATCTCATCCAGCATGTTCTTGGTATCACCATCGCGCAGTGCCATCCGCACGAGGTCGAACCAACGCTTGCCCTCGAAGCAGAGCTCACGCTGACGCTCCTGGAGTACCAAGGCATGCATGCTCTCGGCATTGCCGGCAGTATAGCTGATGGAGTCGTTACGGGTTACCTTGTAGGGATTCGAGCGGTAATAGACGGCCTTCACAAGTTTGAAAGCGTTGTTGAGGTCTTGCTTGGCTGAATCGGCACGGAGCGAGAGTGCTTCAGCTTCCATCAGCATGACATCCGTCAGTCGATAGACAATCCAGTTGCTCGTAATATACTTGGAGCCATCGTCATCGAGGTCAGTATATACAGGGCTGCCATCCTTGCTATTGGTACTTGCCGTAGAATATTCGGTCACGTACTTGGCAATGGGATAGATATCGTCTTCGCTATTCGTCTGTATGGCACTGCTCACACGACGGAGGTCGGTCTTCTTGTAGAGACCTTTGTCGTCATCCAGCTTGCCAATCCATGTAGAAGCATTGAAGATGGTTGAGCTTCCCTGATAACCATAGAAATTGGGAACCGTGTAGTTACGATTGTTATCTCGGTCGCACTGCAGCTCGAAGATACTCTCCTTGAGGTTGTTCATGCTTCCGCCAAAAATAGCCTTGTAGGGTTCATCATTGCACGACTGCAATGCCTGTGTCAGCTGGTTGAGTTCCAACGGATAACCTGCCACAGGACCCGTCGTCTTTTTGGCGAGCTCGTCTTCAATATTGTTCTTCTCGTTGTACTCCTCCAGATAGGCAATACGGTCCGCCATGATGCGTTCGCAATCCGCGATGCACTGGGTGTAGATGTCGTAGCAGTCGCTTCCGTCACTGCCGCTCTTGTTCTGTGTGAAAGCAGCTTTCCACAGAAGCACATCGGCACGGAGCGCACGTACGGCATCCGCAGTGAAACGGCCCTTGTTATACGATGTATTGGCGTAGGCACCCGAAGCAAGCACAAGGTTCTCGGCCTCATCCAAGTCCACGAGGATGCTGTCGAGTGCAGCAAGCGGCTCCGACTGCAGGATGTAGAGGTTCTGGCTGTCATCCACCTTGGCTTCAAGCAGCAGGGGGATGTCGCGGAACGTGCGTACGAGCCAAAAGTGGCAGTAGGCACGGATGGCAAGCATCTCGCCACGTACCACGGCAAGGTCGCCTTCCGAGAAGTCCGGGTCTTTCTCAATGACACCAGGGGCGAACTTCAACACAATATTACAGTTGTTGATTACCTTGTAGTAACTTGACCAATCACACCAGCTATTGGTAGCGAGGAGGTTGGCATTATTGATATACTTCTCAGCGGTTCCAGTATTCGCTGTTTCGATGACATCATCGGAGCGAAGCTCACCCCATACGACCTGGCGATGCAGGAAATCGGAAGTAACCATGTTGCGATAGCTGTTGGCCACCATGGTCTCGACGTCAGACTTGTCCTGCCAGAAATCCTCAAGCACAACCTTGTCGGTAGGATAGATGGTGAGGAAGTCCGTACACGAAGTGGCAGCAAGCAGAAGAGCAGTTGCTGCTATGGTAGAAAATACATTGAATGTCTTTTTCATCGTTCGATACATTTAACGTTGTACTTTTCTTTCATATAATCCTTAGAAGCCTATCGTCAAGGCCAGAGTAAAGGACTTCGAACGCGGAGTTTTCGAGTTGTCCGTTGCACAGCCCCATCCGCCGACGGAGATTTCGGGATCGAGACCGGTATAGTTGGTCCATACGAAAAGGTTGTTGGCTGATCCAGCCAAGTAGAGGCTGTTGAGGCCATACTTTTTGAGCTTGCTCGGATCGAAGGAGTAAGAGAGCTGGAGGTAGGAGAAGCGTACATAGGAAGCATCCTCCACATAGCGGTCGCTACCCAACCAGTTGTAACCGGTGTTGTAGAGAGCACGCGGCATCTCCATGTGGTGCAGGTCAAGGCCGGTGCCATCGGTGCTAGTGCCATCAAGTGAGCGGACGATGTCGTCGCCCTCCTTACGCCAGCGCCAGTTGACAGCAATGCTCTGGTTGTCGTTGGTGTACATATTTTCCACATTCATACGAGCGGCATTGACTACATCCACACCCACACGGTAGGTGAACTGTGTCTTCAGCTGCAGGCGCTTGTACATGAAGGTGAAGCCAAAACCACCCTGTGCAGCGGGGTTGGAGTTGCCGAGATAGACAATGTCCAACTCGTTGATGTTACCATCATGGTTGATATCCTGATAGATGGCATCACCGCCTTTGAAAGCATATCGCTGCGAGCCATCCTCATAGCCGAACACCATCTGGAGCGGCTTACCGTTGGCACCGTAAATCACATTACCATCTTCATCGTAAGCAATGGGGCAGCTGGCACCGTACTTCAGCACGTTACCATCCTCATCCCACACGACGGGACGCGTATAACAGCTCTCGTCAGCAAGTGCTTTCTCCCAGTTCTTATAACTGTAGTCATACACGCCGTTGTACTTGAATCCGTAGAACGAACCGAGCGGGTTGCCCACCTGGATACGACCGAGATAGCTGCCGTTAGTGAAGTCATAGTCACCGTTCTGGTTATTGAGCACGCTCTCCTCCATCTCGAGGATACGGTTGAAGTTCTGACCCACATTGACGTAGCAGTTCATTGAGAAGTCACCCACCTTGATGAACTTATTACCATTGATGGTAAGTTCCCATCCACGGTTGCTCACCGAGCCGCTGTTCTTGTACGACAGTGTGGAATAACCATTGGAACTGGGGATAGAGTAACCCGACATCAACTGATCGGAGGTGACGTTGCTATAGACATTGATGTCACCCGTCAGACGATCCTCCATGAAACCGAAGTCGGTACCGATATTGTACTCCGTCTTCTTCTCCCAGCGGAGGTCGGTAAGACGCAGACCACCCTGTGCGGCTGCCGTCATGTCGAGGTAACGACCGTTATTGCTGTAGGTAGTGTAGTGCAGGTACTCGCTGCCGGGCTGGCTGCCGGTGATACCGAAGCCTGGACGAACGGAGAGCATGGAGAGCCACTTTTCCGACCATTTCATCCACGGTTCATCCACGATGTTCCAACGGAGTGAGAGGCCGGGGAAGTTACCCCACTTATGGGCTTTACCGAACTTGGTCGAGCCATCGCGGCGCAGGGTAGCGGTGGCACTGTAGCGGCCTTCCATATAAGAATAGGTAGCCGAGAACTTCATGTTGGCCGAACGCCACTGACCAGTACTGGTAGAGCTGCTGCTGAGGTAAGTGCCTGTGGTGGGGCTAGTGATGCCATGAGGTATACCGTTGGAAGAAGCGCTCTGACTAGAACTGTTACCGATATTCATCTCAAACTCGCCCATCATGGTGAGGTAGTGATTCTCGTTCTCAAAGTGCGGGGTGAAATTCAGACGATGACGAGTATTGAACGACAGTGACTTGTCATCAGACGTAGAGCTCTTGTTGACCTCACTGTTGAGCCATCCCTGTGTAGAGAGACTGTTGGGATAATAGTCGCTGTTGCTGGTAGTGGCTGCATCCATGTAAACCATACCGTAGTATTTCAGACGGGTCTCATCGTAGTCCAATCCCAGCAGGTCATAGGTAAGTGAGATCTGCGGAGTGATGCGGTAGCTCTTCACATTCTTCCATGCTTCCATACCCAATGCAACGGGATTGATCTTGCTCTTCTGGTTGCCATCAAAGATACTGCTGGCATCTTGGCGCATGATGTAGTAATCCTGCGTGTCATTACCATCAGGATCCTGCGCATAGATGCTCATGTTCGGCATGATGGTTTGTGCTATCGAGAGCAGACCACTGTAGTTCTGGTCGTTGTTGGTATAGGTAAGAGCGAAGTCGGACGACACCTTGATACGGTCACTGACGTAGTAGTCAAGGGCCATACGGGTGGAGAGTCGGTCGAGCTTCTGCGCAATGACGGTACCCGTCTGGTGGTAGTAACCGCCGCTAACGCGGAAGGTAGCACGGTCACCACCACCGGTGAGGTTGATGTTATGGTCATCGGTTGTACCATGCTTGCTGATAGCAGCTACCCAATCGGTGTTGTTGTTATAGTTCTCATACTCAGCAAAGGTGGGGTTGTAGTTCAACTCTTCTGCATTGGAGGCAGTGCTGCTCTGCTTGGGGTTGAAGTGCGATTCCTTGAGGAGCATGGTATAGTCATCACCATTGAGGAGTTTCAGTCCCTCAGGCATCCACGCATTGGAGTAACGGTAGCTGTAGGTGACACGTGTCTTACCACGCGAACCACGTTTCGTCTTGATCATGATGACACCGTTGGCGCCGCGGCTACCCCAGATGGCGCAGGCCGATGCATCCTTCAGTACCTCGATGCTCTCGATATCCTCCGGGTTCACGGTGAGCAGCTGGGCAAAGGACTCTTCGTTGGCCGTAGAGAAGTCGAAGTTGTCCTCGTTCTCCGGAATCTCAAAGATATTGTCGTTAACGACGATGAGAGGTTCGGCATTACCATTGATGGTAGAAGTACCACGCAGACGCATCTGGGTACCTGAGCCAAGGTCACCGGAGTTGAACACGATGTCGAGACCGGCAATCTGTCCCTGCAGGGCTTCATCCACCGAAGCGAAGGAGAGACCCTCCATCTCGCTCATGTTGAAGGTCTGCTTGGCTACAGACACCTCACGTTCAAGAATGTCGAGGCCATTGGTCTCACTGCGCTTCTTGCCTTCGATGACGACTTCATCAATCTGGTTATCGTCCTTCATCTTGATATTGAACACGGTGCGCGTTCCAATTTCGAGCACCTGTTCTTTGTAGCCTACGTAGGAAATCTTCAGTTTGTTCTTCGTATTCTTGACGATCATGCTGAAGTTACCATCAAAGTCGGTGACGGCATGCTCCTGGATACGGTTGTCCTTGTCGATTTCAACAACGTTCACCATCATCATGGGGCCCAAGTCATCGCTGACGTTTCCGGAGATACGTGCTGTCTGTGCGAAAGCACTGACTGACAACAGACACAAAACGGCTGAAAGGATATACTTATCTATTTTCATGATACCTTATATTATTCGTTTACGGTTGTGAACTTGCCATCGACATAGATTCGGTCATTGACCAAGCACTTGTCTATCATGTGCACCACGGCATAGGATGACGTCTCGATGGAATGGCCGGAGAACTCAATGTCACGGGTCATGATGTTGAAGAGTTTGCCTTCGGTGCCCTCCTCGTTGATGACCTGACAAGTATTGTCGATCTCACTGATGTCACCCTTGACGGTGAGGGTAGGATGGCTGCTGTAGTTACTGGCCTGCGTCTCGACGGTGACCTTGCTGAATCGTTTGGTGACATTGTCGAGAGTGGCGGTCTCATAATTCACAGTGTAGTAGGTGTTGTTACCCTCCACCAAGCAATGGGGAAGTTCATCTACATATACCGAGTTATCCTGAATGTGGTACTTCACAAAGTCGAGAATCAAGTTAGCCTCCTTGGTAACCACTGCGCTGCGTGTCTCAATCTCGGCCTCAGTGGCTTCAATCTTCTCAGTGAGGGCATCTATCTCTTTCTGCAGCTCGTCAATGTACTGCTGTCCAATCTTATTCGATTTGTACTCCTCAATGAGCGTCGTCTTGTCCGAGAGTTCCGTATTGCAGTCGGCGAGCACGCTGTCACGCAACAAAAGCACTTCGCGAGCCTCATCACCAAGGTCATACCAGTTGGGCAGTCCCTTGTCGTAAGCCTCTTCGACAGCATCATTGGTAGGAACATACACGGTATAATGGTAGGTATTGAACGTACGCACGTTGTAGTCCAGACCATTCAAGTTCTCAAAGATGTAGTAACGCTTGACACTGTCGTTGATAAGTTCGCCCTTCTCACTGCGAATACCGATGAGCTCGATGATGTCGTAGTCAATCTGGCAGAGGTCGAAGAAGTTGCTGAACTCAGGTGTCGTGGAGAGTACCTTATATACAGACTGTGTAGCGGGCTGTATCATCGCCTCGTCGAGACGGTAGGTGACACCGTTCTCCTGATGGTAAATCTCGCCTACGGGGATGCCGGTGTCGAAGCCTGTGGTATCAATCTCGATCTGGTGTCCTCCATAGATGCGGTCAATCTCATATTTCGTTCCCTCGGAAGTCTCGTAGGTATTGGTGCCCGGCTCAACCTTCACCTCGCCATAGCCCTTGGCCATGTGGTACTTGTTGCCGTCCTGGAAGTCGCCAACGATGATGTAGTACTCCATCATCTGCGAGAGGAGGTTCTGGATTGTGGTCGCGTTGGTCAGGTTCGATCCTTGTTTGATGAGGTCACCTGTCTGCTTGTCATAGGTCCAAGTCTCAGCATACACCTTGTTGGCTTCGCTCTTTGCTGTAGCATCGTAGCGGAACAGATAGGTAGTAGGATTGGCATCCTTCAGTGTGGAAGGATCGTCGTAGCGCATGGCGTCATCGGCAGGTACAATAAGGCTGAAGTAGCTGTCCATGGCAAGGAGGTACTTGTCATACTCGTACTTATTAATAGCCCAATAGGTGATCTGTGTTGCCTCGCTCAGCATGACGGGGGCGATGACGGCGACGTAGCGGGCAGGACTATAGACTTCCTGCATGACATAAACGGCACCGTTGTTGCAAATCATCACCTCATCAATATCCTCCTTATATACCTTCATATTCTCGCGCGCGTCGTTCATGATGCTTTCGAACTTGCTGGGCACGGTGCTGTTGAAGGTGGTCTTCATGACGTTACGCACGAGCTCCTGAATGACACTGAGAGGAATGCTATCCATGGCCTCTTCGGGGAAGTTGCAGACGCTGCCGTCAGCACGCACGCCATAGCGCTCGATGAGGGCCTTTCCCTTACCGGTGCGGAAGTACTCGAGCAGTGTCTCGTCATTGGGGATGAACATGGCACCCATGTCCACCTCAGCGCTGGTCTGGCTGTTGCTGCCGCTCTTGTAGCTGTTCCACCCCGGATCGTAGTTCAGAGAGCCCTTGGCGTTCTGCTCCACGTTGTCGTCGTCGGTGAACTTCGTGAATCCATCGCTGCTTGACGTACCACGGTTGGTGCTCTCGGTGAAGTAGCGCTTCTCATATACGCGTTCTGCATTGCTGTCGTCGCCGTAGTGGTTCAGGCGGTTATACTCGGAAGTAAGTTCCGACAGATAGACAGGAGCCGAGAAACGGTCAAGCAGACGGCTGAAGAGTTGTGTCTTCGGATTCGTACGGATTTCCTCGGCCATATTGCTGGGCGGGATGAGCAGGCCGTCGAGCTGGTGAACATAACCGTTCTTGCAAGTGACGTTCTGATCGATGACGCGCTTGTCGAAGACGAAGGCATCCTTCTCGGTGATGTCCGTGTACCGTTTGTTGAAGAGCAGGTAAAGGTCCTCAAGCGTGATGTCGTTCTGATAGAGCTGCTCCTCAAGGAAGTGTACCATGTAGCTGTTGGTACCGTCCGTAGCCAGGCGGATGCCGTTCTCGCGGAAGCGATTCCAGTAGGCATTGTTCTTCGGCAGGTCGCTGCCCTTGTAGAAGCCGATGGTGTCAACCACATTGGCAGAGGTCACCTGACGGAGGCAACGTCCCTCTTGCGGGTCACTGTCGCTGCTGGTGGCTGCCGTGCTGGACATCATCTCGAGCAGGTAGGCATTGTCGAGCATGCTGTTGTAGAGGATGATCTTCTTCTGTGCCTCACTCAGCTTTTCGTAGCTCTGCACGCCCCATTCGTCGTTGATGCCCTTGATGAAAGCATCATCATCGGCAACGAACAGCGTTTTACTACCGGTCTTCGAAAGCACCTCGGTATAGTCGAGGTCATCGATGACTTTCAAGAAATACTTGAAGTTTCCCTGCTCTTCGAGGTAGCTGTAGATGCTTGCGCCCAACCATTCGGGCTCACTGTCGTCAAGGGGATAGACATCCCGGCACGACTGCACTGCAATACACACGAGAATCAGGCTCGCAAATGTACTGATTTTGCGAATCTTACCATGCTGTTTCCAGGTATTCATACTATTGAATTTAATTAATATTTTTTTCATTCTTTAAAGTTATACAAACTATTAACCGCGCAAAATTACGACTTTTTATCCGTCTGCAAAATTTTTTAACAATAAATTTTCAATTATTCTCCACTTTTTTCGATGTACTCGTTTCAGGAAACAGTACTTCGTGAGTTGCAGAAGGTGGTTTTCTCATGGTTTTGGTACATAGACGTGAATGGACGCATACGTTAGTCCTCTGCTACAGATACATTGCTTCATCTTAGAGTTTAACTCTACGGTCACAGAGTTTAACTCTACGGTCACAAAGTTTAACTCTACGGACACAGAGTTTAACTTCCGCACGAGGGAGTTTAACTACAACGTTACGTTCCACCCTCTCTGCCCCGACAATCACCAGCAAGAGCTCGTTCCAGATACGTTTGAGCAGCCAGTGAATGAAAAAAAGCCTTAGGTTTTCACGGAAAAGTCGTCCGATTTCGATTTTTCAACACGTTGGTTCACAAATTCAACGTGTTGGAATGCAGACCGATGCAGTTGGAAAAAGGATTTTTCTATGAATTGACGTCAATATGCATCGTGATAGACGGCCCCTGTAGCGGATTCCTGCATTGCGGCTGCTATGGCATGCGGTTTTACGGTAACAGGCCCTGTCATGAACTCGGGAATATTGTAGCTGCGGTAGAACTCCTGATAGAAGCCAGGATTCTGCTGAGGGATGACGAAGGGCTTATGTGCTTTACCGTTACGGTCGAAGTAACTGAGGTACAGACGTGTGAATGAACCATCATCGCGTCGGCTGCTGAACAGTATCCAGCGTCCGTTGGTGCTCCAGTTATGGAAGCTCTCCGTGTCAGGGCTGTTGGCTTCACTGAGCATACGCGTGGTACCCTTCTGCAAGTCAAGGAGCAACAAATCGGCAGAGCGGTGCCAGATGTGGAAGACGCCATAGTCGCCGATGGTCATCAGCAGATAGCGTCCGTCAGGTGACACCCGTGGCAGCGTCACACTTCTACCTTTAGCTGCGGCATCATAGACAAGCTCCTTTTCGCCGAAATGCTTGGTGGTGGGATCAAAGGACTTGCGGTAGAGGTTGTACTTGAACTCCTGATAGCGGTCAATGATTTCCCTTTCACGGATGCTGAACTGCGTAGCCTCGTAGTGGGCGGAAACATAGTAGAGCCAGCGTCCGTCGGGTGACCAGCAGGGGAAACACTCCCACTCGGTGGTATCGCTCTCTACACGGGTAACCTCATTGAGGTCTATATCGTAGAGAATGAGGTCGCTGGCTATATCCTGCACCTCGATCTTCTCGTTGTCGCGTGTATGGAACGACTGACCGGTATTATTCACTGAATAAGCAATGTAGTTGTGTGTGGGATGCCATGCTGGATAGACACCAGCCGACAATGTAGAGTCAGTCTTGAGATTGATCTTGCGGATGTCGCCATCAAAGGCCATGATGGTGCCCCCTTTGTGCTGGCGGGCATGAAACTGCAGACTGTCCGGATTGTTGTTGCGGCAACTATGACAGTTGATGCACTGCCCATTGTCCTCCGTGGAAATCATCATGTTGCAGAAGATGACATCCTCATCGAAGTTCTCCAAGCAGCGCTGGTTGATGGTGAGATCTTCGTAGGTGACATAGGAAGGGGCGATGAGACGGTAGGTAATATAGGGATCCACCTCGTCTTCAACCACCTCCATGCGGAAGGTGCGGTACTTGGTCCATCCGGTGGTCTTGACGTAGGAGGTGACATCAATATTTCCACCCTTGGCTTGTTCCACAAAGGAATGCCACTTCTTCACGTTCCATTCGGTTTTCAGTCCTCCTAACGTAATGGACTGGTCGCCATGGACGAACACCGTAACGGCATCTATAGCATCTTCAGCCGTGTACATGAAGTTAAGCGGAGCAATGTTGCAGGGAATGGTAATTCCCATATAATTGGGGTAGATAGCCGGCATGCTCTCAGCTGTGGCGAACTCGGTTGGCACCTTCGGCGTACATGCTGCTAACAAGGCCAGAACTGCGACGACAGGCAGCAGGCAGGTATGTTTTTTCGTTGTTTTCATAGGATCAATAGGATTTTACGTCGCGAATAAAGAAGTAAAAATAATAGTATGTCTCGCCGAAACGTTCGTAGAACTTTTGGCGTATCTCTGGATCACGCTCAGCATTTTCGCCCATGGCATTGTTGCGAGCATACTCCATGAACGATTTGAACTTGAATTCAATGGGCTTGTCAAACGGCATCTTGCTGATATCAACCTTGCCAGGCTCAAGATTACCGAAGAGCAATGCCGCCTCCTGGAAGTGGGTGGGCATGCGGTCGGCCTTGTGACTGTTGGCATAGCGGAAGAAGTTCTGCCAGAAGGTAGGGATATCTTTGAGCGTGAGCGCACACATCAGTCCCATCTCATCGAACATGGGCGTCGTAGTGTCGGCAAACGAATGAGCGAAGTAATTGAGCAAATAGATTTCTACCAACGAGTTATCGCCATCAAGCTGATCCTCGTAGCAATAGAGCGGACGGATGGTGGCAAACTCTTTGTCCTTCGCCATCAATGCCGGATTGTCGATATACTCCTGGTATTTAGCCGCCCATTTCTTGTGGAAGAGCGTTTTCGATAGTGTGCTGACATACTTCTGCGCAGCCTTGTACTCACCCGACAACAACGAGGTCTTGGTCATGTATTTCAGGTACTCGGTTTTCCAACCATACTCCACGCCATCCTCCAGACACCAGCGGTAGCAGAAGTTCAGACGTGCATAGTTGTAGTACAGCATCTTGCCACCCACCTGCATCATCCGGATATCAAGTGGAGTATTGGGTTTTGCGCCACCATCGAGGTAGCGGAACATATCATCGCCTTCGCGGCCCAACTTGAGCAAAGCAAGGTTCTTGGCCATGACGATAAGCCGTGTGGGTTCAGTATGCTTGCGTACCCGCTGCAGCTTGTTGGAGAGTTCCTTGTCCTTGATACCATATTCCTCCTCCGTCATGGAGCCATTGTTGTGTGCTTCTATCAGGGCAATACGCTCCTCGGCAAGCTGTTTGCTGCGTTTCAAGTAACGAGGTGCCGCCTTAGACATCTTTTCGTTCTCGGCCTTCACGATATCGAGCACTTCCTTGTAATCCATACGATCCATAGCGGCCTCAATCTTCAGCTCAGCATGGAAGTTGATATCTTTATACCAGAACAAGACGACCAGTACAGCTGCCAGCACAGCGATACCTGCATTGCAGGTACGCTGCGTCGGGAAAGGCTTACGGGCAGCCTTAGCATCCTTTTTTTTACCCTTAGCCGCTGCGCTCTTTACCGGAGAGGCGGAAGGTGCGGGAGCAATAGCCTCATCCGTTTTGAATGTCACGAAGCAGAGCGCAATGAGGACAGCGAATAGCAGCAAGTAAGGAAGCCAGAACATGAGCTGTTCGCCATTGAAGGCAAAAGCCGGAAGTCCAGCAGTATACATGCGCACCAGGCGGGACATCGTATAAGCAAAATACCAGCAGAGAGGAGCCGCGGCACAGCCAACAACGCACACGGCGAGCGCAGTCCAACGCATCGTAACTTTTTCGTGTGCTACGCCCAACAAAGCGGTCAGCAACGCTGCCAGCAACGCATAGAAGCCAAACAACGGGAAGAAAAGGATGATGACAACAACCATGCCGACGATGCGTCCGGTGGCAGACGACCATTTGCGCAATGCCCATGCAACAGCCAGTGCGAAGGTGATGCCCACAGTAGCAGAGAACAGATATCCCTGCGTTTTGATCTGGAAGATCCAGTATCCCACCTCCATGGTGCATCCAATGAGCAAGGCCACAGGCAGTAATGCTACGGAAGACCATCGCTGGGGTATGCGGAACAGAGATACTGTCAGTCCATAGTCAAGTAGCCACAAGGCAGCCAACAGCAAGGCACCCAACCATGGGTAGTAGAAGAACTGCGTGAACAGGTTGTCGATGTACGACATGAAGCCCGCAGGGACAGCCATACGCTCTGCAAACCACAGCTTGGTAGGAAGCCAGAGACTAAGTTCCTGCGCACGGAAAAGCAATGTCCGCTCAAAGAGCAACAACGCTGCCCATGCAAGAACGACAAACAGCAGTCCGGCAAGGAGTTGCGTGTATTTTTTCATATTATAAACTTTTTATTTTTCAAGGAACGATTATCTTTGTTTGGCCAATGATATAAATGCCGGAGGGTAAAAATAGTGTAGCAGGAGTTTCCTGCTGCAGGGAGAGGCGTGCGACCACCCTTCCTGCAAGGGAGAATAGATGAACCTCTGTATCGTATGAAGCAGTGACTGTGATGCACCCTTCGCCTGCCGAGATGCCGATACGTCCATCGTCATCGGCATGCACACGGGTGAGGCGGGTGTTGTAGCCAGTGGCGATGACGGAGACAGGAGCTGCCAATGAAGTGGCAATATAGGCCTCAAAGGGCTGCAGTTCCTCACCGCGTGTAAGTACGAACAGCTGACGGTCAGGGTCATAACGAAGGAACTTTCCTTCAGGCGTGTAAGGAGCAAAAACCGGGTTACCAACGAAAGCATATCCATCCTGTTCAAGTCGGGCCATGTCTGCAGTCCAAGAGCCATCGTTGATGGCCGTACAATGCCCGAAATTCATCGTCACTTGGGTGGCATCCAGATTGTCAACGAACTGAACCAGATAGCACCCTGCACCCGGACGTTCCTCCTTGTCGATGAATTCAAAACAGGGACAGTCGTAGCGTTGCAACAGATAATCTACCCCGGGCAGCAAGGATTCGCGGGTATGGGAGGACATGTCGTAGTTCCCATCGACGTGCATGCCTATCAACGCACCGGGGAATGCCATAGGATAAAGGCGTGAGCCCTCGACGGGGAAGGTCAATGAGGTGAGTCCTGCAATCTTCACCAACGATGTGTCAATGGACGAGCATCCCGTGCCACTATCACAGAATCCCAACCAGTAAGTCTGCACCTCCTGGCGTGGAGTCCATGTCTGCCCTGCGGCCAGCTGGACGCCGGGCACAGCCGTATTGGTGAGCACCTTTGCCGTTGAAGAAAGGCACGCGTACACTTCCCAGTTGTCCAGATCCAGTGTCGCATCAGCGGAGGCCTGTTCGCAGGAGAGTGTCAATGACGTTCGGTCGGCAGAGGGTGTGAAGACACACTCAAATTCCGTCCACTTTCCCTCGGTGTCGTATATCGTGGCGCAGTTATTCTCCTTACCGATAGCCAGACGTGCCGTGTATCCTGAACTACGCACCTTTGCACGGATAAGGTAGGGTGTACTCGCAGTAAATGAAACAGGCATCGAAAGCACAGGCGACGCACTGTTTACAGGTTCACCCGATAGACAGAGGCCATAACCAGAAAAGGCATCCTCTGTACAATGTACGCTGGCATCTGCAGTGATGCTGGCATTGGCCGTGGTATAGGCATTGGCATCGTCCGAGAGAAGTCCATGGTTGCAATAGGGATCAGGAGCGAGGTTCTTGAACTTAGCATGACTGCGGTCAAGCATATCGCCAGCGTTGCACTCATATCCTCCTTCATCAGGTGCAAGGGCCATGGTAGCGCTGACAAGAGCCTCACGCATCAAGCTGTCTGCTTGGCCAAAGCATTCAAGACGTTCCTTCTCTCCACTGATGGTTATCACCGCCTGGTCAGCCGTGGTTTCGGGCACCGTACCTATGCAGATGCCTGAACGATAAATCTTCAACGAAGTACTGCGCACGAAGGTCCAACGGGTTGTTTTGGATGGACTATGCAAGCTGTTACGCAACAACCACACCGTGTCTGTCTCGTTTTTCAACACATAGACCTGCTCCTCGCTCAGATAGATGTGGGCACCGCGTGCTTTCTGCCCGTAAGGACAATAGAGGGCGACACAAACAGGGGATTTTCCACGCTCCTGCATATGATCTGAAATGCAAAAGGTATATCGACTGGTCAGCGAGTCGCATGCGATGCGTAAGGTGTCGACGGTCTGTGCAGGGCATAATGAGGACAGCAGCTGGAACAAGCTTACCAGGAGGCTCTGGCTCAGAATGGGGAATATTCTTCTGCTGGTCATAAATGCATTCAGTTTAATACGATGTCAGCCCGTCCATACGCATTCCCTGCAAGACCATGGCATTCAACTGCAACATCCTCTCGTTGCGGAAGGTGACGCCGTGACTATTGCGTTCGCCGGAGGTCACCTCCGTGCTATAGTTGATGCCTCCTGGATAAAAGTGGATGCCAGATTTACGAACGTTGTACGTCTGGTCGTTCAGCATCGCCCGCAGGACACGGTTGGCATTTACACCCTTCCAGATGCCGTTGGCATCGAACATGCTGTCCCAGTTGGAGGCCGTGCCAATGCCCAGTGCGTGAGCTATCTCGTGTTCGGCCGTTCCTACCCACTGGTAGGAGCTTCCAGGCCCGAACCGTAGCCAGCCTTCAATGTTACAGTCAGCGGTCTGCACGCCCGGCTCGTAGTTTACATTCATATGCTTGGTTAGCAGCGAATAATTGCTGTAATAGTAGCAAGCGCTGTCCATGGCGATGCGTATTCGTTCCGCCGCACCCGCTTTGCGCGCTTCATCCTCTTCGCCCGACCAGAATCCCCACGAGAGAGTACCCTTACGTGCACATTTGAAAATGCGCTCATTGCCAAAAACAGTGTCGGTGGAGGTGACGGCATAGGTGCGCACATGATAGAGCTGGTCAGCCTCGAGATTGTCGAAGTAGGTTCCAAACTCACCCTTACAGTCTCCTAACTTACACGTATCTGCTGCACTGACGACAACATCGTCGAGGTCCGGACAGGCATGAGTGGCCAGGCAGCAACCGAAGGTTTTCACATCAGGGCTGGCCGTTGTGAAACGTCCGCTGACGATGGCAGCACGATGCACGCGAATGGTTACCGGGAACGTCTCCAACTCAGGTTTGGGAGCGCGCTGCACGAAGGTGATGATATTGGCATAGGCCGTATCACTGGCGTTGATAGCGTATGCACGCAGGTAGTAGGTCTTACCCGCTATGACAGCAGAGATTACCTTGCTGTAGTCCCCATCTCCTTTACCGGCAGCGATTGAGCGTACGTCTTTGTCGCCGATGTGTGGATCTGTCTGTGTGGAAGAGAGCAGGAAACCGCGTTTCTGGACGGGTGAGGAGCCTTCACTCTCCACACGACCATAAGCTGTTGCCGTTTTGGCCGCCACATCAATGTCCACCTTGTCGCAGGTGACAACAACGGGAGCCGTGCCATCATTGCCGCGTGTTATTTCTGGGTCGAAGGCGACGACAGATGGGTCTGCTGTGCAAGCTACAAACAGCAAGCTTGCGCAGACAAAAGGCATGATTTTTTTGGTAATACACATACGGCAACTCACCTTCATCGCGCAAAAATACGGTATTTGCATGAATTCGCCAAATTATCGTTCCTTATTTTGCACATAAACAACAAAAGGAGCGTCCGATGGCGCTCCTTTTGTTTGCATTTATAGCTTTATCGCGTTTACTTCACGAGGATCTTGCGTACGGTAACTGTACCATCTTCAGCCACTGAGCGCACGACGAAGATACCCTTCTGCGGCTCAGCGACAAGCCGTCCGTCAAGGGTAAAGTATTCGTTGCTTGCAGGAACCGTACTGAGCGTACCCACCTGCGTATCGATGACATAGTCACTGTTGTCACCGAGCGTGTTCAGCGTAAGACGGAACTCATCGGCAGAGTACCATGTGCCATCGTAAGGCTTACCCGTAAGGGTGCTGTCGCAAGTGATACCGATGGTCATCACGTGGTTATCCACAACGATGCCTTCAATAGTACGAATAGCCCATCCGTAGCCTGTACCATCGTGTGCCATGAAGACATCCGTCTGTTCACCTCCGGCATCCCAGATAAGGCTGTCTGCTTCCCACAGCTCACCGCGCAGGTCGGCATCATTGGGGAAGAGTGCCCACTTGGTCGATGCAGCAGTCACTGCGATGGCCATAGTAGAGTCGTTCTTGACATCGGCATACGGAGCCACAGCGGCGAACAGGAAGGCATTATTACCCGAAGAACGTCCGTGGCAACTCAGCGTGTAGGTACCGTTGGGGATGTCCGTAAGGATTTGGTAAGCTGTGAAGTTGAGCTTTCCTGCGGTACCGTTCCAGCTGTCGAGATAACGTTCACTGGTATCACCCGTCCAGTACTGGCCGGTGGTGGTGGGCTGGTTGCCCGTGCCGAGGATTATATTCCATCCGGTTGGTGTGCTGTCGGTGATGTCAGGATTCGAGATGATCAGGCTGGTCACATCACTATCCTCAGCAACACTGGTGAGGGCGCTCTTCTGCATGGCAGCCACGGCGGCCTCCAGACGAGCGGTAAGCGAGCTGACATCTTCCGTGCTGTGGAGTTGCTCCTTCAGCAAGGTTTCATTGGCAGCAATAATCTCATTCACAACGTTGACATAAGAAGTAACATACTTATTGCGTGCAGCATTAGCCGTGAGCGTTCTCACCTCCTCCACATAGGCAGCATAGGTAATATAAGCAGCCAGCTGGGCATCAATGTCGGTGAGCATCTCGGAGGTAGCCCCATCGGCTTCAATGGTACGGGTAGCAAAGCCTGCGGCAGCCTGCAGCAACACATCATTGGAGGCACCTACGGTAGCATAGTTTCCTGCGAGGAAGCTCTTGGTAGCAGCAGCCACAGGCTGGAACTCCTCATTGATAGGCAACTGAGCATAGTAAGCATCCATATACTGACCACTTGCAGCCAGATTCTTTGCCTCGGCATACTTAGCTTCAAAGGCATCCTTATCGCCCTTCAGCAGCACGGCGCTGATGGCATCTGCCTCCGCGGCGACACCCTCCCATACGGTTTTCATATCCTCATCGGTAGCTGCACCAAAGTAGCTGAGTTTGAAGTCGCGGAAAGCAAACCAGCTGGTGCTTTCGTGGTTCTCGCCACGGACGCCAATGGTGAGCGTGCCATCGGTGACGATGACCTTCACGGTATTGGCCGTGTAGAAGCCATTGGTGAATGCCTCATCGGCATACTGGCGTACGTTGATATAGCCGTTGGTGCCATCATCGGAGCAACCCGCCTCGGCAGAGGTATAGGTATAAAGCGACATGACAGACACAGAAGCCTTGTTGGCATAAAGCTTGGCAATGAGGTTCTCGCTGCCTGCGCGGTAGGCATCACCGCCATCATTGGCACCGGTACGGAAGAAGCCGGTCAGGGAGACCTCGTACAATCCATTCGGAAGTCCAGTGAGTGTCTGGCTCAGATCCCAGTCCATATTATAGAACTCTGCCACATTGTACTGGAACCCTGCAGAAGAGCCTGTCCAGCCGACAGTATTAGTATAGCACTCGGGATTGGTAATCAAGAAGGTGTAGTCAGCAGGATTGTCGTGCGTAGCTTCCTGACTCATCATATATTCCTTCTGAGCTTGCTCAACGAGCGCAATCATGTCCACAATGGTCTGATAGGTAGCCGCATCATCGTTACCATCAATCAGGTTCTGTGCCTGTTCGGCAACAGCCATGGCTGCCTCAGCACCCGGATATTCAGTGGTATTCAGCAAGTCTACGAGGCTGTTGACAGCATCGCTGAGTTCTTGCAGCTTAACAATGGAATTCTTGGCCTCCTTGAACAGTTTGTCCAGTTTGTCATATTCGGCATTCATCTCCTCGTCACTGGACCCCAAGACGCCGTTGGCCTCGATGGTCTCGTCCTCAAGGGCTGCCACAATGTTGGGCAACAGTTCTTCGCTATGCTCGGCCAGATAAGCGTCCACCTCTTCGCAAAGCGCCTGCAGGTAGATACCCACATTGAAACCGGCATATTCAAGTTTCACGTTATCGATGGCGACATAGCTATACAGACCGCTGGCCTTGCCCATCATACCGACAACGATCTCGTCCTCGGTAACCACACCGCGGATAGAGAAGGTCTCGGGATATGAAGCTGTGTAAGCGGCGTCGCTGCCAGTCATCTCAGCCGTTTTCATGTCCTGCTGAGCACCGTTGCAGTAGATGTATGCGCCGGTCTCCTCACCCTCACCGGCGGAGTGCGTCATGACACACTGCACGGAGAAGATATAGTACCCCTTGGGAAGGCCGGTGACCGTCTGCTGTATGTAAGTGTCGGTGCCGGGAAGACCATTGATCTCGATGACACGGTCGGTGACCTCCTGGAAATACGACTGCACACGGCAGTTGATGCCATTGTTTACTGCCGAGTTGTTGGTTTCCCAATCCACCTGGCCATTTCCGAAGTCGGAATTTTTGATGTAACGGCTGGTCACATCCACGATATTCTCGTCGTTGGCATTGGCCATACGGAAGTCAAGCAGAGCGTTCTTGACCTTGGTCACCATGCCATTGAAGTCATCCGCCGTGTATTCTTCAGCGTAGTCTATCATACTCCAAGCATCGCTGACAATGTCCTCAAAGGTGCTGTACTCTTCCGCTTCCTCTCCGAAGTAGTCCATCCACTCGCTGCAGCTCTCAAGCAGGTCTGCAAGCTCCTTCGGGTCGGCAGCCTCTTCTACCTCGGCAAGGATGAAGGCATCGAAGCCGTGCGCTCCGCCCAGCCAGCGGGCGCAGAACTGCAAATACTGATACTGGGCAGTGGTGACAATCGTGTTTTGTGTCCATGCCAGATCGGCATCCTCATGGGCATACATCAACGTCATGGTCTCATCACCACGCGGGGTATTGGTCTGCGAGGTTACAATGTAACCCTCTTTGGCTACGGCGCTGGTATTGCTGATATTATTGATGTAGTAGCTGAAGACATAAGTCTTCCCAAGTTCCAATTCCCATGCTGTTCCGATGGAGTTGTTATCACCTTTACCAGAGTTGCTTGTTGGCACAATATAAGCGCCACCGTCCACACCGCCGGTACTGTTCCATGTGGTACTTGTCAGCGAGCCGCCGGCACCACCCAGCCACCCTTCGGTGCTGTTGTCGAAACTCGGGTTCTCGATAAGGTTCTCGCCCACAATTTTGTAGTGTTTGGTAACACCTTCACTGTTCGTGTAGTCGAACTCATCGCCCGTCTGATACTGCTGGGCACCCGCTGTCAAGGCAGCCAGTCCCATCAACGCGAAAGTAAAAATCTTTTTCATACGTTCTTTGAATTAGTTCATATTCTGGTTATTAATATCTCACTTTTTCCGTTTTAATGTTACCATTACGATAGGTGGTGCGCCGGATATAGATATGTCCAGCGGCAGGAGCAGCCACTCGTCGGCCATCGACAGCATACCATTCTACGCAGAGAGCCTCATCAGCACCTACATCAAGCGGTTTCCCTATATTGGACGGAACCACTCCATCGCTGATGACCACCCATCCGAAATCCTCAAAAGCCTTCGACGAGGTTGACGACTCGCTGCTATCGATGGTTCTACGCAGGCGTGCGCCTGTATCTGTTAAAGAGGTAAGGCGTGTGATAGCCGCTCTTGTCTCCCGAGCGGTCTGAGGCTCGCCCCAGAACAATGGATGGATGAGCGTATCGCCAAAGGCCACCGTACGGGCGATGATACCGCCCACGGCATCGGATGCTCTGCCCACGGTGATACGCTTGTCAGGACTTAACTGTCCCGTTCCCTGCTCAATGGCAAGATAATGGACACTCTCGGCAAAGAATTGCTTTTCTTCCCGTCCCAGTTCCCTACAGAGGCGGATTTTGAAACCCTCATTGTTCACATCAAACACCTTCCACATCAGCGGGTAAGTCTCGCGTGTAGTGAGTACATTCACCAACACCACAGGAGTGTCGCCGGCTTCAAAGGGCTGAAGGAAGTGTATCTGGGCCGTGTCGTTATTAATCTTGCCATAAGCATTGACATAGAAGGCACTATCCATCTGTGCTGCCGTCACCTGTCCGGCTTCATAGCACAGCCCGCCCAACGAGCCATTGCCGCGGCGTATAGCCATAAAGTCGGTCCGTTCCTCCTTGCTCATCGTCTGGTCGGTGGCCAGCGTCCATGGGAAGAACCGATACTGGAGCCCATCCTTCTTCACAGAGTAGAGGTGATGACAGAGAGGTGTCGTGCTGTTGTAGTAGGTAACAGGACCGAGCAACACGGCAGGAGCGTCCTCGAATGGTGTGGCGAAGTCGGCATAGGTATATTCCGTATCAGCAGCAGTGATACTGCCATACTGAAGAACGTCGTCGCCCTCGGAGCGGTTGACCGACACAGAGACGATGCCGGAGTAGCGGGCCGTTGTCTTTCCGATGGGATAGACACCCACGCGATAGTACCATGTGCCGGTTTCTGTCAGCGTATCGGTATAGGCATAAGAGGGTCCCTTGCTGTTGGTACGATCTTTCAGAGGGACGCTGGCCACCCATGCATACTGACTGTCACCCGGACGTCGCCGTTCCACCACCATCGAGTCGGCCATATCGCCGTTGCTGTCGTACCACTTCAGCGCATAGGTTCCCCTGCTGCGGTTAAGAGTGCCCGTGAGGTCGGTAGGAGATGTATATACGACGTTGGGAATCTTCTGTATGTCGGCATTGTAACCGAGGCCAGACTTCATATTGGCATAATAAGTACCGAGTTTCGATAGCGTACCATCCTTGTATATCTTCGAGCAGTCAGCTTCGCTGTTCCAGTAAGCATACCGTTCTACATATTTGCTGGCATTCAGTTTCTCCAGTATGGGCACAGTACCCTCGTAGCACTTCTGCTGGTTTGCCTCGGAGAAAGAACTTGTGCCGTCAGGAGCTTGTGCGAAGATACCGCCGCTGCTCCAGTTCGATTTGTTCCAGCTGGCTCCCCAGAGCCATTCCGATATCCAGATGGGACGTTTGCCGTAATCGTTGTAATAGTTGCTGAAGTCACCGAACGACCCGGCACCCCAGTAGCAATGCAGGTCAAGGATGTCGCAGCGCCAGCCACGGGCATCAATCTCCTTGATGAACTCTTTGAGGTGGTTCCAGCTCCCGTCATGCGATGTCTCGCTGCAGAGGCGCATACCCGTACGCATCAGGTTCTGCCAATTGTTCAGCACCGTAGCCACATCCTGCGGATGGTCATCGGCTGAGTTTCCCGGCTCGTTGTTGGTCTTCATGTGGCAGGAATAGGTGACGGCACCACATGCCGACGAAGAGGGCCAGTCCTCATAGATATGGTTAGGCACACACTCGGTGTCGGGGTAGCGGTTCTCTCCCGTGCCCCAGCTGTAGCACCACGAGGCATTCAGCGCGCCGGTGGAACCGGCACCGGTATCGCTGGCCAGTCCCTTCTTCTGGGCATTCTGCCATACGAACACACGGTAGGAGGAGATGCGGCCATCCATATTGGCAGGCATGGCCGGCACCTCAAGGTCTTCCTGGTCGGCAATGAAGCAACGGCTATATCCCCATCCCCCTGTACCGAGGGCGAAGGTCACCATATACCCACGCTTCAGGCGGAAGCTGCGGATGCGGTTGTTGAGCTTGGCGTCTGTAAGGGTGTTCATGTAACCGCCGCTGTTCTCCAAGCCGAAATCGTTGCAGCTATCGCCGTTGAAATCCGGTTCAGACCATACGGTGAGCGGTTTGAAATCCTTGCCATAGGGGAACACAATGGCACCCTGCGCATACATCTTCACCTGGCAGTTGACGTTGTTCTTTGCTGCCTCGCCCCCGATGTACACATTCGCCAGATGGCTCTTGATGACGACACTGGGCTTGATGGAGCGGAAGATGAGCACCGCATGCTCCGTATTCACGATGTCCACGCTGCCCATGGAGGCAAACGGTTCGCTGCCCGTGATGATATAGTCCACGTCATCAGTCAGCACCACCGATTCGGACACCTTGGCAACCGATGTCTGCGTGTTCCCTGCCCGCAAGGATAGCGAGCAGGCGAAGAGCAATGCCACAGTCAAGAACTTTCTCATCGGGTGAGCAGTGTGGACATTACTTTACGGGACGTACGACGAATGTATATTCGTAGTTGCCATAGGGCAGCTGATACTGTGCGAGCGGCCAGGCTCCCCAGCTGTTCACGCAGCCGAGTCCGAACTGGGTCTTATCGATACTCACCACGGTAAACGGGCGTTCGGCAAGGTCGCCACTGTGCCGTTGTGCCTTGTCCATGCCATCATCAAGGTCACTCTGCAGGAAGTGAAGAGCGGTTGCGTTGAGCGGCTCAGTGCCATAGAACTCCAAGCCGTGTCCATCCTTGTCGAGCACCTTCCACCAGCGCACCTCGGTATGGTTACCGTTCTCCTGCGGGCGGATGTAGGGATAGAACTGCTCTGTGACGGTCTGGGTATAGAGGCCGATGGTCTGGTCGTTGTTGCGGTCGGCATAGTTCTCACCGGGTCCTTTGCCGTAGTACTCGACCGTCTCATACGCTTTCGGCATCACCAGCTGCATACCGAAACGCAGCAGGTGTGTTTTCTCTATATCCTGTATGGGAGTCACAACGAAGTCACGACGTCCGTGACGGTCTCCTTCGCGCGGTTGTTCAGCCTTAGGCTCCACACCTGTCTCCAAGGATTGGTTGACGATGAGCTGTCCGTCACCAGTGAGCGTATATTTCATATGCAGCATAGCCTTGTACGCCGGCAGACGATAGTCGACGCTGACCGTCTGTGCGCTACCCTCTTGTGTTACCTGTATCTGCGGGCGTGTCAATGGCACGTCCTTCCATGCCACGAAGCGCTGCTGCAGTCTGGCGCCGAAGTCATTGTCCGTGGGAGCACGCCAGAAGTTGGGCGTCAGACTGTGGCCCTCCTCCAGCATAGGCTGACCATCCACATCGATGTAGTCAACCAGACCCGTATGGCGGTTCCAGGTGACGGTGGTTCCCCCTGCCGTAGCAATGATGCAGCTGTTATCCTCCGTGATATTCCGGGGGGCATTCCCATCCACACCTGCCAGCAAGCCTTCTACAGTAGGGAAGTCATACCCTGCTAGGGAGAACTGTTCATGTGCCACCAGCTGCCCGGCCTCCATGAGCGGCTCAGGGTTGTTGAGGAAGAACTCCACGGTGAGCAGTTGCTCACCGCCATCGGCAGCAGGTGCCTTGTAGCCGGCAAGGGTGATGGTTCGGGTGGTCTGCGGAGCAATGGCGGGCAGTGCTTGCGAGCCCTTGGACACCTCTTTACCGTTGGAGGTAAGCGTCCATGTGAGAGTATAGTTCGACAGGTCGCGGAAGAAATACTCGTTCAGCACATCTATCTTGCCTTTCCGCAGGTCCTTAGCAGTGGCCCATATATTCTGGTAGCAGTAGCGAACCTCATAGGCATGTGGGTTGAGACGGCGGTCAGGTGCGATGATACCGTTGCAGTTGAAGTTATTGTCCGAAGCGGGGTAGCGTCCGTAGTCACCTCCATAGGTAAAGATGGTCTTGCCCGTGACGGCACTGACATCGCGCAGTCCTTGATCTACGAAGTCCCAAATAAAGCCACCCTGCAAAGAGGGGTACTTACGATAGATGTCCCAATACTCCTTCAGTCCGCCGATACTGTTGCCCATAGCATGTGCATACTCGCACTGGATGAAGGGTTTATCGGGGTTCTGTCCGCGGCGTTCGCACTCTTCGTAACCTGCATACATCGGGCAACGGATATCGGTCCACTCGGCATCGTACTCATAGAGTCCCCGTTCATACTGCACGGGACGGCTCTGGTCATACTCCTTAATCCACTTGTAGGCCTCAATGAAGTTCGGGCCCATGCCAGCTTCGTTGCCCAAGCTCCAGAAGATGATGGAGGGGTGGTTCTTGAAGTTCAGCACGTTTCTCTGGTTACGCTCCAGATGAGCCAAGGCGAAAGCCTCGTTCTTAGCGAGTGTCTCCTTGCCGTATCCCATGCCGTGGGTCTCCACGTTGGCTTCTGCCACAAGGTAGATTCCGTACTCATCGCACAGGTCGTACCAGCGGGGATCGTCGGGGTAGTGACAAGTACGTACAGCGTTGATGTTGAGTTGCTTCATGATACGTATATCCTGCAGCATGCGTTCCATGCTCACCACATAGCCACCGTCAGGGTCGAGTTCGTGGCGGTCGGCTCCCTTGAAATAGACAGCCTGGCCGTTGACGAGCACCTGCGCATTCACAATCTCTACCTTGCGGAATCCAATCTTCTGGGGGATGACCTCAAGCACCTGGTCGCCATCCAGCAGTTCGGCGGTGAGGGTATAGAGGTACGGAGTCTCGGCTGTCCATTTATTCGGACTCTTCACGTTCAGCACACACTCCGTCTGTTCGCCAGCCGTGGTCGATGCGGTGGCCACCGGTTTGCCACTGGCATCCTGCAGCGAAAAGTGCAGTGTCTTGCCCTCACCTTCCATCACGGATGTCTTGATGGTGAGCGAGCCATTCTTGTAAGCCTTGTCAAGATTGGGGATGACGAAGAGGTCACCGATGCAAGCTTCGGGACGAGCATAGAGATAGCACTCGCGGGCAATGCCCGAGAAGCGCCAGAAGTCCTGGTCCTCCAGATACGAACCATCACACCAGCGCATGACCTGCATGGCCACGAGGTTCTTCTCGCCCGCCTTCAGGTAAGGTGTGACGTCGAACTCGGCAGCTACCTTCGAGTCTTCACTGTAACCCACATACTGTCCGTTCACCCATAGCGTCACGTTGCTGGTGGCAGAGCCTATATGGACATACGTCCGCATACCCTTCCAATCGGCAGGAATGGCAAACACGCGACGGTAGGAACCGGTATAGTTGTTGCGCTCATCAATGTAGGGAGGATTGGGGTCGAACTGGTTGCTCCATGCATAGCCGGCATTCCTATAGATACGGTCGCCATGGCCGAGTATCTCGAACAGCCCAGGTACGGGGAAGCATTCCCACCCCGAATCATCGTAGCCGGGAGCCTCAAAGCCCTTAGGAGCCTTATCGTGATCCACTGCAAAATGGAATTTCCAGTCTCCCTCCATGGAGAGATAGCGTGCCGATGCTGTCTTGTCCATCACGGCAGCCTTGTCGGCAGTCTCATAGGCGAAGAACGAGGCACGGGCCGGTTCGCGGTTCTCTTGGTTGACGGCAGGATCCGTCCACATCTCCTGGGCTGCAGCCGTGAGGGCAACCAGTGCCATACAGGCAATCGATAGGATTTTCTTCATAATATTGATTTGTCAGATTTTTATTGGGGACAAAGATAGTAGAAGAACTCCAACAGCGCAAATTTTGGCACAGTTTTTTCGGTTTTTGCAAAAAAACATCGCATTTTCCAGCAATAATTCGTGCATTTGTAGGAATTATAACTACATTTGCCGAATGAACATCAACAGAAATCGTATATTTATGAAACGCGCACTCTTATTTATGACCCTGGCGCTGTCGGTGACGGCATCGTGGTCGAAGATTGTGACCGACAGCATCGACAGCAAGGTGCTGGGCGCACAAGTTCTTTTCAATGTCTATCTGCCACAGGGTTATGAGGCCTCGTCCGATGTCAAGTATCCCGTGCTCTACCTTCTGCACGGTTTCACCGACACCTATTCTGCCTGGGCACAAAAGGGACAGTTGGAGGTGATTGCCGACGAGCTCACCCGTTCGGGCGAGATCTGTCCCATGGTCATCATCATGCCCAATGCAGGCGGTCCGCAGACGCGCACCACCTGGAACGGCTATTTCAACATGGAGGGCTGGGCGTATGAGGACTTCTTCTACCAGGAGTTCCTGCCTACCGTAGAGCAGCGCTACCATGCCATCGGCGACAAGCAGCACCGCGCCATCAGTGGTCTGTCGATGGGCGGTGGCGGCAGCACGGTATATGCGCAGCGACACCCGGACATGTTCTCCTCATGCTATGCCATGAGTCCCTGGCTGACGAGCCATGCTCCCGAGCTGAATCCGGATGACAAGGCTACCTATGTGCAGCGCGCCGTGCACGACCACTCTGCCATTGAGTTCGTGCGGAATGCCACCGAAAGTCAGAGGATTGACATGCTCACCGTCCGCTGGTTCATCGACATAGGCGATGATGACTTCCTGCTCGACCAGAGCTTCGAGATGTACACCGAGATGCGCCGGCAGCGCATTCCCTGCGAGCTACGTGTACGCGATGGCGTCCACAACTGGGAATATTGGCACACCGCCCTCCGCACCAGTTTGCCCTTTGCCTCGCGCGAATTCATGAAGTAAACCTTTCTTTTGCATTCATTTTGTATCATAACCAAATAATTAAATACCTATGAACCGTATCACATCCTGCGCCCTCGTGGCCATCTTGTTTTCAACCCTTTTCTGTGTCACTGCCGCAGCTGCCGACAAGACACAGACCGTAACCTCTCCCGATGGTCACATCACCGCCACCATCAGTGCCAATGCTACTGAAGGGCTTCGGCTGTCCGTTGCCCTCGATGGCGAGACACTGCTATCCCCCTCCCCCATCGGTCTCACGCTGGGCGACGGCACCGTCATCGGCACCCGCATCGGCAAGACCCTCAGCCGTAAGATCAACGAGACCGCTGATGCCCCCTTCTATCGTCAGAGCGCGGTGACCTATCAGGCCAACGAGAAGGCGTTCGTGCTGAACAACCATTTCAACCTCATCGTCCGTGCCTCCAACGAAGGTGTAGCCTACCGCTTCGTATGCAGCCATGCGCCCAAGTGCGGCACGGTGCAGGACGAGACGGCCGAGTACACCTTCCCCGAGGATTATCCCGTATGGTTCCCCTACGTGAACTCCGACAAGGCCAAGCCCTTCATCTGCTCGTTTGAGAACACCTACACTGAGTGTGCGCTCTCCGAGGCCAACGACCGTCCCGCCTTCCTGCCCGTCACCGTGGACTGCGGCAAAGCGAAGGTCACCCTGCTCGAGAGTGATCTCGAGGCATACCCCGGCATGATGGTCACCGCCTCCAAAGGCACCCTCAGTGGTCTCTGGGCACCCTATCCCAAGACGATGGACTACCATCCCTACCGCCATATGACCTATGTGACTGAAGAGGAAGCCTTCATCGCGAAGTTCAATACCAACCGTGCCTTCCCCTGGCGCGTGCTGGCCGTCACCACATCCGACACACAGATGCCGGTGAACAACCTCGTATTCGCCCTCGCCACTCCCAACCGCATCGGCGACACCTCGTGGATCAAGCCCGGCAAGGTAGCTTGGGACTGGTGGAACAACTGGAACATCAAGGGCGTGGACTTCAAGTCCGGTGTCAACATGGATACCTATAAGTACTACGTTGATTTTGCCGCCAAGAACGGCATCGAGTACGTGGTGCTCGACGAAGGGTGGTACAACACCGCCAGCGGTGACCTGCTCGACGTCGTGCCTGCCATCAACCTGCCCGAACTGGTGAACTATGCCGGGCAGAAGGGCATCGGCATCGTGCTCTGGATGGTGTTCAACTGCGTGGATGAGAACCTCGAGACCGTCTGCAAGACCTACTCAGACATGGGAGTGAAGGGATTCAAGATCGACTTCATGGACCGTCACGACCAGACGGCTGTGGAGATGGCCTACCGCATCACCGAGTGCGCCGCCAAGCACCATATCTTCGTCGACTACCACGGGTTCTGGAAGCCCACCGGCATGAGCCGCACCTATCCCAACCTTCTCAACTACGAGGGCGTGTATGGTCTGGAGCAGTGCAAATGGCAGGACGAGGCCGTGGATCATCCACGCTACGATGTCACCATCCCCTATATCCGCATGATGGCCGGCTACATGGACTATACCCCCGGTGCCATGCGCAACCGCAGCAAGGGCTTCTGGCATGCTTCCAACAGCTACCCCGCCAGCATGGGCACACGCTGCCATCAAGCAGGTATGTATGTGGTGTACGACTCTCCGTTCGAGATGCTCTGCGACGCCCCCACGATGTACGAGGCTGAACCGGAGTACACACAGTTCCTCACCTCCATCCCCACCGTGTTCGACGAGACGGTAGTGCCTGCCGGACAGCTCGGCGAGTACATCGTCACGGCACGCCGTGCCGGCGACAACTGGTACGTGGGCGGCATGACGAACTGGACAGCACGCACCGTGAGTGTCCCCACATCGTTCCTCCCCGCCGGTGAGTACGAGGTGGAGTATATGCTTGACGGCATCAATGCCGGCCGCAATGCCGAGGACTACCAGAGCGGCACCGTACGCTTCAGCACCGCCGACATCCCCACCGTGGACATTGCCATGGCCAGCGGCGGCGGCTTCGTGGCTAAGCTGAAGAAAGTAAAGTAACATCCAATCCATCCCCTACTCCATTCTTATGAGACGCACACTCCTCATCACCCTCACTGTGCTGCTGGCCCTCACCGGCTGCAACCAGAAGCAGGAGACACTGGGCAATGCCGTGTCGGGCTACCCCGTGACCCCCGTACCGTTCACCTCCGTGAAGATCGACCCTGCCACCTTCTGGGGCCAGCGGTTGCAGGCCTCGCGCGAGGTCACTATCCCTCTCGCCTTCAGCAAGTGCGAGAGCGAAGGGCGCTACCGCAACTTCGACAATGCGGCCGCACAGATGGCTGCCGACCATAACCTCGGCTTCGAGGTAGGTGGCTACTCGTTCGACGACACCGATGTGTACAAGACCATCGAGGGTGCCTCGTACCTGCTGCAGACCTACCCCGACAAGCAGCTCAAGCTCTACATCGACAGTGTCATCGCCGTGATGGCCGCTGCCCAGGAGCCCGATGGCTACCTCTACACCGCCCGCACCCAGAACCCCGAGCACCCGCACGAGTGGTCGGGACCTACCCGCTGGAGCAAGGTGGAGGACCTCAGCCACGAGTTCTATAACCTCGGTCATATGGTGGAGGGTGCCATCGCCCACTACCAGGCCACCGGTCAGCGCAACTTCCTCGACATCGCCATCCGCTATGCCGACTGCGTATGCCGCGAGATCGGTCCCGGCGAAGGGCAGCAGGTGCGCGTGCCCGGCCATCAGATTGCCGAGATGGCACTCGCCAAGCTCTACCTCGTCACCGGCGACCAGAAGTACCTCGACGAGGCGAAGTTCTTCCTCGACATGCGCGGCAAGACCGAACGCCGCGACATGTACAGTCAGGCCGACAAGCCCGTGGTGGAGCAGACCGAAGCGTGGGGACATGCCGTACGTGCCGGATACATGTACTCCGGCATGGCCGACGTGGCAGCCCTCACCGGCGACGAGGCATACATCCATGCCATCGATGCCATATGGGACAATATCGTATCCCGGAAGCTCTATGTCACCGGTGGCGTGGGATCCACCAACAATGGCGAGGCCTTCGAGGGCGACTATATCCTGCCCAACATGAGTGCCTACTGCGAGACGTGCGCCGCCATCGCCAATGTCTATGTCAACTACCGACTGTTCCTCATGCACGGCGAGAGCAAGTACTACGACGTGCTCGAGCGCAGCCTCTACAACGGTGTCATCAGCGGCATCAGCCTCGACGGCGGCGGGTTCTTCTACCCCAACCCGCTGGAGAGCATGGGCCAGCACCAGCGCCAGCCGTGGTTCGGCTGTGCCTGCTGCCCCAGCAACGCGTGCCGCTTCATCCCTTCCCTGCCGGGCTATATGTATGCCGTGAAGGACAACAACGTGTATGTCAACCTGTTTAACAGCTCCACCGTCACCCTCAGCGTGAACGGTAAAGAGGTGGTGCTGAAGCAGGAGACCGACTATCCGTGGGACGGTACGATCACCCTCACCGTGCTGAAGAACAAGGCGGGAGCCTTCAACCTGAAGGTGCGCTACCCGGGTTGGGCGCGCGGCGAGGCTGTGCCCAGCGACCTCTATAGCTATACGGCACAGGAGGCCATGGCACAGGCGGGGTTCGAGATAGAGTGTACCGGCGAGCTGCAGCCTCGGATGGCCGATGGCTATATCACCGTCAAGGGCGACTGGAAGAAGGGTCAGACGCTGAAGGTGACGTTCCCCATGGAGCCGCACGCCCTGCGCGCCAACGACAACGTGGAGGCCGACCGCGACAAGGTGGCCATCCAGCGCGGACCGCTCGTCTATTGTGCCGAGCATCCCGACAATGACTTCGACGTGCTCTCCACCCTCGTCAGCGCCGATGCGACGTATGCCGTGGAGCCCTCCACCATCGATATCCTCACCACCCCTGCCGACCGCGACCATCAGGCCGAGACGCAGACCTACCCCATCGTGCGTCTCAGCACCGAGGCTGATGCACTGGCCTACGACGAGCAGATGAACGTCACGCACCATCCCGTCACCCTCCACCTCATCCCCTACTATGCCTGGGCACACCGCGGACGCGGCAACATGGAGGTATGGCTCGCCACCGAGGAGGGTGCCGCCAAGCCCTCATGGCCCGACACCTTCGCCAGCACGGCCACCATCAGCGGCAGCCAGCGAGGGAGCTACAGCGCCATCTGCGACCATCTGCTGCCCAAGAACAGCAACGACCACTCCATCCCCTACTTCCACTGGTGGCCCAAGGAGGGCACGACCGAATGGATAGCCTATGACTTCGCCGAAGTGAGCACCGTCAGCGAGAGCACCCTCTGGTGGTTCGACGACAGCCCATGGGGCGGATGCCGCGTGCCCAAGAGCTGGAAGCTCTACTACTGGAAGGCGAGCGGCGACGAGGGCGAGTGGGTGCCCGTACAGGCCACCACGGCCTACGGCGTGAAGAAGGACGTGGCCAACCGCGTCACCTTCCGTCCCGTCAGCACCCAGAAGCTCAAGCTCGAGGTGCAGCTGCCCGACCATGCCTCCACAGGACTCTTCGAGTGGGAGGTGAAATAAGGCAGGTCCTATAAATGTAGAACTCCCCTCATGCAGATTCCATGTACGATGTAAAGATCACCGTTCTGCGGAAGGCAGACCATACCGACCTGCAGGCGATATACGAGCATCCCCTCCCTGATGCGTGCTGCGTCAGGGAGGGCGATACTTGGACGAGCCATGGCGGAGTGAAGCCTCCCACGCTCTGTCCTGAGGCATGGAAGAGCATGCGCGAGTTCGTAGAGGCACTCGCCCGCGGCGAAGGCAACTTCTTTGACGGCTGGATGCGGGACCCCTACACGGCCCTCATCAGCTGCAACGATGGCTTCCGGCCGGTGAGCTTCCTGCTGGAGAGAGTATACTAAGACCCATCTTATCATTTTTCTGCTATGGCAGACAACTATTTAGAGAAGCGTTACGAAGAAGTCTTCGGCGGTGGTGCCCGCCGTGAGGGCATCCACCGTGCCAACCCCAGCATCGACCATCTGCTGGCCATAGGCCGCAGCCACCGCGGCTATGTAAAGGAGCGCATCGTCACGCATGACGAGCTGGAGAAGATCATCCGCGTCTGCACGCTGATACCCTCGGCGCGCAACCAGCAGGTGCTGCGCTTCCGTCCCGTCACGCGCGACAGCGGCGCCTCTGCCGTGCTGCCCCACCTCCATCTGGGAGGTGCCCTGCCCGAGCTGCACCTGCCGCTGGCAGGCACCGAACCCGAGGCGTTCATCGTGGTGTGCAGCACCGTGGAGGAGAGCCGTTACGTGGACATAGACCTCGGCATCGCTGCCCAGAGCATGCTGCTGAAAGCTGTCGCCATGGGGCTGAACGGCATCATCGTCTGCGCCTTCGACCGCGAGGCGCTGCGTGAGGCTCTCGCTCTACCCTACCCCCCAATCGCCGTCATCGCCATCGGCAAAGGAGCGGAGAAGATCGTGCTCGAGCCCATCACCGCTGCCGATGATCACACCTACTACCGCACCGCCGACGGTGTGCACCACGTGCCCAAGGTACAGCTGCAGGACCTGCTCATCTGACGGTCCCGACCCTAATCATCCATCCAAGCTGCCACTGCAGCATCAGTACCAGTCGACGTTCGATGACGAGGAGCTGCGCTGGTCGTACTTGAGCGCGTCGGCCAGCATGGAGCTGTTGGCGCGGATGGAAAAGTTGTAGCTCATGTAGGGGCTGAGTACCACGCCGCACGACATGCTGAAGCAGTGCAGGTCGCGACTGATGTTGAGCGTGGTGGTGGTCCAGTCCTTCTCGATGAAGTCCCATCCTGACGAGAAGTTCATGTTCCACTTGTTGGAGAGCTTCAGGTTACCTGATATGTTGAGGTTCTGCGTGATCTTATAGCCATAGTAGCCCGTGCCGTCAGCACGTTCGTGGAAGCTGTCGGCACGGGTGTCCTCGCGCAGCGTCACGCCGTACGACAGCGACAGGCTCCAGGGTATCTTGAAGGGTACATATCCGTCGGGATCGACTTCGGCATTCTTCGTATCCCCACCTTTGTTATCCCTTCCCCCTTTCGACGGGGCAGCCTTGGCGGCACCGTCCTCGTCGTCACCGCCGCCCTCGTCGTCGTCCTCATCGTCGGTACCATAGACGATGCTGTTCCACTTCTCCACGATCTTGCCCCACGTCTGGTTGTTGAGGGTGTAGGAGAAGTTCTGGCTCATGCCCGGGAACCGTGGCAGGTGCACGCCGCGTGTCTCTGTCGCCTCCCAGAAGGGTTTGGTGTCGCTCGCTATGGTGCGTTTGCCGGCGTCGTCGTAGCTGTACACATAGCCGTAGGAGGGCCAGGTGGTGTTGAGGTTGAAGGTGTAGGACTTGGTGAGCTTCATGCGGAGCCGTGTAGTGAGGTTGCTCCAGGGCTTCTCCACGCCGCTGGCGGTGTTGTACGACATGGCAGCGCCCAGCTCATCGAAGATGCTTATCTTGCGCACGCCGGTGGTGTCCTTGTCGGTCTTAACCTTCATCTCGACGTTGTTCGACACATCCAGGCTTATTGTCCCCGACCGTCCGCGCGACACCGTGCCGTAGAGGCTGCCCTGATAGGGCGAGTAATCGACGGTGTGCACCTCGCCCTGTTCGTCGGTGTAGGTGTAGGACTTCCAGAAGCCGTAGCGCGAGTCGCCGAAGTCGGGGGCCAGGCTGTAGGACAGGGAGGGGGTGAGCACATGGCGCACCATCTTGATCTTGTCACCGAGGAACGGCAGCGGCTGGTAAAAGCCGTAGAGCTTGGTGTTGGCCGAGACGGAGAGGTTGTAGTTATAGACGTTGTTGAACCCGAAGATGGTGTCGCTGACGGCCTTGCCCAGTGTCTCGTCCCACGACTGCTCGACGCGGTAGCTGTACATGCGGTCGGTGAAGTTGAACGAGGGGGTGATGTTGATGTACTTGAAGGCGGTGAACGAGGCGCTCACGGGTATGCTGTGTTTCATGCCGTTCTTCCAGTCATAGACGAGGCTCTTGTGGAGTATCTGGTCCTCCTTGGAGGTGATGCTGTTGGAAAGTGTGCCGGTGTAGGTGAAGGCGATCTTCTCGTACCATCGTTCATCGCCGGCGGCTTTCTTGCGCTTGAAGGGGTAGATGCGCGATAGGGAGATGTTGAGCGAGGGAAGGGTGAGCGAGAGCGTGCTGTCGCGCATATTCTGTGCGATGTTGAACGAGCTGGAGACGTTGAGCTTCCAGTCGGGTATGCTGCGGCTGTAGCTCACCGACGAGGTGCGTTGGCTCTGCGAGTTGAGGGCGGGGTTATAGACGCTGGCGAGGTTGGACTTCTCGTAGTTGGTGGTGGCGTAGTTCACCGAGGCGCTGAAGTTGGCGTTGGGGTTTGCCTTAGCGTCCTGGCGATGTGTCCACTGCACCTTGAAGTTCTTCGATGCAGAGTAGTCGGGCATGTTCTTCTCGCCGGTCTTGGTCACCAGGTAGTTCACGTTCACGCTTCCGGAGTACTTGTATCGTTTTTTGTAGTTGGAGCCGAGGGTGACGCCCCACGACCCCTTGGTGTATATCTCGCCGGTAAGCTTGAGGTCGAGGTAGTCGCTGATGGCGAAGTAATAGCCGCCGTTGGAGAGGTAGAAGCCCCGCTCAAGCTCATCGCCATAGGAGGGCATGATGAAGCCGCTGGAGTAGCTGGAGGTGAAGGGGAAGAAGCCGAAGGGTACGGCCAGCGGCAGGGGTACGTCGCACACCACGAGGTAGGCAGGTCCGAACACCACGTCTTTCTGCGGACGCACCTTGCCGCGTGTGAGGTTGAGGTAGAAGTGCGGTTCGTCGTGGTCCTCGCAGGTGGTGTACTTGCCATCCTTGATGTAGAACTCACCCTCGGCGCCCTTCTTCGCCTCGCGGGAGATCATGAACCCCTCGCCCTGCTCGGTGGTGACGTTGTGTATGAATCCCTTGCGTGTCTTGAAGTTGTAGCTCATGGTCTCTGCCTCGTAGGGTGTGCCTCCCTCGGTGAACACCGGTCGCCCTGTGGTGACGCCCAAGGTATCGGTGGTGCCCTCGGCATAGACCTCGCTATGGTCGATGTTCACGGCGATGTTCTGTGCGGTGAGCTCTATGGACTGGTAGTTGACCTTACCCGATCCGTAGAGGTAGGCGTAGCCGTTCTTCGTCCACACCATGCTGTCGGCAGACTCATAGACGACGGGGGCATCGATGTCGCTGCCGTGCGTCGCTGCGCTGTCGGCCGGCACGCTGTCGGCCGGCACGGCGGGGACAGGGGCGATGCTGTCGGCAGTAGCGGCAAGGGCAGCCTTCAGCGAGTCCACCATGGTAGTGATGGTGCCGAGCGTGTCCGGCAGCGCACCGTCGGCAGCGGTGCGGGCCCGCCGCAACCCCTGCGCATGGGCAGCAGGTGCCAGCAGCACGAGCAGCACAGGCAGCAGTGCCGTGAGTCTGCGGGGGTGTCGGAGGGGCTTGTTCATATACCTTTCAGCGGTTCGTTTCTGCCGCAATCTACCATTTAAGCGGCAAAGGTACAACGAATCGCCGACATAGCGAAAAGGAGAGCCAATAATTAACAAAAAAAAGGTGTCTCCTGCCGAAGCGTGTGTCCCACCCCCCTTGATTCCTCTTACTTCCGGCAACGAACACAGCGTTTTGCAGTGAACCCACCCCTCTACTCAGAACACTATGTCCGCGCCGCGGTAGAAGTCCAGCAGACGCGTCTGGTAGAGGTACTGCCAGCGTGCCTGCGTACGGTCCGAGGCGGCCTGCACCAGGCGGTTCTTCGCCTCGTTGTACTCGGTGATGTTGGCCTTGGCATGCTCGTACTTCGCGCTGATGAGGACGAAAGCCTCGCGGGCACTCTTCTCTGCCGCCAGGCTCCCCTCGTACCTGCTGCGGGCGGTGGCCGCATTGCAGCACGCCTGCTGTATCTCCTTATAGAGAGCCTTGCCGGCATTCTCCAGCTGCAGCTCCTGGCTCCGGTACGCCAGCTGCGCCTGCCGCACACTGCAGCGTGTCGCGAGGCGGTCGAAGAGGGGCACGGAGAGGCTGAGGCCAATGTACTGACTGAAGTTATCCTTGAGCTGCGTACCGAAGGATCCCGACGCTCCTCCCGAGGCGGTGTAGTAGTTGCTGCCCATGCCGCCGCTGAGTGACAGCGAGGGCAGGCCGCCACCCTTGGCGATAGCGATATTCTTCTCGGACGACTGCAGCCGCACACGTTCGCTTCGCAGCGACGGCCATACCTGCGAGGCCTCGGCATAAATGGCATCGGCAGAAAAAGTCTGCGTGACATCGGGGGTAACGGAGGAAGGAGGCACAATGGTGAATCCCTCGGCAGAGGGGAGCTCAAGGAGCTGAGTGAGATCCAGTAGCGCCAATTCGAGATTACCCTGCGCCTGGATGGCCGACAGACGGCTCTGTGCCAGCGTAGCCTCCTGCGCGCTGACCTCTGATGATGATGCCTTGCCGTTGGCATACATCGCAGCAAGACGCGCCACCTGCAGCGAGTCAAGGGCGACTTGTTCCTCTGCTACAGCGAGTATCTCGCGGTTGTAGAGCACCTGCACATAAGCCTGCGCCACAGCGATGCGTATATCGTCGCGTGCCTTCTCAAGATCGATGGTGGCCGCCTCGAGGTTCAGCCGCGACAGCGCAACATTATTACGCAGGGTGAAGCCCTGGAACACCGGCACGTCGGCCCCCACGCTGAACGAGGTGTTGGTGGTGTTGGTGTGTGAGTAGGTGTTGTCCTCCGTCAAGCCACGACCGAAGGAGTAGTTCTGCGATGCACCTGCCGAGAGCCCCGGCAGACGGCGCGCACGGGCACTGCTGAGCTCGGTCTCTTGCTGCAGCACGCTCAGCCGGCTCTGTTGCACGGTGATGTTATGCTCCAAGGCATAGTCGATGCAGTCGGAAAGGCTCCAGGGACCTTCGTGCACGGCATCCTGCGCCGACAGGGAAAGAGTCACAAGCGAGAAGATGAGGGGCGAGAGACAAGAGACGAGAGCTGAGAGACGAGAGACGAGAGATGAGGGGCGGAGTAGCATAGTATCAATTCTTTTCATCATCGTTCTTTATTTCAATAATCTTCGGTCCGCGCACGATGTCGCCCTCGGCGAGGCCGTCCGTGATGGCTATATCCAGTCCGTTGCTGAGTCCCGTCGTCACGACACGCCGTTGCCAGGCCCCATCAGCATCCTTCACATAAACAGCCGTCTCCTCGCCCTCGAACTCCAGGGCGCTCTCGGGAACGCTCACCACCTGCTCTGCCTTCTCGAGTTCTATCTCGGCATTGGCACTGTAGCCCGAGCGTATCATACGGTCGGAGGAGACCACCACAGCGGCTTTCACCTCGAACTGGTTGGCGCCGTTGCTCTCCACCGCCTTCGGCGAGATGTACTCAAGGGTAGCATCGAAGCGCAGGTCGCTGAGGGCGCCGATGGTGATGCTCAGCGCCATGCCCTCGACGAGATTGCCGACCTCTGTCTCGTCGATGTTGCCATCAAAGATCAGGTCGTTCATGTCGGCCACGGTAGCCACGGTGGTACCATCGTTCATGGTGTTAGCCTGGATGACGGAGTTGCCCACCTTGACGGGGATGTCGAGGATCAACCCGGTGACCGTGCTGCGCACCAGCGTGCTCGACGAGGTGGCATTCGATGACGACACGCCATCGCGTATCACCTCCAGCGCATCCTGTGCCCCAGCCCGTTCCTCCTTGGCCTGTGCCAAGGCCTGCGTCACCTGGTCCATCTCCTCGTCACTGACGAGGTGCTGGTCGTAGAGTGCCCGTTCACGGTCGTAGTTCACCTGTGCCTGCTTCAGGTTGATCTCCGACAGCCGCACACGGCTCTGTGCCGATGAGAGCGACGTCATGTCGGGGATGACCTTCAGACGGGCGATGACCTCGTCCTTCTGTACCTGCTGACCCGCCTCCTTGCACAGCTCGGCAATGATGCCGTTGATCTGCGGTTTGATGTTCACCTCGTTGCGGGGAACAATCTTTCCCGTGATGACGGTGGTACGCACGATATCCTTGCGCACAGCCGTCAGCTCGGTGTACTTATCGGCCTTAGGCTGAGAGTTCTTGAACAGGAACGCGAAGGTTCCGATGACGATGAACGCGATGAACGCGAACAAAAGATATTTCAAAAAGCGTTTCATATAGGTTGTGGTTTTTTATTCATTCCGTAAATGCCTTATCCATCTTTCTCTGCTGGGCTGAATCTGTTTTATTCCTTCTTTACTCATCCCTCATCGCTTCCACGGGTTTCACATGCATGGCACGAAGTGCAGGTGCCAGTCCGGCCAGTGCCCCCACCAGCGAGAGCATCAGGGCGGCCACCACAGCCGTGGTGAACGATATCTGGAATGCAGCCTCGTGCTTCGTCACGGCCTCGAGCACGCCGAGCAGGAATACCGAGAACACAATGCCTGCACTGCCGGCAGCGAGGGTGAGCGACACGCTCTCCATCAGGATCTGCGCCAGCACCTCGCCTGGCATGGCGCCGATGGCACGCCGTATGCCTATCTCTACGGTACGCTCGCGCACGGTGACCATCATGATGTTGCTCACACCGATGGCACCAGCCAGCAACGTGCCCAGTCCGACCAGCCAGATGAGGAAGTTGACACCACGGAACAGGTTGTCGATGATGGAAAAGATCTGCTCGGTGTTGAGCACCAGCAATGCCTGGTCATCGGCAGGGTCGAAGCTGTGCCGTCGCGCCATCACCTGACGCAGACGAGGTTCCACACTGCTCATGCGCACCCCCGACTTGCCAGTAACACAGAGGCAGTCCACCTGGTTGCCACGATGGTACAACTTGGCTGCTACGGTGAAGGGGATGATGACCGACTGTGCTGCCTGGCCGTTGACGCTGATATTACCGCTGCTGAAGTCCACGCCCACGATACGGAACCACACGTTCCCCATCTCGACGAACTCGCCGCAGGGGTCCCCACCCTCCGGAAAGAGCTCGTTGTAGATACGTTTCCCAATGACGCACACCTTGCGCTCCTGCGCATTGTCCACCGCGTTGATGGTACGTCCGTAGCGGAGGCTGGGCGTCTCCACACGCGTATAATCAGCCATGATGCCCTTGACACCGCACGACGAGGTGTTCGTGCCATAGCTCACGCTCTTGCCCCACGAGCTGATCAGCGGTGTGACCACATCCAGCTCAGGTACCATCAGCCGCAGATGTTCTACATCATCGGTGGTAATGCTCCAGTAACGTCCTTCGGCCATGCCTTTGTAGGGTTTGGACGTGGTTGTAGAGACGATGACCATGGTATTAGTAGCAAAGCCTTCGAAGTTCTTCATCAGCAGTTGCTTGAAGCCGGCTCCTCCCCCTACGAGGAACAACAGCATGAACAAGCCCCAGAACACGCCGAAGCCAGTGAGCAGCGAGCGACGCTTGTTGCGCATGAGGGCATCGCCTATCTCGCGGAAGGTATCGATATCGAGTCGCATAGGTCAGTCTGCATTCAATGCTTCAATGGGTCGCACTCTGGCCGCTTTGCGGGCAGGAGACAATCCTGCCAGCGTGCCTGCGATGATGAGTACCAGGGTGACCTCCAGCGCCACATCGATGCCCACGGTGGGGTTCACGAACAGGCGCAGCTGCGAGCCGAAGAGATCCATAGAGGTCTGTCCCAGCGTACGATCCATCAGCAGGCACGCTCCCATACCAAGGGCCATGCCGATGTAGCCGAACACTGCCGTGATGGAGACACTCTCCGCCACAATCAACTTCATGATGTTCCACGGGCTGGCACCGATGGCCTTGCGCACGCCGAACTCATGGGTGCGCTCCTTCACGGTGATGAGCATGATGTTGCTCACGCCTACGATGCCTCCCAGCAGAGTGAGCAGGCCCACAATCCACAAGGCTTTTCGCAGGATATCTGTTCCCTGCTCCATCTGCAAGTGCTGCTTGAAACGGTTCCATATCCAGGTGGCGCTGCCGTCATCGGGTGCTGCCCGATGGGCCGTGCCCACAGCAGCCTTGAGCTCCTGTTCGAAAGCATCGTTGGCCTCTTCACTCTCCAGCCCATGGAAGGTGAAGGTCATCTGGTCGATGCGATGGTCAAGACCATAGATGGTTTTCACGGTGGTATAGGGCACGAAGAGGTCGCGGTCGTCTTCGTTCTCATCGGCGCGGCGGATGCCCACGACGAGGAACGACAATTCGCCCACCTTCACCCGTTCACCCAGCAGGCGTTGGTAATCAGAGCCACCATGGAGGAAGATACGCGCCATGGTATGGTTGAGCACGATGACCTTGCGTCTGTCTGCGATGTCGCGGTCGTTGATGAAACGGCCCGCCAGCAGTTCCATGCGGTTCATGCGGGCATAACCGGGATAGGTGCCGGAGAGGGAGACATTCTTGAAATAGAGTTTCCCGTAGGACAGTGTATAGCCACTCTGTGTGTGGCTGGTGGTGACCTCATCCACATAGCGGCTGAAAGGCTCGAGCGAAAGCATTTCCATATCGCTTTCCTCAAGGCGTATCCGCCGTCCCGCCTTCAGTCCATCATAGGGCTTGGAGGTGACGCCGCCGCCCATCATCATGGTATTTGAGGCGAACGCGCCACCGCTCTGTGTGAAAGCGCGCATCAGGCCGTTTCCAGCGCCGAGGAGCACGATGATCATGAAGATGCCCCATGCCACAGCAAACCCCGTCAGGCAGGTGCGCAGCTTGTTACGGCGAACGCTCTCCCATACCTCGATGAACAGATCATGCATAACAGTGCTTATAGGATGGATAGTGGATATATGTCATTTCATCACCGTGGCAGTACCAAAGGCAGAGGCATTGTGCGCGCGGTTATCCTCCACCGCGCCGATGATGCCGTCGCTGATGTGAATGATGCGGTCGGTGCAGTTGGCCACACCACTCTCGTGTGTCACCACCACCAGTGTCACGCCCTCCTCGCGGTTGAGCTGTGCCAGCAACTCCATCACCTCCACCGAGGTACGAGAGTCCAGAGCACCCGTAGGCTCATCGGCCAGGATAATCTGGGGATGGGTGATGAGTGCACGGGCGATAGCCACACGCTGTTTCTGTCCGCCGGACATCTCGTTGGGGTAGTGTCCCGCCCATTCCTTCAGCCCCAGACGATCGAGGTATGCCATGGCCAACTCGTGCCGCCGGTGACGGCTCACGCCCTGATAGAAGAGTGGCAGCTCCACATTCTCAACAGCCGTCTTAAAGGATATCAAGTTGAACGACTGGAAGATGAAACCGATGGTCTGGTTACGATAGGCAGCTGCCTGCCGCTCGGTGAGGCCTTTGATAAGGCGGCCATCGATGCGATACTCTCCCTCGTCGTAGTTGTCAAGGATGCCAAGGATATTCAGCAATGTTGATTTTCCGGAGCCCGATGCCCCCATGATGGACACAAACTCACCCCGCTCGATGCTGAGGTCGATGCCTTTCAGCACGTGGAGTGGTTGCGCACCCTCATAGGTCTTATGTACATTTCGTAGTTCTATCTGCATAACGACCTTTTGACGCATTACAAGGTGCATTTCGTTGCATCGGCAGCACACCTATTAACAATCTTTAGCACGTTCCGTAACTACTCAGGGTGTGCAACTCACATAGTTCCTTTTAAGTCTAACTCGCCTCAACATAACCCATGCAAGCATGGTTCTGTGTTCGGCTCGAAGACTTTTGTCCCGAGGTTGTCAATTGTCATAAAAGGGGGTGAGAAGGATAAAAGTCGTGTCACCATCTGGAACAGGAGGCGCTCACCAGCGCAGCAGAGCGTTCGCGGGACAAGAGCGTTCGCGGGACTTTCCTTGGGCACCGATCAGAAATTCAGCGCCGGGGCATCGCCGTCTTTCTTCCAACTAAGAAGGGTCGGGGTCGGTGAGTAGAGGGTATGATTTCCGCTCGGTACGCCTGTCAGACCATTCATGTGGCTTGTAAGGTCATAGGCATCGGAGTTCCATGTAGCCTTTCCGTTGTTGTACTCCGGATAGGCGTATGAAGGCTGGAGGCCGCTGTCGCTGTTCTTGAAGCCGCTCTGGTTGATGTCGAACTCCGTGCCGCTCAGGCCGCCGCAATAGATGCTATTCGTCGTGTAGAGATTGGTCAGCACGCACTGGCTGAAGCTGGCGCCTATCTCGGTGTCCTCGTCATAGCAATAGCCTATAAGGCCGCCGATATACGTCTTGCCGTTGTATCCGCCCGCGGAGATGTCGCCACGGTTGCAGCAGTTGATGATGCAGGGGTCATAGGTACCGCCGTCGGAATCGTGATGACCTATCATGCCGCCGCCCGAAGCGCTGTCGCCGCCCTTCGCGTAAATCTCGCCCCTGTTCTCCGAATTGAATATCTCCAGGGCTACAGGATAGGCTCCGTCTAGCCCTGAAAAGTCATCCTCGTCAAGGCCAACCAAGCCTCCTGCATATGTATACCCGGCCACGTCTGCCGTGATGGCGCCGAAATTACGGAACTTGTTGACATATGTGACGTAATTGTCAGTGTTGCCGGCATAGCCTATAAGACCGCCGGCGCAGGATGTTCCTGAATTTGCTTGTCCGCAGGCCTTGACCTCAAGATAATTGGTGCAGTCCACGAACCCCAGATGGTTATCCGCCGCATACAAACGTCCTATAAGTCCGCCGGCATACGCGTCGTCGTCGCTGCTTTCGGCAAAAATCGTGGCCGAAGATGAGCAGGTGCCTGTGCAGATGCCGGACATTTCCGTGTATGCGGTATTGGACATGGATACATATCCTGCCAGACCTCCGGCGCAGGTCAAATCGGCGCCGGATGCTGTTACCGTTCCGGTGGACAGGGCACCGGGAAATGTGACGTTGCTGTTGAAATAATACCCGACCAATCCTCCTGCATAGGTATAGTCGGTGCCATTATTGTTGGCGGTAATGCTTCCCGAATTTGAACTTGAGGCTATGCTGTATCCCGTCGCCCCATTGATTTCCCCGGCAAGTCCTCCGACGGAAACGTGACACTTTTGGGCAGAGACATTCACCGCCCCGCTGTTGTGCATTTCCACCTGACTGCCAAGGCTTTTCAAAGATCCGGCTATGCCGCCGACATTAGAGTAGGAATAGCACCACAGGAGGACTTGGGCGGCATTTGTCACGGAGCCTGAGAGTATTCCGTTGCAGGTCATTTTTCCGGCAATGCCGCCTACGTATGCCGTACCGCTGTTTTTGTCGCTTTCCGACAGCTCGATGCCTTTACCGGAAACGTATGTAGTTGAAAGACCGGAGGCTTTGCCGCCATAAGGGAGAGTCCAGTCGCCGAACAGACCGCCTGCATAATATCCTCCCACACTGGTAGCGGAATTGGTGTCATGGGAGGTATATGAACCATTGGCATAACTTGTCAGCCGTCCCGAGAAATTGCAATCGGACACCGTGGTGGCCTCGGTGAGAGAGCCGAACAGTCCGCCGGCAGTCTTTATGTTGCCGCCTATATACAGGACTGAATTCGACGTGGCGGTGCAACCCTTTACTGACGTGGCGGTGCAGCTGCCTGCTATGCCGCC